>Ga0209624_10004071_pt1 | contig 10148 bp, 4 predicted proteins | sample JacPinW_OM2H0_O1_FD_188565 | JGI IMG/M metagenome (GOLD analysis project Ga0209624, IMG submission 188565) | Forest soil microbial communities from Algoma, Ontario, Canada - Jack Pine, Ontario site 1_JW_OM2H0_O1 (SPAdes) (version 2) | ecosystem: Environmental > Terrestrial > Soil > Boreal... | reverse complement strand
GTCGTTGGTCGGTTACGTCGCGCAACCGGGCGAGATCGACGTCTCGAACGCGAACACGCCTGGCGTGATCGACCCCGGCAACGGCGACGTCGGCCCGTTCTACCGAGTCGTCGGGCAGCTGAATCGGTGGGGCCAGTGGACCTTCACCGAGACAAACGCCTACAGCGGCGACAACGGCCGCGCGGCGATCACCAACGACGAGAACGGCCAGGACCTGCTCTACACGGCCGGTAACGCCGGCCAGAGCAGCCGCCCCCCGGCCAACGTCGTCGCCTCGACCGGCGCGCAGTTCATGACGCCGTCATCCCTGCCCGAGGCCGACCAGAGCCCCGCCGCACCCACCCCGCTCGGGAGCTTCAACATCAGCCAGCTGGGCGACCCGGTGGATAAGTCCACCAAGGACAACAACTACCGCGGGATCGCGATCAACAACAACGTCGTCTACTACACGAAGGGCAGTGGCGGCAACGGCGTCGACACCGTGTATTTCGTCGACACCACGGGCAAGGCCTGCCCGAGCGGCACCGGACTGCCCGAGCCGGGTGCTCAGCTGCCGACGTCTGCGCCGGGATTGACGGTCAAGAACCTCGGCACCGCGAGCAAGACAAACTACGCCCTCGAGCCGAACAATATGTGCATCCTGGCCGGCTTCCCGACCAATCTCGTGCCCGGGACGAACACCTACCCGTCGACCCAGAAGTTCCCGTTCGGGCTCTGGTTCGCCAACGACCACACGCTGTACGTCGCCGACGAGGGCAGCGGCGACAACCCCTACGCGAACGGCCAGTACACGGACGCGACGGCGAGCAACGAGCCGGATGCGGGCCTCGAGAAGTGGGTGCTCAAGAACGGTTCGTGGAGCCTCGCCTACACGCTGCAGAACGGGCTCGACCTCGGTCAGTCCTACACCGTGCGTGGCTACCCGACCGGGACCAACTCGGTCACGGGGCTCCCGTGGGCGCCCGCGACGGACGGGTTGCGCCAGCTGACGGGGCGCGTGAACCCGACCGGCACCGTGACGGTATGGGCTACCACCTCGACCGTGAGCGGCGGCGGTGACCAGGGCGCTGACCCGAACAAGCTCGTCGAGATCACCGACCGGCTTGATTCGACCAATCCCGCCACCGCGAGCTACGAGCGGTTCAACACGATCAAGACGGCCCACTTCGGCGAGGTGCTTCGCGGCGTCTCGTTCACTCCGGGCACGTCGACGGACTCGGGCTGGGGTGACCGCGCCCGCTAGGTAGGGTCCGTCCGCGGCTGGCACGAACATATGTTCGTGCCAGCCGCGACGATCCTCCACGCCGATCTCGACTCGTTCTACGCGTCGGTCGAGCAACGGGACGATCCGCGGCTCCGCGGGCGTCCCGTGATCGTGGGAGCCGGTGTCGTGCTGGCCGCGAGCTATGAGGCCAAGGCACGCGGCGTTCGTACGGCGATGGGAGGCGCCTCGGCGCGGCGCCTATGTCCGGACGCGGTCGTCGTCCCACCGCGGATGTCGGCCTACTCGGAGGCGAGCAAGGCCGTGTTCGCGGTGTTCGAGGACACGGCGCCGGTCGTCGAGGGACTGTCGATCGACGAGGCGTTCCTCGACGTCCGGGGCCTCGACCACATCTCGGGGACGCCCGTCGAGATTGCCGTCCGCCTGCGCCAGCGCGTGCGCGCGGAGATAGGCCTGCCGATCACCGTCGGCGTCGCGCGGACCAAGTTCCTGGCCAAGGTCGCCAGTGCAGTGGCCAAGCCGGACGGCCTGCTTCTCGTCGCGCCCGAGCGTGAGCTCGAGTTTCTGCACCCGTTGCCCGTGGAGGCACTCTGGGGTGTGGGACGGGTGACCGCGGCCAAGCTCCACGAGCGGGGGATCACCACCGTCGCCCAGGTCGCCATGCTGGGCGAGCCCGAGCTCGTCTCGATGCTCGGCCGCGCGTCTGGCCGCCATCTCCACGCGCTGGCCAACAACCACGATCCGCGCCCGGTCGAGGTCCGCCGGCGCCGGCGGTCGATCGGCGCCCAGCGAGCGCTGGGCCGTCGCCGGCGCTCGCCCGAGGAGCTGGCCGGCGTGCTGATCGCGCTCGTCGACCGGGTCGCCCGTCGTCTGCGTGCCGCCCACCGGGTGTGCCGCACGGTCGTCCTGCGCATCCGCTTCGAGGACTTCTCGCGCGCGACCCGGTCCTACACGCTGCGCGAAGCGACCGACGAGACGCACGCGATCCTGAAGGCCGCCACCGGGTTGCTCCGAGCGTCGCGACCGATGTTCGAGCGGCGCGGGCTGACGTTGGTCGGGATCGCGCTGACCAACCTGTCGGACGCCGGCGCGGTGCAACTCGTGTTGCCGTTCGATCGCGCTCGGGATCTCGACGCGGTGATGGATCGCGTGCGGGACCGTTTCGGATCGAGCGCGATCACGCGTGGCGTGCTCGTCGGCCGCGACCCGGGGGTGTGGGTGCCGCTGCTGCCCGACTGACAATCCGGTTACGGAGAGATCGAGCGCTGGCGCGCCAGGCGAGCGAGCGCCGCGTGGACGGCCGCGTCTCGCCGCTGCGCCTCGGTATCGGTCCAGCGCCACCGCACGCCGGACTCGATCGCGAACGTGGGGCGGTCGTGGTCCTGGACGTCGTCGACCTCGATCTCGACCGCCACGACGCCGTCGACGAGCGCCTCGTCGACCACGCGGGCACGCCCGTGCGCGGTCACGGCGGTGTCGGGCGCGACGATCGTGAGCGACACGTGCGGGTCGGCGCGTAGCCGCTCGAGTGAGTTCCGGCTGCCGGCCAGGGCGAGCAGCGCGTGGCGCGGTCCTGCACGGACAGCGGCGGACACGGGGATCGCGTGGGGTGTGGCGCCGGCAGTGGCGAGGATCGTGACGGTGGCGGCGGGCCAGTCGGGGAGCACGGGTTCACGCTACCGGCGGTGGCGTGCCCGCGCCGCAACTTCCCGGTTCGCGACTCGTTTGTTGGAGTGGCGAGCAAGTGCCGGGAAGGAGTTCCGTGATGGGTGGGTTGACCGTTTGGTGGCGCGCGAGGTTGTTGCTCGCTGTCGTGATGAGCGCGGGTCTCGCATTGGTGCTCGTTGGCGCGGCGAAGGCGGACACGCTCGGCACCCCAGCCCCCGCCCAGGGTGAGTTCTCGCCGGGTTACTGCCCAACAAACGACACGGTGAGTACGTGGCCGCGTCCTTTCAACAACCCCCAGTACGTCGTTCCGCCGGGAGGCGGACGGATTACATTGTGGTCGACCGACACCTCAAAGGACACCCCGGGCGCGCACCTCACGTTCGTGGTGTTAACCCAGCAGGCCGTGTCGAGGTTGGGCGGGGTGGGACACGTGATCGCCACCGACCCCGAGACCCTACCTTCCACACTCCCCGCGAGCGGGGTGGTTTCGTACCAGCTGTCCCCGCCGATCACGGTTGCTGGGGGCGAGTGGTTCGCGCTCTACTCTTCTGACGCCGGGGGCTCGTCCGCCCCCGTCTGCTTCTGGCGCGGCGCCCCTGACAACGAGGAGGTCGCAGCGTGGGCTGGAGCCACCCCTCCCGAACCTGGCGACGATCTCGGGATTAGTGCGCCGTTTGGGGGGCCTATCGAGGAGAACAGCGAGTTGGACCTGGCTGCCACGGTGGCGGTGACCGAGGACGCAACGGTGCAAAGCACCGCCACCGACAGCGCGACGACGATGGGGAACGTCGTCCTGCTGAGCTCGACGGTGACCGATGATGGGCCCGGCTCCGACACAATCACGTTCACTGACGCTGTGCCGAAGGGTTTCGCGGTGGAGCTCGTCGACCCCGGATCGGGCACGTGTAGCACGGTCGGCCAGCGCGTCACCTGCACGATCAGCGGGCTCGTCGCGGGTCAGAGCGCGCCGATCGAGATCGTCGCGAAGGCGACGGCGCCAGGAGTCTTCAAGAACATGGTGTCGGTCTCGCTGCCACCGGAAGACACGGATCCGAACCATGGAAACGACAGCGCGTCGACAACGCTGACCGTCCGTCCGCCAGGCAAGTGCCTTGTTCCGAGATTGGCGGGTATGACGCAGTCGTTTGCCGTCACCGTGCTGGATCGCCTCGGCTGCAGGCCGGAGGTGCAGCACGCTGACCGCCGAGCGGTGAAGCGCGGCGAGGTCATCCGAACCAGGCCGCGCGCCGGCACATACGCCGCCGGGCGGAGGGTTGTGGTGACGATCTCCACCGGATGGTGACCCCGGCATGCATAACACGACATTTCGTGCGCACGCTCAGCGTCGTGACGGATTAAGCATGCCACGCATGCATAACACGTCACGGCTCGCGTGTATGCCACCAATTGTCGTGTTATGCATGCCGAGGCGACCACGGGTATGAGTGCACGTCAATCCGACCCGGAATGGGGCCACGCTCTTGCGGCGGACGGGTTTCAACGTGCACAACCGCGCAGTCCGCGCCACCGCGTGGTGCGAAGGTCGGGGCTGGCGGTGGGGTGTGGGCGGCGGGGCGGGGCGGTGGCGCGTGTGGGCCGGTGGCGTGCGCGTGGGTTGGGGGCGGCCGGTGGCGCGCGCGGGCTGCGGGCGGAGCGGTGGCGTGTGTGGGCTGGGGCGAGCCCGTGGCGGATGGGACCCGGGGCCAAGGCCGTGGCGCGTGCGGGCTGGCGGTGGCGTCGGGCGATCCGGGCCAAGGCGGGGCGGCGGCGCGGAGTGGCGGGAGGCGCCACCGTGGGACCGCCACCGCCCCTAAGCCACCCCCCGCGCTACGCACAGCCGCTGGAGCCGCTCCATCGCCTCGGTGGCGCGCTCGGGTAGGACGTCGAGGGCCTCGGCGGCGAGGCGGAGGTCGGCGATCGTGGCGCCCCGGGCCTCCAGGGCGAAGCGGCCGAGCCAGCGCACCGCGGCGCGCTCGTAGCGAGCGGGATCGCCACCCCGCAACACGAGGCAGATCCGCAAGGCGTCGTGGAGCGCCACCGTCGGCAGCTCGCGCGCGGCGGCGACCACGAGCATCTCGTTCCCGGTCTCGAGGGCGCGCCGGAAGCGCGCGTACGGATTCCCGTCGCTGGTCACACGAACATACGTTCGCATACCGCGCGGACGGATGACGCCCCGGGGATGAGCGAGAGGCGCCCGCGGGGATGAGCGAGAGGCGCCCGCGGGGATGAGCGAGAGGCGCCCCCGGGGATGAGCGAGAGCCGCCCGCGGGGATGAGCGAGAGCCGCCCCCCGGAGACCAACCACAGCCGCCCCAACCACGAACGACGGCCGGCCCAACCACGAACGACAGCCGGACCCGGAGACCAACCACAGCCGCCCCAACCACGAACGACAGCCGAAATTCACGCTGTGCAGGGCCCCCCGGCCCGGAGTAGGCTCAGTAAATAAGAGGTACACACGGGATGAGGTGCATAAGCGAGGAGGTCTCCAAATGGCCGTAAAGGGGGCAGAGCTCGAGTCTGAGCTGATCGACTCAGTTTGTGAACGGGTGCGGGAGCGGCTCCCGTCGGACCAGGCGACGCCGTGTGAGGCGTTCGTCCGCCAGTACTACCAGTGGGTCCCGCCCGAGGACCTCGCTGACCGCAACCCGCTCGACCTGTACGGCGCGGCGGTGGCGCATTGGAACCTGGCCCAGCAGCGCGCGCCGGGCGAGGCCAAGGTCCGCGTGTACAACCCGGACTACGAGCAGCACGGCTGGGCGTCGCCGCACACGTTGATCGAGATCGTGTCGGACGACATGCCGTTCATCGTCGACTCGGTGACGATGGACCTCACGCGCAAGGGCTACGTGATCCATCTGGTGATCCACCCCGTGATGCGGATCCGCCGCGACGAGTCCGGGCACATCATTGAGGTCCTCGACGCGGAGGCAAGCCCCGACGGCGCTGTCGCCGAGTCGATCCTGCACGCCGAGGTCGGCCGCGAGCACGACCCGGCCAAGCTCGACGAGCTGCGCCGGAGCGTGGAGCGCGTGCTCGACGAGGTTCGCGCCGCGGTCGAGGACTGGCAGCAGATGCGCCAGCGGGCCCAAGCCCTGACCGACGAGCTCGACCAGCGCCCGCCCGCCGGCATCGACACCGCCACCATCGACGAGACCAAGGCGTTCCTGACCTGGCTCGCCGACGACAACTTCACCTTCCTCGGCTACCGCGACTACGACCTGACCGAGGACGAGGACGGGGACGGGACGGTGCTCGAGGCCATCGACGGCTCGGGCCTCGGGATTCTGCGCGGCCGCTCGAACCGGCCCCCCAAGCGACTGAGCGCCAAGGCGACGGCCTTCGCGCGCGAGCCGAAGATCCTGCTGTTGACCAAGGCCAACTCGCCCTCGACCGTCCACCGGCCCGCGTACCTCGACTACATCGGTGTCAAGCGCTACGACGAGGAAGGACGCGTGATCGGCGAGCGCCGCTTCCTCGGCCTATACACGACGCGCGCGTACAAGGCCAGCCCGCGCTCGATCCCGATCATCCGGGGCAAGGTCGAGGGCGTCCTCCAGCACGCCGGTTTCCCGCCCGCGAGTCACGACCGGAAGGCGCTGCTCGAGATCCTCGAGTCGTATCCGCGCGACGCGCTGTTCCAGATGGACCCCGAGGAGCTGTTCGACGTGGCGATCGGGATTCTCGGGCTCGGCGAGCGCCAGCGCCTGCGGCTGTTCATGTGGCGCGACCCGCTCGACCGGTTCGTCGAGTGCCTGGTGTGCATCCCGCGCGACCGCTTCAACACCGAGAACCGCGAACGCGTCGGGCGGATCCTGCTCGACGCTCTCGGCGGCGTCGCGCTCGACTGGAACCTTCAGCTGAGCGAGTCGCGAATAGCGCGCGTGCACTACATCATCCGCTGTGGCGAGGAGCCGGCGAGCGACTACGAGGCCGCGGCGATCGAGGCGCGACTCGTCCAGGCGGTGCGCGCATGGACCGACGACCTGCGCGACGCTCTGCTCGAGGACCACGGCGAGGAAGAGGGCACCAAGCTGTTCCGACGCTACGAGCGGGCCTTCCCGCCCGGCTACCAGGCCGACTGGGTGGCGCGCTCGGCCGTCGCCGACATCGTGCGGATCGAGGAGCTGTGCTCGACCGACGAGCCGATTACGAGCCTTTACCGCCCGCTCGAGGCGCCCGACGGGATCGTGCGGCTGAAGCTGTTCAGCGCCGGCGGGGTGCTCCTGTCCGACGTGCTGCCCACGCTCGAGCACCTCGGGGCGAAGGTGGCCGACGAGCGGCCCTACGAGATCACCGCGGCCGACCGCGCCCCCGCATGGATCTACGACTTCGGGCTCCAGGCCGATCCCGATAACACCGAACGCGTTCGCGACCTGCTGCACGACGCCTTCCTCGGCGTATGGCGGGGCGAGCTCGAGGACGACGGGCTGAACGGCCTCGTAATCGGGGCCACCCTCACCGGCCGTCAGGTGTCGTTCATCCGCGCGATCGCCAAGTACCTGCGCCAAGGCGGGATCGGCTTTTCCGACGCCTACATCGAGCGCACGCTGACCGGGCATCCCGAGATCGCACGCCTGATCGTCGAGCTGTTCAACGCGCGTCTGGACCCAGACCACGCCGAGCCCGCGCTCGCCGAGCGGATCGCCGGCGAGATCGGGGAGGCGCTCGACGCGGTGCCGAGCCTCGACGAGGACCGCATCCTCCGCGCCTTTCTGAGCGTCGTCCGCGCGATCGTCCGCACCAACGCATTCCAGACCGACGCCACAGGCAAGCCCCACCCGTACATGTCGTTCAAGCTCGACTCCGCGGAGATCCCGATCCTGCCCCTGCCGCGACCCCAGTTCGAGATCTTCGTCTACTCGCCGCGCGTCGAGGGCGTTCACCTGCGCGGCGGCAAGGTCGCTCGCGGGGGTATCCGTTGGTCGGATCGCCGCGAGGACTTCCGGACCGAGGTCCTCGGCCTGATGAAGGCCCAGATGGTCAAGAACGCGCTGATCGTGCCCGTCGGCGCCAAGGGTGGCTTCGTGCTCAAGCGGCCCCCGGCGCAAGGCGGCCGCGAGGCCCTGCAGGCGGAGGGGATCGCCTGCTACAAGATCTTCCTCTCGGGGATGCTCGACATCACCGACAACATCGTCGAGGGCAAGGTGGTCGCCCCCGAGCGGGTGGTTCGCTACGACGACGATGATCCGTACCTGGTCGTGGCGGCGGATAAGGGCACCGCGACCTTCTCCGATCTCGCCAACGAGGTCTCCCAGAGCTACGGCTTCTGGCTGGGCGACGCGTTTGCCTCGGGTGGCTCCCGGGGCTATGACCACAAGCAGATGGGGATCACGGCCCGCGGCTCATGGGAAGCGGTCAAGCGCCATTTCCGCGAGCTCGGGGTCGACGTGCAGACGACCGACTTCACCGCCGTCGGGATCGGCGACATGTCGGGTGATGTGTTCGGCAACGGCATGCTCTGCTCGCGCCACACGAGGCTGATCGCCGCGTTCAATCACCTGCACGTGTTCCTCGATCCGGATCCGGACTCCGAAAAGAGCTACGAGGAGCGTGAGCGGCTGTTCGCCCTGGAGCGCTCATCCTGGAGCGACTACGACGAGTCGCTGATCTCCGAGGGGGGCGGCGTGTTCTCGCGTAGCGCGAAGTCGATCAAGCTCTCCCCGCAGATCCGGGAGGTGCTGCACATCGAGGCCGAGAAGCTCGCTCCCAACGAGCTCATCCAGGCGATCCTGAAGGCCCCTGTCGACCTGCTGTTCAACGGTGGCATCGGCACCTACGTGAAGGCGTCCACGGAGTCGCAAGCCGACGTCGGCGACAAGGTCAACGATCCGCTCCGGGTCGACGCGCGGGAGCTGCGCTGCCGGGTGATCGGCGAGGGCGGGAACCTGGGTCTCACGCAAAGGGCGCGGATCGAGTACGCGCTGGCCGGTGGCCCCGAGAACCGAGGCGGCCGGATCAATACCGACGCGATCGACAACGTCGCCGGCGTCAACACCTCCGACCACGAGGTCAACATCAAGATTCTGCTCGACGGGCTCGTGGCGGACGGCGACATGACCGCCAAGCAGCGCAACGAGCTGCTGGCCGAAATGACCGACGCGGTCGGAGCGCAGGTGCTGTACGGCAGCTACACGCAGACCCAGGCGATCAGCCTCGCGCTCGCTCAGGCCCCGGCCATGGTCGACGTGCACGCGCGCCTGATCCGCTACCTCGAGCAGAACGCCGGACTGAACCGCAAGCTCGAGTTCCTGCCCTCCGACGACATCATCGACGAGCGAAAGGCGGCTCACCAGGGGCTCGTCGCGCCGGAGCTGGCGGTCGTGATGGCCTACATCAAGATCCATCTCTACCGACAGCTGCTGGACTCCGACCTGCCCGAGGACGGATACCTGGCCCACGACCTCGAGCGCTACTTCCCGCCTCCGCTTCCCGAGCGTTACTCCGAGCAGATGCGCAGCCACCGCCTGAAGCGCGAGATCATCGCCACCGTGGTGGCCAATCAGCTGGTTGACCGGGCCGGCACGACGTTCGCCTTCCGTCTCGTGGAGGAGACCGGAGCGCTGCCGGCGGTCCTCGCCCGAGCCTACGCCACCGCCCGCGAGGTCCTTGACATGCGCTCGTTCTGGGAGCAGGTGGAGGCACTCGACAACCAGGTCGCGGCGCAGACGCAGCTCGCGATGCTGATCGAGGCCCGGAGGCTCGTGGAGCGCGCCACCCGGTGGCTCGTGCGCGCCAACCCCTACCAGGTCAGCGTCGCGCAGACCATCCGGCGCTTCCGTGCCGGCGCGGAGATGCTCCAGGCGGCGCTGCCCACCCCGCTCGAGGGCGCCGACCGCGAGGCTTTCGAGGCCCGGGCCGCCGAGCTCGAGGACGCCGGCGTGCCGACGGCGCTGGCCCAGCGGGCGGCTGGGATGCCGTCCATGCTCGCGCTGTTCGACATCGTCGAGGTGGCCGCGGCGACCGAGCGCGAACCGACGGATGTGCTCGAGGTCTACTTCCGCGTGGGCTCGCGGCTCGAGCTCAACTGGCTGCGCGACCGGATCATCGAGCTTCCCCGGGCCAATCGGTGGCAGGCACTGGCTCGGGCCTCGCTCCGCGACGACCTGTTCAACCTGTACCGCGAGCTGACCCGCAAGGTGCTCGACGCCGGCGGCATGGCCGCGGCGTCCGGGCAGCAGGTAGGTGCCGAGGCGGCGATCGAGGCCTGGTCGGAGCGCAACGCGGAGTCGCTCGAGCGGGTGCTCGGGATGGTGGCC
>Ga0209624_10004070_pt1 | contig 10155 bp, 7 predicted proteins | sample JacPinW_OM2H0_O1_FD_188565 | JGI IMG/M metagenome (GOLD analysis project Ga0209624, IMG submission 188565) | Forest soil microbial communities from Algoma, Ontario, Canada - Jack Pine, Ontario site 1_JW_OM2H0_O1 (SPAdes) (version 2) | ecosystem: Environmental > Terrestrial > Soil > Boreal... | reverse complement strand
CGGATGCCATGGTCACTGACTACGTGCCTGAGCTCAAAGGCTCAGCCTACGACGGTGTCACGGTGAGGCAGCTGCTCATGATGAGCTCGGGGGTGAAGTGGAATGAGGATTACACCGATCCTAAGTCGGACGTGGCCCAGGCAGGCTTTACCGGCAGCGAGCCGGGCGTGGATCCTTTGGTGAGTTACATGCGTCATTTGCCGCGCGCCGCCGAGCCGGGCACGAAATGGCATTACGATACGGGCGAGACGGACATGGTAGGCATCATGGTCTCCAACGCCGTCGGCGAACCACTCTCGCAATATCTCTCCGAGAAGGTCTGGACCACCTATGGCATGGAACAGGATGCAGTGTGGATGGTGAACGCATCGGGCAAACAGGAACGTGGCGGCTGCTGCATTTCCATGACCCTGCGCGACTATGCGCGCGTTGGGCAATTCATCTTAGATGGCGGCAAGGCTCAAGGTCGACAGGTCGTTCCTTCCTGGTGGGTGGCGCAGGCCACCTCCAAGGAGATCGACAACGGCGCGGGTGGTTATGGCTATTTCTGGTGGATCCGTGAAAATGGCAGCTACGAAGCGGTGGGCATCTTTGGCCAATCGATCACTACCTTCAAAGACGACCGATTGATCATTGTCATCAATTCGGCATGGCCGGCCGCCACCAGCAAGGAGTACGGCGCGGCCAGAAATGCGTTCGTCAACGCATTGCACAAGGCTGCCAACTCAATCTGACACACATCAGCGCGGGCCGGTGTGCCCGACGTGAGTGGTGCTACAGCTTGACGGCCTTCGCACCGTAGCGCTGCGTAAACTGCTCGGTATCGACCTCTTCGAGCGCACGGGTGCCTGACAGAACGTCCGCCTTCCATTCCTCGTGCGCAGGAATATTGGCGTGAAATTCCGGCATGACCTCGTTGGCAAAGAGCTCCAGGCTGTCGCAAATATCCTGATGTGTGTTGCGGCCGGCCTGATTAAGCAGGATCACCTGATCGATATGTGATTGTTCAAATTTGCGTAGCTTGCGTCGCAGCGTCTCGGGCGATCCAATCAGACCTCCCGACAATGCCTGTTCCGCGGCCTGCGCATTGGCCGCTTTCCATTTGGTGTACTCCGTCCACATGTCCACCTGGCCCGGGCCGGGACGCTTGCGATCGGCGGTGTTGTAGTAGCGCAGACAGAACTGGAAGAAGGTCGCGCCGTCGGCCTTGGCGCGAGCCTCTTCATCGGTCCTGGCACACATGAACATACTGACCAGTGCGATATTGGGATTGATCGGGTAGTCGGCGAGCCTCTGCAGTCGCTTGGTGACGGCGTTGTAATAGGCGTGCACCCACGCATGAGCGGCATCAGCGCTGACAAACTGGAAACCCAGCGCGCCCAGGCCCTTCTCGCCGGCGTAGGTGATGGTCGGAAGCTGCGAGCACGCGGTCCATAGCGGCGGATGCGGCTTCTGTCGCGGCTTGGGCAAAACGTTGCGCGCCGGGAAGTCAAAGTGCGGTCCGTGATACTCAACCCCACCATCGCGAAACATCGGTATCAGGCAACGCACGGCGTCTTCCCAGATCTCGCGCTTCATGGCAAATGACACCTTGAAGGGCTCGAGTTCAGTGACACTCGCGCTCTCACCCATGCCGAACTCAACACGTCCGTTGCTCAGCAAGTCCAGCACCGAGACGCGCTCGGCCACTTTCGCCGGATGATTGGTAGTGAGCTGAAGAATTCCGTGGCCTAGACGGATCTTGCGGGTGCGCTGGCTGGCCGCACCAAGAAAGACCTCTGGCGCCGACGAATGCGAATATTCCTCAAGAAAATGATGCTCGACTTCCCAGGCATAGTCGTAACCGAGCCCGTCCGCCAGTTCGAGCTGATCCAGAGAGTTCTGGTACAACTGCCACTCGCTGTCCGGGCCCCACGGCCTGGGCAGCTGCATTTCATAGAAGATGCCGAACTTCATTGTGTCCCCCGGGCCGGGCTGTCGAACGCTGCGACTGGTAGACAATAATTGTAGTCTGGCCGCTCCTGGGGCGTGTAGGAATCCACTGATAGCGAATCGCTAAGACGTTTCCTACGGTCAATTGGTCAGTGCGCCGAATGCAGGCGACCCCTGCTTCGTGGTCAACTGGCTACATGGGCAAGGGCTTGGCAATACAGAGTTTGGCTACCGCGATTGGGACTGGGGCGTTCCTCGTCCTCAGTTCGGCCATGGCGGCACCGCCGCCTCAGAACCGCGCCGTTCAGGCGCGCGCTCAAAGCCAGATTCAAGCGTCGGGGCAACATTTGGACCTGCGTGCTCCCGTCCCCGCAGTCGATGTTCCGGAAAAGACTCCTTCATTCCCGTCGATGTCGCGCCGCCACAGTCTTGGCGCTCAAGAACAGCTTCAGACACCAGCATTAGGCCCTGATGGCATGCGATCGCGCCTGCCCGTCCAGGACCTCGTGCGGCGCGTGCATAGCGAGGGATTGCCGGTCGCGCGACTGTTTGAAAGCAAGTCAGCGCTGGTCCACCTGGGCTTAAGTCCAAAAGGCAAGCCGGGCCTGTGGCTCGTGCAAAAAATACACTGATAGCCCACCCCCCTAGTATCGCCCCCGAAGATACCGCGCCCGCAGCAACCTCCATGTCAGCGCCCCTTCGAATTCTTTATGTTGAGGACAACGCCATCGTGCGTGAAATTACGTCCGAGTTGCTGGCGCAGGATCAGCGCGAAATCGTGACTTGTGCTACCGCAGAAGAGGCGTTGAAACAGTTTGCCGCGGAGCCGTTCGATCTCGTGATCACGGATGTGAGCCTGCCGGTCATGTCGGGCATTGAACTCGCGCGCAGCCTCTTGGAGCTCAAGCCGCGCGTGCCCATCATCCTTGCATCGGGCTATGACCTGGATTTCGCAATCGAAAACTGGGCCTCGAATGTTCGTTCCGTCATCAAGCCCTTTGAAGCTGCCGAAATCGAAGCGCTCATGAGCGAGTTGATCAGGAAGTAGAAGCCTCGGAGCCACCACGCGGGAGCCGGACGTAAAACGCCGTCTCATCGCCGTCGCCGGTTTTGACGTCGACAGCACCGTCGTGGGCTTGCACGATTTGCGAAACGATATACAGCCCGAGACCTAAGCCCTCGCCGCGTCCGGGCTGGCGCTGGCCGCCTCGAAAAGGATCGAAGAGGTGCGGGAGAATGTCAGGGGGTATGGTGCCCGCGTTCTTGACGACCAGCACGACGCAGTCTCGTTGCGTGCCGTCGAGCCGCACCCCAACCGGTGCGGCCGGACTGCCGTGCTTGAAGGCATTACCTATCAGATTGGAGGCCACCTGCGCGACCCGCTCCGAATCCCAGTGGCCGCTAAAAGTGCCCTCGAAAGCCGCTTCGATAGGCTGATCCGGCGCTGCCGCCTGATGCTCGCGCAGCACGCGCTCGACCAGCGCTTTAAGATCCGTGGCCTCGCGCTTGACGAGAATACCTCCGCCCAGCCTTGCGCGCGCCAGGTCCAGCATGTCTTCGATCATGCGCGCCATGCGATTGCCGCTGGTGACGATGCGAGCGGCCGCTTCCAGCGCGGCCGGTTCGCTGCTGCGGCGCTGAAGCAGATGCGCGGATGCCAAAATTGCGCTCAATGGACTTCGCAAATCATGTGCCAGAAGCGCGGTAAACATTTCGTTGAGCCGCAACGTTTCGGTCCGATCGTTGAGTTCCATCGCCAGCAGCTGACGTTGCCGATATAGCTGAAAGAACACGTCTGCCTTGTTCTTGATGATGTGGGGTTCGATCGGCTTATAAATGAAATCGACGGCGCCGCTTTCATATCCCTTGAATTGGCGATGCTGCTCACGCGCGCCTGCTGTGACGAATATCAAGGGGATGTGCCGCGTGCGCTCGCTGCCTCGCAGCAGTTCGGCGAGTTCGAAACCATCCATATCCGGCATTTGGACATCGAGAAAGGCGAGCGCCACGTCGTGCACCAGAAGCAGCTCCAGCGCCTCGGAGCCCGAGCGCGCCGTCAAAACGTTCACGTCATGGCGCGCCAACAGCGCCGCGAGCGCCAGCAGATTTTCCTCCAGGTCGTCCACCAGCAAACACTTGATCGGGGGCAGCGCTAACGAATCCATATTTTCAGCTCATCCGCATCGGGGTTGGACTTGCGTCCAATGTTTGCAGCATTCCGGCGATTTCATTCAATGTCAGCACGCAGTCCGCCGGCCGCAGCTTGAGCGCCGACAGCGCCATATGCGGCGCCAGCGCGGTATCGGGCCGCTGGACCATGGTAACACCACCGGCATCGTGAACTGCCGCAAGCCCGGATGCCCCATCTTCGTTGGCACCGGTGAGAATGATGCCCAAGAGCCGATCCCGATAGATGTCGGCAGCCGACTCAAACAACACGTCGACGGATGGCCGCGAATGATGCACCGGGTCATCGGCGGAGAGCGCCAGCTGCGGGCCCGGATCCACCAACAGATGATAGTCATTGGGCGCGAAGTAAACCGTTCCCGGCGCCACCATTTCCTTGTCTTCAGCCTCCCGAACGGGTACGGCGCATTTTCGCGCGAATATGTCGACGAGTACGCTGGGCCGGTCCCGCGGCAGGTGAAGTACGATGAAAACCGGCGGCCGCAATCCCGGCGAGAGCGCGGGTAGCAATACCGTGAGCGCTTCTATACCTCCGGCGGATGCGCCGATGACGACTGCATCGATGCGGCCTGCCAGATTCAAAGCTCGGGCCGCCTTTGAAAGATTCGTTCTGCCGGCGCAAAATCCAAAAAGGCGTCCGCTTGCGCGGAGAAACGCAGCGATTCTTTGGCGCCGATGCCTAAAAATCCCCGGCGGCACAATGCCTCGCGAAACAATCCCAGCGCGCGGTCCCGCAGCGTGCGATTGAAATAAATGAGCACATTGCGACAGGACACCAGCTGCACCTCCGCAAATACGCTGTCGGTCGCCAGGCTGTGATCGGAGAAAACGATGTGATCCTTCAGCGACTTGTTGAACACAGCCCTGTCATAGGCAGCGGAATAGTAGTCCGACAAAGAGGAGCGAGCGCCGGACTGATGATGATTGGCCGTGAAGCCCGCGATCCGCCCTACGCCGTACACTCCCGCCGCCGCCTTCTGCAGCGTGTGCGTGTTGATATCGGTCGCATAAATGATGGTCTTCGACAACAGGCCTTCCTCGTGCAATAGGATGGCAAGCGAGTACGCTTCCTCTCCGGCACTGCATCCGGCAACCCATACCTTGAGCGAGGGATAGGTGCGCAGCAACGGCACAACCCGTTCGCGCAGCGCCAGAAAATACGCGGGGTCGCGAAACATCTCGCTGACTTGTATGGTGAGGAAATCCAATAACGCGGCAAACATGCTCGAATCGTGCACGACCTTGTCTTGAAGCTGCGACAGCGTACGGCAATCGAACCGGCTCATCGCCGTCTTCAACCGACGCCGCAACGATGCCTGCGCATATCCGCGGAAATCGTAGTGGTACATGTGAAAGATGGCATCGATCAACAGCTTGAACTCGATGTCAAACTCCCGGCCCGTGACGACCGCCGGATTTACTTCGGCATCCATACACGGACCAGCGAAAGCAGTTTCTCGACGTCCAAAGGCTTGGCGATATAGTCGTTCGCGCCTGCCGCCAAGCTCTTGTCATGGTCGTCCGCCATTGCCTTGGCGGTGAGCGCGATGATGGGCAGGGTCCTCCATTCGCCGCGCTTGCGAATCTCGCGCATGGCGGTGAGCCCGTCCATCTCGGGCATCATGATGTCCATCAACACCAGGTCTATTCTCTTGGATGATTCCTTGGAGGTGCGCGTCAAGACATCGAGCGCCTCGCGCCCATTGCGCGCGATCACCACGCTGATGCCTTTGGGCTCGAGCACGCTCGACAAGGCAAAGACGTTGCGTACATCGTCCTCCACGACCAGAACTCGACGGCCCTCCAGAATGCTTTCCCGGTCGCGCGCCGCCTTGAGCATCTGTTGATGCTCAGGCGGCAGCTTGGCTTCGACTTGATGCAAAAACAACGAGACCTCATCCAACAACCGCTCCGGAGAACGCGCGTCCTTGATGATGATGGACTTGGAGTAGCGACGCAGTCGCTGCTCCTCCTCGCGACTCAAGGCTCGCCCGGTGTAGATGATGACGGGCGGAAAGGCAACGTCTTCCTCCTGGGACATCTTTTCAAGAAGATCGTAGCCGCTGTAATCCGGCAGGTTGAAATCCACCACCATGCAATCGAAGGTCGTGGCCTTAAGGCGCGCCAGCGCCTCGCCCGCGCTCGCCACCGCCGTAATTTGCACGTCGCCATTGCCCAACAAATGCCGGATGCTTTCCCGTTGACGCGGATCATCTTCGACGACCAGCACGTGCCGCACGCTTTGGGAAAACGTCGCTTCCATGCGCCGCAGCGCCCTGACCAGTTCTTCGCGCTTTGCCGGTTTCAGCGCGTAGCCGATGGCGCCCAATTCCAACGCTTCTCGCTTGTAGTCAGAGACCGAAACGATGTGAACCGGAATGTGCCGGGTTCGCGGGTCGCGCTTCAGCCGGTCGAGCACGCCAAGTCCGGAATGATCGGGAAGGTTGACGTCCAGGATGATGGCGCTCGGCAGAAACTCGGCGGCAGCAACCAATCCCTCATTGGCCGACGCAGCGGCGACACATTGAAAGCCCATCTCATGCACCAGGTCGCGCAAGATCATCGCGAAGGCCGCATCGTCCTCCACCAGCAAAATAACCCGGCCGCCGGGCGTGATCGAGTCGCGGTCATCTGTCGTGGCCGGGACGGCGGGCTTTTCCGGCTCGGATCGCTTCCCGGCTCGTACCAGGGGCGGTGCCGGCGCCTCCCGGGCAGGCGGCGCAATGGCGGCGCTGAAGCTGCGGGGTATGGTCAACGTGAATACGCTTCCTGCACCAAGCTCGCTTTGCACGGTGATTGCGCCCTTGAGCAGCGTGGCAAGATCGCGAGAAATCGACAGACCCAATCCAGTGCCGCCGAATTTTCGGTGGATGCTGCCGTCCGCCTGACGAAATGCCTCGAAGATCACCTCTTGCTGATGCGGCGCGATTCCGACGCCCGTATCTCGAACGGCGAACGACACCGAAGCGTTTTCCTGCGAGAACACCCGCAATGCGACCTCACCTTTTTCCGTGAACTTGAAGGCATTCGACAACAAATTCTTGAGAATTTGCCCCAGCCGCTGCCGATCCGTTTCAACCTGCTCAGGTGCGCCCGGCTCGATGACCCACGAGAAACGCAGGCCGTTCTGATCGGCGGTTGGTTGAAATGTCTTGGCGAGTGAATCGACGGCACTTGAAATGGAAACCGGCTCGGGCGCGAGGTCCACCTTCCCGGCCTCGATCCGCGACAAATCCAGCACGTCATTGATGAGGCTCAGCAGGTCGTTCCCGGCCGAGGTGATTGTTTGAGCATATTTTACTTGGGTGGCGGTCAAGTTGCCGTCCTTGTTGTCAGCCAGCAACTTCGCGAGGATCAAGGTGGAGTTGAGCGGCGTACGCAGTTCGTGGCTCATGTTCGCCAGGAATTCGCTCTTGTATTCATTCGCCCGCTGTAGCTCATCCGATCTTGCCGTGAGCACGTCGTGCGCCTGGGTCAGAGCGTCTTTCTGATGTTCGAGCAGGTTGGTCTGCTCTTCGAGCTGCGAGTTGATTTGCTCGAGTTCCGATTGCTGCGTCTCCAGATTCGCCTGCGATTCTCGGAGCGCGCGGCTCTGCTCTTCGAGTTCTTCATTGCTGACGCGCAACTCCTCCTGGCCGGATTGAAGTTCTTCGGCCTGCTGTTGCGTTTCCTGCAGCAACTCTTCGAGGCGCTGCCGATCCTTGGCGGCACGCACGGCGACGGCGATGGATTCGGACGCGCGCGCCAGCAATTCACGCTGGTCGGCATCGGTGGCGCCGAAAAACCCCAGTTCCAGCACCGCATGCACGACCCCGTCGATGCCGGCGGGAACCACCACCAATTCATTCGGAGTGCCCCGTCCGATGCCGGACGAAATCGGTAGATAACCGGCCGGAACATCACGCACTCGAAGCGCGCGATTGTCCCGGGCCGCCTGCCCGACGAGTCCATCGCCGGGTCGAACCGTATCGAGGCCCTCCGCGGGCAATGCGAAGCCTGCGAATCGTCGATACTGGCCGGCTTCTGCCATGTAAACCGCGCCCACCTGCGCCTCGAGGAATCCAGCCAGAAATCCGAGCAGATTGTTCCCCAGCTTGTCGAGCGTCTGGTCCCCCTGCATTTGCTCGCTCAAGCCCATTTGGCCGGACCGAATCCAAGCCTGCGCTTGCCGCGCGCGGAAGTCGCGCGACGCCACGACGGCTGCGCCGGCGATCAAGAACATTAAAAGCCCCGAGCCGCCCCAAGTCACCGCCAATGAAATCGTCGCGGCTTTTTCCGACTCCTCTCCGCGTTGCGCGATCAAGCGCTGCTCAATCCCCTCCATATCGTTCACGGCGTCCCGGATACGATCCATGTAGAGCTTGCCCCGATCGGTGCGCACAACGGCAAGCGCCGCATCGGAATGCCCCGCACGACGCGCAGCGACGGTGGCCTCGAGTTCCGTCATCTTTAAATTCGCGAGCGATTCGAGCGCGTCGAGTCGCCGCGCCTGCTCGGGTCTGTTGACGAGCAACGCGCGCACGGTCCTGAACTCTTCCGGCAGCGCATCCTTCGCGTCCGTATAAGGAGTCAGGTAACTCTCCTCGCCGGTGAGCAAAAACCCGCGCTGTCCTGTTTCCGCGTCCTTCAACGTCGAGAGCAGCGCCTGCAAACGTCGCAAAACCTCAACGGACTGAGTCAGACTTCGCGCCGTATTCGTCGTTGTCTGCAAGGACTGATATGACAGCAGCGCAATGAGGACAACGGCGACCACAGCCAGCAGGAATCCAATCAGCGTCTTGGCCGGCAGCGGCATGCTGGAACGCACGGCGCCAATCGAGCCAGGTAACGGGTTGATTTGATCCATGGATTGCTCGATTTATGACACGGAAATTCTACGTGACAACTTAAATCCTGCCTGTAGGAAATGGCTGACACCGGCGCCAAGGTCCCGGACACAGCCCGCGCAAGTATTAGTTTTTAGTGCGGCTTTGGGGGTCGGCTCTGCAAGGATAACAATAAAAAAGCAGCGGCAAGCACAAAGTACGCTGCGCAAAATTGGACGGCGACGTTTCGCTCAATTCCATGCAACTGCCACAGTGCATAGGCGCTGCCGTCGAGACGAACCGAGTGAACGATTCCGAAAAAGCTTAAAGCTCCTCCGGCAGCTAGATAGGCGGCTGCGGATCGCAGTCTGTTCTCGGTCATTTCAACCACGAATGCGGCCCATATCGTCGCCGTTATGATGAACCCGTTGCCCAGAGCAACGATGACGCTCAACGTGGGAAGGCCATGCCCTGGCGCCGCCAGCAATTGAGCCAATCTTTCGGCCGGCACGTATTTTGGGTCGCTCAATTCAATGGTCAACAGGCGTGCGATCGACGGGAAAAAACTGATAGCCACGGCGGGCGCGTGACGCGCGGGGACCGCGCTGAATGCTTGGCTCGTGATGTTCAGAGCCAGGAAAACCAGCACCGGAGCCAATGCGGCGAGCGGCACCAATTCGATCAAATTGGCCAAATATCCCAGCACGCCGCCAACGCCTATGAAAATTCCCGTCAGCAGCGTGTATCCGGAACGGGCACCCATCTCTTTGAACGCGGGATGACCGATGTACGGAGTGGTTTGCGCCACGCCGCCCGCCAGCCCGGCCAACAATGTTGCCGCTGCCTCCGCGAGCAAAATACTACGGACGTCGTAATCGTCACCGGCAACGCAGGCGCTCTCGGTGTTGTTCACACCGCCCACGACCGTCAGCAGCGCAAACGGAATGATCAACGGAAGGTAGTCCCACAGTCCGGCGAAGCCGTGAAAAATCCCGGCGTCCGGGTGCGGAAATGCGAGGCGCAAAGACGGCATCGACGGCGCGGGAATCTGCATGCCCAGAAACCCGAAATGCCCGGCTCCGTAATACAGCGCCGTCCCGACGATGACCGCGAACAACACGCCCGGTATTCGCAGGGGAACCGATCCCTTGGCGACCAGCGCATAGAGGATGAGCCCAAGGGTCAGGAAACCGACGATCGGGAACTGCAGCAAATCGACCATCGGAAAGAA
>Ga0209624_10004069_pt1 | contig 10156 bp, 7 predicted proteins | sample JacPinW_OM2H0_O1_FD_188565 | JGI IMG/M metagenome (GOLD analysis project Ga0209624, IMG submission 188565) | Forest soil microbial communities from Algoma, Ontario, Canada - Jack Pine, Ontario site 1_JW_OM2H0_O1 (SPAdes) (version 2) | ecosystem: Environmental > Terrestrial > Soil > Boreal... | reverse complement strand
ATTCCGCTTTGGCTATCGATGGTTTGCAGAGGACCCAGTTCGATACGGCCGTAGAGCTGAAGAATTGGATCCGCGCTGTCGACAAACATCAAAGGACCGCTGAAGTCATTGATCGCAGAGGGATCTTCCACTTCAATTCGAGTCGTGAGCAGCGATCCATCGGACTGAGTCGCGCCGTCAACATTTAAAAGCATGCCGGGAGAGAGTGCAGAAGCGCCACTCACACCCTGGAACACAGTTGCGCCGTTAGAACTCGCCGAAAGAGTCCTGGTTCCGTACGACCCACCTGAAATGGTGAGAGTGAAATTTGACGGTGTTGCCACCGACGCGACTGTCGCCACAAGGCCGCTGACCTTGCCGTTTCCAGAGTTCGTGGGGGAAGTAGACAGGACAATCGGACTGAGGTTGAAGGTCGGCGCCATGGAGAACCCCTCAAACGGAGGGTTGGTCCAGCAATCGGAAAAAATCGCCGAACTGGAAACCTGCATATTCAGTAACAGCCCCATACTGCTGCCGGTAACCGTAATCGGCGAGGGCAAGCTCACCGTTGGGCCTTGATTCACAATCGAATAATTTGCGATTCCGAGTCCTTCTCCTGGAACTTGCGCAAGACAGACGAATACGGCTCCCCCGAGCGTCGCCGTGGCTGAAGTATAGATGCCCTGAGGAACGCTGACCGTCAGCAACGGCTCAACATCTCCGTTCAAGTGCATGAACTCGGCAGGTTGCTGTGACGATAGCAGAGTGACGGTCTGCGCTGACTGGCTGGTGAGCGTCAATGTTTGAAGCGCCACATCAAAGCGCGTGACTTGATCGTTGGCGGTGCTCGAGAGCAACACGGTCACCGAAGTATTTCCGCTGAACTTCGGTGGGGTCGGAGCGCTCGGGCCAGACCCGCAGCCGGTGGTTATCCCTATGCCTAATAGCAAGGTAAGAGCGATCAGAAGAGAATGAGACGGCGCAGAGAAAGCGGAAGACCAAGTGGCTTTCATGGAATCCTCCAACCCAACCCGTTAATGCCTCGCTAATCCACGCGAGTGCTTTAGTTTTAGAAGAGCAATTATAAGTTGAAATCTGTCAAGTTACCTCTCAATTCGGTAGTGGCTCATTTTGAATTTCTGATGGCATCTTCGCTCATCGATGGCGTCATCCCTTCGACAAGCTCAGGGCAAGCTCTGAGCGCAGCCGTTCTTCAGGCGGAGCGAAGGATCTCCGCTACGACGCTGTGTGGCGCGGGAGATCCCTCGGCCCGCTGGTAAAAACGCGGGCTCTTCGGGATGACGCCTAGTGAGATTCAGAGTTCAAAAGGAGCCACTACCCGGTCAGGTGTCACTAGCCAGGTGTGCACTAGCCAGGTGTGCATCAACGATAATAGCGAAAGAATCGAAGTGCGACTTTTTCTCATCCCTCTTAAGATGGAACCTATGGCGAGTGCGATTCCAGTTTCCATCGCAGATCAGAAATATATTTCCCTGACCACATTTCGCAAAAGCGGAGTCGGCGTCGCGACGCCGGTGTGGTTCGGAGAAGAAGACGGCAAGCTCTACGTGATGACTCGCAGCGACATGGGAAAGACCAAGCGGGTCCGTAACAATCCGCAAGTGCGCGTCGCGCCCTGCACCATGCGCGGCACCGTGACGGGAGCCGAAATTGCCGCTACGGCGCGCATCCTGCCTCCGGACGAACATGCCCGGGCGCGGCAGGCGATCAATCGCAAATATTGGGCGGCGCGCATTCCACTGTTGTGGTGGAGGACCGACACGTATTTGGAGTTGACCTTCGAATAAGGCAGGCGCGAAAGCTGGTTCAGACCCCCTTTCGCGCGGACCAACTCACTCCCGAGCTGCTGAGCACCGCCGCCAGCAGTACCGTTAACCTCGCCGAAGTGCAAAGCAGACTGGTTCACCGCGGCCTTAGCCCGGACAATGCCTGGGCGGCTGCTCTCATTCCTGTGGGAGAAGCGATCCCATTCAGCGCCACGCACGCGAAGGCTGCGGGCAACATGATCGCCGAGACTCGTGCATTCGGATTGTCGCTCGGAGACCGCGCATGTCTCGCCCCTTGGCCTTGCATTGCGAGCGCCTGTTTACACCGCGGACCGATCCTGGAAGAACCTGAAGCTGGGCGTGCGAATTCATGTGATCCGGTAGCGCCTGTGTGAGCGGCCGCAGTTCGAGAACAATTCCACTCCATTGGTGGCCGCTTTGCGCCAGAATGGATGATGTGACCGAAATCGATTCGCCTGACCCGCCGGGAAAATCACAGCCTCTTTTGCAGCGCTTTTCTCATGGATGGAGGGCGCTGCGGCACCGCAACTTCCGTCTGTTCTTCGCCGGTCAGAGCATTTCGCTGATCGGCACCTGGATGACTCGCGTCGCCACCAGTTGGCTCATCTATCGGCTGACGGGCTCGGCCTTGCTTCTGGGACTGGTAAGCTTTGCCGGACAGATTCCTACATTCGTGCTAGCCCCGTTTGCCGGAGTTCTCGTCGACCGCCTGAACCGCCGCAATATGCTGGTGTGGACGCAGACTCTGGCTGGGCTGCAGTCGCTGGCCCTCGCGGCACTCACGTTGGCCAAGATCATCAATGTTCGTGAGGTGCTTTGGCTAAGCGTGGCTCAAGGCCTGATCAATGCCTTCGACATGCCCGGACGGCAATCTTTTCTAATCCAGATGGTCGAGGATAAACACGATCTCGGCAACGCCATCGCCCTCAATTCTTCCATGGTCAATATAGCCCGGCTGATCGGCCCGGCTCTGGCCGGGATCGTGATCGGGTCAGTAGGCGAAGGATATTGTTTTCTCATCGACGGCCTCAGCTATCTGGCCGTGATCGCCTCCCTGCTAATGATGCGCGTGCAAGTCTTCGAAGCAAAACCGTCGCGCACGACCATGCTGCAGCAACTGAAAGACGGCTGGACTTACGTGATCGGCTTTCCGCCGATTCGCACCATTCTTTCGCTCTTTGCATTGATCAGCCTGATGGGGATGCCGTTCATGGTCCTGATGCCCATCTTCGCGGCCCAAGTGTTGCATGGCGGACCGCACACACTCGGGTTCTTATTGGGAGCGTCCGGCGTGGGAGCACTCACCTCCGCCATATCTCTGGCGTTGCGGAAAACAGTGCGCGGGCTGACCAGCATGATTCAGATTTCGGCGGCGCTGTTTGGCGTAGGACTGATCTCTTTTGGCCTGTCGCGATATCTTCCGCTGTCACTTTTCTTAATGCTGATCGTAGGCTTCGGCATGATGCAGGGCCTGGCGGCCAGCAACACCGTCATTCAAACTTTGGTTCCCGACGACAAGCGCGGCCGGGTGATGAGCTACTACACCATGGCGTTCATGGGCATGGCGCCCTTCGGCAGCCTGCTGGCCGGATGGTTGGCTCACCAGTTCGGGGCGCCGCACGCGGTCATGATCACGGGAGCGTTTTGCGTGGCAGGATCGGCCTGGTTCACTACGCAGTTGAAATCGATCCGCAAAGTCATGCGCCCGATTTACATCGAGATGGGAATCATTCGCAGCCCTCTGGAGCCGGCCATGGAAGATCAGGTAGGCCGATAGGAAAATACGTCGGGCTAAGAAGTTAAAAGATCGCCGCGCACCGGTGAAGTTCACTCGATGCGCGGCGTTGGTATGGCGTCAGTGCCTGGAGCCCGACACTGCCTGCACAAATTCCCATCCATTGGGAGTGCCCAGCCCGGTCGCTGGATCCCAGCCGGGTCCAGTCCGAAGCGTGGAATCGAGACCGAACGTGATGACGAACCAGCGTGTTGAGTTCGGGCTGTTGTACAACGCGCTGATAAAGGTTGGCAGGTCCTGGAGTGGCGCTGCCAGTTCCCACGAATTGATTGGATCCGTTCCGCCGGCATCGTGGATCGTGCCCGTGACATTGTGCGCGGAGCTCACGTTCACGACATCGGTAATCGCGCCCGGTGGCAGCCGGTACAGAAGCGGCGCCGCCTGCCCGAGTGGATGACGAGCGTTTTGGTTGGCAATCGCCCACAGCCCTGAGAACATCGGACACGCCACGCTCGTACCGCCAATCACCTCGATGTACAAATGACCCTGCGCGTCCCCGGTGTAGATGATCTCGACACCGGTGTATGGATCACCCACCCAGGAAATATCAGGCGTGAGACGGCGTTCCCCAGGAAGCCCGAACTGGTAAAACGGCTTCGGGTAGATGTCGCTCGCACCTCCGGTGCCGCCGTAGATGAATCCCTCGTTGTTGGGAGGATCAATGGGCGGGTTGCCCAGCGCGGCTGTATCCGCTATCTCGGTTAAGTTCGTGCCCCAGCTCGTCTGCCAGGAGATGTGCTTCGCGGAGTCAAGAACAACGCTCACTCCCCCGATTCCGGTTGCGTACGGCGAGCTTGCGGGCCAACCGGTAGAAGTGTACAACCCCCCGAGCTGATCGGCGTTGTTGCCGTTGTCCCCCGTGCTGAAGTGAATCGACTCGCCGGCCGCGCCGATTGATTTGAAAATATTATCGATGGCGCCGTAGAACTCGGAATCACCGGTGACTCCAATATCGAACCCGCTCCAACTGTTGGAGATCGACACCACGCCCGGCACCGATGCCGCCTTGAGGTCGCCCGAAAACAGGTCGTTGAAGGAATTGGTTGGCGTAATCACCAGTACGATCTTCGCGCCCGGAGCCACCGCGTGTACCCACTCGACGTCGAGGGTCGTCTCCGTCGCCCATCCAGCATTGGCGTCGGTCGAGAAATTCGACTCCGTCGGGACGCCAATGACGGTGAGGTTCGGCGCCGGAAGGCCCATCGCCTGCGAGAATGCGGCTGCATCCTGCGCAATCGTGGTTGAGCCGTAAGCGTCGACGATGGCGACCGTTGTGCCTGCGCCCGTGAGGCCCTCTTTATACAGAGGCGTGAGGTTGTAAGCCGTCTGCAGTTCACTCGGCTGGTAGCCGCAAGGCGGAAGATTCGGCGGCCCGCTGGTGATAGGGGCGCCGTAACGGTTTCCCTTATAGGTTGCGGTAGCAGTCGCGGAAGAGAAATTCTCTTCCGTCGGCCCGTAGAAGCACTGCTCCGAGAAGTAAAGTCCGTCCGGCGCTGCTGAAAGTGGCAGCGGGTGTGGGGGTAGGCCTTCGGCATCGGTTGTCCGCGCGATGGTCGGGGTCGCTTTGTTACTGACACGTGCGATCTGCGGTTCCGGATTGAGGTTCGACAAGCCGCCGACGGCGCTAACCAGTGGTACGAGCGCAGACGGCAAGGTCGCGCTGCGGCTGCTGGCGCGGAAGTTGCGCCCTTTTAAGTTGTACTGATGCAGCTCCACGTTAAACGCGCTCTCCACCTGTCCGACCGTACCCGTGGCTTTTACGAAAAGATTGTCCTGACCGAATCCGCTTACCGCGAATCCCTGGGCCTTGAGTACGTCCCCAACCTTGGCAACGTCTGCGCTGCTCGGCGCATGCTGTGCCCGGACTTGTTCGTGCGAAAGATAGCCTGCCTTCCCTGCCTGTTGCGCCGCCACTAGGGCATCAAGACCCTGCTGGTCGTGCAGTTTCATCCATAAAGTGATTTCAATGGGATCCGCGGCATTCGCCGGCCCGAGGTCGGTTGCTCCGGACAAGACCGACCGGCGGTCGGCCGCAGTGTTCGCGGTTAAAGGACCGTTTTGGGAAAAGCTAACAGCGCTCAGTCCCGCAACGATCGCGCAGCACAGAAAACTCATGCGTTTCAAAATGGACATACCTTCTCCTGGGTTGGACTTCAAGCCATAAAGCCCAAACACTATACATCTGCTCCGTCGCGAGAATGAAGATGAAATTTACGTGACTGCAAGCAATCGGGACGAATATGCAAAGCTTTGCGACTTTGCGAAATCTGCAAGGCATCGACGCATGACGGACTAACGGAGGACGGAACGATGGGCCGACGGATGAAGAACGCTATTTCCGTAAATGAGCCTATTCGCCTCCCGGTAGTGGCTCAGTTTGAACTTCGAATCTCACCGGGCGTCATCCCGAAGAGCCCGCGTTTTTACCAGCGGGCCGAGGGATCTCCCGCGCGACACAGCGTCGTAGCGGGATCCTTCGCTCCGCCTGAGGAACGGCTACGCTCAGGACGACGACATTGATCGGCGAAGATGCCGTCAGAAATTCAAAATGAGCCACTCCCCGCCTCCCTAACTTCTTGACACGTACGGTAATACCGTACATACTAAAGCAACCAGATCAAGAGTGGAATGCGTCTTGTTCATTTTCGCCACAAAGGCCTAAGGCGTCTTTACGAGAGCGGAGACGCCAGGGGCGTGCCCTCGGCAATGGCTGACAAGGTGCGCAAACTTTTGTTCGCGATTGAAACCGCCGAGGCCATGGGGCAACTCGGCCGCTTTCCCGGCTGGAAGCCGCACCCGCTGAAGGGCGAGTTGAAAGGATACTGGAGCCTCACGATTACAGGAAATTGGCGGCTAATTTTCCGGTACGACGAGGAGGCAAACACCGCCGTCGATATTGACTTGGTTGATTATCACTAGGAGAGCGAAATGCCGATGAAAAAGCCGCCACATCCGGGTGACCTGATAAGAACAGAGATCATCGAGGCTCTAGACCTTACCGTGTCAAAGGCAGCAGAGATTCTGCAAGTCCGGCGCGCTACGCTTTCCGATCTGCTGCACGGCAAGGCCGCACTGACGCCGGAAATGGCCCTGCGGATTGAAAAGGCCTTCGGCCCTGACATGGATCACTTGTTGCGCATGCAGCTGGCTTATGATGTGGCGAAAACGCGACAGCACTCGCGAGCCATCTCGATCAAACGCTATGCCCCGGCCTAAGGAAAACCTCCGGCACTAAACGCGGCATTTTCTTTCGTGGCAAAAATCCGTGGAAGAGCGGCGCTTTAGCGCCGCGTAAAGCCTTGAAAATCAGGGCGGGCTTCAGCCCCGGAGTCCCCCGAGTAGAAATGATCCGTAGAAAAAGGCCAGACAAGGGGGCAATGACGAACCGGCGCAGGGAATTAGTCTGCAGACAGGTTACTATGCGGACAGCGAGGACCGGATGCGAGCTTCGATTCTCGGTTCAGTTATGCCTTTGAATGCCCCATCTTAATTTTAACCAGACACAAACCACGCCCGTGCCCATCAATAGCATAGATGTCGGCTCAGGCACCGTGTCGACTACTGCGGCAACCCCAGAAAACTGGGCATTGGCCCCATATATCGGAACCCCAGGGCCACTATTTGAATACAGTGTAAGATCCTCGGTCCCCTGCGCGAAGATATGAACCGTGAACTCCGCTGGCCCGAGCTTGCAACCACTAGTCCCGTTGACGCAATCCACCAGTTCGTACCCGGTGATAGTTCCAGCAACAGCGAATGGCATCAGCAGATTAGTTCCGCCGGAATAAAAAGCTGATCCGGTAAACGTCAGACTGGATTCCAGATACTCCGCAACTTTCGAGCCGAGCGACCCTCCGGAGTAAGAAGTACAATAGGAACAAAAGGCATCCGAATTAGCGGGTGTGAACGACAAGTGGCATATGGTTCCGACTGTGCAAGTACCGATCTGGTTAGAACCGTCCGGCAATCCTTGAGACAGCGAAAGGCCCACTCCTTGAATGGAGAAGTCCCCAAGGGTTTCAGCATAGCCGTCAGATGCTGTGCCCGTGATCGGGATGATGTTCACGCTGTTGGCCGATACGAAAGTCGCTACAAAGCAAAGTGTGCTAGCCAGGATTAAGCTTCTCATTTCGCACTCTCCATTCCTTGACTAAAGCCTTGGAGACTAAAACCTTGGAAAACGCGAAACACCGTATCATCAAACCAACGACGAACAAGCCCGTTGGACTCTGTATATCGCCATAAAAGAAACCCGAAGAGAGGACCGGGGGAAATCCGCGAGCAGACGGAACGTCCCCATTCTTCGGCCCGCGACGCGCACTCGCGAGAAACTTACAATTTCCACAGCCCATTGTGACATCTGACCTTGTCCACAGCCCATCGTTTGCGCAATCATGGCCGAGGCCATGACGGTTGGCATAAGCCAATTCGTCGCGACACTAAGTCCTTTGCTTCACGGATTTTAGTATCTAACTTCTTTGACATCCGGATTTTGCGGAGCATTTCTTGCTAACTCAATGCGTCCAAAGATTTGGGGGGGAGGGGGGATACCCGCAACTCTGAGAGCTAGAGTGAGGCGAGCGGCCCAGGTTTTTGATCTTGGCCGCCCGCTTAAATTTTTTATTTTATTTTCTGTTCTGCGATCCACTTATCCGTGCGGGCTTCGAGCAGGTCCAGCGGCAGTGTCCCGCCGTCAAGCATTTCGTCGTGGAAGGTGCGGATGTCGAATTTCGGTCCCAATTCTTTTTGGGCGCGGTCGCGCAGTTCGCGGAATTTCAGTTGGCCGAGTTTGTAGCTGAGAGCTTGCGCGGGCCAGGCGATGTAGCGGTCGGTTTCGGACTGAATCGTGGGCTCATCGACGGCGCCGGACTTGCGGAAAAAATCTACGACCTGCTCGCGCGACCATCCTTTGGAATGGATTCCCGTGTCGACCACCAGACGCACGGCGCGGAACAGTTCGGAGGAAAGCCGCCCGTAGTCGGAGACGGGATCCTGATAGAACCCGACTTCCTTGCCGAGTTGTTCGGCATAGAGCGCCCAGCCTTCGATGTAGGCATTGAAGCCCAGACCGTGCAGGCGAAATTTGGGCAAGCCGGTGAGCTGCTGCTGCACCGAGAGCTGCATGTGATGTCCGGGGATGCCTTCGTGATAGGCAATAGCCTCGTCGTCAATCAGCGAGCGCTCGGCGAACTTGGAGGTCGCAACCACGACGCGGCCGGGACGCTTGCCATCGGGCGTGCCCGTCACGTAATGAGTGGCGGCGGCGGATTGAAAGGCAGGGATGGCTTCCACAGTAACCGGCGACTTCGGAAGCAGAGTGAAAAGTTGCGGGAGCTTGGGCTCCATCTGCGCAATGTAGCGGCGGAAGTCGTCCAGAATTTGCTCAGAGGAAGTGGGAATGTATTTGGGATTGGTTTTGAGCGAAGCGCGGAATGAAGCGAGGTCGGCGAAGCCTTCTTTCTTCGCGATGGCCGTCATCTCGGCCTGGATGCGGTCGATCTCACGCAGGCCAAGTTGATGAATCTCGTCCGGCGTCATGTGGGTCGTGGTCCGAGCGTAAATGTCGTTTTGGTAGCGTTTTTCGCCATCCGGCAGAGACTCGATCGAGAGGGTGGTGCGGCCGGCGGGCGCGTACTCCGTGCGCAGGAAAGTGGCGAAAGTTTTGTACGCGGGAATAACGTCAGTTTGGATGGCGTCGGTGATTTGCTGGGTCAGACGTTTCTGATCTTCGGCGGAAATGCCCGCGGGATATTTTTTGGTTGGCTGCAGAAATGGGTCGGCTTCGATGATGCCTTCGCACTGCACCGGCAGCTTCTCGATAAGAAACCGAACCGGCATCAGCTTGTCCTTCATTCCGGCGCGAAGCACTTCCGTGGTCTCGGTGAGCACGCGCGGAATCTGGTGAAGCCGGGCGATGTAGTCCTCATAGTGCTTCACGGAGTCGAAAGGGACGGAGAGCGGCAGATCGGCAAGGCCGGTGTGGACGCCATTCTGCTGGTTGATCGGCATCTCATACTCTTTGAGATCGTAGTCGGTGATGCGCTGCTGCAGCACTCGAACGAGCAGGTCGTGAGAAAGCTGATCGCGGTCGTCGAAGCCGGTGGTCGGAATTGCCTGCAGGCGCGCGAGAGAGTCTTCGTCGATCTTGTGAAACTGGTCGATGGATGTGAGCGAGCGCTCGGCGAGCTTGTCGTTATAACGATAGTCGCCAAAAGCGGTGGCGCGTTCGGGAAAGTTGCGCAGATCGGATTCGTACTGCTCATCGAAAAGCGCATTCTGAGCGGCAACGCGATCGGCTACGGGTTTGACGTTTTGAGCTTTGACGTTTGGAGCGAAAGCGCAAGCGGCTACGAGAAGCACAAGAATGAGACTCTGGCGTAAGGGCATAGGTATGCAATTTACCAGAGCCGAGACTCGTTGAAAACCTGAAGCCGCGCTCCAGAAGAGAACGCGGCTTGCGGCGTATACACTTATGCGCTAGGTACCGGTTTTCGTTTGCGCCGGCGAGAGCCCCAGCGCTACCGCAACCTGCGCTCCGATCGGCGATCCGAACCCAGTGCACGCGTCCCATCCG
>Ga0209624_10004068_pt1 | contig 10157 bp, 4 predicted proteins | sample JacPinW_OM2H0_O1_FD_188565 | JGI IMG/M metagenome (GOLD analysis project Ga0209624, IMG submission 188565) | Forest soil microbial communities from Algoma, Ontario, Canada - Jack Pine, Ontario site 1_JW_OM2H0_O1 (SPAdes) (version 2) | ecosystem: Environmental > Terrestrial > Soil > Boreal... | reverse complement strand
TTTCACCGCTCCCGGAGCGGCGGGACAGGACCTGATCGCTCAAACCTCCTACGCTTTCCAGGACTCGTTGTCGTACACAATTGGCAGGCACGATTTTCGATTCGGCGGCGGAGTGGATCACCTCCACGAAAACCGCAGCCTAATTACTGGTGACGAAATGATCGTTTTTGGGCTTCCAGATTTATTGCTCGGCGCGTGCGCCGCACCTATCACGACGGTGTGCCCGGGAACAGGAACGACGGGTGTACCCACGATATTCGGAAATGGGAGCACTATCTCGAACATTTTCGCGTCCGAAGATTTTCCCCCGGGTTTCGACACACAGGAGCTTATTACCTGGGATTTCAATTTGTACGCGCAAGACGACTTCAAGGTAACGCCCCGCTTGACGCTAAATCTTGGCATCAGATTCGATCGTAACGGCTATCAGAACGATGCGCTTGGGAAGAACGTAGGCTTCAATCCGGCTGCAATTACGCCGTATTCAATTCCTGGAACGGGCTGCACGACGGCAAATGGTACGGGAAGTTTGCTGGGGTATACGGTATCATCAAATTTTCCGGGCACGCTCCCATGCTCACAAGTTGTCAAAATTAACAGTGAATCCGGCTTTGATCCGGGCGGAAACAACACCTGGAATCCGCGCGTAGGATTCGCTTGGCGGCTGCCGCATACCGAGCGCGTTGTGGTCCGCGGAGGGTATGGTGTCTACCATTCCATCCTCACGGGCCAGCCGCAGCTAAACACCACAGAGGGGCAACCCTTCTTCTCAATCCGATTGCTGGAAGCAGCGCAAAACGCGCCGGCATCGTTGGGACAGCCGTTTCAGCCCAGCACAGCAGTCTTCCCGTCTTACACACCCTACACTGCAACCTCAACGCAGTCCGTTTTAGCCTTTGCTCCGATCCTTCAGGTGCCGATGATTCAGGAATATAGTTTGAACGTGCAGACGGAGCTGGCTAAGGATTTGGTGCTGGAAATTGGCTATTCCGGGTCGCGAGGCGTGCACCTTTTTGACGATCGCTCGGTAAATCAGGCGTGCGTGATTGGCGCTTCTGGGAACGACGCCTGCCCGGCTTCTTTACCATCCGGAGCGACGACGAATACGCCCGCGAATGTTCAGATGCGCGTGCCTTACGAGGGTATTTCTTCATCCGCGCTGCTGCTTTTTCAGTCTGACGCTTCCTACTGGTACAACGCGTTGGTGGTTGGCCTGAATAAGCGCATGAGCCACGGACTGCAATTCCAGATCTCCTACACATGGGACAAGGAAATGGAAACGTTCGCGGGAGGCGGTGTCTCATCGGGTCCGAACGGCGCTACTGTGGTGGGTGATGCGAACAATCCGCTCTATGGTCCGGATGGTGGAATCCGTCCGCAACGTTTTGTTGCCAGCTATGTGTATGACATTCCCAGCCCGAAAAACCTCCGCTCGATCAAGGGAGAGTTGCTAGGCGGGTGGCAGTTAACGGGTGTGACGACCTATCAGGCAGGACAGTTCCTGACAATTACGAACAGCGCGAATGCAAACAACATCTACGGGGACACTGGCGCAGGCGCGGTCACAGCGTCACTCGCGTCTGGGTGTAGTGTGGGCGAGTTGGATAGTCCCGGCACAATTCAATCGAAAATAGGAATCGGCGGCGCGGTGAATTATTTCAACAAGCCCTGCATCACGACACCGGCCGTCAGCCCATTTGGCGGCGCCACCGGCACCGGCTTCGGGACTCTGGGAGCCGGCATCGTGCGGGGGCCGGATCAGGCGAACTGGGATATGTCGATGAGCAAACGATTCAACGTTCGGTGGCCCAATGAAATCGCGAACGTGATGTTCCGCGCGGACTTTTTCAACGTGTTCAACCACACTCAATTTGCAAATCCGAGCACTTCCTTTGGCTCAAGTACATTCGGAGAAATCACCGGTACTTCAGTGAACCCAAGGATTATCCAGCTCGCCTTGCGGTACAACTTCTGAGTAAGCAGTATGTTAAGTGTGGGAATCCCAGCCGGGTCTGGGATTCCCACGCACATTAACCAAAAAGATCACAGGGTCTCGGTGCGATTTTTGAGATCTTCCCCGCAATTCTTGCCGATGAGAGAGACGCTGGAGCCTTATGAAGATTGAGTCGATCGTACTCCGCGAAGTTCATATGCAATTGAAGGCACCGTTTGAAACGAGTTTTGGAACGGTGCAGGATCGGCGAATTCTTCTAGTAGAGGTGGTAGCAGACGGCGTAAGCGGATGGGGCGAAGTGACGGCGACGGAAAGCCCCTTTTACAATTCGGAGACCACCGGTACGGCGTGGCACATTATTTCTGACTTCATAGCTCCTTTTGTAATCGGCAAGCGCGTGGCCAAAGCATCGGACTTTCCAGCATTGGTGACCCATATTCGAGGCCACGAAATGGCCAAGAGCGGCGTTGAGAATGCACTCTGGGATGCCGAGGCGCAATTGACGGGCGTCCCTCTATCGAAGCTCTTGGGCGGCACATCGGAAGAAATTGCCTGTGGCGTCTCGCTTGGCATTCGAGAGAATCCGCGAGCGCTGGTCATGCGGGTCGAAGAAGAACTTCGCAGCGGGTATCAGCGAATTAAGTTGAAAATCAAACCCGGTAAAGACTATGAGTTTGTTGCAGCGGTACGGAAAGAATTTCCGAGTATTCGCCTTTCTGTGGACGCAAATTCGGCCTACACACTTGCTGACACGGAACACCTGCGGAGATTCGACGAATTTAATTTGTTGATGATGGAGCAGCCCCTGGGCTGGGACGATATTTATTCCCATTCCAAGCTGCAGAAACAAATTCATACTGCAATTTGCCTGGACGAATGCATTCACAACACCGGGGACGCTCTTACGGCGATAGAACTGGAAGCATGTCGAATTGTGAATGTGAAGCTAGGCCGTGTCGGTGGCCACACCGAAGCTCGGCGGATGCAAGAAGCCTGCCGCGAGCGTGGAGTGCCGGTTTGGTGCGGAGGCATGCTCGAATCCGGCGTGGGCCGCGCCCACAATATTGCGATGTCTACGCTTCCCGGGTTTGTTCTTCCGGGTGACGTCTCGGCGAGCTTGCGCTATTGGAACGAAGACATTATAGAACCGGTCGTGGAAGTAACGTCGAACGGGACGATCCGCGTGCCCAAGACTCCCGGCATCGGCTATAACGTTATACGTGACCGTGTGGAGGAACTCACTGTGTCCCGCAACCAGTGGCACGCAAAACATGCGGCAGACTAGAAGAAAAATGAAAAATCTTGGGAAAAAACAAGTGAGCTTGCAAGACAGATAAGTGGGAGGTATCCGATGAGCAGTAAGACTTCAGTCCGCATGTTCGTCCTCTGCTTTCTGGGAGTCGCTTTCACCAGTTGGGCCAAGCCGCTATACGGCCAGAAGCAGACTACGCTGAATCCTTTGTCGCCAGCAATTCCCGCGAAATCTGTGGCTCCTTCCACGCCGGCATCATCCGGCACGCACGCTCTCACGGCAGATGATCTCGCTGCATTCACGGATAGCATCCTGCCATTCCAACTGAAGCAAGAGAACATTGCAGGCGCAGTCATTATTGTAGTGAAGGATGGAAACGTACTTTTCCAAAAGGGATATGGCTACGCCGATGTTGCGAAGAAAACACCTGTCACTCCCGACGGGACTCTCTTCCGGCCTGGGTCGATCTCCAAATTGTTCACGTGGACTGCGGTCATGCAGTTGGTCGAGCAGGGCAAGCTGGACTTGGATCGCGATATCAATGATTATCTCGACGTAAAAATTCCCGCTACGTATCCTCAACCGATAACGTTGCGGAATCTGATGACTCATACGCCTGGATTTGAAGAGGCAATCAAGGATTTAATCGTCAACAATAGTTCGATGATAATTCCCCTCCAACAGTACGTGAGCACGCACATGCCGCAGCGTGTCTATGCGCCGGGCACGACGCCGGCTTACTCAAACTACGGTGCGACGCTGGCTGGTTATATCGTCCAGCGCGTTTCTGGAATGCCCTTCGACGACTATGTGGCGAAAAATATCTTTGCGCCTCTTGGCATGTCGAGCACCACGTTTCAGCAGCCGTTGCCGCCGCAGCTCCAGCCGATGATGTCCAGTGGATACGCGCTTGCGAGCGGGAAGGCGAAGCCCTACGAGTTCGTTGTGCCCGCGCCGGCAGGAAGTTCCGCAACCTCCGCGGTTGATATTTCCCACTTCATGTTTGCGCACCTGCAGAACGGAGAATATAACGGCGCGCGTATCCTGAAGCCGGAAACTGTGGCGTTGATGCACTCTGCGCAGTATGGGGTGAATCCTAATCTGCCGAAAATGGCGCTCGGCTTTTACGAGGAGACGCGGAATGGCCATCGCATCATCGGTCACGGGGGCGACACAGAGTATTTTCACAGCGATCTGCACTTGATCCTGGATGCCAACGTAGGTTTTTTCATTTCGTATAACAGCGCTGGACGCCATGCGACGGACGCGCGTGGCGTGTTGTTTGAAATGTTTCTGGACCGCTACTTCCCGTATACGATCCCTTCCGCGGCCAAGCCAGCCGATGCAGCGGGCGATGCAAGGTTAGTTGCGGGCGAGTACATTTCGAGCCGGCGTCCAGTGACAAACATCCTCAGCTTTCTGGGCTTTCTCGGTAATGCCACGGTGACTCCAGCGGCGGATGGGACGATTACAATAGATAGTTTCAAGGGTCTAAATGATCTGCCGATAACCTGGGAGGAAATAGGTCCGCTACTTTATCGTGAGAAGGACGGCCAGCATCTGGTTGGGTTTACCCGCGACGGGGATAGTCGGCTGGTACTCGCAATGAATTTCCCGTTCATGGTATGGACGAAGGTGTCGCTGGCCGATAATAAATCGTTTAACATTTTTCTCTTTGTATTCACTCTCGCCGTCTGCTTACTGACGCTTGTCATTTGGCCGATCTCGGCATGGTTTCGCAAGCATTACAAGCATGCGATGGTTCTTACTCGATCGCAGCGCCGGCTCAGGCTGGCAATTCGCCTGGTCGCCGCGATTGATCTGATCTTTATAGTCTGCTGGCTGGTATTAGTTGCGAGTTCGGGCAGCCTAGACGTCTTTAGTTCCAGCTTCGATCCAGTGTTGCGAGCGACGCAAATCGTTGGATGGCTCGGATCGCTCGGGACGCTGCTGGTGTTGTACGCCGTACTCAAAACGTGGCGTGCTAGCGGAGAGTGGTGGCTCTCGCATCTGGGTAATGTAGCTATCGTCTTTGCCGCCCTTTCATTCTCGTGGTTTCTGCTGCACTGGCATCTACTTCATTTCAGTTTGATGTACTAAAAAAGGACGCGGCAGGAGGGAATTCAATGCGGGCATCACCGATTTTTCTTTCAGCATGTGTTGTGTTGGGTGCAATCCTAATTATATCTGGCGCATCAGTGGGCTCGGCGCAACAGACGCAGACCGCTGCGGGACCAATTTTCAACTATCAGGAAGTGATGGTCCCGATGCGGGACGGAGTGCATCTTCAGACGGTAATTCTCACGCCTGTGAACCAATCGGGTCCGCTGCCGATTCTTTTTCGCCGCACGCCGTATGGAGTTCCCGCCGCGGCGCCGGCGCAACTTTCTGCGTCGCTGAAAGAGCTGGCGCAGGACGGATACATTTTCGTGATTCAGAATTTGCGAGGGCGATTCAAATCGGAGGGCTTTTTCAAATTGTCCTCTGAAGTTGATTTGAAGGACCCGAAAGCGACGAACGAAACGACGGATGCCTACGACAGCATTGAATGGCTGGTGAAAAATGTCGCCAACAATACCGGGAAGGTGGGAATGTACGGTGTTTCCTACGATGGATTGACGGCCGCGATGACTTTGCTGCATCCGCACCCGGCGCTGGCGGCGATCAGCGAGCAGGCTTCGCCTGTAGACCAGTGGATGAATGATGACTTTCACCGGTTCGGAGCGCTGCGCGAGAGTTACAATTTCGAGTATGCCGTGCTCGAACAGGCCGACAAAAATAAAAATACTCATTTTGATTTTGAAACCTACGACGCGTACGAGTGGTATTTGAATCTCGGGCCGCTTTCCAACATCAACGCGAAATATCTGCACGGATCGATTCCCGCTTGGAATGACAGCGTAAAACACGCGGACTACGACGAATTTTGGAAGAAGGAAGCGTGGGTCAATCAGCTTCACAGTTCAACGGTTCCCAATCTGAATGTGGCGGGATTTTGGGATCAGGAAGATCCCTGGGGACCGTGGCAGATTTTTTATCACGCGGAAGAGCACGATCCCGGACACACAAACTTCATTGTTGCGGGACCGTGGTACCACGGCGAATGGCAAAGTCCGCGCGGTGAGAGCATCGGGATGATTCCATTTGGAAATCACGATAGTGCGCGCGAATTCCGCGAGAACATTGAGGCTCCTTTCTTCCGATATTATCTGCATGGCGCGGGCGCAAAGCCGGATTGGCAGGCCAGCACGTTTCAGAGCGGATCTTTCACGTGGAAAACATATCCGTCGTGGCCGCCGAAGGAATCGAAGCCGACGAATCTTTATTTTCATGCGGACGGAACACTTTCATTCACAGCTCCCGCTGCTGCTGAGAAGCCGGGGCCATATCGCGAATATGTTTCCGATCCCGCGAACCCGGTGCCTTATCGCCAGCGCCCGATCTCGCCGACGTATCCCGCGGGCGATTGGAGAACGTGGGAGGTGGCGGACCAGCGATTCGTCGAAGGGCGGCCAGACGTGCTGACATTTGAAAGCGAGCCGCTGGATCATGACGTCACGATTACCGGAAAGGTAGCGGCGGAATTGTTTGCGGCCACTTCGGGAACCGACAGCGATTTTGTAGTGAAGCTGATTGATGTTTATCCGCAAGATGCGCAGAAAAATGCGTGGGAGCCCGAAGCAGGGCCGCAGCCGCGGCAATATGCGCAAAGTTTAAATGGATACGAGCTGCCGGTTGCGATGGAAATTCGGCGCGGCCGCTATTTGCAAAGTTACGAACACGCGCACGCGCTGGTGGCGAATCAGCCAGTGAAGTGGAATGTGCCGCTACGCGATCACGATCACGTTTTTCTGAAAGGGCATCGAATGATGGTGCAGATTCAATCGACTTGGTTCCCCGTGATTGACCGCAATCCGCAAAAGTTTGTGCCGAGCATTTCTGAAGCTGCGGCTTCGGACTTCATTCGGGCGACGCAGCGAATTTATTGTTCGCCGGGAATGCCTTCGCACATCGTTTTGCCCGTTGTGCAGTAAGGACGATTATGCCGTAAAGCCGATATTAGGATCCGCCGAGATGGCGATGGAAGAAATCGGCCGTCGCTTCAAAAAATGATTCCCATGTGTGATAAAGCAAGGAATCGTGGACTTCGTCCGGAACAACGATCAATTCAAATTCCACGCCTTGTTTTCGTAACGCCTGGACGAGCTCGACCGTTTGCGAGAACGCGACGTTGCGGTCGTCGTCTCCTTGCACGACTAGCACCGGTGAGCGCCAGTCTTTAATGGAAGAAAGCGGAGAGGAATCCCACGCTATTTGCGCGCGGTCCGGCGAAGCGGCTGCCGCATTCGCGCCGGACCCTAGGTTCCTCCAGTCGTGTACGCCGGCGTAATCCACACCGGCCGCAAATAGATCCGATGCGCGCGCGAGTCCCAGCGCAGTCATGAAACCTCCGTAGCTCCCGCCCCAAAGTCCGATCCGCTTCGTGTCTACATCTGGCCGACTGCTGAGATAGGTTGCGGCTCCCTGGATATCTTTATATTCACTCGCTCCGGCCGCGCCAAAGTTTTCCGGGGTGCGGAAATTGAGTCCGTAGCCAGTCCCGCCCCGGTAGTTGACGGACAGCACTACATAGCCTTTGCTGGCGAGATATTCATTCATCCCGTACATATAGTGATAGGCGTCCATGGGGTGCCAGCCGAGGAACATTTCTCGAACGGGTCCTCCATGGAAAAAAATAACGGTCGGATGACGCACGCCGTTCGCTGAATCCGGAGGCAGAAATAATTGGCCATGAATCATGAGGCCGTCTGGCGCCGGAAAAATCACTTGCTGCGGCACGACCAAACTTGATTTTGGAAAATCTGCTGGAATCGTTTCGGGAGCGAGATCATGGACTCGGCCGGGCTTGGCAACGACGGCGGCGTGCAGCGGATTTCGCGCGTCCGAGGCCAAGACTCCGACGGTTTTCCCATCGCTCGATACAGCAGGGAAGACTTCTATTCCTTGGCCGGGAGTTAATTCCACCGGATCGCCGCCCGAGACGGAAACCTTCCAGACGTGCATTCGATCAATATCGTTCTGATTGGACGCATACATGACTTCCTTGCGATCGGGACTGAACGCATCATTGAAAACTTCAAGATCCCCGGGCGTGAGTAGTTTCGGCGCTCCACCTTGAACTGGGACGCTGTACAACTGGACCCATCCGGTACGCTCCCACGGAAAGACAATCTGGTCTCCAGCGCCCCACAGCAATTGATCTTCTGATTCCACGCCACGAAACAAGCTGCCGGGACCCTCATCTGCTTTCCAGCATTGATGGCCTTTTCCTGAAATAGCATCAGCTATCCAAATCGCCCACGGGATACCAGCGCGCGCTCTGCCCGCCCTTGCACCGGCTTGGATGCGAATGAACGCGATCTGCTTTCCGTCCGGAGACCACGCCGGATTCGCATCCCGATCCACACTTGGTGCTAACCAAAGAACCGATTTGTCTGCAATTGCGTATACGCCGATGAGAGCGTGATCGCCACGCTGGCTCACAAACGCCAAATGGGATCCATCCGGAGACCAGCGCAGAGAACTGCTGTTTCCCCGTTCGTGAATTAGGAGTTCGGGCTTACTGGCTCCGCGCAGATGAGCCAGCCATACTTGATCTTTGGAAAGGTATGCTACGAGATCGCCTTTCGGAGAGACCGCGGGGGAATGGCCTTCGCCGAGCACGCGCGGCTCTCCGCCGCTTACCGAGACTGCGAACAATTGTTGTTCCAGCGGACCCTGCGGCAAGCTCATGGGATTTGGATTCGCTCCTCCTCCATCTAAGTCACCATCGCGAACATAAACCACCGTTTCTGCGGTTGCGTCAAAGGACAATTCACCGATGTCCTGTCCATCATCGCCTTTATACGAAGTCAGTGCCCGAGTCTTAAATGAGTCAGCCCCGGATGGTTCGGCGATCCAAACGTTGCGGCTTCCGCGTAAATTGAAAACCCACGCGAATCTTCCATGAGCGGGTGCAGCAACCAAATCCGAAGGGAACGGAGCGCTGAATATTTGTTCGACGGTAAACGCTCGATTTTGGGCAGAGGCTTGCGTGCAAAAGATTCCAGTGGATACAAATGCGCCCAGCAAAATAACGGCGGCAAGACTTCCTCTTGTGCCAGCGTGTTCAAGTTTCATTTCATCTCCAGTTCAACGTAGCTTTGCGGTCACAAACATTCAATCGTCTAAGCTGTTCTAGGCCGGGACTGCCGTGCGCGAAAAGGAAGAGTCATGGAGTAGGCGAGTCATGGCCTGAAAACAATGATGGAACATATGTTGCAGAGTAGAGATACCAGATATAGCGTCAGCATTCCAGAAGAAAGTGTGAGAGGCTGTCAATTACCGCGTGGCGAGACTGGGAGACGGAAACGCGTACTAACGCGAGAACGAATTGAATAGTAAGCATGGGCATTCTTGAGGATATGCCATACTTGGATTGTGTTGACATCATTCTCAACCACCTGTCAGACTAGCCCGCGGCGGAATATAATCGGATCGCAACAAACGTTTCTAATTCTCACTGGTAACCGGTAAATCGCCATGAGTTTTTCTAAAACAGCGAAAAGCACGGCCATGAAAAGGAATTTACTAACTCCCGCCCCGCAGTCATTTGATATGTCTCAACTGCTAGCACAGGCTCGCCATCGTGAATCGCAGATGGTAGACCGTATGCACGCGCTTGTGGAACACGAATCGCCAAGTAGTGACAAGGCAGCCGTAGACGATGTGTCCAAACTTTTCGCGGAATGGGCGCGGAAGGCCGGCGGTCACATCCGATGGCACAGGCACCACCGGCACGGCGATTCTCTCGAAGTACGTTTTGGCGAAGACTACCGCCGAGAACGACCTGTGATGATACTTGGCCATCTGGATACTGTGTGGGATCGCGGGACAATCGGGCATATGCCG
>Ga0209624_10004067_pt1 | contig 10157 bp, 6 predicted proteins | sample JacPinW_OM2H0_O1_FD_188565 | JGI IMG/M metagenome (GOLD analysis project Ga0209624, IMG submission 188565) | Forest soil microbial communities from Algoma, Ontario, Canada - Jack Pine, Ontario site 1_JW_OM2H0_O1 (SPAdes) (version 2) | ecosystem: Environmental > Terrestrial > Soil > Boreal... | reverse complement strand
CCCACCGAATGGCACGTGCGCTTCGCCGCCGACGGTGGGCGAGTTTACGTGCGTCATGCCCGTTTCAATTTTATCCACGAACTCGAAAATCTTGTTCGAGTCGGTAGAGTAGATCGAGCTGGAAAGGCCATAACGAACAGAATTTGCGGCTTCTAGAGCTTCGTCGAAGTCTTTCACGCGAATTATGCTCAGCACCGGGCCGAAAATTTCTTCCTGCGCGATGGAGCTGTCCGAGCGTACGTGGTCGAACACGGTGGGGGAAACGAACCAGCCCTGGTCGTATTTCGGTCCGGTAAGGCGTTCACCGCCGCAGAGCAGCTTGCCTTCTTTTTTTCCGATCTCGATGTACTTCAGGACGGTGTTCATCTGGCTTTCGTCCACGGACGGGCCCATATCGACGCCCGATTCCAAGCCGTCGCCGACGACATATTTTTTCGCGCGTTCAACTAGCGCAGCAACAAACTGATCAGCCACTTTTTCTTCGATCACGACGCGGCTGGTGGCGGTGCAGCGCTGGCCGGTGGAAGCGAACGCTCCCGCGAGCGTTGATTCCATGGCAAGCTGCAAATCGGCGTCGGCGAGGACTACCACGGGATTTTTGCCGCCCATCTCGCACTGAATTTTCTTCAAGCGCTGTGCGCCGGAAGCGTAAAGCGCGCAGCCCACTTCGTTCGAGCCAGTAAAAGAAAGTCCGTGCACCAGCGGGTTCTGCACCAACTCGTCGCCTGTTTCGCGGCCCGAGCCCATCACTAGGTTCAGTACGCCGGGAGGAAGTCCCGCTTGCTCGAAGATTTCCACAATTCTCATCGCCGTTAAAGGCGTGAGCGTTGCGGGCTTGAAAACGACAGTGTTGCCACACACAAGAGCGGGGGCGATCTTCCATACCGGAATTGCTACGGGAAAATTCCATGGAGTGATTGCGCCTACGACTCCGAGCGGCTGGCGGATAGTGTAAGAAAAATTCTTGGGAAGCTCGCTAGTGAGCGTTTCGCCGTTAAGCCGGCGTGCTTCACCGGCCATAAATTCCGTAATGTTGATGGCGCGCTGCACTTCGCCGAGAGAATCCTTCAGCGCTTTGCCTTCTTCGCGCGTCAAAAGCGTCGCCAGCTTTTCCTTTTGTTCCTGCATCAAGCGCGTAGCATTGAAGAGAATCTTTCCGCGGTTTGGAGCAGGCATTTCGCGCCAAGCAGGGAAGGCGGCTTTGGCGGCGCCGATGGCTTCTTTCATTTCCTCGCGCGTGGAGAGCGGGATGCGCGCAACGACTTCGTCCGTATTCGCCGGATTGCGCCGCTCGACGATCTTCGTCGAACGCGATTCCACCCATTTGCCATTTATGTAATTTCTGCAAAGCGTTGCTGCGCTAGTCGCCGTCGCCATTAAATGCTCCGATCCATCTTATACGCTGACCTCGCTGAAGGATTTGTCGAGGAGGCGGATTCCTTCGTCCACGTCGGCCTTCGAAATATTCATGGGCGGAGCCATGCGGATTGTGTTGCTATAGAGGCCGCCTTTGCCGACGAGCAGGCCGTTGGCGCGTGTTCGCTCCATGATTTGATTTGTTTCCTGCGCGGCGGGCTCTTTGGTTTGGCGATCTTTAACGAGTTCGAGGGCTTGCATCATGCCCATGCCGCGAACGTCGCCGATGAGCGGATATTTCTGCTGCAATTCTTCGAGTTTCTTCCTGAAGTAGCCGCCGACCACATGCGTATTTTCAAGAAGGTTTTCTTCCTCGATCACTTCAATCACCGCACGAGCAGCCACTGAAGTGACGGGGTTGCCGCCGAAGGTAGCGATGTTCAGCCCTTGGAATTTGCCGGCCAGTTCGGAAGTGGTGATGGTAACTCCGGCGGGAACGCCGTTAGCCATGCTTTTCGCGGAGGTAATAATGTCCGGCGTAACTTCCCACTGCTCGATGCCCCACCATTTTTTGCCGGTGCGGCCCCAGCCGGTCTGCACCTCGTCGGAAATAAAAAGGCCGCCGTAATTTTTTACGATGCGGTGCACGATTTTGAAATATTCCGGCGGAGGAGTGATGAATCCGCCGACGCCTTGAATCGGCTCGGCGATAAACGCTGCAATCGAACCGCTGGTGGTGGTCTGGATTACGCCTTCCACATCATTCGCGCAGGCCACGCCACATTCCGGGTATTTCAAATGCAGCGGGCAGCGGTAGCAATAGGGATTCACAGCATGCGATACGCCCACGCTGATGACTCCTGCTTTGCGCCAAGCAGATTGCGCGGTAACAGATTTCGCCAGCGCGGAGCCTCCTGAATAAGCGTGACGCAGCGCCACAATGTCGTAACTAGGGCTGGCGCTACGAGCGAGAAGGATTGCCGCTTCATTCGCCTCGGTGCCCGAACTGGTGAAAAAGCTTTTCTGCAATTTACCCGGCGTGATCTCCGCCAGCTTTTCCGCGAGCGCGACAATCGCTTCGTTAGGGAACAGCGTGGAAGTGTGCTGAAGCTTGTTCACCTGCGCGTTAATTTTCGCTGTGACTTTCGGGTTGCAGTGGCCCACGCCGATGGTGACGATGCCGCCGAAAAAGTCGAGGTACTCGTTTCCTTCCACGTCCCAAAGATATTGCATCGAAGCGTGGTCGGCGACGAGCGGGTGCTCGTAATAATTCGCCACCGACGGCCATATAAATTCCTTGTGCTTGCGAATCGCTTCTTCGCTGCGGGTAACAGTAAGTTTCGGCGTGGTGGTCATGCTGTCCTTTCCATCAGATGCAAACGCAACTTTGATTGCCAAGAAGTTTACTCCGCGCTGCGTACTGCGGCAAGCGAGCAGCGCGATCGTACCAGCCCAATTTGTCTGGTGAGGTGAGTCGCTGCGAAAGACGAATCGCCCGCTTGTCGCGTGTGTCGCATTCTTGGGAAGGATGCTTTTTTAGGCTGAAATATGCACCCGTTTTGAGGTTACTCCTCGTATAATCCGCCGGACGAAGATATGGACCGAATCCTCAACAGCCTGTTCCGCGGATTTACGCGCATTTTCCCCGACTGCATGACTCTGAGCCAAGCGATCGCGTTCAATATGTTCCTGGCATTTTTCCCGATGTTGCTTCTGGTGCTAGGAATTTTGAGCAGCAGAGATTCGTTTCATGACGCCCTGAGGGAACTGCCCGAGCGCCTGCGATTGATCCTCCCGTCGGGAAGCGAAGACGTGGTAGTGCAATATTTCACGCGGAAGGGAGTGCATCCGTGGAAATGGTTTTTGCTCGGGCTTGGCGGAACGCTGCTGGCCGGGTCGCAGGTGATGGCTGGCCTGATCGAAGGATTCCGCATCATTGAAGCCGACGAAATCCGTCAAAGCTATTGGCGCATCCAAGCGCGGTCTCTTCTTTTGCTGTTGCTGACCGTTGTTCCTTCGCTAGTGGTAATTATCCTGACCGTTTTTGGCAAGCAAGCTCGCACCTGGCTAATTCATCAATTTGGACTCGCGGTGCTGATTCGCGCGCTGGCATTCATCTTTCAAGTGGGGCTGGTATTCGGACTTTCCATGATCGTGCTGGTGCTCTTGTATCGAATCGGACGTCCGGGCCACAAAAGTTTTATGCAGGTATTGCCGGGAGCGGCGGTCGCCACGGTGTTGTGGTGGGTCGTCGACATCGTGTTCGGTCTATACGTTCGCAAAATGCCGTACAACGTTGTTTACGGAGGCCTGGCCGCGGCCATCGGTTTGCTTTTGTGGATGTACCTGACGGCAATTGTTGTGCTGTGGGGCGCGGCGTATAATGCAGAGTGGAGGGAGTCGGCGAGTGCCGAGCAGTTCCCGGGCGAAAGCGGAATGTTCCTTCGATAGGCGTTGCTTGGAACGCTGTTTGCGAGGGTGATCCGATGAGAGAAATTCGCGTCGAGTGTTATGCAGGGCATCGCGCTGATGAACGCCCCACACGTTTTGTGCTTGGCGGGCAGCCGTTTGAGATAAGTGAACTCGACGGGCGCTGGTATTCCCCTGAAGCGAGTTATTTCAGGGTTCGCGCGGAAGACGGCAATTATTATGTCCTGCGGCATGACGAAGTGCAGGATCTTTGGACCTTGGATGGCTTTCGCGCGGCCCGCTCCGGTCGCTGAAAATTCTCTCGCAACTTACTCTCTTTTTTTAGCGGCTCCTCGGTATGTTTTCTCCTGGTCCTCAACGTGACGCTCTCTACCCTTCGCGCCCGGCAATGTTGACTACTAGGCTGGCGCGGGATGCGGGCCAGCAACTTTTGCCCAGGGTGCGGGTTAAAATTAAGGGAATAGGTAAGCCTTTCATCTGTGTGCGACCTGCAGGTGGGGGCCTTCGGATGACTCTGCAAATGAAACAGACGACCTCTCGGATGGGCAAGCGACTTGACCCGGCTGGCGCCGCGCTTCTTGCGTCAGCGGTCGGCGTTACGCTCGCGTTGGTAGCGCTCTTCGCGATCGGCGTCCCTTATGCGAATGCGAGCGACGATTCCGCTAGCACGGCAAGCGATTCGCCTGTTCTGCACGGCGCGTTGGTTGGCGAGCATTCCAAATCCATCGCTCTCGACAAGAAATTCAAAGGCAAGCTCCCTATCACCGAACTAACCGAGGACGAGGCCATCATGCATGCGATGAACCGCCTCGGATACGGGCCTCGGCCGGGCGATGTGGAACGCATTCGCAAAATGGGGTTGGAGAAATGGATCGATCAACAACTTCATCCCGATTCGATTGACGACTCCGCGCTGGACCAGCGGCTCCAAAGATATCCGACTCTTAATTTGCCGGCGAAGAAACTGATTCAGGAATATCCGCAGCCGGGACAAGTAATCAAGAAGGAAGGCATCACCAAAGAGGAGTACGCGCAAAGGATTAAAGAGAAGCAGCGCGATGCAGAATCGCAAGTGATCGCCACGGGCAACGAAAATCTGGACAAAGCGCAGCAGCAGCTTGCCAAGCTTCAGGGGCCTGGCCGCATCGTGGCGGAACTTTCCATGGCAAAGGTGGACCGCGCCATTTACAGCAACCGGCAGTTGCAAACCGTAATGGAAGATTTTTGGTTTAACCACTTCAACGTGTTTGCGAACAAAGCAGAAGACAAATGGCTGCTGGCGTCGTACGTGCGCGACACCATACGTCCGCACACCATGGGCAAGTTCGAAGACTTATTGCTGGCGACGGCGAAGAGTCCGGCAATGCTGATTTACTTAGATAATTTCCAGAGCGCCGATCCGGCGGCAGTACGTCGCATGGATGCAGAGAAAGCCATGCGGCGCGCGCGCTATGGCGGAGCGTTCGCCGGCGGAGACATGCCGACACCAGGAACATTCCCCGGGCCGGTTACCTCTCCGTCCGCTCCGGGCGCCGGCGCTGCTGCCGCTGCCGCGAAGAAGTCCGAGCGCGGGCTGAATGAGAATTATGGCCGCGAAGTGATGGAGCTGCACACCGTCGGGGTGGATGGCGGCTACACGCAGCGAGACGTAATTCAAATGGCCGAGTGCCTAACCGGCTGGACCGTGCGCGAGCCGCGAAAAGATCCTCAGTTTTTCTACGACGATCGCATTCACGCGCAGGGCGCGAAAGTTGTGATGGGGCGAACGTTCAGTTACGGCGGAGAAAAGGACGGAGAAGAAGCGCTGAAGATGCTGGCAAATCATCCGAACACCGCCAAATTTATTTCTACGGAACTGGCGCGGCATTTTGTGTCCGACAATCCACCGGAAGCGCTGGTCCAGCGCATGGCCGCGGAATATTCCGCAACGCAGGGAGACACCCGCAGCGTTCTAAAGGCCATGATTTATTCGCCGGAGTTTTGGTCCAGAGAATCCTATCGCGCGAAAGTAAAGACGCCCTACGAGCTGGTGGCCAGCACGGCGCGAGCGCTGAACGCGGAAGTCACTATTACGTTGCCGACTTCGCAGTGGGTGGCCAGGATGGGCGAGCCGCTGTTTCTGTGCCAAACGCCCAACGGTTACTCGGATAAAGCTGAAACTTGGGTGAATACCGGCGCGCTGCTGAACCGTTTGAATTTTGCGCTTTCGTTTGCGACCGACAAAGTAGCGGGCGCGACAGTAGACCTGAAATCCGTGCTCGGCGCTGAAGCAGCCAGAGACCCGAATGCGACGCTCGCCCAAGCCATCGATGATTTCCTGGGCAATCAAATTGCCGATCAAACGCGAGCTACGCTTACTGCGCGTTTGAACGACCCGCAGGTTTTACAGGCGAGTTTGGACGATCCAGTGAAACAGGTGAATGAAGGCCTGATCGCGGGATTGGTTCTCGGCGCGCCCGAGTTTCAGCGACGGTAGCAAGACGAGCAGCTTTTCGTAGGGGCGTCCGCCGCGGCGAACTGCGCCCGGCACAGATCCTTGGCAAACCCGGTGCCCGAGATTTTTTTCGATTGTTTTGCGAGCAGGGAGAATGCAATGAACATTTCCAGGCGATATTTTTTGAAAAGCGGCGGCGTGGCGATGATCGGGCTAGCGTCTTTGCCGTCGTTTTTGCAACGCGCGGTGGCGGCAACGGCCGGCCCAAACAAGAAGAAAATGGTAGTGCTGTTTCAGCGCGGCGCCATGGACGGATTGAACGTGGTGGTCCCGTTCGGTGAGCCAAATTATTATCATATGCGTCCCACCATCGCGATCCCGCAGCCGCGACAAGGTGGCTTGGAAGCGGCACTCGACCTCGACGGATTCTTCGGCTTGCATCCCAGCCTTCAGCCGCTCATGCCGCTTTTCAGGAACGATCAACTTGCAATCGTGCAGGCGGTGGGCTCACCCGATCCTTCGCGTTCACATTTCGACGCGCAGGATTTTATGGAATCCGGCACGCCGGGATTAAAAGCCACGCAAGACGGTTGGCTGAATCGCACGATGCAAACGATTCCGGAAGAAAAGTCTTCGCCATTTCGCGCCGTTGCGTTCGGACCTTATCTGCCGCGTACGCTGCAGGGCATCGCCCCCGCTGTAGCCATCCCGGACTTGAAGCAATTCAAAATGAACGGCCCGCAGCAGACTGTGCAAGGCGGTTTCGAGGCGATGTATGCGCAAACGGTAGATCATGCAATGCGCGGTGTTGGAAACGAAACGTTCGAGGCTGTCGATCAACTGAAAAAAATTAGTCCCGACACATATCAGCCGCAAAATGGCGCGCAATATCCTAAGAGCCGTTTCGGCCAGAGCCTTCAAGAAATCGCTCAGCTGTTCAAAGCCGAAGTAGGACTGGAAGTTGCGTTCCTCGACAGCGGCGGTTGGGACCATCACGTGAACGAAGGCGGCGTGCAGGGCCAGCTCTCGAATCTGCTGAAGGATTTGGGGCAGGGAATTTCTGCGTTCCATCAGGACATGGGCGACCGCATGGGCGATGTAGTTTTCGTCAGCATGTCGGAATTTGGACGCACGGCGCACGAAAACGGCAATCGCGGCACCGACCACGGCCACGCGAACTGCATGTTCGTGATGGGCGGAGGAATTAAAGGCGGCAAAGTTTATACGCGGTGGCCGGGACTGAGCGAAGATCATCTCAACCAGGGCCGCGACCTGGCAGTGACCACTGATTATCGCAGCGTGCTGGGCGAAATTATCTCGAAGCACATGGGCGACCGCGATCTGAAGGCAGTTTTCCCCGGTTTCGCCAACGATCCAAAGCAATTTCTTGGTTTAGTGAAAGCCTGAGCGGAACGCCTCAGCGGATGGCCTGAGCGGAAGCCCTGGGCGGAAGATAGACTACTTTTGCGACTGTTTGTCCGAAGCGTCAGTGTCGGTATTGAAAATCTTCTTGATGCGCTCGTAGTTTTTGTCGACGAAAGAAATATTTTCTGGCAACACGGTGTCCGGATATTCCTTGATGGTTCCAACCTTCTTCATCTGTACGGCCGCCGCCGAGTTGATCAGAGTGTAGGTCATCACCACAAAATCATGTGGAGTAAGTCCGGCTCCCTTTATCGCGTTTGCTATCGGCGGATATTTTTCGATCAGCGTAACGCTGCCTGCGATGGTGTTACTGGGGTTCCGCGAGTCTTCGTCGTCCATCTGCTTCTTAATTGCGGGATTGTCTTTTTGGACTTTGTTTATGGCTTTTACCGCGGCTTCATACTTATCCAGCTTGTCGGCGGTTAGAACGAAATTCTTTACGTCCTTCTTTTCCGCTTCTGCGGAGGCTTTTTCGTCCGGAGTCTGCACCGCAGCCGCCACGCCGGCGATTAGAAAAAAGCATAGCGCCAGGGATGCTGAGAATTTCGCATGGGCCATCGTGGGCCTCCTGGCTTTGCGTTACTCCGCCGACTTAATGCGCATGCCGTAGAACGACCGGTAAACGAAAAAGAAAGAAACCAGGAAGAACGCAGCCGCCAAAACGTGCGTCAAGGTGCCGCCGGTTTCAAGCGTCAGCTTCACCGCCAACTCCACCGCCAGCAAGCCGAAGAGCGTGGTGAATTTGATCACCGGATTTAAGGCTACCGACGACGTGTCCTTGAACGGATCGCCGACGGTGTCGCCGATCACTGTTGCGTCATGCAGCGGAGTGCCTTTCTGCTTCAGCTCGACCTCGACGATTTTCTTGGCGTTGTCCCACGCGGCGCCGGCGTCGGCCATGAAGATAGCCTGATACAGACCGAAGATAGCGATCGAGATCAGGTAGCCGATGAAGAAGAAAGGTTCCACGAACGCGAAGGCCAGCGTAGCGAAAAACACCGCGATGAAAATATTCAGCATGCCTTTCTGCGCGTATTTGGTGCAAATTTCCACAACTTTCTTGCTGTCAGCGACCGAGGCTTTTTCCGCGCTAGCGAGGTTGATGTTGGCTTTGATGAACTCAACTGCGCGATAAGCGCCGGTAGTAACCGCTTGTGTGGACGCGCCGGTGAACCAGTAGATCATTGCGCCGCCGGTTACCAGCCCGAGGAAAAATGGCGCGTGCAGCAGCGAAAGCTTGTCCACGTTTTCGGTGATGCCGTTGGTCAACGCCATGATGATCGAAAAAATCATGGTGGTCGCGCCTACGACCGCGGTGCCGATCAGCACGGGCTTTGCGGTAGCCTTAAAGGTGTTGCCGGCGCCGTCGTTGGCTTCGAGCAAATCTTTGGCGCGCTCGAAGTTCACATCCATGTTGTAGTCTTTTTTCAGCTCTTGCTTGATGTTGGGAATGATCTCGATCTGCGAAAGTTCGTAAACGGATTGCGCGTTGTCGGTAACCGGACCGTAAGAATCGACGGCGATGGTCACTGGCCCCATGCCCAGAAAGCCAAACGCGACCAATCCGAAGGCGAAAACGGGAGCCGCGATCATCTGCGCGCCCAGCCCTTGCAAGCTGACCAAGTAGCCCACGGTCATTAACCCGACCATGGCGAGTCCTAAGTAGTAGCCTGAAAAGTTTCCCGCGACGAAGCCGGACAATATTCCAAGCGAAGCGCCGCCTTCTTGCGCAGAGGAAACCACTTCGCGAACGTGCCGCGATTCGGTGGAGGTGAAAACTTTTACCAGCTCTGGAATCACTGCTCCAGCGAGCGTTCCGCAAGAGATGATCGTCGCCAGCTTCCACCATTGCGTGGGATCGCCGCCAAGCTCGGGAATAATCACGGACGACACCGCGTAGGTGATGACGATCGAAATAATCGAGGTGATCCACACAAGCGATGTAAGCGGAGATTCGAAATTCATCTCATCGGCTTTCAAGAAACGAGCCTTTGCGATCATATCGTTGATAAAGTAAGCTAACGCGCTGGCCACTAACATCGCGATACGCATTACGAAAATCCACACCAGCAGTTGCACCTGAACGGTCGGGCTCTTCACGCCCAACAAAATAAAAGTAATGAGTGCGACACCCGTGACGCCGTAAGTCTCAAAGCCGTCCGCGGTGGGACCCACAGAGTCGCCCGCGTTGTCGCCAGTGCAGTCGGCGATTACGCCGGGATTGCGCGCGTCGTCTTCTTTAATTTTGAAGACGATCTTCATCAAGTCCGAGCCGATGTCGGCGATCTTGGTAAAAATGCCACCGGCGATTCGCAACGCCGCTGCGCCCAGCGATTCACCGATAGCAAAACCGATGAAGCAAGGGCCGGCATAATCGCCGGGCACGAAGAGAAGAATCAAAAGCATCATGAGCAACTCGACGCTGATCAACATCATGCCGATGCTCATGCCCGCCTTCAGCGGAATCTGGTAAAGCGGGAAAGGCTTGCCGCGCAATCCGGCGAAAGCAGTG
>Ga0209624_10004065_pt1 | contig 10162 bp, 8 predicted proteins | sample JacPinW_OM2H0_O1_FD_188565 | JGI IMG/M metagenome (GOLD analysis project Ga0209624, IMG submission 188565) | Forest soil microbial communities from Algoma, Ontario, Canada - Jack Pine, Ontario site 1_JW_OM2H0_O1 (SPAdes) (version 2) | ecosystem: Environmental > Terrestrial > Soil > Boreal... | reverse complement strand
GGATCCACCACCAGCATGACCCCGAATTTCGCCCCCACTTCAAGCACTGCGAAAGACGGCGAAAACAATTCCCGCACTCGATCCGGCTTCGCGTCCGTGGCAACGTCGTAGTCAGCAGGATCGCGCCCCAGAAGAATGTCGCGCACACACCCGCCCACAAAGTAGGCTTGATGCCCTGCAGCCTTCAGCGTGCGGCAAATGCGTTCGGCGAGAGCTCGCGCTTGCATATTAGAATTATGAGCGAAATTCTTCGCGGTTGGTAGTTGCGGAGATTTTGAAGTTCTATCCTGCCTTTTTAAGAGACGACCGCTATGGCGAATTATCGAATTCCTACTTGCCCGCGCACGCTATCAATCAACTTCTTGGAGTCGTAGCCAATCCCGGCCTTGAACACCGTTTCCACGTTTTCGATGTCGTCGATGTTCTTTGAAGGATCGCCTTTTATCAAAACGAGGTCTGCCTGTTTGCCCGGCGCGAGAGTTCCAATTTGATCTTGCTGCCCGAGATATACAGCGCCATTCTGCGTACCTACCTGAATGGCTTCCAATGGAGTTAATCCCGCTTCCACCAGCAGTTCGATTTCGCGTTGATCGCCGAACCCCGGCAGCACCCCGCCATTTCCGGTTGGATCGGGACCACCAAGCAGCAAGCCTCCCGCTTTGAAAAAGGCGAGTTCGAAGTCCATCTCTTTGCGCATCAGCGACGTCATCGGCGAATCCAAAGCCACACTTGCGCGTGCCGTCAGATAGCTTTGCGCCGATTCTGCGGACATCGAATCCAACGTACGCCGTTGTATTTTCGGCCGGCCCGGCACGCCCGCTTCAAATACCGGCAGCGTTGATGTAACAGCCACATGATGTGACACAAGGTTGTGAATCAGCTCTTGCACCTGTGCTCCATTCACGTCTTGTTTCGTCCAAGCCCCACTTCCGCCCTGCGGGCACGCGTCCGCCTTCTTATCCGCTACGAACTCCGTATCAGCAAACACCGGCCCATGCTCCAGATCGTCAATCCCCAGCGCCACAGCCTCCGGCCAAGTTACCGAACAAAGATGTCCGGTCAGCTTCATCTTGTGCGCGTGCGCTGCCTCGATCGCAACTCCCAGCTCTTCCCTCGTAATATTCATATACGCTTTGTACGAGGTCATGCCTTCCGCCGCCCAGTAGTCCACCATGCGTTTCGCGTCGTCCGGTCCAGTCAGTTCATGCATTTGCGCAAAACGAGTGGGCGCGCCTTCCAGATACGGCGCCGTCGCATCGATGCTCGGTCCCGGCATCAGATTTGCATCTACGCGGCTTTTAACCTTCAGATCAGTGTACGGCTCCAAGCTCCCAGTCGTGCGCATCGTGGTTACGCCAGCTGCCAGATAAAGTCGCGGCGCAGTGTAAGGAATTTCCGCAATGAACAGCCCTGGCTCGCCAATTCTTCCGCCGGCAACTTGAACAGCGATCGAGTCGGTGTAGTAGAGATGATCATGCATTCCAACGATGCCAGGTATGACGGTATAGCCGGAGCGGTCTAGTTCTAACGGGTGAATTGGACCGATCGCACAGCAGCCGCTTTGAAACCCGCCCGTCGGAATTTTGCCCGCTCCAAATGGCCCAATGGAAATTATTTTGCCGCCTGCAATGACTACAGTTTGGTCTTCCTTCGCCGCTGCGCCGGTTCCATCAATCACCCGCACGTGATTAAGAACGACCACCGGCGCATCCACGCTGACGAATTCCACGACATCCGGAGCCTTCTGCGTTTGTGCAACCGCAGCCGTCGCAACGAGCAGCAAACCGAACAGAGTCACAAAACGCATCCATACACCTCGTGAGAACTTCGATTGATTGCCAGGTAAGCCGCCGCGATTCTATCCCAAATTTCCCTGAGCGAAACTGCGCGATTCGAAAAAAGGTATGGAGAAAATTCGCCGCCGCGACTAAGCAGTCACGCGCAGAACAAGAGCGGTAATGTCATCATGCTGGCGTGCGTAGCCCACAAAGGTGTTAACCTCCGTCATCACTTTCGATAGAACATCTGCCGCGCTCCCGGTGGCTGACTTCACGCACGGAAGAAGCCGGTCCTCGCGATATTCCTCTCCCTTCTCATTCACCGCCTCCACCACGCCATCGGTAAAAACAAAAAGCAGATCGCCTGGCATAAGTTGCGCGTGGCCGGACATGTAGGGAAGCTCGTTGTCCGTGAACGCAGGCAAGCCGAGAGGCGGGCCGCCGGTGGTGAGCCGTTCGATTTGTCCCGAAGCACGCCGCAAGATGGGATCGTTGTGCCCACAGTTTACGTAGGTCATCTCGCGGGTGTTCAGATTTATTTCTGCGAGAAATGCAGTCGTGAAGCGAAGGCCTTCCAGGCTGTGCGCCCGCGCGTACAGCTCCAAGCCCGCAACAATTTCATCCAGCGAGGCGGTTGTAGCGGCAAGAGCTCTCAAACCCGCCTGAAACGTCGCCATCAACAGCGCCGCTGGCACACTCTTTCCGGCAACGTCGGCAACAGCGATCAGTAACGAAGGCCCACTCGCTCCGGCAACAGGCAACGGCCGCAAAAACGCATCGTAATAATCCCCTGCCACCGTGTTTTGAGGCCGAGTCGCAAACGCAATGTCCATGCCGGGAATTTCCGGAGCATGAGCCGGAACCAGCCACTGCTGAATTTCGCGCGCGATTTCCAGGTCGCGCTTCATTGTCACGCGATCGGCCAACTCAAGCGCGAGCAATACGAAGAGGATTACTGCGCCAAGTCCTTCGAAGTTAAGTTCGGTAGTGCCTGATTCAGTGCGAAAGTCCGGATGGATCGCGATCAGCACGAGCGCAATGATCAGCAGCACACGCCGCGCCGGCGAAAGCTTCATCAACATCGCCTGGAACAGGCCCCACGCACCAAATAAAAATCTTTTGAATTTCGATTTTTCGCGCCCGATGGCGTCCCAATCCACATCCTTCGAATAAAGACCGTAGCTGGAGCGCGCTTCGGACTTGAATTCGCCCCAAAGCTGGCCCATTTTCAAGCCTTCCGTAACGCGTGCCCAGAAATCGCGCACGTTTCGGATGACGCCTTTCGAACGCTTTTCCGGATTGGGAGCTTCCGCCATGAGAACGAAACTATAGGATAGGAAACAAATTGCAGCAAATTTGTTTCGATTGACGCACGGGTTTCTAGTAGGCAAAAAAGTTAGCGATGCTCGTCGCCGTCATCGCGAATCTTAAGCGAGCCGCCCAACTGTACTTTCGAGAATCCGAACCGGTCGCGAAGACCGTCCGTTGTACGGGCCAGGCGTTCCAGTTTTTCGCGGCGTCCAGGATCAAGAAGCTCCATCTGACCGGAGCCCGCGGAAAATGACGTAAATTCCACGCCGACAAGCCTCAATTTTGCGGCACCGTCCCAGGCGCGTGAAAAGAGGTCGCGAATCGTGCGCAAAAAAATCGAATCCAGGTCAGAAGGTTCCGCGAGCGTTTGGCTGCGAGTGATGGTCGTAAAATTCGTATAGCGAAGTGTAATGGACACGGTGCGAGCGTGAAGCCCCGCATCGCGCAGCCGCTTGGACGCCTTCTGACAAAGATGGCTCAGCGTGGACTCCAATATCTCGCGGTCGTTTGTGTCCTCGCCAAAAGTCTGATTGTGCGAAAGCGATTTCGCTTCGGCGTCAACAAAAAACTCGTAAGAATCGATGCCCCGCGCCTTGCGGTAAAGCGCTTGCCCCCATTTCCCAAATACTTCTTCCAGGCGCTCCAGCGGAACGCTCTGGAGCTGTGCAATCGTTTCAACGCCAAGACTTTTCAACGACGCTTCCGTAACCTTCCCAATCCCCGGAATCCTTCGCACCGACAATGGCGCGAGAAAAGCAGCTTCGCTTCCCGGCGGAATCCAAACCAAGCCGCGAGGCTTGGCCTGCTCGCTGGCGACTTTTGCCACCAGCCGCGTTGCGCCCAAACCGCCAGAACACGGCAGTCCCGTGCTCGCAGTAATTTCCAGCAACAGTTTGTGTGCGGCGCCAAGTGATGGCCCGTGCAGGCGCTCCGTCCCCGCTAGATCGAGATACGCTTCGTCGATCGAAGCCATCTCCACCGTAGGCGAGTATTTCGCGAGAACGGCCGCCACGCGATCGCTCCATTGCCCGTAAAGTTCATGATGCCCATCGAGAAATATCGCATGTGGGCAAAGTTTCGCCGCCGTGCGCAACGCCATCGCGGAGTGCACGCCAAAGCGCCGCGCTTCGTAACTCGCAGAAGTAACCACGCCGCGTTGATCGCGCTGGCCGCCGACTATCACTGCCAGCCCTACCAGGTCGGGCCAGGCCAGCAACTCGACAGAAACAAAAAACGCATCCATATCGATGTGAAGAATGTTGGCTGAAGAATCCGCCGCAGTCGGTGCCTGCGCATCGTGCTTCGCGCGAAAATGGGCCAGCTTCGGCATAGGTGGATCAGGCGAAAGTTAGATTGTATGACAAAAACAGCGCGGGAGTTTTGTCAGACGCGATCGGCAGCGGCCACGCGCGGAATGCCTGCGAGGTCGTTCGTGAAAGCAACTTTCGTCCAGCAATTCTGCCCGTTGAATATCGCGCGCACATGCTCAGCTGAATTGTAGCCAAGCTCCAAAACAAGAATGCCGCCAGGACGAAGCAAGCGTCCAGCTTCCTCGATCAATCGAGCATACATTTCGACGCCTGTGGGACCAGCGAAAAGAGCTTCATGCGGTTCGTAGTCGCGAACCTCTCGTTGCAACTGCGAGGCATCATCCCGCCCAACGTACGGAGGATTGCTGACGATCAGATCGAAGCTCGCTAATTTGCCAATACCCGATGGCGATTCGTCTCCCAAAGCATCCAGCAAATTTGTACGCAGAAAATGAATGCGGTCGGCGACGTCATGCCGCGCTGCGTTGCGTCCCGCCACTTCCAGGGCCGGTGCGGAAATATCCGTAGCAAAAACTTCCGCGTGCGGCAACTCCCATGCCAAGGCCACAGCAAGGCAGCCGGAGCCCGTCCCCACATCGACCACGCGCAATTTTTCGCGCGGCATTCCAGTATCGAGATGAATTTTGAACCCACGTGCTCCCAGGCGCGCCAACGCAACTTCCATCACGTGCTCGGTTTCCGGGCGCGGGATCAGCACTGCCGGCGTTACCTCAAACTCCAATCCCCAAAACTCCTGCTTGCCGGTCAGATATTGCGTGGGTTCGCCGGCCGCTCGCCGAGCAATCAAAGCCAAATATTTTTCGGCGTCTGCGACATCCAGCGATGCTTCCGGGTGAGTGTAAAGCCAAGTACGATCGCGCCCAAGCGCGTGCATCAGAAGCAGCTCGGTGGCAAGTGTATGCGACGGCACGTCCGCAGCACGCAGCCGCGCCATTCCTTCTTTCAAAGCTGCGCGAACATCCAAAGCAGGAGTGTTTGAGGAATTGTCTTGATTAGACATGAGGCTACCGCTCAGTCGACTTACGCTTCCACCAGTTCTTGCTTCAGCCGCTCGGATTCATAATGCGTGGAAAGTGCGTCAACGATCGGCCCGAGCTTGCCTTCCATCACTTGATCCAGTTGGTGGAGCGTCAATCCGATGCGATGGTCGGTCACGCGATTCTGCGGAAAATTGTACGTGCGAATTTTCTCGGAGCGATCGCCGGTCTTAATCTGGCCACGGCGCTCGGCAGCAATCGCTTCGTGCTGTTTGGCCTGCTCCTGTTCGTATAACCGCGCACGCAGCACGCGCATAGCTTTCGCACGATTCTTGATCTGCGATTTCTCGTCCTGCTGCGAGACAACGAGCCCGCTGGGAATGTGCGTGATGCGCACGGCGGAGTAAGTCGTGTTCACCGACTGCCCGCCAGGCCCGGACGAGCAAAACGTATCGATGCGCAAGTCTTTGGCCTCGATTTTAATGTCGATGTCGTCCGCTTCCGGCAGCACCGCTACAGTCGCCGCCGAAGTGTGGATGCGTCCTTGCTGCTCGGTGGCCGGAACGCGCTGCACGCGATGTACGCCGCTTTCATATTTCAACTTGGAATAAACTTTATTCCCCTGAATTGCGGCTACGATTTCCTTCATCCCGCCAATCGAAGACGCCGAGCTTTCCAGAATTTCCACTTTCCAATTCTGTGTTTCAGCATAGCGCGAGTACATGCGGAAAAGTTCGCCGGCAAAAAGCGAGGCTTCGTCTCCGCCGGTCCCAGCCCGAATTTCTACGATCACGTTTTTGTCGTCGTTCGGATCCCGCGGGAGCAGCAGGAATTTCAATTCGCGCTCGACGATGGTGCTGCGCGCCTCGAGCTCGTGTTCTTCATCGTGCGCCATCTGCTTCATTTCCGTATCGTCGGTTTCAACCAGCAATTGCTTCGCGCCTTGCAAACCCTTCTGAATTTCCTTCCATTCGCGGTACTTCGCCACCATCTCCGCCATCTCGGCGTGCGTCTTGGCGAGCTTCTGGAAGCGCGCCGAATCGTTGTGCACTTCGGGGGAGGAAAGTTGTTGCGTCAATTCTTCGTAGCGGGACTCGATGTTATCGAGTTTTTCAAAAAGCGTTAAATTCGCCATGGCAGCGCCTCATTTACGACGGAAATACAAAGTTTGCGAATAGAAAATCAGGGGACAAAGCATCGCTCCGGTCGGAGCGGAATAGAAAGCGCTAATAAAATGAGGCGAACATCGCAGTCGATCTAGGCTAAGGATATCGGCATTCTCCTTCCGAGTCAAACGCAGGTCCCCAAGAGTGGCTTCTTGATGAGCCGCCTGCCAAAGCGCTATTTCCGTAGTAATCTCTGGAGCATGCGTACCGTCGCAACTTTTCGAACCCTGCTCCTTATTTTTCTCTGCCTAATATTCACGTCGCTTGCCCGCGCCCAATCCGATAAAAATCCGTCGCAAATCGTAATTACGCATGTGACCGTCATCAATCCCGGCACATCTTCTGTCCAGCCTGAATCCACGGTCGTCATCACCGGCGCTCGTATCACCGCTGTTTCTAATGCGACAAATTTTCAGTCGCCAAAGAATGCGCGTGTCATCGACGGCAAAGGTCAATATTTGATCCCCGGCCTGTGGGACATGCACGTTCATTCCGCTTTCGGTGACTGGTTCCCCGGCGGACGCGACATCATCCTGCCGCTCTTCTTTGCCAGCGGCGTCACCGGCGTGCGCGACATGGGCGGAGACATCCCCGTGCTCTTAGCGTGGCGCACACAGATCGCGAACGCCGAGATAATCGGTCCGCGCATGGTCATCTCCGGTCCCATGCTCGACGGCTACCTTGCTGACGGCAAAAGCCTGCGCTTCCCCAGTTCTATTGCAGTCACTACACCAGCCAGCGCCGTCGCCGCGGTCGATTCGCTCAAGGCCCAAGGAGTTGACTTTATCAAGGTGCAATCCGAAGTTCCTGACGATGCCTACCATGCCGCAGCCGCGGAGGCGCACAAACAAGGCCTGCCTTTCGTCGGCCATGTGCCAACCAAAGTGCATCTCGAAGAAACCGTCGCAGCGGGACAAAAAAGTATCGAGCATCTGATGGGAATCTTCGAAGCGTGTTCCGGTGAAGAGGACAAGTTCATCAGCGGCAAAGGTGACTTGAAACTGATGCTCACCGCTCACGACGAACAGAAATGCGATGCCCTCATCCACTTGCTTGCAAAAAGCCAAACCTGGCAGGTCCCTACGTTAGCGTGGCAACGCGGCGGCACTTTCCTCGATCAGCGCGATCTGAAACACCAGCCACTCGACAAATACGTCCCGGCCTACTGGCGCGATGTAACTTGGCGCCGCTTCACCGATGAAATGATGCCGGATCTTCTGAAAGATCCCCTCGCATTGCGTCAGGAATATTTCGCGCGCAACCTTCAGATGGTTGGAACGATGCACCGCGCCGGTGTGCCGTTCATGGCCGGCACGGACACCGCGCCCGGCGTTTACATCATCCCGGGGTTCAGTCTGCACGATGAGCTCGCCAACTTTGTCGAAGCCGGATTCACGCCCATGGAAGCGCTGCAGACGGCCACTAGCAATCCCGCGAAGTTTCTAGACGCCGAGGCCAGCTTCGGATCCATAGAGCCGGGCAAGACCGCCGACCTCGTTCTGCTCAGCGCGAATCCGCTCAATGACATCCACAACACGCAAAAAATCAGCGCGGTAATTGCCAATGGCCGGCTTTTCGATCGCCCTGCCCTGGATCAAATCCTGAAGCAAGTGGAAGCTTCCGCAAAGCAGCAAAAGTAACAGGTGATCGTCCACGAACCAAATTTAGTCGCGTCGCAAAGCTTCCGGCCGCACTCGCCCTTTGCTGCAATCGCTTCGTGTACTACGATACGACCCTATCGATGAGTGTCGGCAACCCAACAACAAAGCACCGCGCGGACGAAATGCTATGGGGCTTTTGGTATCCCGCCCTGCGAAGCGAGCAAGTGCGCGGACGAAAGCTTGTCCGTGCGATGTTGCTCGACGTGCCGCTAGTGCTTGGTCGCGATGCTGCCGGAAAAGCTTTCGCGCTGCGTGACGTTTGCCCGCACCGCGCGTTCCCTCTTTCCTTCGGACAATTCGACGGCAAGACCGTGGAATGCGCCTACCACGGCTGGCGATTCGAAGCGCACACCGGCCAATGCCAGGCCATTCCTTCGCTGACCGCAGATTCAAAATTAAAATGTGAACGCATTTACGCCGGAAGTTTTCCCTGTGAAGAGCGCGACGGTTACATCTGGTGCTTCATGAGCAATCCGGAAGGCCGAGCGCTCGAAGTCGCACCGCCGCCCGCGCCTAAGTTGCCGACGTTCAGTCCTACCTACACAATCGCGCATCTTTGCGCCGATCTTCCCTGCGGCGTCGATCAAGCCATCATCGGATTGATGGACCCGGCCCATGGCCCCTTCGTTCACCAAGCCTGGTGGTGGCGCAGCCGCCACAGCATCCGCGAAAAACAAAAACAGTTCGAGCCCATCCCGGATGGTTTTCGCATGAGCCCGCACGCACCCTCGTCGAACAGCGCGCCTTACAAAATCCTGAAGCTCCTCACCGGCGAGCCTGCCACCACCATGATCGATTTCGTCCTGCCAAACCAGCGCTTCGAACAAATCCGCGCCGGCCGTTACTGGCTCTCCAGTCGCACCACAGTCACTCCCGTTCGCCACGATCTTTGCCGCCTCGATTTCTGCGCCGCCTGGAACATCCTTACTTGGTTCCCCGTGGTCTCCTTCATCATTCACGTTTTCGGCCCTCGATTTATCCGCCAGGATACCGAAGTGATCGAAAAGCAAGCGCTAGGACTGAAGTACGAGGACCGCATGATGCTGGTAGATGACGCAGACCGCCAAGCGCGCTGGTACTTCGAATTGAAGGCCGCCTACTTGGAATCACGCCGCACCAACATGCCGATGAAGAACCCGCTGGAAGGCCCGGTAACGCTGCGCTGGCGCTCGTAGCCGCAAAATGCGCGCGGAAATTCACGCCTCTTGGAAAGAGCTTCACGATTTAGTGAAGGTGCCCGAGATCAAACGTGGTCTCCACGTCTTGATCATCCGGGGTGTGAACTTTAACCGTAGCATCATCGTAAGAATCGATCTTGTCCGTGTCATACCGCAATTCAATAATGGCTCCAGATATCTGATCGAGGTTCGAGACCGCGTCTGAATACAGCAATGACACTTCAGTTGATTCCGCGGGAATTTCCTTCTTGCCTTGAACCAGCCGTATTTGGAAGTCGCGCTCAAAATTCGGCATGGGCACGTGAGGCCCGTTGGGGTTTCCCGGAGGAGGTCCCGGATAGTTATCCGTCAAGTCAACTCCCACTCTCACAATGAACGGAAATTCTCGGCCGGCAAACTCTTTTTCGGTGCCTTGAATATCTTTGTTCATATCGGTTTTGCCAAGCTCGACTATCTCCGCGTACGGCGTTTCCACGCTGATCACCGCCACGTGCGGACCGGTCTTCGGCATCGGCAAGGAATGTTTATAGCGCGCCAGGAATTCGGTCGTTATCTCGTCATTTCGGCTCCCGAGCATATAAGCAGCTCGGATCGAAGTGGAAGAAAGCGGATATTCGTAAGCAAAGATGGGCAACGCGATCGCTGCCATAACCAAAGCGGAGAGCCCGAAACGCTGGGTTGGTTTCATGGTGAACTCCTGCTGCTATCTATTATGACGTGCGGAAATCAGATTTGGGCGCAACGACCTAGCGGCCTATGT
>Ga0209624_10004064_pt1 | contig 10162 bp, 6 predicted proteins | sample JacPinW_OM2H0_O1_FD_188565 | JGI IMG/M metagenome (GOLD analysis project Ga0209624, IMG submission 188565) | Forest soil microbial communities from Algoma, Ontario, Canada - Jack Pine, Ontario site 1_JW_OM2H0_O1 (SPAdes) (version 2) | ecosystem: Environmental > Terrestrial > Soil > Boreal... | reverse complement strand
AAAAGACTTACGTCGCCGCAGCCTTCCCCAGCGCCTGCGGCAAGACGAACTTCGCCATGATGATCCCGCCCGCCGGCTTTGACGGCTGGAAGATCTGGACCATCGGCGACGACATCGCCTGGATCAAGCCTGACGTCACCGGTCAGCTCCGCGCCATCAACCCCGAGGCCGGCTTCTTCGGCGTAGCTCCCGGCACCAGCGCCAGGACCAACCCCAATGCCATGGCAACCCTGGCCAAAAACACCATCTTCACCAATGTCGCCCTCACCCCCGAGGGTGGCGTCTGGTGGGAGGGCATGACCGACACCACCCCCGCCTATCTCACCGACTGGCGCGGCCACCCCTGGACCCCCGAAGTAGGCAAGGCCACCGGAGCCACCGCCGCCCACCCCAACGGCCGCTTTACCGCACCTGCCAGCCAGTGTCCAACTATCGATCCCGATTGGGAAAACCCCAACGGCGTCCCCATCTCTGCCTTCATCTTTGGCGGCCGCCGCCCCACCACCATGCCGCTCGTCTATCAAGCCTTCAACTGGTCCGCCGGCGTCTACATTGGCGCCACCATGGGCTCAGAGACCACGGCAGCCTCCGCAGGCGCCATCGGCAAGGTACGGCGCGACCCGATGGCCATGCTGCCCTTCTGCGGCTACCACATGGGCGACTACTTCCGTCACTGGCTCCGCATGCAGCGCAACCTCTCCTCCACTCCCCGCGTCTTCCACGTCAACTGGTTCCGCAAGGCAGCCGATGGCAGCTTCCTCTGGCCGGGATACAGCGAAAACATGCGGGTCCTCAAATGGATCGTCGACCGTGTCCGTGGCCGCGCCATGGGCAAGGAGACGCCGATCGGCTGGACTCCGCACTTCGACGACATCAACTGGAAGGGGCTCGACTTTCCTCGTGCCACCTTTGACCAACTCCAGACCGTCGATCGCGCTCAGTGGAAGCAGGAGGTGATGGGCCACGAAGAGCTATTTCTTGCCCTCCACGACCATCTGCCACCCGAGATGATTTATGAGCGCGAATTGCTCATCTGCCGTCTCTAGAAAGTGACTTTCTTGCACTTTTTTTGCGCATGGTGGAATCGGTGTTTTTCGGGGAATTTTTGAGAATTCGCGTGTGCAAACGTGGTGTTTTTGCATGGTAAACGTGGTGAGGTTGTGGTGGATTGTGTGGCTACTAACGCCAGCAAATCAGCTTTGAAAAATGGGACAGGTTCCTGGAATTTATTTTCGGTCCGACCTGTCCGTGCGGCGAATTCGTTCGAAAGTTCGAGAGAAGGTAACGATTACACCATGTCCAACCAGCACGCCGCGCCGTTCAATCCCAACCCGCAGCCGCCAGTCCCCGAACCTACGCATGCGGAGCGCGCTCGCACGCTGCTGCACCTCTCCAGCGTGGCGACGCTCTCCACGCTCTCGCGCAAGCAGCCGGGCTTTCCCTTCGGCTCGCTGATGCCGTACGCGCTCGACAACGCGGGCCGTCCGCTCTTCCTCATCAGCACGATGGCGATGCACACCCAGAACCTCAAGGCTGACTCCCGCGCCAGTCTCTTCGTCACGCAGGCAGCCCTGGATGGCGACGTGCTTGGAGCCGCCCGCATCACCCTCGTCGGCAACGTCCTGCAGCTCTCCGATGACGAGAAGCCAGCCGCTCGCGAGCTCTACCTGACGGTCCACCCCAACAGCCAGTATTGGGTCGACTTCACCGACTTCGCCTTCTTCCGACTTGAGCCTGTGGACGTCTATTTCGTGGGTGGCTTCGGCGTGATGGGCTGGGTGGCCGCTGCCGACTACGCCGACGCTCGACCCGACCCGCTCGCCGACGCCGCCAAGGGCATCCTCGACCACATGAACGCCGACCACGCCGACGCTCTCGTCCTCTTCGCGAAGGTTCATGCCAAACTGGAAGCCGAAGCTGCGGCGATGACCTCGGTCGACCGCCTTGGCTTCCACCTTCGCGTCCAGACCGCGGCCGGCGTCAAGGGGGTGCGCATCCCCTTCCTTCGGGAGGCGACTACCCCGGGCGAAACCCGTTCCGTTCTGGTCGAAATGGTAAAACATGCGCGGTCGAATGCATTCGCGGTGGAATAAGTATCGAGTCATCGCGGTCAGAGGATAAAATCCATCATTTCAATTTCTTAGCGCGTAATTGAGGTCACTCTAATCAGCGAAATGCGGTTGGCGGAGATTTACGCAGGTTCCCCTTTAGCTACTCAGGTTCGGCTGGCATTCTGTTGGCAAATGTCCCTTGACGCAGCCTGTCTTTGCCATTATCTTTAACAAGTGGCAAGACTCCCTTCGGGTTGAGTCAGTCATAACGAAGTCCACCCACTTCGTTGTTTTACCGGAATACCCACGCAACAGCCCCCACCGCGCTGCGTGGGTTTCCTTTTTTAAGTCGGCGCTTCTCTTCTAGTTTTGTAACTCAAGCACCTTTCGAGCAGTCTCTGCACCGAGCCTCTACGTCAGGCGTCGCGGAATCATATTTTTCCAACATCGTAAACTAAAGGCAAACCCATGCCCTTCGAGACTCCGCCCAACGCCCCGACGCCGACGACTCCGGCCCCGAACCCGAGCGGGTTTGCGCCGTTGAAGATCGCGCTGTTCCGCGACCGATGGATCGCGAGTACGATCTCGTCGGTGGGAACGTGGATGCAGGACACCGCGGGCACGTGGCTGATGACCGCGTTGACTGCGTCGCCTTTGCTGATCGCACTGATGCAGACGGCGGCGAGCCTTCCTGTGCTACTGCTTGGGCTGCTGGCGGGAGCGACGGCGGACATCTTCGACCGGCGCAAGCTGCTGATCTTCTGGCAGGCGTGGATGCTGGGCTCGGTGGGAATTCTCGCGGTGCTCACGTTTCTTGGCCATGTGTCGCCGTGGTCGCTGCTGGCATTCACTTTCCTGCTCAACATCGGCTCGGCCATGAACAATCCGGCGTGGCAGGCGATCGTGCCAGAGTTGGTTCCGCGCGAGCTGATCCCCGACACGGTTTCGCTGAATGCCGCGAGCAACAACCTCGCGCGCGCCGTGGGCCCCGCGCTGGGAGGGCTGATGGTCGCGGGTTTCAAGGGCGTGCATGGCGGCGCGGGTTCGGTTTTTTTTCTGAATGCGCTTTCGTTCGCGGGCGTGATCTGGGTGCTGGTTAATTGGAAGCGAGTTCCATTGTTCAAGTCGGCGCTGCCGTCCGAGCGCATCGCGGGCTCTATCCAGTCAGGTCTTCGTTACGTCCGTTATGCGCCTGATCTACAGTCGTCGCTGGTGCGCGCCTTTGTTTTTACGTTCTTTATCTCGGCGATCTGGTCGCTGCTGGCCGTGGTGGCGCGACGCGATCTCAAGCAAGGGCCGCTCGGCTATGGCATCCTGAACGGCTCGCTCGGCGTTGGAGCGGTGATCGCCGCGACTGTCCTACATCGTGTGCGGCAGCGCTTCTCCGCCGATCAGATCCTCGGCGCGTCCACCATCTATAACGTCGGCGTTCTGCTAGTCCTCGCCTTCGTGCGCAGCCCCTCTATCATCATTGCGGCGCTGGTCTTCTCGGGCTTCGCGTGGACGAGCACGATGTCCACCATCAACGTGTCGGTTCAGCTCGCGGTTCCTGCCTGGGTGCAGGCGCGGGCGCTGGGCACGTACATGATGACGTTTCAGGGCGGCATGGCTTTGGGCTCGATCCTGTGGGGATACGTCGCCGAACATACCTCGACGCCGATTGCCCTGACCTCCGCTGCTTGCGGTTTGTTGATTACTTACCCATTCGCGCGCCGCTTCCACATTTTGCAAGGCCCCCTCCCGGACCACACTCCGTATCAATGGAAGCGTCCGGCTCCTGAACTGGCGCTCGCCACCGAGCCTACCGACGGGCCTGTGCGGATCTCGATCGACTACCGCATCGCTGCGGAAAACTACGCCGAATTTACCCGGGCGATTCATCGGCTGCGTGGCGTTCGACTTCGCGACGGCGCTATTCGCTGGGGCATCTATCGCGACGCCACCGACTCCGAGCATCTCAACGAGACCTTCGTCATGGAGTCCTGGCTTGACTACCTTCGGTCCCGCGAACGGATTACTACTGCTGATGAGGAGATTCGCGCCAGGGTCCGCGCACTGCACAAGGGGCAGGAACCACCGAATATCTCGTATCAGATTTATGCGCGCGAGGTCTCCGATCCGATCTTGTCACCTGCTTCGCGTTAGTTGCTTCATTCTGCTTGCTGGTGTGGTTCGTCGTCGGAACGATGCGTTTGCAGGTTTGTGGTTTGGCGTCTACTAAACAGCAGCACCGAAGGCGAGGTCGATCAGGGTCTTCTCTTCGATCTCGTGTGCCTTCGCCGAGCCTGTGGCCGGCGATGCACTTTCATGACGCTTCACGCTGAGCACCGCGCGATCGCCAGAAAGACGCCGCAGCAAAGGCATGACATAGGAGAATGCGCCCATGTTTGCCGGCTCTTCCTGCACCCAGACAATCTCCTGGGCTTCGGGATGCTGATCCAGCGCGGCCTGCAGTTCCGCCTCGGGCCAGGGGTACATCTGCTCGAGGAAGATGATGCCGACGCTCATGTCTTTGCGCTTCTCACGCTCGACGCGAAGATTGTGTCCGATCTTTCCGCTGCAGACGAGCAGGCGACGAGGATCTTTCACGTCATTGTCGGTCAGAACGTTTTGGAACTTAGGCAACGCGAAGTCCGCAAGCGTGGAGGACGCATCGGGGTGGCGCAACATGCTCTTCGGCGTGAAGACGATGAGGGGCTTGCGCCACGAACGCATCGCCTGACGACGAAGGAGATGGAAGTACTGTGCAGCGTTTGATGGTTGGCAGATCTGAATGTTGTCGTTCGCGGCAAGTTGGAGATAGCGCTCGATGCGCGCGCTGGAATGCTCCGGGCCTTGTCCTTCGTAGCCATGCGGCAAAAGCATGACGAGGCCGGAGAGCAGACCCCATTTGTCCTCGCTCGCTGCGATGAACTGGTCGATGATGATCTGCGCTCCGTTGGCAAAGTCGCCGAACTGCGCCTCCCAGAGCACCAGCGCCTCAGGATAGTCCCGCGAGAATCCATATTCGAAGCCAAGTACGGCGGCCTCGGACAACAGGGAGTTGTAGACCTCGAACTTTGCCTGCTTTTCGCTGAGATGAGCCAGCGGAGTGTAACGAACCTCGGTCTCGATATCGACCATCACGGCGTGTCTCTGGTTGAAGGTACCGCGCTGCGAGTCCTGTCCGCTCAAGCGCACCAGAGTTCCATCTTCCAGCAGCGACGCAAAGGCGACGAGCTCCGCCATTCCATAGTCGAACTCGCGCTTGCCTGCTCCCATCTCCAAGCGCTGATCGAACAGCTTCTTCACCTTTGGATGAATATGAAAGCCGCTCGGATAATTCGTCAGCGAGACCACTAGCTGATTCACGCGCTCTGCCGAAAGTCCCGTGAGAACATCGTCCTCCGGCTGCAACTCACCGCCCTTAAACTTGTCCCAATAGTCAGGAAGCTGCGCCAGCCGCCGTCTTTGTTCGGCCTTCGTCGCCGCCTTCTGGTCGTCGAGAAGCTCCTGCTGGATCTTCTGCACCTCGGCCGCTGGATCGACACCGATCTGCTTCGCATAGAGCTGATACAACGCTGGCCGATCCTTGATGATCGCGTAGCGACGAGGCTGGGTGACCGTTGGATCATCGACCTCGCTGTGTCCATGCTTCCGATAGCCCACCAGATCGATCACGATGTCGGAGTGAAAGCGATGACGATACTCCGCAGCGATCGCAGCGACACGAACTACAGCATCAGGGTCCTCCGCATTCACATGGAAGATCGGAATGGGAAGCCGCTTCGCGATATCCGTCGAAAAGCGCGATGAATTGGACTCCTCGGGAAGAGCAGTAAATCCGAGCAGGTTGTTGACGACAACGTGAATCGTTCCGCCGACGTTGTAACCTTGCAGCGTTGCCATGTTCAACGTCTCGGCGACAATGCCCTGTCCAGCAAACGCAGCGTCACCATGGATGATCAGCGGCAACACCTGATCGCTTCCACCTTTGCCAATTCGCTCCTGCTTGGCACGCGTGCGTCCCAGCACGACAGGATCGATCGCCTCGAGATGACTCGGGTTCGAGGCAAGGTGCAACGAGATCACCTCGCCCTTCGGCGAGCGGTATTCTCCGGTCGCGCCAACGTGATACTTCACGTCGCCTCCGCCCATCACGCTGCGCGGATCGACGTCCTCGAACTTGGTGAAGATCTCCGACGGAGAGCGACCGATCGTGTTGGTCATTACGTTCAACCGGCCGCGGTGGCTCATGGCAATCATGGCCTTCGTAACGCCACATCCTGCACTGACTGCGAGCACACGGTCGAGGAATGGAATCAACGCCGTGAGCCCTTCGAGGGAAAACCTTTTGGTGCCGAGGTAGCGAGACTGGATGACCTGCTCGAAGATGTCGGCGTTGATGAGTTGCGTGAGGATGAGGGCCTGGTCAGGAGCTGGCGGAGTCTGCTCGATGTGCTGCTGTAACCACTGGCGCTGCTCGACGTTGGCGATGTGCATGAACTCCGCGGCGATGGTGCCGCAGTAGTAGCCCCGCGCCTCCGCGGCGATCTCGCCTTCGGGAGCTGGCGTAGGGAACGGCTCTGGGGGAAGGTATTGTCCCAGGGGGTCGAGCGATGCCTGCAGGTATCCCCAGCGGCGAAAGATGTCAAAGGTTGTTTCGCGTTCCTGCTTGTCTGCTTTGTTTACTTCTGTAGCTGGTGGGGGGAGTGTCCCTGCCTTCGTCGCCATTGCTTCCTCGCTTCCAATCTTTTCACGAAAGGCTATTTTCGCGTTCACTCTTATGCTAGCCCTTTCGGCGATCAGGCGCACGTCTCCAGGCTGGGTCGGAGCGCGGGAATAGCCATAAAGTGGCACTTTGAAGCCAGGGCTGGACTCCTCTTCTCCGAAGCCGTGCTCCTCGCTTTGGATGGGTGATCGTGCATTCGCGAAGCTTCGCAACTATAGTTAGAGCTGATGATGGTGGCTGCTTTGCGCAGGTCGCTGGTTTTGGTCGTGGTGGCGCTGGGCTGGATGGGCCTGGTGACCAGGGTGGGATTCGGCTCAGTGGGCGGAGGGGCTGGGTTAAGCGAGCGGCAGGATTCGCAGCGGGTTCCGGCGCAGACGACAGACGCGGCGAAGACTAATGAGGGTGAGCGGCCACTTCCGGATATTCCTGCGCTCATGCACGCGGTGGAGGCGAACGAGAGAACAGCGGAGGCTGTCAAGAAGAACTATATATTCCGGTCGGTACAGACGGAGGAACACTCAGACGGACACGGCGGGGTAAAGAAGATCGAGACCAAAGAATATGACGAGTTCTGGGTGGAAGGTGTTCCTGTGCAACGTATGACCAAGAAGGACGGAAAGGAGTTGAGCGAGGCGGAAACGAAGAAGGAGAATGAAGAGATCGACAAAGAGGTGGCGAAGGCCAAGGAGAGACGTGCAAAGGCAGATGCGAAGGGCAAAGAATCGACTCCGCGCGGAGATGACGAGATTACTGTCTCTCGTCTGCTGGAACTGGCGCGTTTTATCAATACTCGTCGCGTGCAACTGAATGGACGGGACACGATTGCGGTGGACTTCGCGGGGGATCCGAAGGCAAAGACGAAGAATCGTTTCGAGGATGTTATTCGTGACTTGGTTGGGACGGCGTGGATCGATGAACAGGACCATGTGCTGGTTAAGCTACAAGGGCATTTTCTGAATGCGTTCAAGGTCGGCGGGGGATTGCTGGTGAATATCCAGAAGGGGACAAGCTTTTCTATGGAGCAGCAAAAGGTGAACGACGAGGTGTGGCTGCCTGCCCTGTTGGAAGGACACGGCGAGGCGCGGGTGTTTCTGCTGTTCAAATTCGATGGGGGCCTGCGAGCTGTGGAGTCGGACTATAGAAAATTCAGGGCGACGTCCACGATTTTGCCCGGGTTGAGTACGGTGCAGGAGGATTCTGTGCCGCGGTGAAGGCTAGCTTAAGCGCGCAAAGGGACAGCCTAAGCCATCCCTCCCGCAAAACTTGGTTGTAGCTGTAGTCGCAGTGCTAAAGACTAGAGAGGCTGAACGTCAGACGCCTGCCAACCCTTGGGTCCCTTTACCACGTTGAACTGTACAGCCTGGCCCTCTTGAAGGCTCTTGAAACCGTTCGAATTGATCGCCGAGTAGTGTACGAATACATCCTCGCCGTTCTGACGGCTGATAAAGCCAAACCCCTTGGCATCGTTGAACCACTTTACTGTTCCCTGTTCCATGTTCGTTATTTCCTTATTGCTATTGAATTTGCCGCTAGATCCAAATCGGGGTTCGTACAGTACGAGCGTTGCAGAAAACCAATCTGTTTCAAACGATGAGTAAAGGTTAGCACAGTTGGCAAGTTTTTTTTACTAAATCACCTAAATAGTTACAGCTGCACTGTTTATGGTGCAGAAAATGTGAAAGATTGGGTCCGAAAAGCGGAATTCAGGGTTTTGGCCGTTCGATAAGTGTGGGTCTGAGGTGATATGTGGCATTTCTCAGGCAGGGAGGTGAGTCCGGACAATCTCTTCGGCTTGCGCCAGAACCTCTTCGAGGGTCATGGCGGTGGAATCGAGAATGACGGCGTCGGGGGCGGGCTGGAGAGGAGATTCGGCGCGGTGACGATCGCGGTAGTCGCGCTCTTTTAGTTCGCGGAGGATGGCCTCCTCGGCCTCACGTTGCTTCTCAGGGGTGAGGAGATCGGGGGCCTGACGGGCAGCGTTCTGACGGATCGTGGGCTGGGCGGCTGCTGCCATCGATTCGGGGGTGGCCTGACGGTAACGGCGGTTGCCGCGAACCTCTGGGGCGGCGTCCAGGAAGATCTTGACCTCGGCGTCGGGGAAGACGGCGGTACCGATGTCACGGCCTTCCATGACTACGCCTCCAGCTTCGCCCAGGGCGCGCTGTTGCTTGACCATCCAGGCGCGGAGGAGGGGATGTATGGAGATCTGGGATGCGGCGGAGGTAACGTCCTGTTCCCGGATGCGGCGGGATACGTCCGTGTTGTCGAGCAGGACGCGGTTGCCTTCGAGTTGGGGCTCAAGCGTGATGCGGGTGCTTACGGCTAGATCGAGCAGAGGCGCCTCTTCGTCGAAGCCGAAGTCGTTTTCGATGGCCTTAAGCGCGAGGGCTCGGTACATGGCTCCGGTCTCGAGGTTGAGGAAGCCGAAGCGACGGGCGAGATGGGCCGCGAGGGTGCTCTTGCCCGCGCCAGCAGGCCCGTCGATGGCGATGACCGGACGCTGGCGCTTTTTCGCTGTTTCAGGCTGGGTGGAGGGGTTGGGCGGCTGCATTAGAGCATTTCTCCTGTTACTGTGAGCCGGAAAAATTTTGCGAGTGCCGTTTTTCTTGGGAAAAAACGGCGTTTAGACCTTCAGCTTGGCATACATCTACAGGAGGAAATGCATTATCCGGCGGATTCTCTCTTGTCAGGTTTGTATTTGCGAGTGGAGGTGCGGCTGCCGAAGGGCTTTTTGTTGCCCTTGAACTTGTCGAAGGTACTGGCGGGCTTGCCGGTGCCGTCTGCGACGGATTTGCCGTAGGGCTTCTTGGCGGCAAAGCCTCCTGATTTACCGGCAAAGCTGCTACCCGATTTAGCGGCATAGGCTCCACTGGATTTGCCGTAGGGTCTCTTTGCTCCGTAGTTGCTGGGCCTTGCAGCGTAATCTCCCGGCGCTTCAGGACGGGCTGGACGGTCGGAAGAAGTCCGCGGAGTGCGGGGGGCGTCGAACTTGCGGAATGGAGGGCCGCTGGGGCGTTCGCCACGGGAGTTGCGGTCGTCGCCGAAGCTGCTTCCGCGGTCGTCACGGTCGCGGGAGAAGCTGGGTTTGCCGCCGAAGCGGGATGGGCCAGCGCCGCCTTCGCGAGGGGCGTAGGGCTTGCGTGGGGAAAAGCCGGAGGAGCGGTCGCCGCCGAAACTGCGTGAGCCGCCCTGAGGCCGTGGCGCGTAGGAGCCGGGCGTGCGAGGGGCGCTGAAGGATGGCCGGTCGGGCCGGTCTCCGAAGGTGCGGCGGGGAGGGCGGCTGTCGCCTGAGTCGCCGCCGGGGCGCGGGGCGAACTCGCGCCTCGGAGGACGGGAGTCGCCATAGTCGCGGCGTGGGGACCGGCTGTCGGTGGTGTCGCGGTCGGAGGTGGGCTTGCCG
>Ga0209624_10004063_pt1 | contig 10162 bp, 7 predicted proteins | sample JacPinW_OM2H0_O1_FD_188565 | JGI IMG/M metagenome (GOLD analysis project Ga0209624, IMG submission 188565) | Forest soil microbial communities from Algoma, Ontario, Canada - Jack Pine, Ontario site 1_JW_OM2H0_O1 (SPAdes) (version 2) | ecosystem: Environmental > Terrestrial > Soil > Boreal... | reverse complement strand
GGTCTGGTCGCCAAGGCGAGCCCTCTGGCGCTCATCGCTCGGAACTGCAAGCACGAGCGCCGCTCCTGCGCGTTGCGATGCGGCGACCACGATCCAGCGCTTGTCGCCGATGATGTCCAGGGTCTCGCCTGGCGGCGCCATCGCCCCGTTCGCCACGCTCAGGTACGGGCCTCCGGGGTGCGCCAGAACCTTCCCGCCGGCGGAGGAGAGGACGAGGACGTCGTCCGTGAAGACGCGATGCCCGCGCATTACAAGCTCCGCCGCCAGGGTCGACTTGCCGGCGCCGCTCGGGCCCACGATCGCGACGACCCCGGCCGGCGTCTCGACGGCGGCGGCGTGCAGCGCCTCGCGGCCGTGCGCGAGGGCGACGAGCGGGAGCACGCGGCTGCAGAGGATGCGCCGCCAGGAGATCGAGGCAAAGTCGCGGGGCGCGCAGGCAAGCCGGGTCGCCTCCGAGTCGAGGCGGAACAGCGCCTGCGGGCCGTAGCGCAGCAGCAGATCGCCACCGGTGCCCCACTCGATCGCCAGCTCCGAGCCGTCCTTGAGGCTTCCCTTCCAGGAGGTGGGAGAGGCCGGGCCGCTCCACTCGGCCCGCAGGGCCGTCTCCGAGGCGAGCTCGAGGGTGCAGACGGGGAGAGAGGGCCCACCGACGCCGGAGAGGATCGGGCCCGGCAGCCGAAACGGCGACCGCAGGCTGAGGCCGAAGGCGGCCTGGACTCTGTCCATCGAGGCGGTGGCAGCGGGCCAGCGAGAGTTCCTGCGCCGCACCGGGTCTGCGCTACAGGCCGTGGGAGCCGGGGCGGGCGCGAACCGTGGCCGGAGCCGAGCAGACACGGTACGAGCGTTTGCTGGAGAGACTCGAGCCGAGCAGGGTCGTGGTGCGGACCGTGACCGTGAAGGTCTGGCGTGGGAGCCCCCGCATGCCCAGCGTCGCGACGACGCTGTGGCCATGGTGTTTCAGCTTCGCGCGGCGGTGGACCTTGCCGCTGCGCAACACGACCGAGATCTTCTTGAAGGGATCGCTGACCGGGTCGTGGATGCGGACCTTCAGCTTCGGCCGCCCGACGCAGTTGCGGTTGCTGGGCAGGATCAGGTACTTGCCGACTTCGGACTGCTTGATCGCCGGCAGCGCCGAGAGCCGGGCGGAGTCGCTGCAGCCGAAGGTGGCGCCCTGGCTAGTCCCGTCTGGCGCGATCGTCGGTTGCGAGCTGCTGCCGGGGGCGCTGAAGCAGACCCGTAGGAACTTGGAGTCTTCCGGCCCCTGCAGGACCCGCCAGGCGGTCAGCCCGAGAGCCGGGTTCGAAACGCATTCCGAGGTCGCGAAGTACCACTGATGGAGCCCGTAGTAGGAACCGTCGGGCTGGAGGCGGATCTGCGTCCACATTTCCTCGCCGACCGGGTGGAAGCACTCGCTGAATTTGGTCGGCGCGACGACGGTGCCGACGAAGCTGCCGTCCGCCTGCCCCTGGATCGCGACCTCGCCACCGTTGAACGACCAGACCCCCTCGATCGGAGTCGCGGCCGCGGCGCTGCCGGGGCCGACCAGGAGCCAGCCTGCCACCAGCGCCAGCACCGCGATAGTCGCTCGCAGCGCGGCGGTGCCGAGGTCTCCCCTGCTCATATCGACTCGATCCACTCGCATCACCAAAGGCCAACGGGACACTTGGCGATTTCTTTCGGATCGCAATTTGCTGCCTGAAAAAAAGTCCTTAACGGCCTGGTCACCACGGCGAAAGCGCAATTGGAAAAAGTTGGCGTCGTCGCAAGGCAACTAGACGAAAGTGCGACTTGACAGTTGGACATTAGTACGAGAAGTTAAGAGACGGGTTGTTTATATGAGTGCCTCCGTCAGGGGTGTCTGGAGGCCTCTCTACAGGTTCTTTCCAGCCATTTATCGCTTCAGCATCGCCACCTTCTGGCGACCCGGCAAGCCATCCAGCAGAGGCATAGAAATGCACAGTTTTCCCAAACCTTTTCCCGTGAATCGGCCATCTGACGTCCTCCCGGCAGAAGCAACGGAGGAGAGCGACAGCAGGCAGGTCAGGGAATACATCGGTCAGGCGCAGGAAGGCAGCTCGGCCGCCCTGCACTTCCTCTATGTTCGCTACGCCCCCGAGGTGAACCGCTACGTCCGCAAGATGACGCGGGACGACCACGAGGCCGAGGACATCACCCACGACGTCTTCACGAAGCTGATCACGGTGATCGACAAGTACGAACCGCGCGAGGTGCCTTTCGCCGCCTGGGTCCTGCGCGTCGCCCGCAACGCCACGATCGACTACCTGCGCGCCTACCGGTCGATCCCCTGCGAAGAGATTCGCCTCTACAGCGAGGACCGCGAGCGGATCGGCCGCGAGCGCCGCCGGGACCTGGAGCAGGCGCTCAACCACCTGCCGACCGAGCAGCGCAACGTGTTCGTCCTCCGCCACATCGTCGGCCTCTCCCCGGTGGAGATCGCCTCGCTCCTCGGCAAGACGGAAAGCTCGGTCCACGGCCTCCACCACCGCGGCCGGCTCAGCATGCAGTCCTCCCTGCGCCAGCTCGGCACAGTCCCAGTCGTCGCCTAGCGAGCCGGAGCCGCCGCCCGACCGGCCGGCTCAGAGCACCCGCCAGCGGAAGACCGCGGCGGGCGAATACTCGACGCCCTCTCCCGGCGCCTCGGCGAAGACCCGGAAGACGTGCTTGCCGGGCTTCAGGTTCCTGTAGACGCGGGGGGCATGGCAGGGCACCAGCGGCCCGCCGTCGAGCTTGCAGGCATACCCGGCACCCGCGGTCGCGGAGCCGAACACGAAGCGGGCGGTCTTGCCGGCTGCCTTCGGGGGATGGGCCCTGAGCGTGGGACGTGCCAGCGACGCGGCTCCCCCTACCGCCGGCGGCCGCGCCTCACCCGACGAGCCGCCCGAAGACACCGGCGATGCGGAGAAGGTCGCCGTATAGGTGGCTGAGGCATCGGCGACCAGCGAGTGCACGCGGGCGCCGCCATCCGACCAGCCCTGGAAGACGTAGGTCTGGCCACCGATCTGCGCGGTCTGGGGCGCCGAGAGCGAGATGTTGGACCCCTCGATCGCGGGGAAGGCGAATGGCCCGGGCTTGGTCAGCAGGCCCGCGGTCAGCGTCACTCCGGGGGGCTGGGACTCGATGCCCAATTGCACGGCGCTGGGTTCCAAGCTGATCGTCTTCGAAGCCGACAGGCCGCGGGCGTCGGTCGCTTTGAAGGTCAGTTCGATGTGAGAGGGGAGGTCGTGTTCGGGTGCGATGAGAGTGCCCGAGTGGACGGCGGGAAAGGCCTGTAGCGGGTGGGCGTGACAGCTGGTGGGACCGCCGGGACAGTGATAGAGCCGGGAGCTCCAGTCGAGATTGGCATCCGGCAGGGCGCCGTCCTCCGCATCCTCGGCGACGCCTTCGAACTCGATTCCCTGGCCGACCCTCCAGTGCAGGCCCGCGATCCCGGAGCCCAGCGGAGATTCTGCGGGGCTGACGATCACCGGTTCGGGCGGTGTGTCGTGGGGATACACGGTCACCCGCGCGACGCTTTCGGCTCCCTGTTCGTCGGAGACGCGGACCGCGACGGTGTGATTCTGGCTGTCCGCAAAGGTCTCTTCCCGGACCGGATTCGAGGTCGGCGCTTCGTAGCTGCCGTCGTTCTGCGGGTCCCACGCGTATTCAAGCCCTTCGCCCTCGGCGTCGCTCGAGCCGCTGGCGTCGAACTTGGCGTTGAGGACGCCGGGGCTCGAGCTCGGCGTCGCGGTGAGACGGGCCACCGGCGGCTGGTTGCCGGAGAAGTAGCTGATCCGGTGGATCGACCCGAGTTCGTCGTATTCGTCTCCGAAGAGCTTGGCGTAGTAGAGGGCGCCTTCGGGCCCGACCTCGATGTCGACTCCGGGGTAGAGGCTGCCGTCGGTGAGGAAGGGAACCGTCGTCGACGGATCCGGGCGGCCGTCCGCGCCGGCGAACATCACGTAGATGCATCGGCGGACCGAGTCGGCGAAGAAGAGCGCGTGGTCGTAGGAGGCCGGAAACGAGCTGCCGTCGTAGAAGGTCGTGCCCGAGATCGCCGAGCCCCTGTAGCTGATGCATTCGTCTTCGGGCGTCACCGGCTGTTCGTGCACGTATTCGAAGAACGGCGGCGAGGTCGAGCCGGGCTGGTCGTAGAGGCTCTGGCAAACATCGAGCCCGACGTTCTGGAAGTCCGGATTCGGCGCATCGCCTTCGAAGCAGGGCCAGCCGGAGTTGTAGGGAGACTGAGGAGCGGTCGAGAAGCGGTCGATCTCCTCGTCGGTGCTGTTGCCGACGTTGTCGACGTAGACCTCGTCGGTCTCGGGGTTGATCGCGAAGCGGAACGGGTTGCGAAAGCCGTAGGCGATGACCCGGCGCGTGTTCTCGTTCGGGCTGCCGATCAGCGGGTTGGTCGGCCAGCCCTGGCCCGTGTCGGGGTCGATGCGGATCACCTTGCCGTTGAGGGTGCTCAGGTTCTGCGAGCGCAGCGAGCCGCCCTGGGCGTCCGGCGGGTGCAGTTCCACCCCGGCTCCTCCGGGAGGATCGCCGCAGGGATTCGGCGGCGTGCCGAACTGCCCGAAGTCGGCGCTGGTGAAGCTGGCGCCGTCGCCACCGCTGGCGAAGAGGGCGCCTTCGGGCCCGAACTGGAGATCCCCGATCGAGTGGGAGGAGAATTGCTGGCACCAGCCTTCGACCAGGACTTTCTCCAGCGGCGCGCCGCCCGCTTCGATCGCGTGGTTTTCACCAGCAGCCGCGGTCAGGCGCACCAGTCGCCCGCTGACCACGCAGTCGTCGGCGCCTTTCAGCTGCGGACAGAAGTCGCCGCTGACGCCGGGCGTCCCCCATTTCGGCGCCGGGCTTGGGTCGCCGAGGATGTGGTCGTAGGTGTAGAGCGCGTAGACGTAGGGGCGGCCTTCGTCGAACTTCGGGTCGAGGGCGAGCCCGAGCAGGCCACGGTCGCCGTGGTCGTAAGCCTCGGTGCGGAGATCGGCGAAGACTTCGGGCGTGGGGTCGTCGATACCTTCGTAGACCTCGATCAGGCCCGGCTTCTCGGCGACGAAGACCCGGCCATCCGGCGCGAACCGCAGCGCCGTCGGTTCTTGCAGGTTGGCGAACACCGTCGTGTCCTGGAACCCGTCCGGCAGCGTCGGCTCGGCCCCGGCAACCGCCGGCAGGAAGAGCAGCGCGAAGAGCAGGGACGCCAGGAAGCAAGTCAGTCTGGCCGGCCGGACAGCCAGCGACCTCAAGCCCGCTCCAGCGGCGCCATGGTCAGGCCGGCGGCGTCGAGCTCGGCCCAGTAGTGCTCGGCCGGCTCGCGGTGGCCGCTCCAGACGATCGCCTGGCCGCTGTTGTGGATCTGGTTGGCCAGCCGGTGCCCCTGGTCCAGGTTGACGCCGGGCAGCACCCTGGCCAGCGTCGCGGCAACGTGTTCGAAGGTGTTGTGGTTGTCGTTGCAGACGATCACTCTCCACTCTCCCCCCAACCCCGAATCCGGGCCGGCGCTGCGGGGTCGCTCGATCGTGCTCGTCGCCATCGCCGCCGATTATGCATTCAGACGGCCCCGGGGCAGACTCGAAGCACTCAAAGAAGGAACGCGCGCGAGCCGGAGAACTTACGAGTAAGTAGCCTCTGGCACAACGATGCGACTCAGTAGATACGCGTTCCTTTGACGCAAAAGCTCAGCCGGGATATGGCTTGGCTCTGGGCCGGCTATATCGCCCGAGCAGCAGCCTATTTCGGCCTAATAGTCGTTCTCACCCGGGAGTTGGGGCCGGCCGGGTTCGGATCGCTCTCGCTGTTTCTCGCCGTCACCCTCGGGGTCTCCCAGGTCGCCGGGTCCTGGCCCTTCCTCGCCGTACCCGTACTCAGCGCCCACGGGCGCACGATCGCCGCCGCCTTCAGGCCGTCGGTCTACGTCGCCGCGATGGCGACCGCTGCCTGTCTCGTCGTCGCGCTCCCGATCTCCTACGCGATCCAGTCCCGCGCCGCGATCTCACTGTCCGCGGTCGTGGTCTACTCGGTCGCGCTGGTCGGCCTGCAAGGCATCTTCGCCGTCCAGCAGACCGAGGGGAGGATGTCCGGGATCGCGCTTCTGCAGACCGGCGACCGCCTGCTTGCGCTCCTGCTCTCCCTCGCCGCCGTCGCCACCGTCAGCCTCGACGTGCTCGGGGCCGAGGTGCTGTTGACGGTGGCGTCGGTGATCAGCTGCGCCGCCGCCTTCGTGGTCATCGGTCGACGGCAAGAGCTCTTCCGGCGCCCCGCCGACGGGGTCCCCGACCATCCGGTCTCGACCGTGATGGATGCCGTCGGAGCGATGGGCATCGTCAGCGTCTGCTCCTACGGAGTGGCCTGGGCCGACATCTTCATCCTCGCCATCTTCCGCTCCAACAGCGAAGTCGGGATCTACTCCCTCGCCTACCAGGTCTTCACCTTCGTGGCCCAGCTCGGCTCGCTCTGGGCAGTTGCGGCGCTGCCCATCCACGCTCGTTCGACCGCCTCGGGCCAGGACCTCGCCGATCAGCTTCCCGTTCCCCGCCTGGTCGCCTACGCGGGTCTCTGGGCGGCGCTGATCGGCGCGGCTGCGGTCGTCTCCGTCGTCTTCCTGCCGATCGCCTTCGGGTCGGAGTTCAGCGACGCGGCGACGCCGCTGATCGTGCTCCTCGCCGGCAGCGGCATCTTCGCCGCGGCCTACTTCGCGATCCTCCCCGGCCTGATCGCCTCCGGGCGCACGCGCCTGGTCGCCAAGGTGGCGGCCGTCTCGATGATCATCAACATCGCCCTCGACCTGATCCTGGTTCCTCGGATCGGGATCCTCGGCCCGGCGCTGGCGACCGCTGCCCAGTCGATCTTCGGCACGGCCGCCCTCGCCACCGTGGTGCTGGGCGCCGGGTCAACCCTTCGCCTCTTCGCGGTGGGCTCGCCGGCGGTGCTCGGGATGGTGCTGCTGGCAATCGACCCGAACAGCATCCCGCTGACGGTCCTCTGCGGGCTGATCGCGGCCGCAACCGGCCTCTGGGGAGTGCAGATGATGCGTCGTGCCGGCGGGCTACCGACAGCAGGTCATATTTAGGAGCCAGCGTGCCGGCGCCGAAGAAGCTACGGAGTGAGTAGGCCACAGGACAGCCGCTTTCCGTACCTGCCCGGGATCGACGCCCTGCGGGCACTGGCCGTGCTCGCCGTCTTCTTCTACCACTCCTCGGTCGGCTGGATGCCGGGTGGCTTCCTCGGCGTCGACGTCTTCTTCGCGATCAGCGGCTACCTGATCACCTCCTTGCTGCTGCGCGAGTTCTGCCGCGGCGGCCACGTGCGGCTGGGGCGCTTCTGGCTGCGCCGGGCGCGGCGGCTGCTGCCGGCGGTCGGGGTGCTGATCGCGGTGACGATGATCGCCGCCGCGATCGTCGAGCCCGACCGGATCGACCAGCTGCGTGGCGACGCGATCGCCTCGCTCGCCTACGTCGCCAACTGGCACTTCATCCTCGGCCACCAGTCCTACTTCGAACAGTTCCAGCGGCCGTCGCTGTTCACCCACCTCTGGTCGCTCTCGGTAGAGGAGCAGTTCTACCTCTTCTGGCCGCTCGTCTTCGCCGCCGGGATGAAGCTGTTCGGCCGCGGCCGGCTGCTGCTCGGAGTGGTGGCCGGCGCCCTCGCCTCGGTCGCCCTCGCCTGGATCCTCTTCGACCCCGGCAGCGACGCCTCCCGCGTCTACTACGGCACCGACACCCACGCCGTCGGGCTGCTGGCCGGCGTCGCCCTGGCCATGGTCTGGAGCCCGATCGAGCTGCGGCGGCGACGCACCGGGCCGCTGGTCGGCCCGGTGCTCGACGTCGTCGGCGTCCTTGCCCTCGCCTACATCGTCCTCAGCTTCCTCCACGTCCACGACTACGACCTCGCCCTCTGGCACGGCGGCTACCTCTGGCTGGCCCTGGTCACGGTGCTGCTGCTGGCCGTGCTCGCCCACCCCGCGGCCCGGCTCGGCGGCCTGCTCGGACAGGCGCCGGTGCTCTGGCTCGGCCTGCGCAGCTACAGCTTCTACCTCTGGCACTACCCGGTGCTGATGCTGACCCGGCCCGGGCTCGACGTCTCGCTGCCGCGCGGCGTCCTCGTACCGCTGCAGCTGCTGGCGGTGCTGGCCCTGGCCGACCTCTCCTACCGCTTCGTCGAGCTGCCCTTCCGCGGCAAGACGAAGCTGCCGGCACTACCCGACGGCTGGCTGCGGGTGGCGCGGCCGGCCTTAGTCGTCGGCACCCTGGCCATCGTCGCCCTAGTCGGCTGGAGCGGCCTCTTCGCAACGAGCAACCACCAGCTCGACGCCGCAGCGGCCTCGACCGCCAGCTTCGCCCGGGTCAGCGCCCGCCCGGTGCCGGCGGGCCCGGACCGCATCTCCGGTGGCGGCGGGCGGGCCTCCTCCCCACCGCCGCCGCGGATCGTCGCCCTCGGCGACTCGGTGATGATCGGCGCCAAGGACAAGCTCGCGGCCCGTCTCGGCCCCGGCTTCTCGATGAGCGCCGAAGTCGGCCGCCAGGCCAGCGACTTCGTCGCGATCGCCCAGCGGTTGAAGCGGGAAGGTCACCACCCGCAGGCGATGATCATCCAGATGGGCAACAACGGCCCCCTCTACAGCGATGAAATGGAAGACCTGCGCAAGGCGACCTCCGAGGTCGGCCAGCTCTTCCTGATCGACGACCACGCCCCGGTCAGCTGGGTCGGCGAGTCCAACCACGCCCTGACCGAAGCCGCTCGCGACTGGCCGCACACGACGATGATCGATTGGAAGCCGGTGGCCGACTCCCACGAAGACCTGCTCTGGGACGGCATCCACCTCACCCCCGGCGGCGCCGGCCTCTACGCCCGGCTGATCTCAGCCGCGGTGCACGAAAGGATCGCCTTCCCGCCGCCGCCGAAGCGGGGCGGCAAGCGGCCCTAGAAGGGACTGGGCACGCGGACCACGACATCGTCGACGCTGGCGATGACGCCGTTGGCGCCGTTGACGGCGCCAACCGTGACCGAGGAGGCGCGGCCGGTCAGTTCGCCGGGGCTTTCGTCGGTCGCTTCGGTGACCACGGTGCCGCCGACGTAGGCGAGCAGCTTGGCCTGGCCCCGTTCCGGGCCGCTGGTCACATTGACCGCCTGCAGCCGCAGCGAGTTGGCTTTGTTCACGCCCATCAGCGTTTTGACTTCCTTGGCGATCCCCAGGAATTCGGTGCCGGTGGAGGTGAATTTGACCAGTTGCACCTTGCCCTGGAGCGGGAAGGCGAGCAGCTGGTATTTGGCGCCGGCGCCGGCGCGCAGCTCGAGGCCGAGGTAGGCCTTGCGCTGCAGCGCCGTAGGGGTGCCGCTCAGCAGCCGCTCGGTGGCGGAGATCTCGAGGTCGCGGCCGAGCACCGGGGTGCGGTAGGAGCAGGCGTCGGTGCGCTTGCCGACCGCGATCCGCAGGGCGCCTTCGGAGCCGCCGCGGGTACAGCTGGCGCCGGCCAGCTTGATCAGCTGGCCGCGCTGCGCGGTGGTTTCCATGCCGTTGCGGTAGATCCCGATCATCGCCGCGCCGGCGACGGCGGCGGCGAGCAGGGCGGCAGTCGCGACGGCGAGGAAAGTGGCTGCAAATCTGGTTCTCATCGGTCGCAGCCTAAACACAGGCCAGGAAGAAAGATGCGGGCCAGGAGGCGCTGAATGGCGGATTTCGGGCTCTGCCAAATAAGATCGAGGGATGAGCGACCACCGACTTCCCGAGCGCGACCGCCCCTGGGTGATGCGCACCTACGCCGGCCACTCCGACGCCAAGCGCTCCAACGAGCTCTACCGCGGCAACCTCGCCAAGGGCCAGACCGGCCTCTCCGTCGCCTTCGACCTCCCCACCCAGACCGGCTACGACCCGGACCACATCCTCGCTCGCGGCGAGGTCGGCAAGGTCGGCGTCTCGGTCGCCCATAAGGGCGACATGCACCAGCTCTTCGACGGCATCCCCCTGGACGAGATGAACACCTCGATGACGATCAACGCCACCGCCGCCTGGCTGCTCGGCCTCTACGTCAGCGTCGCCGAGGAGAACGGGGTCGACCGCTCCCTGCTCAAGGGCACGACCCAGAACGACATCATCAAGGAGTACCTCTCCCGCGGCACCTACGCCTTCCCGCCCGAGCCCTCGATGCGGCTGATCGCCGACATGGTC
>Ga0209624_10004062_pt1 | contig 10165 bp, 8 predicted proteins | sample JacPinW_OM2H0_O1_FD_188565 | JGI IMG/M metagenome (GOLD analysis project Ga0209624, IMG submission 188565) | Forest soil microbial communities from Algoma, Ontario, Canada - Jack Pine, Ontario site 1_JW_OM2H0_O1 (SPAdes) (version 2) | ecosystem: Environmental > Terrestrial > Soil > Boreal... | reverse complement strand
TCGCTGCATTACATCCTCGATACGTTTCCGTCGTCCTCGATTGCATTCTTCGTCAGCGAACTGTTCCTGGTGGCGATGGCGCTGTGCATTTTCATTTCGACGCGGCTCATGCGTCGCTCCTATCACTTCCTTTGGTACGACGTCGGTGTCGGAACAGTAGGCGTCGCACTCGCCGGCCTCACTCTGCGGGGGCACATTGTAAATGGCGTCTTCCGTCCCGATGTGCAACCGGCGATTCGCCTTGGTTTGGGCCTGGCCGCCATTCTGCTGTATTGCTCCGCCATCTTTTACGTAAACGGACACAAGCGCGGATCCCTCGCCTTCCAGGTACTCGCATTCGCGTTGGCGCTGTGGGGGGTTCTGATGGGCGTCGGACAGCTGCAGAATCCCTGGACGGAAATGTTCGGCAATGCCAGCCGTCTGTTCGGCCCGGTGCCCCAGATGCTGTTGGGCATCGCCATGGTGATGGTGCTGTTTGAAAACCAGCGCAATGCGGTGCAGGAAAATACTCTGGCTCTGTCGACGCTCGGAGTGGACCCACGGCGACTGCTTTTCGCCGACGACCTGGTGCCCAGCATGCAGGCTGCGCTGGAGCGCTTGCGAAGCGCTCTGCCCATGAACCGGGCGGCGATCTTTATCGCCGAACGCTGGCGCGGTCTCTTGCCTTCGGTACAACAAGGGTTTCCTGAGGGCTTTCTGCAGGCTCTGGAGAAAAGCGGGGCTGGAGACTACATTGCCGAACTGGCATACCGGCGAAGCGGAATCTTTACCGCGCAGCACCTGGCAGAAATGACCGAACCTCTACCTGTCACGTCGGTAGGAACATTCGCAGAGTTCAAAAAGATTCTCACCGAAGCGGATGTCCGCAATCTGACCGCGGTTAGCCTTCAGACGCGTGAACAAAATTTCGGCGTCATTTTGTTTCCCCACGCCGAGCGCAGGGCATTCGGTTCGTCGGGTCCGCGTCTTATGGTAGGCCTCGCCCTGCAACTGGGCCTTACGCTTGAAAACTACGTGGTGAGTCACGATGCCCACCGCCGCACCAAGGAATATGAGCTCTTAACTGAGATAGGGAAGGCGATCAGTTCGCGCCTCGATCAGGACGAGATCCTTCGCACTATTCACGTTGAATTGGGCCAGATTTTCGATACCAGCAATTTTTACATCGCCTTTCAGGAGGGCGAGGAGATTCGCTTCGAACTTGAAGTCCAGGATAATCGTGTTCTGCCCAAGCGCAGCCGGGAATTAAGGAACGCTTTCAGCGAGTATGTGATTCGTACCGGCGAACCGCTGCTCATCCGCTCCGATCTTGAAACGATGCGAAAAAAATTAGGCATCAGCGATATTCCCGATCGTCCCGCCAAATGTCTCATCGCCGTGCCGATTTTTCTGGGCAATAAACCCTGTGGGGTCATGGTCGCGATGAACTCGGAGCGGGAGTTCGTCTTCGAACAACGCGACCTCGACGTACTGGCAACGGCGGCAGGGCAGGTTTCAGTCGCAGTGGAAAATGCCCGCCTCTTCGCCGATGAGCAGCGCCGTTCCCGCCAGCTCGCTTTCCTCAATAACGTTTCCCGCACGGCTATTTCCAGTGACGATCCCGTGCACATGTTGAGCCAGATCGTCACAGAAATTCAAAAGAATTTTAGCTTCGATCACATTGGCATCGGCTTGCTCGACTACGGAACCAAGGAAATCGAAATCAAAGCCGAAGCTGGAGTGACGGCTCACTCCGTGGGCAAGCGCATTCCGCTGGGAGCAGGCATTCTGGGCCGTGTGGCCCGCACTGGCGAGCGCGCCCTGGTGCAGCATGCGCTGCCCGGCAATTTAACCGGGATTCTTCCCGACTCGCGCGCGATTCTTTGTATCCCCATCACTTACGGCGAATCACTGCTCGGTGTGCTCAACATCGAGAGCCGCAACGAGAATGCCTTTTCGCCGCAGGATGTTCTGATTCTGAATACGCTCGCCGACTTACTGGCTACCGCGCTGCACAACGCGTTCGTTTTCCAGAAGCTGCAGCAGCAGTCCATCACCGACGGCCTGACGGGCATCAAGACCCGCCGCTTCTTCTGGGAGGCGCTGTCAGCCGAGTGGAAACGGGCTTCGCGTTCCGGGCGACCGTTCTCTGTGGTGCTTATCGACCTTGACAAATTTAAAGAGGTCAATGACACCATGGGCCACTTCGAGGGCGATCTGGTGCTGGCGCGCGTGGGCCGCCTGCTCGAGCAAAAGTCCCGGCAGTCGAACGTGGTGGCTCGCTACGGCGGCGACGAGTTTATTGTCCTGATGCCTGAGACCGGATCCGAACAGGCCCAGGTACTCGCCGAGCGCCTGCGCCAATGGCTGGCCAGCGACCCCATGCTGAGCGAGCATCACATCACCGGCAGCTTCGGTGTGGCCAGTTTCCCGATGCACGGTTTCTCGATCGAAGACATTATCCGTGTGGCCGATGCCGGCATGTACGTCTCCAAGCGGTCGGGAGGAAACTCCGTCTCCACGGCGCAGGAATATGTCGAGGGCCAGGACTTCGCCCGCCAGCGCCAGCAAATTTCGGCTTACATCGAAGGCTTCCTGCAGCGCGAACAGGCCGGACCCGAACATCTCGAGGAGTTGACATCAACGCTTTACAAGCTATGCGGCGGGCGGGAAGACTGCAACGTGCCGGTGCTCAAGGAAGCGATCGAATCTCTCAGCCGGGCTGCTGAGTCCCGTGAGTTGCAAACCGCCGGCCATGGCGATCTCGTGGCCCGCTATACCGAAGTGATTGCGCGCGCCTTGGGTCTTTCTTCCGAGGAAACGGCCGATCTGGTTTACGCGGCCCGGGTTCACGATGTGGGCAAGATTTTCATTCCCGAGCGCATCCTCAACAAACCAGGCCCGCTGAGCGACGATGAATTTCAACAGGTGCGAATGCACGCTCACGTGGGCGCGGAGATTGTTGGCACCATCCCAAACAGTGACTTAATGCGGGAAGCGATCGAGCACCACCACCAGCGCTTTGACGGAACCGGTTATCCCGACGGCCTGCGCGGGGAAGAAATCCCGCTATTGGCCCGCATCATCGGCCTCACCGATGCCTACGCTAACATGGTCACCGAGCAATCGTTCGCCGCGGCCCGGACGCCGGAACAAGCTCTCGAAGAACTGTCAAAGATGAGCGGAACGCGTTTCGACGGCATGCTGGTGCGCCTGCTCCTTCGGGGATTGAAGTCGGAGCGAATGCCTTCGGGCACAGGAGATTGAGTTCACTACTTGCAACGGCAGACCGCAACCTCGAAACTAGTCTGCCATGTCGATTCCTCTTTCTCTTTCCGGTAAGGTTGCCCTTATTTCCGGTGGTTCGCGCGGCATCGGCGCCGCCACGGTGCGGATGTTTGCTGCCGCCGGCGCCAAAGTCGCCTTCAGCTATCGCAGTGCCCGCTCTCAGGCGGAAGCGCTGGCCAAAGAATGTGGCGCCTCCATCAGTTATCCCATCGCTTCTGATCTGAAGAATCCAGAGGCAGCTCGTGCGCTCGTGGCTGAGACCGTGCGACATTTCGGGAGGCTCGATATTCTCGTCGCCAATCACGGTGTTTGGCCGCCGGATGATGTACCGATTGAGGGCATGTCAGACGAGCAATGGCGTTCCACGATGTCGATTAACCTTGATGGAGTGTTCGGTCTCGTCAAGCACGCGGTTGGACAGATGAAAGAGCAGATGAAAACACAAGCCCGCAATACGGGGGCCACCGGCCACATCGTGCTGATCAGTTCTACCAGCGGTCAGCGCGGCGAGGCTTTCCATTGTGACTATTCCGCCACCAAGGGCGCGCTGATCAGCATGACCAAGAGTCTGTCGACCGAGCTTGCCTCTGCCGGCATCTACGTGAACTGCGTCGCGCCCGGGTGGGTTGACACCGAGATGAGTGCGGCGGCTCTTGAAGATCCCAGGACCGGAGAAAAGATTCGCAACACGATCCCGCTGGGCCGTGCCGCCAGGGCGGAGGAGATTGCCGCACCAGTGCTGTTCCTGTGCACCGAGCACGCCAGCTTCATTACGGGAGAGGTATTCAACGTAAACGGGGGTGCGGTCCTTGCCGGGTAGGATCGACGCGAAAGCATAGCTAAAACGACCGGCGAATAGGCTTGCATCTCTTCCGTTTCTTGCATCCAAGGGATGAGAGGAACTTACTGCCGCGTTCAGAAGGTCCGCAAGAAACGCTACAATTCTGATAGCACACGATCACTCTCTTAAGGAATGAAACAATTTCTCCCGATTCTGCTTCTGGTGTGTTCGGTTTGCTCCCATGCCTGGGAAAAACCTCAGAGCCCTGCGCCCCAGGAGTCTTCGCCATCTACGCCCGAACCCGGCAAATCCGCCGCTGCCCCTGCCATCCCTATGGATCAGGAAAATGCTCACAAGGCAAAGGCCGTAATTGATCAGGGAATTCAGGCGCTGGGCGGACAGACTTTTCTCACCTTACGCGACCGCGAACAGCAGGGACGCGGCTACAGCTTTCACCACGGCCGGCCCAACGGTGGCGGCGCGATCTTCTGGAGTTTCACCGAATTTCCGGACAAAGAACGAGTCGAACTCACCAAAGAACGGGATGTTGCGGAACTTTACGTGGGCAACAAGGCATGGGAGATTACCTACAAGGGTCCGCATCCGATTGAACAAAAAGATCTCGACGATTACCTGCGCCGGCGCCGCTTCTCGCTCGATACCGTACTTCGCACCTGGGTGAACGATCCCAGCGTCGTGCTCCTATTTGAAGGCTTCGCAATCGCGGCGCAACATCCGTCGACCCAGGTAACGCTCATTAACTCGAAGGATGAGAGCGTTACTCTGTATTTCGATAACGACACCCACTTGCCGGTCAAGAAATCATTTTCCTGGCGCGACCCGGTCGACAGGCAGAAGAATATCGAAGACGAGGTTTACGAAAACTACCGGCAAGTTTCCGGCGTGATGGCACCCTACAATCTCACCCGCTACTTCAATGGCGACATGGCCAGCCAACGCTTTCTCAACTCCGTCACCATCAATCAGGCGCTCGACGAGGCCATGTTCGATCCCCGCTCCGGATACAATCCAAAGAAACCGCCCGGAAAGCAAACCAAGCGGTAAAGCTCGGTTTCTTGATGAATTCCCAAGCAAAATGACAGGAATATAGGCGAATGTTTTCAGTCTAGGTTCCCAATGCCAGTTGCAATTCCTTCTCAACCCGATGTAACTGATTGTCCCGCAATTAGTTATTGGATCTCCCGACAAGTTTTTACACTTCCCGTCGCGCCACGTACTGTGGCTTTTTTGCCACAGACACCTTCTGAGCGCAGGGCGTAATCTATCCTATTCACTGGAAAGCTACTCAGATTCATTCTTGACCTCCGAGCAGACAATCCGCTCCGCTGTGGAGTGCAGCGGTATTGGTCTGCACAGCGGCGCTCCGGTCGCGATGCAGATCCTGCCGGCGCCGTCGGGCACTGGCATTGTTTTTCGTCGCACCGATCTTGACGGCTTTGAAATCGAAGCGATCAGCCGGAATGTAGCCCGCGTCAGTTACGCCACCAGTCTGATGAAGAAAGGCGTGCTCATCTCTACCACCGAGCACCTGCTCTCCGCTTTCATCGGCCTGGGCATCGACAACGCGATCGTCGCACTGGACAACCTCGAACTTCCCATCCTTGACGGCAGCGCGCGCCCTTTTGTCGAAATGATTCAGAAGGTGGGCATCCGCAAGCAGCGCCGCCCGCGCAAGTACCTGAAAATTCGTCGCGAAGTCGAGATGCGCGAGGGAAATAAGTTCATCGCGGTGTATCCCTCCGACACCTATTCCGTTTCCTATTCGATCAATTTCCCGCATCCGCTCATTGGCAAAGAGACTTTCCAGGTCGAACTGACCAACGGAAGTTATCTACGGCACATCGCAGGCGCGCGAACGTTTGGTTCGCGCCAGGACGAGCAGGCTATGCGCAACATGGGTCTGATTCGCGGCGCCTCGCGCGAGAACTGCATCGTGCTTACCCGCGACGGAATCGAGAACGGCCCACTCCGTTTTCCGGACGAATTTGTGCGCCACAAAGTACTGGATCTGGTGGGCGATCTGGCGTTACTGGGGAAGCAAATCAGGGGCAACGTCGTCGCCGATCGCGCCGGTCACGCCATGCATACCGCGCTGGTTTCGCGCATTCTGCGCGACAAGACGCTATGGGAGGAAGTGACCTTCCCGAGCGAAGATCACGCCAGCGCCGCCACTCCCATTGCTGGCGCTGCAGCCGGATCCTCTCTTTAATCGTGCCCCTTAGTCGGGAGCAGTACGAGGAATCCGAATTACACTTGTCATCCGGACCGAAGCCGGAGCGCAAGCGACGGCGCAGTGGAGGGACCTGTTTTTTTACGCGCGCTGCAGCAACACTAATCTGCAGGCTCGCAGGGTGGCTCGCTGGAATCAATTGCTTCGTGCGGCTGCGCCCGCAACAATCGTTCCAGCTCAGCCCGCGTCTGATCAATGACCGCCGTCGCGAATCGCCGTGCCGATTCCTGCCGCTCTTTCGATAGCTCCTTCACTCGCATATTAAGCAGCGGGATGTCGTTCTCAAACCAGCGCAGCGTTCTTTGCACTTTGGCAATGCGGAAATCATTGGTCATCGTTTTGTCTCCCGATCCTCCAGAAGTGACCTCCCAGAAGTGATCTTCCAGATTGCCACTCCTGCCGCCGCGCGCAAGTCTGAAGTGAGATACCCCGGCGCAACGATAGAGAAAGCGCGGCGAACCGTGACGTGAGATCGCGGTTGTACCTTTGAGATTCAAGGGTTTACGGCAGATGAGGGCTAGGCGGAATCCTCGGGTTTACCGGCTCCCATTCGTTCTTTGGCGCCGGGAAATTCCTGTTCGATTTGTTCATCGAGCCACTCTTCCAGCTGGATCTGAGAACTTTTCGGAACGTTGCGAAAGCGGAATCCGGCGAGGCCTTTGACGTCGACCCAGGCGACTTCCGCTTCGACTTCGAGTTGAATGTTCTTGCCTGGTAAAGAAAACTTCAGACGCGGCGCGGCCCCTTTGGGCATTACTTCCCGCAACATGACGGCAATGCCGCCTTCGCTGATATTCGTGCTGGTCGCATTCAAAGTTTTCTCTTCGAGGACAACTTTGACCAGCATCTTTACCGGCTGGCGGAAATAACGGCGTCGCTCGTTTACCATGAAATTCAATGCCGCATGGAAGCAGCGCGAGGCATTGAGTGCGCTGATCGGTTTCTGCAGAACAAAATTCGCTCCCATGCCAAAAGCCTGCTGCGTGGTCGTTCTCTTCCCATTGAGGATCGCGAAGGTGACGGAGTTCTTATTGCTGGGAGTGGTCCGCAGACCCTGGAGCACCGCCAGACCACCGCTCAGATCGTCGCAATCGACGATTACCGCATCGAATTTATCGGAGATTAGAATAGTGGCGCCCGCCCGCGCGTCGTGGCAGATTTCCACTTCGATCGACAATTTCTCGAGCGTGGGCCGGATCACACGAAGCACTTCCGGGTCCTTGCTCAGGACGAGCGAATCCAACGTCATATCAAGATTCTAGGGTGAGGCGGAGACCAACGATAGTGACCAAGGTCTTGGACCCTAGGCTCAGCTCGTGGAATATGAATGGAAGCCGATTCTTAGAGAGTTTTACGAATTCCGAACAGCCCAGGATTGTGCTATGAGATTTTGCGGAGTACAACTGGACGGCTGGCCACTATGCCCGACCTGGTCTACCTCTCGCTCGGATCGAACATAGGAGACCGCGAGAATCATCTACGCGACGCCATCGCACGGCTGGGAAGGGAAGGTCGGGTCGTGTCCGTTTCTTCGTTCTATGAGACTGAGCCGGTCGAGTTCACTGACCAGGCGTGGTTCCTGAACTGTGCTGTAGCTCTGGAGACAACGCAGACTCCGGAGCATTTGATGGCGGCCCTTCTGAACATCGAGCAAGAAATGGGGCGCCGGCGGATACAGCGAAAAGGTCCGCGCGTGATTGACATCGATATCCTTCTTTTTTCCGACAAGATCATCGACTCGCCTGAGCTAACCGTTCCTCATCCTGCAATGCTGGAGCGCCGGTTCGTTCTCCAGCCTCTCGCTGAGATCGCACCTGAACAGCAGCACCCGGTGCTCATGAAAACGATTCGCGAGTTCCTCGATGCGTTGCCCGCGGGACAAACAGTGCGAAAACTCAAAACAAATTAGCCGCGGATTCCACGGATCGGCGCCGATCAAAATAGAAATCTGTAAGATCCGTTAAGATCCATGGCAAGAAGCCTACGGCAGAATAATGCGGCTCGCAGCTTCCTGCGCGACCACCGCCGATTCTTTCTCTGGAAACTGGGCGAAGAGAAACTCCACAAAGGAGCGCGACTTGGGGCGTCCCGATGTTCGTCCATGGGCCAGCCGCACCAAAAAGACTAACGCCTTCAGCACATCGGAATCCCGCAGAGTCGAATAGCCCGCATGCTTTTGCTCGGCCTCGCGGTATTCCTTCACCATGGTCTCGATCTTGGCAGCTACTCTGCGCTGCGAATCGCCGGTAAAGGGCTCATCGTAGTGCAATCCTGAGTTTGCCCGCCGCTCGTAGCTTTTCGACAAAACGGAAAGCGCGGCAATCAGATCCTGATCGTGCAGGCTGCGGTCGGTTCGAGCAGCCTTGAAAAGTGCATAGGTTAAGCCCATGAGCAGATGCTCTTTCTCATACATGAACTGATCGGAAACCTCAACCTGCAAAAACAAACTCGCCGGATCGATCTGCTCCGAGGAGCGCGGCTTTTCGTGTTCGCGAGCCTGAATCAGATAGGGACAATCGCTTGGACAGTCGAGCGTTACTTCGCGCTGCTCACCGCAACACTGCGGACAAATTCGTCCGTGAACAGCGGGGCAGAAGCGCTTTTCTTTGCGACCTTCACAGATGGCGCAACTCAAGTAAAGCTCCTTGATGAATGCCGGCTTAACGCAGGTTACCACGCTGGTGCCCATAATAGGCCCACTCCGGCATTCGCGCACGCTGGAAGCCCTGTAGAAATGCCGCGTTCCGCGTTTGCGAATTACAAAACCCCTGTAAAATAAGGTGTTTTCCACAGGCCGATGGGTATAGGATAGGCTCCATCGGTATCTAACTGATTTCTGTCGAGGAGAAAAAATATGGCAGCAGGTTTGACAAAAACCCAGCTCATTCGGCATCTCGCCGAAAAAACCGAGCTTCCCAACAAAACCGCAGCGGCGTTTCTGGAGCAGTTGGCCGACACCGCTATCAAAGAAACCAAGAAAAACGGCATCTTCGTTGTCCCGGGCCTGGGCCGTTTAGTGAAGGCGCACCGCAAGGCGCGCGTCGGACGCAACCCGCAGACCGGCGAACCCATCCAGATTAAAGCCAAGACCGTCGTGAAGTTCCGCGTCGCCAAGGCCGCCAAAGACGCAATCGCTCCCAAGAAGTAGTTTTTTGTTGCAATCGAAGTTAAAGGCCGGCGAGCGCCGGCCTTTTCTTTTGTATCGAAACAGATTTCAAGGTTTCAACGTTTCAGAGTTTCAAAGTACGAAGGTAGCCGAAAAGAAAGTCTGAAGCCATGAACTTCGAAACGTTGTAATGTTGAAACCTTGAAACTTTGATTTCTATGCTCAACTGGATCGTAATCGGAATCGGCGACATCGCAGTGCGCCGCGTCATCCCCGCGATCCAAGCCGAAGCCCGAAGCCGCCTGTACGGCCTGGTCACTCGCGATCCCGCAAAAGCAGCTCCTTATGCCACGCGGGTCTGGCCGACCCTCGACGAAGCTCTTGCTGATCCAGAAGTTCACGCGGTATACGTGGGCACACCTGTCTTTCTGCACGCGCCGCAGACCATTCAGTCGCTTCGCGCCGGCAAGCACGTCCTGTGCGAGAAGCCCATGGCCATGAACGAGGCCGAAGCGCGCAGTATGCTGCAGGCTGCAGATGAAAGCAAAAAGACGTTAGGCGTGGCGTACTACCGGCGGGCTTACCCAAAAGTACAACGCGCGAGGGAGCTACTCGCAGCGGGCGCGATCGGCAAGCCGGTTTTGGCTGAGCTCACCTGCCACAGCTGGTTCGATGGAACAGGTAGCCGCAGCTGGCTGGTCGATCCCTCCAAAGCCGGAGGCGGACCGCTGTTCGATATCGCTTCGCACCGCATCGACGT
>Ga0209624_10004060_pt1 | contig 10169 bp, 7 predicted proteins | sample JacPinW_OM2H0_O1_FD_188565 | JGI IMG/M metagenome (GOLD analysis project Ga0209624, IMG submission 188565) | Forest soil microbial communities from Algoma, Ontario, Canada - Jack Pine, Ontario site 1_JW_OM2H0_O1 (SPAdes) (version 2) | ecosystem: Environmental > Terrestrial > Soil > Boreal... | reverse complement strand
CACCACAGATGACTGAACTGGCCGAAGCGTGCGTGCAGCACCTTGGCACCGGCATCGAGGCAATTGGTGAGCGCAGCTTCCCAGCAGGCCGTGCCAGAGGAGGGGAACAGGATCGGCGCGCCAGCCGTGGTCTTGAATACGGGCTTCAGGCCCGTAAGGCAGGCGCGCGCGAGTTCCGGGAAGATCGGGGAGCGATGATCTTCCATCGGAACATTCATCGCACGCAGGACGCGATCCGGAACATTGGTGGGTCCGGGAACGAAAAGAAAATTGCGACCGGCCATCAGAATTTCCTCTTGGTCAGGGTGGGTTGCGCAGCGCCTGCTTTGTCCGCCGCTGCGGCCACAATTTGCATTCGCGACGCCCGCCGCGCGCTGCGCGGCGGCGCTCAAATTGGGCACGCTCGCAAAGACTCCGGCGTGCCGCATGAATTCGAATGAACACTTACAAAATATATGAGATACAAGGCCAAGTACACGCGTTCTGACGATCGTGGCGGGACTGTGACACGCATGACTCACTATTTGTCAAGACCAAGCTATAGCTGGTAGAGGCGAGCGGCGCGCAGATACTGCTGCGTTCCAGCGGATGCCGATTTACCGTGCGTGCAGTCGAGCCCGCTGCGTGCAAATTATGTAGAGTTTGTAACTCGGCACGGCGCGCTTTAGGGAAGGCAGATGACGACGGCCTACATCACGCACCCCGAATGCCTGCGGCACGAGATGGGCCAGGGTCATCCCGAATCGCCCGAGCGTCTGGCTGCCGTCAATGAGCACATGCGCTCATCCGGACTGCTCGACGAAGTGCGGTGTCTCGAGGCGCCGCTTGCGAGCATCGACGATCTCAAGCGTGTGCATCGCGCGGCCTACGTTGACCTCATCTTCGAGCGCGCGCCCGCCGAGGGCTATCTGCAGCTCGATGCGGACACGGCAATGAACGCTCACAGCCTCGAGGCGGCGCGGCGCGCCGCGGGCGCGGGCGTTCAGGCGATCGACGAGTTGCTCGCCGGACGCGCTCGCAACGCGTTCTGCGCTGTGCGTCCCTGCGGCCATCACGCGACGCAGGGGCAATCGATGGGCTTTTGCATATTCAACAATGTCGCAGTCGCGGCTGCCTATGCTCTTGAGAGGGCGGGGCTTGAGCGCGTCGCGATTGTTGACTTCGACGTGCATCACGGCAATGGCACGGAAGACATCTTCAGCGCTCAGCAATGGCGGGGACGTGTGCTCATGGCCAGTTTTTTCCAGCACCCGTTCTATCCGTTCAGCGGCACGGATACTCCTGCCCCGAATATGATCAACGTGCCTCTGCCCGCGGGCAGCGATGGCGCAGTTGCGCGCAAAGCGGTTGCCAGCGAGTGGCTGCCTGCGCTTGAGGATTTCAAACCCGAGCTGCTGTTGATCTCCGCCGGTTTTGACGCGCACCGCGAGGATCTGCTCGGTGGTCTGGCGCTGGTCGAAGACGATTATGTGTGGATGACCCGCGAAATCACTGCGCTTGCTGCGCGTCATGCGCAACACCGCGTTGTCTCGATGCTTGAGGGTGGTTACAACCTGGGCGCGCTCGGCAGAAGTGCAGTGGCGCACGTCAGAACCCTCGCCGCTGCGTAAGCCGCGCGCTACAGGAGAATTCCCACAATGGCGGCGGTGCTGCAGTTGGCGAGCGTCGCGCCGAGCAGCGCGCGCAGCCCAAGCTGCGCGATCTCGGCGCGTCGCGTCGGCGCCATAGTTGCAAGGCCGGCCGCGAGGATGCCGACGCTGCCAAGGTTCGCAAAACCGCACAGAGCGTAGGTCGCGAGGAGCCGGCTGCGCTCGCTCAGCACCTCCGGTGGCAGAAGCGATAACTGCCGATAAGCGATCAGCTCGTTCACCACGGTCTTCGTGCCCAGCAGCGAGCCGACGATGCGCGCCTCATGCCACGAAACTCCAACCAGCCAAGCGATGGGCGCGAAGAGCCAGCCGATGATTCGTTCGAGCGTCAAAGCGGCGCCATGGAAGTTGGGCAGCAGGCCGAGAAGCTCATCCAGAAGGTAAACGAGCGCGACGAACACGAGCAGAGTTGCGATGATGATCAGGAACAGTTCGAGTCCCTGCTTTGCACCGCTCATGATGGCCTCGATAGGCCCATGCACGTTCTTGTCTTGCACCAGCTCTCCCGGCGTTGCCGGAGATGCCTCTGGAATCATGATGCGCGCGATTACGATTGAGCCTGGAACGGTGATCACGGTGGCGACCAGCAAGTGTCCAGCCGCGTTCGGGATGACGGGCGCAAGCATCGTTGCGTATAGCACCAGTACCGTTCCGGCGACACCACCCAAACCCACGCACATCACCGTAAAGAGTTCGTTGCGGGTGAGCTCTTTGATGTACGGCCGTATTAGAATCGACGATTCGACCATTCCGACAAAGATGTTCGCCGCCGAGGAGACAGCGACCGCGCCGCCGATGCGCAGCACGCGCTCGAATACCCAGGCAAACCCTCTGACGATCGCCGGCAGCACACGCCAGTAGGTGAGGAGCGACGCCAAAGCGCTGATGACAAGGATCAGCGGCAAGAACCGAAAGGCGAATACAAGACTTGCGCCGGGACGCGTTTCCTCGAAGGGCAGCGGGCCGCCGCCGAGGAAGCCAAATACAAAGGAGCTGCCCGCCTCACTCGCACCTTGAATTGCCAGCACCCCTCGACTGAGTTCGCTGAAGAGCGTCGTTGCGAACGGCAGCTCGAGGAGCACGAAGGCGAGCACGATCTGCGCGGCGGTGCCAAGCGCAGCAAATTGCCACGAGACGAGTTTGCGCTGCTCGCTGAGGAGCCACGCAATGGCTCGCAGGGCGATGAGCCCAAGAGCGCTCTGTAGATGCTCTTGCACGATGTGATCCCGAGGCGCCCGCTCTTACGAGCGCGGCAGCTGGCGCGTGCCTCTAGGGTGCATGAGCCGGCGGTGCTTTGAACACGACACCGTCTTTCATGACGAACACTACGTTCTTCAGGATGCCAACATCCTGCCGGGGATCTCCCTCGACCGCGATCAGATCGGCGTAGGCACCCGGCGCGACCGTGCCCAATTGACCACGCTTGCCGAGGAGCTCTGCAGCGCGGCCGGTGGCAGACTGGATGGCCTGCATCGGGGTCATCCCAAACTCAACCTCGCGGCCAAATTCCTGGGCGATCGGCTCGGACCACGCGAAGCCGCCTACGTCCGTTCCAAATGCAATCTTGACGCCGGCGTGCAGAGCCTTCTTGAAGGACACCTCATGCACTGCGACGCGTTTGCGGTCGCGCTTGCCCGCATCGGTATCCGCTGGGCCCCAGTCGTAGTAGTAGACCGAGAGCGTGGGGACGAGCCACGTGCCCTGTTTGAGCATCTGCGCGACCTGCGCGTCAGTGAGTTCCAGTCCATGTTCGATCGAGTCGCAGCCGCCATCGAGCGCGCGCTGCAGACCCAGACCGTTGTAGGCGTGGCAGGCGACCTTCTTGCGCCACCCGTGCGTCTCATCCACGATCGCCTTGAGCTCTTCCACCGTCAGTGTAGGTTGCGACACGAGCTCTCCATGCTCATCGAGCCACGATCGGTGAGTCATGTACACCTTGATCCAGTCGGCCCCCTTGTCGAGCTGTTCGCGCGCTGCCTTGCGCGCTTCGACGGGGCCGTCGATGAGCTGCGAGCCCTTCGGCACGGTGATCTCGGGCGCGTAGTCATCGAGTGAGTAGCCGCCGGTGGAGGAGATCGAGATCGTCGACACAAACATTCGCGGCCCGGGAATGTAGCCCTCGTTGATCGCTCGCTTGATACCGACGTCACCGTAGCCGGCCCCTTCGGTTTCAACGTCGCGAATGGTGGTGAAGCCCTGCTCCAGCGCGCGCCGCGCGGCGACGATGGCGCGCGCCACGCGATAGGAGGCCGGATATTTCAGCAGCTGTACATCGTACCCGCCGGCGGCCGGCTCCTCACCCTGCAGAAATATATGAGTATGGACATCGATGAGTCCAGGCAGGATCGTGGCCGATCCCAGATCAATGACCTCGGCGCCGCCTGGCGCGGGGTGACTTGCGCCTGCGTATACCGCGGTGATCCGGTTGCCGACGATGAGGACTTCCACGTCGTGCCGTACCTCGTCGCTGGTTCCATCGACGAGCAGGTGAGCTCGCAGCACCACCGTACGGGGCGCGCGCGTGCTGCTATCAGCGACCGCGCCCTGCGTGAAACAGCAAAGGGATACGGCCCAAAAGATCAGTCGGCGCATATGAGCACGCTTATTTGCTCAGTCGTCCTTAGGCTTGCGGAGCGCTCGTCGGGCCGCGGCTTTACAGCGACTTCGCGCGCGGCGTAGCTCTTGTATCTCGCTTTCGTCAGTATGCACGCGGCGCTCAGGCGGAGCAACGAGCGCTAAATGCAACTAATGCGGTGCGACGTCGTTGTACGAATGCCGCGCCCAGCCGAGATAATGCGGGTTCGCGGCATTGGCGTCATCGAGCGCCTGCAGCATCTGTGGCAGCAGCTTTCCATAGTCGGCGCTGCGTAATGCAATAGCCATGCGCGCAAGTCCCGGCTGACTCAAGCCTTGATAGGCGCGCGCGAGCATTTCCTGACTGGTGTCGCGCACCTTCGTGGCCTTCTCTTCCGAGCTCTTGCCGTCGCTCGCACTGCTCAGTTCATACATCATCAGCGTCAGGCGCGGCAGCGAGGACAACAGCGAGCGGCGCTGTGCGAGATCGCCCTTGAGAAGTTTGCCTTGAATATCGGCGTTCACGGTGAGCCCGCGCGGCTCTGCGAGCACGCGGATGTCGTGGTAGCTGTCCACGAGGCCGGGCAGGAACTGCAGGTTGCCTTCGCCTTTGTTCTCGGGCCGCTGCTGCGGCTCGACATCGATATGAATTCCGTCAAACCGCTGATCCCCGTGCAGCTCATCAAAGCGCAGGATGGCGCGGATGTGCTCCATCAGTTTGGCGCGCGCAGTGCCGCCCATATCAGCCGTGGTGCTCGACACCAGCGCTTCGGCGCGGATATTGGCCCTGTGGAGTTGTTCAATGAGATGCCCGATAGCCTGGTCATCGGACTTGATGTTCTGCTGAGGAACAGACAAATAGACTTCGGTGATTTGTTCGGAGCGGCAGAAGCTGAGCAACGCGCGCGCGCGCGGCGCGCTGTGCAGCAAGCCCTCCGCTTTCCAAACCCACAGGCCATGAATGGCCGGCGCCTTCTCGCGGGCGTCGGTCGATGGTCCGCTCATCGCGCCAAGGGCGGCGCCAACGAGCAAGAACGCAACACGCACGTAGCTGCTTGCGCCGTCTCTGCAGCTCCTTACGCGCGCAGGCGTGGCTGCCGGTGAGAATTTCACTCTGCGCGCTTTCGTGCGCTTTTCGATTGGCACTCGAGGCGCGACCCGGCATTGCGAAGATGCCGGGACATGCCCCGACCGTTACTATGAGCTCGGCGTGGTTGAGTAAAACCCGTCGATGCTCACACTACCGAGAACGTGGCCTTCACCGCCCTGACGTGCGAGCGCATTCAGCAGCGTCTCACTGTCGGAAGGGAAGTGGGCGGTGTCGGGCAGATCGAGCGTCCTGTCGAGTGCGTAGATCGTGAAAACGTAATGGTGCACATCCGGAGGATAATTCGGTGGCGGACACGGCCCGTCGTAGCCGATCAAGCCGAAGTCGTTGAGGATCTGCGTGCCATACTGGGTCTCGTTAGCAGCACCGGCATTCTGGGGTAGGCGGCGCGCATCGCCGGAGATGTTGTAAATTCCCCAGTGAACGAATGAGGCCGTGACGTCAAATATGACGACAGCGAAGCTTTGCGTGCCGGGTGGCGGGTTTGTCCACTGCAGCTCTGGGGAGCGATCGCCGCCAGTGGCGCCATTGATGGAGCACGCATTGACGCCATTCGAAAGGATTTCATCGATCATGCTGAGCGGCAGAGTCGAGCCGCTCGTGAAGGTGAGGCTGCTCAGGCTAAATTGGGCGGAGTCGCCGGGCTCCTGCGCTTGCGCACGGCCGAGAAGCGCGATAACGAGGACAGCTGCTGCGAGACAGCCGCGCCCCGCACTGCGGATGTTAAGGATGTGCATAACTTCCTCCCTGGGGCGGTTGACGGTGGATTGTGGTTGACGATCGGCCCCTAACCCGCGATTACGCGCGCAGCGTCGGACGCAGTCAAACACGCATGTGCTGCGACGCCGCAGCCATTATGATGACGGACAGAGCCGATCCAACGATTATGTTGAGTAGATCTCCCGCCTTTGCGCGGCGCGTGCGGGCCGCCGCGCCAAAACTCGCCGATAAGATCACGCGGCGCTAAAGGCTCCTGCAAAACATGTCGCGTCGTATCGAGGACTACGCCGTCATCGGCAATTGCGAAACCATGGCGCTCGTCGCGCGGGATGGTTCGATCGATTGGCTGTGCGCGCCCCGCTTCGACTGCGAAGCTTGCTTCGCGGCTCTGCTCGGCGAGGCGCAGCATGGACGCTGGCTCATTGCGCCCCGCGGCACGATCGCGGGCGTGACGCGTGCCTATCGCGGCGACACGCTGATCCTCGAGACGCAATATGAGACTGCGGAGGGCATCGTGGCGGTGGTCGACTTCATGGCGCGCCGTCCCGGCGTGTGTGACCTCGTGCGTGTCGTCGAAGGCAGGCGCGGCAAGGTGCCGATGCGCACCGAGCTCATCGTACGCTTCGGTTACGGCTCGATCGTTCCCTGGGTTACGCGTCAGCAGGATGGCCGGCTGCAATTTGTCGCCGGGCCGGACCGATTGCTGCTGGACACGAACGTCGAGCTGCGCGGCGAGGACAAGCGTACCGTCGGCGAGTTTGACGTCAAATCAGGCGAGCAGGTGGGATTTTGCCTGACCTGGACGCCGTCGTTTCGCGCCATGCCCGAGCGTTTGCGCGCTGCTGATTCGCTCCGGCAGATTGAGACCTTCTGGTCCAATTGGGCCGCGACCTTTAAGTCTGCCGGCCAATACTCCGCTGCCGTGCTGCGCTCACTCTTGACGCTGAAGGCGCTCGCCCACTGGGAGACCGGCGGAATCATCGCTGCGGGTACGACCTCGCTGCCGGAAAAGCTGCATGGACCGCGCAACTGGGATTACCGGTTCTGCTGGCTGCGCGATGCGACTTTCACCCTGTATGCACTCGTCAGCTCGGGATTTCTCGAGGAGGCACGGGCGTGGCGCGAATGGCTGCTGCGTGCGGTCGCCGGGGCGCCCGATGACCTGCAGATCATGTACGGCGTTGCGGGCGAGCGCCGACTTACGGAATTCACCGTGCCCTGGTTGCCTGGCTACGAGGGCGCCGCTCCCGTGCGCGTCGGCAATGCCGCGGCCGTGCAGGTCCAGCTCGATGTCTACGGTGAGGTGATGGACGCGCTGTACGTCGCACGTCGCGCCGGGCTCGCCGCCGAGGAGGCAAGCTGGGATCTCGAGTGCGCCCTGATAGCCCACCTTGAGAAAATCTGGCACCAGCCCGACGACGGCGTCTGGGAAGTGCGTGGCGGTCGCAGACACTTCACGCATTCGAAAGTCATGGCGTGGGTCGCCTTCGACCGCGCGATACGCTCGGCACAGGAGTTTCACCTGAAGGCGCCGCTGCGGCACTGGCGGCAGATCCGTGCGGCCATCCACCAGGATGTGTGCCAGCACGGCTTTGATCCTGTGCAGAACTCCTTCGTGCAGTACTACGGCGCAACCGCGCTCGATGCGAGCCTGTTGCTCATTCCGATGGTCGGCTTTCTGCCGCCGTCCGACCCGCGTGTGCGCGGCACGGTTTCGGCAATCGAGAACCATCTGCGCCCTGATGGGCTTGTGTTGCGCTATCGCACTGAGACCGGCACCGACGGATTGCCACCCGGCGAAGGCGCTTTTCTCGCCTGCAGCTTCTGGCTCGCAGATAACTATGTGCTGCAGGGACGGCACGATGAGGCGCGCGCGTTGTTCGAGCGGCTATTGGCGCTGCGCAACGACGTGGGACTGCTGGCGGAGGAGTATGACGTCAGGGCCAGGCGGCAAACTGGAAACTTCCCACAGGCTTTCTCGCATCTTGCGCTGATCATTACGGCGCGCAACCTGATGAGCACGACTGGCCCAGCTCACCAGCGCTCCAATTAACGGCGCCGCTGCCGCGGCACTCATGCGGCGGCTTGCACCCACCGCCTCAGGAACCGTGCCGCACGTCGATCGTTAGTCTCCTGCGTCGCAGATTGCGAAGCCGTAAAGCGGTGTTGCGACACCGCAGCACGCGAAGCAAAGAAACTTCCAGAATGGCGCGCGTTCTATCTTTGCATTCACTGCCAACGGTATCGCTGCGAAGCGCGGTGGCTGTTGCGAGTGCGCTTAAAGCTTCTTGACACAGTTTGCGCCAGTTCACACTGCACAGTTTTTGAGCACCGCTGGGGCATGGATCTTGCTGTAAAATTCACCTACCCAGTCCCGAGGCATTGAGTCAAATTGCAGACGCTCGTTCAGCAACTCGGTCCCATCCACGAAGTGCATCCGCCCGCCTATGCGCTGCCGCGGCTGCTGCTCGCCGAGGATTCGCAGGTCGAGCGCGAGCAGCTGCAGTACTTTCTACAAAAAGGTGGCTACTTCGTCGATACGGCCTCCGACGGACTCGAGGCACTGGGCAAGATTACGCGCGATCCCTTTCACATTTTGCTCACGGACTGGGAAATGCCCGGCATGGATGGCGCGGCCCTGTGCCGCCGGGTTCGCGAGGCCAACCTGCCGGGTTATGTCTACATTCTTCTGCTGACCGGTCATGGGAGCTCGGATCACGTTGTCGACGCGCTCGGCTCAGGCGCCGACAACTTCATTCGCAAACCCGTTGACCCGGCCGAGCTGCTCGCGCATGTGAACGCGGGTTGGCGCATCGTGCAGCTGGAGCGCTCGCTGCGCTCGGCGAATGAACAGATTTGGCGACTCACTATTACCGACCCGCTGGTCGACACGTTTAATCGACGACATCTTGATGAGGAACTCGTCAATGAAGTTGAGCGGGCGCGTCGCTACGGTCACAGCTTGAGCGCCGTAATGGCGGATCTCGATCGATTCAAAGCCATCAATGACCGCTACGGTCACATCGTCGGGGACGAAGTCCTGCGCGAGTTTGCGAGCCGCGCGCGCGTGTCTATTCGCCAGGGCAGCGATTGGATCGCACGCTACGGCGGCGAGGAGTTCGCTATCGTGTTGCCCGAGACGGCGCTCGCGGGCGCCGCCTTCACCGCGGAGAAGATCCGCACGGTCTTGCAGGCAACTGCGGTGGTCACGAGCGCCGGGCCGTTGCGCGTCAGCGCAAGTTTTGGCGTCGCGGCGCTTACGCCATCGAATGACTCAGCCGAAATCTGCTCGGCGGAGCTGCTGCGGCGCGCTGACGAAGCGCTCTACCGCAGCAAGCTTGCCGGACGCAATCGCGTCATGCACACGGAGGAGGCCTAGCTGCCGACTCAGTGGGGCGGCGGCGTTGCGGGCGGCGGGGTCGCCGGAGTCGGAACGGACACTGGCGCCTTCGGCGTTTTTTCCTGAATGGAGACGAGTTCCACTTCAAAAATGAGGGTCCGATCCGGGCCAATCACGGCACTCGGCGCACGGTCACCGTACGCCAGGCTCGCCGGTACGAAGAGCTGCCACTTTGATCCGACTGGCATCATTTGCAGCGCCTCGGTCCATCCTTTGATGACACCGCTCACCGGAAATGTGGTCGGCTGACCACGCTTGAAGGAGCTGTCGAATTCGGTGCCGTCGATGAGGGTGCCGCGATAGTTGCACGCGACTGTATCCGTCATGGCGGGTTTCGGCCCCGTGCCGGCGTGAAGGATTTTGTACTGCAGACCGTCTGGCTGCGTCACGACGCCCGGCTTCGCCTTATTGGCCTCGAGAAACGCGGTGCCCTCCGCCTTATTACTCTCGGCCGCCTTCGCCATCTTTTCCTGCATCGTTTTGCGTACCGTGGTCTGCAATTCCATGATCGTCGACTTTGCCTCTTCGGGCGTCAGGAGCGGCTTGCCGGCGATAGAGTCCTTGATGCCGCGTGCCAGCACATTGGCATCGACATCGACGTTCTGGATCTTAAAGCTCTCGCCGAGCTGCATACCGATGGCATAGCTCTGCTTTTCTTTGGGAGTCGCGAGCGCTGCGGGCGGGCCTTTGGCAGAGGAAGTGTGTTTGGGTGGCGCTG
>Ga0209624_10004059_pt1 | contig 10170 bp, 6 predicted proteins | sample JacPinW_OM2H0_O1_FD_188565 | JGI IMG/M metagenome (GOLD analysis project Ga0209624, IMG submission 188565) | Forest soil microbial communities from Algoma, Ontario, Canada - Jack Pine, Ontario site 1_JW_OM2H0_O1 (SPAdes) (version 2) | ecosystem: Environmental > Terrestrial > Soil > Boreal... | reverse complement strand
AAATCACACCACTCGCCGAAGCCATCCCTGTTTCTCCTATCTGGTAACTATGGAGTCGACCTCGACGAACTAGATCCCCGATAGCAGGACGCGAAACACCTCGCAAACGTGCTGCAGCTGTCAACGAAATCGATCAAAAGTTGTCGTCAAAATAATACTTTCGTTTAAGATAAACGCGAGTTGTGCGTCAGAACCTGTCATGTCAGCTAACCTCTCAGGCAATCGGCTGGTGCAAGAGGCTATCGGAAGCCCTCGAAGTCCTCACGGTAGACCAGCAGCCGAACCTACATTGGTGTTCCGTTGATTCTGATTTACTGACGGCTTGTGGAACTGTAGTTGCAGCCGTTAATAAACCACCAAACGTAGCTCTCCTCGCTATCCTGAGGTACGAAGCAAAATTGCAGTCGAGACAATGGCCATGTCTCCCTAAGGACCGGCATAGTGCCTTCGATGCTCAAGACTCTGCCATGCGTATTCGAGCGATACGCCTTTGATTTGGACTGGCTAGGGTTGTGAATAGTAGCCAGTTCGAGTCCGAGCAGTCAGGCCCGGCTTGTCCACCGTGATTGCAATACTGTGGTACTCGTTCGGCCGCTCGGCGGGCGGCGGGTCAAAAGTGATCTCGTACCAAGACGCCGTATCCTCAAAACACCGCGTGAGCAATCCCGCGACATCGCTGTCCCCTTCGAGCACAAGACCACCACTCTGAGTCGCGAGCACCTGGAGACTGAGATCGGCGAGATCTGTTTGGTCCGACTTGCTGACGCCTTTTATGAAGTCTTGGTAGTAGTCGGCACGCAACAGATTCTCCCCTGGCCCTAGCGGATTGATGTTGTAAAGTGTGACATTCGCCTGGCGCAGTTGCGTAGAGAAGGTTATGACATCGCCGAAGATTTGCTGTTGTTGTTTCGAATCAAGCTGAATGCGTGCGCCCGAAAGCAGGGGCCAGCCCGGCGAAACCCACAGAACGATAGTGCGACCAGGGACGCTAGCTGCATAGGCGGTTAGTTGGCGGACGGCGGTTAGAGAGATTTGTACACGATCGTTCGCACCCCAGATGCCTGTACCACGGGTGATCTCCCGCAGCCCGATCGTGTCGTGATCGAGAGAGGCGCTCAGCGCATTGCCATCGCTCGAAAAATCCTTCTGCATTTGTGTGCCCTTGTCTGTTAGGACAGCGATCGTCGTTGGATGAGCAAGATGGCCGCCGTTTGCCCGCAGAAACTTCTGCACCTCTTCCCGAACGTAGGCCACTCTACGAAAATCTATGTTGACGGCATCAATGAGCAGAATAACTTGAACCGGTTCTTGGACTACGCTGACAGCTTTGAAAGACGTGAAGGGCTGAGGCGATTTGTTATCTAGCAACGTGAAGTCCTGCCTCTGAAGGCCGACGACTGGCGAACCGGACTTCCCCGCGACCACCACATTGAGGTGAATACTTCGAGAGCTTGCCTCAGCTGTCGGGGAGATCTGGGCAGAGGCTTTAACCATGCCTGGAAGCAGTACGGCAAGAAAGAGGCACGCGCGGGTATGGATAAACATGAAATCCTCTTGATCTGTTGTACTAAATAAAGAAAAGCGCTTACAAGCTCTAGCTCTGTTTGGTGCAAAAATTAGAATCCACTGAGGTGCCGTCGCTCGGTGCAAGCAGTCACAGTAGTGCGGATTGGCCACGCTTATTGCGAGACTCAGCAAAGAGATGACGACGCGCCCCATAACGGCTATGACTTTCGATACCCTGTCAGACCTTTCGTTCGATTACTGGGACTTGAGTTTCACGCAGATAGCCTAAGTTGTACATACCTAATGAATTAGGACGGTGTTGGTATCGCCGCGTGGCCGTGCCTTGAAAATTGTAAAGTCGATCAAAGATTCCATCAGGCCTGGAACGGCCTCAGGTCCGATCGATACTTTTGCGTTCAAAATGACCCAGTGCCGAGTGAGGTTGCTGGTCGATTCGCCATCACGTGTGTGCTAAGATCGCCGCTATGGCTCTGACCTTCCACAATGCCTCAGTCGGTTGTTGTTGTTGTGAAGCAGGTCTGCGCCACCAACCCTCGCGTCGTTAATTTTCTTGACTAGAAACAGCCCAATCCAGCAAGCGGCCACTCAAAGTCGGTCAGTGCTTGCGGAGATCACGATGATTTCAGTCTCAATGCAGTGCTTTCATGTGTTCGTCGCGGCATCCTCCTCAGACGCCGTGTTGCGTCGTTGTTGCCACTGAATCTTTCCCCCCGAAAATACAACCTCCATCACACGTTCCAGTGAGCCTGCCCTGCTATATCCCGGGAGATCGATTTATGTTCAGTCGCGCCGTTGTCCTTTTCGTATTCTTGATTCCCGCAATTGCCTTTAATGCCCAGGTCGTTGGTGGTACGATCAGCGGCACAATCGTTGACGTGGGAGGTGCTGTCATACCCGGCGCCGACGTCACCATCCATAACCAGGAGACCGGCGGAGAGCGCCACCTGCTCTCCAATGATGCCGGGACCTTCGCAGCATTTTCGATTCCTGTTGGTGTGTATTCGATCACCGTAACGCGCGACGGCTTCGCTCCCCAGACGCGCACCGGTGTAGGCCTCACCGTCGGTCAGGCGATCCGCATCGATCTCACTCTGCATACAGGCAAGGTCTCAGAACAAATCACCGTTACTGACGCGCCCCCCTCAGTCAACTTGTCGACTCAACAGATCTCCGGTCTTGTAGACGAGCGCCAGGTAAAGGATCTTCCACTGAACGGTCGCTCCTACGATCAGTTGATCACCCTCAATCCTGCGAGCGTCAATTACACCGCTCAACGCAGCGGATCAATCGGAACCTCCAACTCGTCAGTCGGCAACATGTTCGCCGTCTCTGGTCGACGGCCGCAGGACAACCTCTACCTTCTCAACGGCGTCGAGTACACTGGAGCGTCGCTGATCAATGTCACGCCCGGTGGGACCAGCGGCCAGCTTCTCGGCGTCGATGCGGTCCGCGAGTTCAACGTCGTCACCGACAGCTATTCTGCCAGCTACGGTAAGCGCCAGGGAGCCCAAATCTCGATCGTCACTGCGTCCGGAACCAACGCCGTCCACGGCTCCGCATACGAGTTCATTCGCAACTCCTTCTTCGACGCGCGGAACTACTTCGACCAAGCTCGTATCCCCGAATTCCAACGCAACAACTACGGCGTGTCACTCAGCGGTCCCTTGCGACGCGACCGCTTCTTCCTGTTCGGCAACTACGAGGGATATCGCCAGAATCTTGGAATTACGGATGTCACTCTCGTTCCCGACACACAGGCCCGCCAGGGTCTGCTACCCGATCCCAACAACCCCAGCGGACCTCGCAAAAATTATGGGGTGGCTACCGGCGTCGCGCCACTGCTTAACCTCTGGCCAACTCAGAATGGGCCTGAACTCCTCGATTCCAAGGGTAATCCGACCGGAATTGCTGAGGCCTTCTCCAGCCCCACTCAGCATATCCGCGAAGATTTCGGCACCACACGCTTTGACGCCAACCTCACAGCTCGCGACTTCCTCTTCGCTGTCTACACAGTCGACGATTCAACTGCCAATACTCCCACCCAAAATCCGCTTTCGCTCATCAACGAATCTCTTCGCGAACAGGTAAGCAGTGTTCAAGAGCAGCATGTCTTCTCTCCGCATCTGCTCAACACGGCACGGGTCGGCTTCTCTCGTGCCAGTTTCCTTTTCCTAGGCAGCTTGCCCGCGTCGATCCAGGCCAATACTCCCGGTTTCATCACCGGTAAACCAACCGGAGCCATCGTTATCGCAGGATCAACCGCATCGAACGGCTCATCGCAGATAACCGGGGCCGGCGCCAACGTTGGTTCCAACAACGCCACAACCCGCAACCTCTACACGCTAGACGATCATGTCTTTCTTTCAAGCGGACATCATCAGGTTGAGGCCGGCGTGTGGCTCCAGCGCCTTCAATCCAACGACAACCTCGCTCAGAATCAATATGGTCAAGCCTCCTTCGCCACGCTTACAACCTTTCTCCAAGGGACGGTAAAGACTTTCACCGTCGTTCCCGCACCAACTCCGCTCAACTGGCAAAACGTCATGGGCGCGGCCTATCTGGAAGACACATGGCGGATTCTCCCTCGGCTTGAACTGCGCGCAGGCATCCGCTTCGAATCTACGAACGGATGGAATGAAGCCCACAAACGCGCATCCCGTTACAGCTTCACCAACGGCGTGATCGACAGCACGCCGTCCACCGGCGGCTCCGCACTCACGGACAACCGCGCAACATTTCTACCGGAACCTCGCGTCGGCTTCGCGTGGAACGTCTACGGCGACGGAAGGACCAGCCTCCGCGGCGGCTTCGGCCTGCACTACTCCCTACTGGACAACCTGGACTACCGCCTGGACCAAGCCGCTCCCTTCAACACGACGCTCGCCTACGCGAATGTGCCCATAGCAAACCCTATCAGCGGCGCTCCCGGCCTCATCTCGCCCTCCAACGTCCAGACTGACATCGCTACCCCGACGGTCCTCTCCTACACGCTGCGGGTCGAACAGCAGCTAGACAATGCAACCTCGCTCACTGTTGCCTATGTGGGCTCGCACGGCTACCACCAGATTCTCTCCGCGGACCAAAACGAGCCGGCCTCCATTGTTTGCTCACCCAGTTCGAACTGCCCCGCGGGAGTCTCTGCCGGCACCATCTATTACCCCACGATCGTCAAGGCGAATCCGCAGGTTGCCAATACAACCTCGTGGATCTCCGGCGGCTACAGTAACTACAACGCGCTTGAGCTCGACCTGCGGCGCAACCTCGCTCGTGGTCTCCAGTTCCGCGCCAACTATACCTACTCCCGCAACCTCGACAACGGATCCGCCTGGAATACCAGCGTGTCGGCCAACACTCCAGCGTTCATCTCCTACCCGGAGAACCCGAACCTCGACTACGGCCCCGCCGCAACTGACATTCGCCACCTTGCCGCCATCAATGGCATCTACGTGCTCCCGTTGGGTCGCGACCAATACTTTTTCTCGTCCGCATCACCCGTAGTTGACCGCGTCATCTCCGGCTGGAGCCTCAGCACCATAGTGAGCCTCCAGAGCGGCTTCCCGTTCAGTCCACAGCTTGGTTACAATCCGACTGGCTCGGGCGACACCCGCAATCCGGTCCGCCCCGACCTAAGCACCAACTTCATTGGTAGTCCATACACTCGCGGCAACACGGCCGCCCGTGCGGCCCAGTTCTTCAAACCAGCCGCATACTCCGCCCCTGTTTACGGCACTATCGGCAACCTCGGTCGCGACACACTCGTCGGCCCTGGTTACACTGACTGGGACCTTTCGCTGCTCAAGTCGAACCGGCTGAGCGAGGGCACCCGTCTCCAGTTCCGCGCCGAGCTCTTCAACGTGCTCAACCACACCAACCTGCAGACCCCCAACGAGGTCGTCTATACTTCCGGGCCAAGCCAGGGAACGTCAGCCAACCAGACCGCGGCCGCCGTCCTGAGTCCCACAGCTGGAGTAGTTACCGCCGCTTCTACAAGTCGGCAGATTCAGCTGGGATTAAAGTTATTGTTCTAATGGTTTGTGACGGAGCGCTCCGTATCCGATGACCCCTCAGCCGGTGTCTCGTGTGAGGAGGTCGACGTTGGTCTCGTCATTAATCAAGGCCATAGAAAACTTGCGACCATTGCCACGGTTTGCTACTCTACTCAATAGATATGCGTCACCAGCGCCAGCTCCGTTGTTGTTGTTCCGCCAACGTAGAGTAAGCGCGTCCGCTGATGCGATAGTCTCCGCCCCGCACAAATCCCAAACCAAACGTCATCTCGGGCCCATACCTGAGATGGATTGCATCCATCACCTCCCTGGGAGCCCTTCATGGCAGCAGCTGCACCCACACTTACGCATCTCCAGCTTCTCGAAGCCGAGAGCATCCAGATTCTGCGTGAGGTAGCCTCCGAGTTTGAGCGCCCAGTGATGCTTTATTCGATCGGCAAAGACTCCTCCGTGATGCTTCGCCTGGCACAAAAGGCCTTCTATCCCGCGCCAATTCCCTTCCCGCTCCTCCACATCGACACTGGCTTCAAGTTCCGTGAGATGATCACCTTTCGCGATCGCATGGCCGCTGACGTCGGGGCCGAACTGCTCGTCTGGCGCAACGAGCCCGCCATCGCCGCTGGCGCCAATCCGATCGCACTCGACACCAAGCGCTGTTGCGGCCTGCTCAAGACACAGGCACTCCTCGACGGCCTCGCGCACTACGGCTTCGACGCAGCCTTCGGCGGAGCTCGTCGCGACGAAGAGAAATCGCGAGCCAAGGAACGCATCTACTCATTCCGCGACAAGGCTGGCCAGTGGGATCCGAAGAATCAGCGTCCAGAGCTCTGGAATCTCTACAACTCCCGCATTCACCCTGGCGAATCCATCCGTGTCTTCCCCCTCTCCAACTGGACCGAGATGGACGTCTGGCAGTACATCCTTCAGGAAGATATCCCCATTGTGGATCTTTATTTCGCGAAAGAACGCCCTATGTACGTCCGCGGCGAATCCCTGCTCCCCATCGAGCAATCGTTCGTGGCGCGCCACGGAGAACAACCTCAAATGGTTCGTTCGCGGCTTCGTTCGCTCGGTTGCAGCCCCTGCACAGGCGCCATCCGCTCCGATGCTGACACCGTCCCCAAGATCATCGCCGAGTTGCTCTCCTTTCGTTTGTCAGAGCGCGCGAACCGCATCATCGACCACGACCAGGAGGGTTCCATGGAGCTTAAGAAACGCGAGGGATACTTCTGAATGTCGACCTCATCGACCACTCTCGAACTTGAATCATCGGGCTTTTCTCTCTCTGGTTTTCTCGCCGAAGAGCATGCTCGGGACCTACTTCGCTTCTCCACCGCGGGCTCGGTCGACGACGGTAAGTCCACCCTCATCGGCCGCCTCCTCTATGACACCCAGAGCGTCTACGAGGACCAGCTGCATTCCATTGAAGGCAAGGGATCAACCGGCGCAGGCATGCTCGATCTCGCTCTCCTCACCGACGGCCTTCGCGCCGAACGCGAGCAGGGCATCACCATCGACGTTGCCTACCGGTACTTTTCGACAGCCAACCGCAAATTCATCATCGCCGACACGCCGGGGCACGAGCAGTACACGCGCAACATGGCGACCGGTGCTAGCACCGCCTCGCTCGCTATCGTTCTCGTCGATGCACGCAAGGGCGTACTTATCCAGTCCCGACGTCATGCCTGTATTGCCGCGCTGCTGGGCGTCCGACATATTCTGGTAGCGGTCAATAAGATGGACCTGATCGATTACGACGAGCAGGTTTTTAACACCATTCGCAAGTCGTTCACCAACTTCTTTGACCAGCTTCAAGATCTTCGTCTGCCCCAACTTTACTTCGTCCCCGTCAGCGCGCTTACCGGCGATAATGTTGTCCACTCAACCACCGCGATGCCCTGGTACTCCGGTCCTTCGCTACTCGAACTGCTTGAGTCTGTGCCCGCAGCCGAAGCAGGCGCCTCCGATCCTTTCCGACTCGCCGTTCAGCGAGTCCTGCCTCCCAGCCAGAACTTCCGCGGCTTTGCCGGACAGATCGCCGCCGGCACCATCCGACCCGGTGACTCGATCATGGTGCTACCATCGCGTCGCACAAGCCGCGTCCAAAGCATTGTTACCTTCGACGGTGATCTCCTCGAAGCCTACGCTCCCCAGTCTGTAACTCTCACGCTTACAGATGAACTCGACATCAGCCGTGGCGACCTTCTCGTCTCTCCCGAATCTTCAGCCATCATCACGACGCGCTTCACAGCCTCACTGGTTTGGATGGACGAACATCCTCTCGATCTCACTCGCCGCTATCTCCTCAAACACACCAGCCGAACGGTTCAGGCTCAAGTCACCGCCGTTCAGCACCGTCTCGAAGTCGCCACCCTCGAGCAGCAGCCAGCGGCAACCCTCACTCTCAACGGCATCGGCCTGGTCGAGATCGAATCCGTCCAGCCGCTCACCGTAGACAGCTATTCCACCAACCGCACCACTGGCAGCTTCGTCCTCATCGATCCGGTCAACAACGCCACCGTCGCCGCTGGCATGATCCGCGACACCACCGTCGAGGCCTACACAAGCCCGACCATTCCTGTTTCGGCAGCCGAGCGCGCAGCCCGATGGCTCCATGTCGGAGCCCACCTCCACCTCACCGGCCCCGCATCCTTCGCCGATGCAGTGGAGCGCATGCTCTTTCTTCGCGGAGCCTTCATCGTCCGACCCCCGTCCCCATCTCCCGAGACCCTCACAGCCCTTACAGCTGCCGGCGCACTGATCCTCACCCACATGCCTGCCGACACTCAAACCGTGATTCTCGGGGACCAACAGGCAACGGTCAGTACCGTTGACAACCTCCTTCGTTTCCTCGAATCACACGCCATCCTTCAAGGAGAAATCACGCGATGAGTTCGACACAGATACTCGGACACCACGCAGATCCGGGTCCCCCACTCGATCCGGCGCTCGAAACCAAGCTCGCCTATGTCCGCTCCCTCCTCCTGCGCGAGCTGTCGGCTGCACCGGGAGAAGTTGATGCATGCCTGACCTGCAGCTTCCAGGCCGAAGACGTTCTCCTCCTCCATCTCACCCGAGAGCTACGTCGCAACATCCCAGTTCTCTTCCTCGATACTGGCTACCACTTCGCCGAGACCTACGCCTATCGCGATCGGATTACAACCGATTGGAACCTCAACCTTACCAATCTTCTGCCCGTCCGCACTGTCGCCGAGCAGGAGCTCGAGCACGGCCTACTCTACCAGACCGCTCCCGATCGCTGTTGTGCCCTCCGCAAGGTCGAGCCTCTTTTCGCCGCCGTCGCCAACTACAAACTTTGGCTCACTGGTCTCCGCCGCGAACAAGCTCGCAGCCGCGCCACCCTCGAAGAAGTTGCCGACTTCACCCTACCGGGCGGCGTTGTCGTCCGCAAGCTCAGTCCGTTCGCGGAGTGGACCACGCGCGATGTCTGGCAGTCCTGCGATTACTACGGGATTCCTCTACTCGCTCTCTATGAGCGTGGCTATTCAAGCATTGGCTGTGAGCCGTGCACGTCCATCCCCACCGACCCGAATGATCCGCGTTCCGGCCGCTGGGCCGGTCGCAAGCTCGAGTGCGGCATCCACATTCAGGCTGCTACCCCTACTGGCTGAACCGTCTCACAACAGCCGTTACGGAAAAGAGACTCATGGAATACGCCATCGGATTCATCATCGCCGTCTTTATCGCCCTTACCGGCGTCGGCGCCGGCACCATTACCACACCGTTGCTCATCCTGTTCCTCGGGGTCCCGGCTCCTATCGCCGTCGCCACCGGTCTCATGTTTTCCGCAGCCGTTAAGCTTGTCCTGGTCCCCGCACAGATTGCCCGCCGCCAGGTCTCGTGGAGGGTTCTCAGCTTTATGTTGATGGGCGGCCTCCCCGGTGTCCTTTTAGGCTCGCTCGCACTTCGACACCTCGACACCCACGGTCCCCAACTTCTGTTGAACGGTCTGCTCGGCGGCATTCTCGTCTTCACCGCCCTCTGGCAGATAGCCTTCTCTTTCCGTCCGGCCCGTGCCGATGTTCCGAGCACCGACCGCAGCCGCCTTCTCCCCTTCCTTATGTTTCCAGTTGGCGCCGAGGTGGGTTTCTCCTCCGCTGGAGCAGGAGCGTTAGGTACCGCCGCCCTCCTGAGCCTCACGTCCCTTCCCCCTGCTCAGGTCGTCGGTACCGACATCCTTTTCGGCTTTCTCGTCTCGCTCATCGGCAGCGGAGCTCACGGATTCTTCCGCGGCAGCAGCTCCAGTCTGCTCCAACATCTCATCCTCGGCGGCCTCGCAGGCGTAGCCTTCGGCACCGTTGCTGCTCGTTGGATTCCCAAACGGCCACTGCGCTTCGCGCTTTGGATATGGCTCTTAATCGTCGGTTCCCAGTTTCTTTACGTCAACGCCTTCGCTGCGGCACACAAGTAGGTGTGACGGCTGACTTCCATTACTCTGCGATTTCTGCAAATGGTTTTGTTGCCAACGAACGCTTCGCGCTCAGGCTCGAGATCATTGGGCTTCGCCACTTCGGAGAAGGGCATGGGCATTCTAGACGAGATGATCCACAAGACAGCTATGAAGGCATTTTTTACAGAAAATGCACCTTCCCCTCGGGCCGTAGCCGGCTCTTTT
>Ga0209624_10004058_pt1 | contig 10172 bp, 4 predicted proteins | sample JacPinW_OM2H0_O1_FD_188565 | JGI IMG/M metagenome (GOLD analysis project Ga0209624, IMG submission 188565) | Forest soil microbial communities from Algoma, Ontario, Canada - Jack Pine, Ontario site 1_JW_OM2H0_O1 (SPAdes) (version 2) | ecosystem: Environmental > Terrestrial > Soil > Boreal... | reverse complement strand
CACAGAAAAAACGCTCGCCGAGGGAAGGTGCTGTTGGGTCAAGTAAAAGTTCGTGCCGATGGTGACGGCTCGATCGATGAGCCAACCTAAGCCGACCCCGACCACGCCGCCAAGAAGCCCCATAATCCCGGCCTCAACAAAGAAAAGCTGACGCACATCCCCGTCATCCGCGCCGAGCGCCTTGAGAACGCCGATCTCTCGCCGACGCTCAAGAATGGCCATCACCAACGTATTCACAATACCCAGAGTCGCTACCGCCAGTGCCAAACTGCCAAAGATTCCGAGCAGCAAATCAAAAATGGCAAAAAAGATGCGAAGGTTTTTTGTGGCGTCCAACAGAGAAAACGTAGAAAATCCCATCCCCTTGATGGAAGTCTCGAGCGCTTCAACCTTCGAAGGCCCCGAGGCGCGTGCAGTCAGGCTGGCATAACCGGGCTGGGCATTTCCGCCCAAAATATCACTCAGATCGTTGCCTTGCGCCGCCCGTAGGGTTTCGGCAACCTCAACAGGAATGAACACTCGTCCATTGCCCATTCCGCCGTAGCCTGCCGCGGGCTCTCCCTCCACAATTCCCACCACCGTCAGCTTTGTCTCCTTTGTCACAACCGAAAACCCAGAAGAAGATTCCGAGCCTTGATCGCCCGCTTCGCTTTCCGCCGTTGCGGCTTTCGAATTCGACGTTGACGGCATAGCTTGCCTCTCCGCGTAACGGATCACAATTTCCTTACCGAGCAATTCATTCGGTCGCGGTGATAATTCCTTAGCAAACTCCACCTGAAGAATTGCTTCATAGGCTTGCGGTGAAGAGAAAAAATGCCCTGCAAGCTCATCGAACGAGCCGCCGTCTTTACTGAGCGGCGAAATTCCCGCGACGGTAGTCAGGTACGGATTGTTATTGAAACGTATCTCAGTCAAGAAGCGGATCTGCGGGTAGACCTCGACAACATTCGGGAGCGCGGCAATCTGCGTGCGCGCGGACTCGTCAAGAGGGCGCCCCACTTTCGACGAAGGCGGTCCATCCGCGTTAGGGCGAAAGCCGCGATTTCTTTTGGGCATTACCATTACGGTGTCGAATAGTCCGGAATGAGCGAGTCGCCGCGAAGCCATTTGCTGAAGTCCGACCCCGAGCGAAAGCATCGCCACCAGCGAGGCCACACCTACGGCCACGCCCAAAGTCGTGAGTGAATTGCGCAGAATCGCTTCGCGCAAATTGCGAAGTCCGAGTTCGGCGAGGTCTCCTGCCTTCATCTATTTCTCTCCGCTTGAAACGAGCTTTCCATCCGCAACAGAAGCGATGCGATGCGCAAAACGCTCAGCGAGTGGACGCTCGTGTGTCACCATCACCACAGTCATTCCTAACGCCTGCTGCAACTCCACAATCAACCGCATGATTTCTTCACCCGTTGTACTGTCGAGATTGCCCGTAGGCTCATCGGCAAAAAGAATCCTCGGGTGATTCACCAGGGCGCGCGCAATCGCTGCGCGTTGTTGCTCGCCTCCCGACAGCTGAGATGGCCGGTGTCCGAGCCTCCCCTGCAGGCGCACCCGCTCAAGTGCGTCACGCACTCGCCCGGCGCGTTCACTTCGCTCGACTTCTGCGAGCCGCAGCGGCAGTTCCACATTCTCTTCAAGGGTCATGGCCGGTAGAAGATTGAACGCCTGGAACACCATTCCCACCGTGTTTCGGCGATACTCTGCGAGTTCACGGGATTTTAGCTGCGCCAGGTCTTGGCCTTCTGCCTCGATCGAGCCTGAGGTAGGGCGATCGAGCCCAGCCATCAAATGAAGCAGCGTGGACTTGCCAGACCCCGAGCTGCCCAGCAAAGCAAGAAATTCGCCTTTTCGCACGTTCAGCGACACATCCTGAACAGCCTGGATGGTCGCTGAGCCCATTTGATAATGTCGGCACACGTCAATCGCGCGGATTGCCAAGTTGTTGTCGGTTGTCATGCTCAATTCAATGGTATCGCGGCGCCATCGTTAGCCCGAGTGAAACTTCACTCTGCAAACGTGGCACATGTGCAGAATAATTGGATGCGCTAAGTCCTCGCACGATTTTCAATTGGCCCCGAGGTTTCGTCGGGTCGCGAGGCAGTCAAACACCAACGTCGAATGTCCGACGTCGCCCGCTGTGGTGACGTCCGGTGACGTTTCCCTTCTACACGCATCTAATTCACAATATCCGGTAAGTTTGTAACTCTGAACTGCTTCCATTATGGCAAAGCACACGAATCACACTGCGAATGGTGCGTCGAACAAGCCGCTGACGAATCAGTCTGACCAGGGCGACGCGTTGTCCCAGTTTCATCCCGCGGTTCGCGAATGGTTCAACGCCTGCTTCGAAGCCCCCACGCGCCCGCAAGTCTTGGGCTGGCCCGCGATTGGTGCGGGCGAGTCCACGCTAATTCTCGCGCCGACGGGTACCGGGAAAACCCTGGCGGCCTTTCTCTCTTGCATCAACCAACTGATGTTCGCGCCAGTTCCGGACGAATCGCGGCGCTGTCGCGTCGTATATATCTCTCCAATTAAAGCCTTGGCCGTCGATGTCGAGCGCAACCTCCGCGCACCGTTGATCGGTATCGCACAAGCTGCCAAGCGGCTAGGCATCGATGTTCACCTTCCGTCCGTTGCCATTCGCACGGGCGACACTCCTCCAGCCGAACGCGCTCGCTTCCAGCGTCATCCTTCGGACATTTTGATCACCACGCCGGAATCGCTTTATCTGCTCCTCACTACGCAAGCTCGCGAGGCGTTGCGCTCGGTGGAAACCGTTATTGTCGACGAAATTCACGCCCTGGTCCCCAGCAAGCGCGGTTCTCATCTCGCCTTGTCCTTGGAACGTCTAGAACATTTGTCCGGCCGATGCTTGCAGCGCATCGGACTTTCGGCGACCCAACGGCCTTTGGACGAAATAGCGCATTACTTGGGCGGAATAATTACTGCAAAGACCGACTCAGCCCCGACGAGCAGCAACATTGAGACGGGCGACGCCCAGGAATTTCTAAAGGAAAGCGACGGGAAATCGAGTAGCCAGCAATTTCGACCTGTCACTGTCATCGACGCCAGCGAACTGAAGCGCCTCTCTCTAAAGGTCGAAGTTCCAGTCGAAGACATGTCCCGACTCGATGAACTTCAGAGCCTTCCTAGCGGCCCCGCGTCGCAAGGGCCCGTTCGTCCCTCGATTTGGAGTGCGATTCATCCAAAACTGCTGGAGCTCGTAAGAGCACATCGCTCGACCTTGATTTTCGTCAACAACCGCAGGCTCGCCGAGCGAATTTCAGGAGCGATTAATGAGCTTGCCGGCGAAACGTTGGTCCGCGCTCATCACGGCAGCGTCGCGGTGGAGCAGCGAAAAGAAATTGAAGATCGCCTGAAGCTCGGTACGTTGCGGGGCTTGGTAGCCACGTCGTCGCTCGAATTGGGTATCGATATGGGCGCGGTCGATTTGGTCGTGCAGATCGAATCTCCGCCCTCGGTTGCGAGCGGAATCCAACGAATTGGCCGCGCCAGCCACCATGTCGGCGCAATCAGCAACGGAATTATTTACCCAAAATATCGAGCTGATTTGGTGGCCTGCGCTGCCGCAACCAAAGCAATGTACGAGGGCCACGTCGAAGCGGCGCGTTATCCGCGTAATCCGCTCGATGTACTCGCGCAGCAAATTGTCGCTGCGGTGGCGATTGAGCCCTGGGATTCGAACGAGCTATTCGCCCTGATTCGATCTGCCGCCCCTTACGCCAGCCTTTCGCGGCCGCTCTACGAAAGCGTGCTCGACATGCTCTCCGGCCGCTATCCCTCCGACGAATTCTCTGAATTGCGCCCCAGGCTCACTTGGGACCGCCTCAACAACAAACTGACCGCGCGACAGGGCGCCAAGAACGTAGCAATCATCAACGGCGGGACCATTCCTGACCGTGGGCTTTACGGAGTCTTTCTGGCAGGCGCCACCAAAGGCGGCCGCGTTGGCGAGCTCGACGAGGAAATGGTCTTTGAGAGCCGCACCGGCGACACCATTATTCTTGGCGCTAGCACTTGGCGAATCGACGAGATTTCTCACGACCGAGTGATCGTCACTCCGGCCCCCGGCGAACCCGGAAAGATGCCTTTCTGGCACGGCGACGCCCCAGGCCGCCCAGCGGAATTTGGCGAGCGCATCGGCAAAATGAGCCGGGAAATTGTGCAGATGCCTCACACCGTCGCCTTCAATCAACTCGTCGAACAACATTCGCTGGACGAAAACGCCGCAGAAAACTTGTTGCGCTATTTGGCGGAGCAAGTCGCGTCGACGGGCAGACTGCCAAGCGACCAGGACATCGTCATTGAAACGTGCCGTGATGAGCTCGGTGACCGCCGAATTTGTGTCCTCTCACCCTATGGCAGCCGCGTGCATGTTCCCTGGTGCATGGCGGTGGTAGCCAAGATTCGGGCCGAGCGAGGCTGGGAAGTTGAATCGATGTGGTCAGAGGATGGATTCGTCATCCGCCTTCCGGAGAATGAAGAGCCAGTCGAGCCCGAATTGTTACTGCCATCGCCGGTCGAACTCAAAGAATTGGTTTTGCGTCAGCTCGGCTCGACTTCCCTGTTCGCGGCCAAATTTCGAGAGGCGGCCGCGCGCGCCCTTCTTTTGCCCAAACGTCGCGCTGGAATGAGGCGCCCTCTGTGGCAACAGCGCAAGCGCGCTGCCGATCTTCTTGCCGTGGCTTCGCGCTTCTCTTCATTTCCAATTATTTTAGAATCCTACCGAGAGTGCATTCGCGACTCGTTCGATCTGCCCGCGGCAACTGACATCCTGGCGAAAATTCAGAAGGGCGCGATTCGAGTCACTTCATTAACCTCGGAAAAACCGTCGCCTTATGCTGCTGCCCTGCTGTTTTCCTACGTCGCGAACTACATTTACGAAGGCGATGCGCCGCTGGCTGAACGTCGCGCCCAAGCCCTCTCGATTGACCTTGCCCAGCTTGAAGAACTCTTCGGCGAGAGCGATCTTCGCGAGCTTCTCGATGCGCCCGCCCTCAGCGAGGTTGAAGCCCGCCTGCAGTGGCTCGACGCGGATTACCGCGTTAGCCATGCAGATGGCGTGCATGACCTTCTCTTGAGGCTGGGCGACCTCTCTGCCGGCGAAATCGCGGCGCGCGCATCGACGTCCGAGGTTGAAGCATTACTCGACGAACTTAAAGCTTCCCGCCGAATCCTGAAGATTCGCCTCGCTGGCGATTCCCGATACATCCCTGTCGAATATGCCTCGCGCTACCGCGACATCTTTGGCGTCGCGTTGCCGCCCGGCCTGCCTGACGCATTTCTAAACAGCACCGAAGCTCCACTGCGAGAGCTCATGCGGCGCTATGCCCGGACACATGGCCCGTTCACTTCGCGGGAAGTTTCGGAGCGCTTTGGACTCGCAGTTTCGGAAATTGAACCAGTTCTCCGCGCGCTCCACGCTGAGGGAAATCTATTGGAAGGCGAGTTCCGGCCCGGCGGCAGCAGTCTCGAATGGTGTGACAACGAAGTACTCCAGCAAATTCGCAGAAAAAGTCTCGCGCGCCTGCGTCGCGAAGTAGAGCCAGTCGAACAAAGCACCTTCGCTCTCTTCTCCGCGCGCTGGCAAGGCGTTGCCAGTAAACGCCGTGGTCTAGATGCCCTTCTCGATTCGATCGAAACCCTTCAGGGTGCCGCGCTGCTGGCCTCTGAAGTGGAACGCGAAATCCTTCGCGCGCGAATCGCTGATTATCAGACCGGCGATCTCGACGCCCTTATGGCTGCCGGCGAAGTTGTCTGGGTGGGCCTCGAACAAGTTGGCCCGCGTGATGGCCGAATCGCTCTCTATTTAACCGAATCGCTTGGTCTGCTCCTCCCGCCTTCCAACGCCACGCCCGACACCCCGACGCTCTCTGATCGCGCGCGACAGATCATTTCCCTTCTCCAATCACGCGGCGCTCTCTTTTATTCGGAAATCCATGCCGCATGCGGCGGCTTCCCTCGCGACACGATCGATGCTCTCTGGCAACTCGCCTGGGCCGGGCAAATCACCAATGACACTTTTCATCCTGTTCGCGATTTCCTTCGCGCAGCGGATTCTAAGCGCGCTCGCGCAGAGGCTAACGATCAACTGCCTGGCTCACCCGAATACTTGCGCCGGATTCGCTCGCGAAAATCGACGGGCGGCCCGGCACAAGGCCGCTGGTCATTAATTTCTCAGCGAATCGCCAAACTCCCCACAGCCACGGAATGGGCGAGCAACACAGCCCGCCAACTTTTGGTCCGACATGGCGTGGTGATGCGTGAAACCGCTGCTGCTGAAAATATCCCCGGCGGCTACAGCGCGGTCTATCCGGTGTTTAAAGCGATGGAGGAGTCAGGTTGGGCGCAGCGCGGAATGTTCGTGGCCGGATTGGGTGCGGCGCAGTTTGCCACCCCTGCCGCCGTCGATCTCCTCCGTAACATGCGGAGAGACTCGCCCAATGTCGAGGCCCTCTATCTAGCTGCGAGTGACCCCGCGAATCCCTACGGGACGCTATTCCCTTGGCCACAAGCCGAAAACACCGCTGAAAGTGACCCAAACGGCCATCACGCAATGTCTCGCACGCGCGGCGCCGGTGTGATTTTGATTCACGGCGAACTGATTGCTTTCTTGCGACGCGGCAATCCATCAATCAAAGTTTTCCTCCCATCAATGGAACCCGACCGCACCAAAGTCGCGCAGCTACTGGCAAAACGCTTGGCCACTCTGGCCATCGAACGTCAAGGCCGCCGAAGTGGATTGCTGATTGGCTCCATTAACGGCACGCCTGCGCGCGAGCACTTTCTTGCGCGTTTTCTCGAAGATGCAGGCTTCGTGAATACTGCGCTCGGATTTCAAATGCGGCGAGTAAGTCCGCTTCTTACAGCTCCAGCGCAAGCCGACCAAACGGATCAAGCTGATTTAGACGACAGCGCCGACGAAACCGCCAGCGAACTTTCGGAGTCCGCTTAAGGTGCCCGAGGGCGACACAATCTTTCGCGCCGCTCGCACCCTTCATCGCGCTCTCTCCGGACAAACGGTCACTTCATTCGAAACAGTTTTTCCCCGCCTCTCGCGAGTCGAAACCGATTCTGGGATCACGGGCCGCCAGATCGTATCGGTGGAAAGTCGCGGCAAATGGCTTCTCATGAACTTCTCGGGTGACCTGATCCTTCTCACCCACATGCTGATGAACGGCAGCTGGCACATTTACCGCCCGGGCGAAAGATGGAAACGCAGTCACGCGGACATGCGCGTGCTCATCTCCACTCCGGCAATTATTGCGGTCGCCTTCAATATTCAAATTGCCGAATTTCACACCGCCGATAGCTTGCGTCGCCGGCCAGGATTTAACCGCCTTGGCCCTTCCGTCCTGGCAGATCAGTACGATCAGTCGCAGATTCTCGCGAATCTCACTGCGCATCCGGATCTGGAAGTGGGCGTGGCGTTACTGAATCAATCCGTCCTGGCAGGGGTTGGCAATGTTTATAAGTCGGAGATTTGCTTTGCTTGCGGCGTAAATCCGTTTCGGACCATGGAATCCCTTTCTGTGGAAGAACTGGGCTGCCTGGTCGTAACGGCCCGCAAATTCCTGCTGGCGAACGTGACCGAGACTTCCGGCGACGGAATATCAACCTACATGGGGATGCGCCGCACCACTCGGCGAGCCGACCCTGAAGAACGGCTGTGGGCGTACCACCGCCGCGCCGAACCTTGCCGAAAATGTGGAACTCCAATTGAATCGAGGAAGCATTCGAGCGACGCGCGTACTTCGTTTTGGTGCCCGCGTTGCCAGCCCCTCAGCAGAGCTGCCGCAGCGAAAGCCTCTGCGCGTTGCTGAAAGCCGCGAAACGATCCGGCCATGAAACACTGTAAACACGATTAAATATCATGCGGGAATTTGTCGAAACATGCGACGCAGTCGGTGCTACCACCAAGCGAACAGAAAAAGTTCGCCTGGTCGCTGACTTATTGAGCAAGTCCTCGCCTGACGATGCCGCCAAGATGGCCATTTTTCTTACGGGCAGCGCCTTTCCGCGCCGCGACGAGCGCGTTCTCGGCGTCGGTGGCTCGACCCTGTCAAAGTTGGTCGTAGAGCTGGCCGGCCCAAATGCCCAAGATTTGGGCAAGGCCTATCGCGCTCACGGCGATTTGGGTGACGCCGCTGAAAAACTGCTCACCGAGCAAAATAGCAATCCCGGAATCTCCGTCTCTGACTTGGAGCAAGCCTTCAACAAAATTCCGACCATCAGAAATCAAGCCGACAAGGCTGCTATCCTCGACAAGCTCCTTCGTCGTGCCACCGGCGGCGAAGCGAAATACGTGATCAAAATCATCACCGGCGATATGCGCATCGGGCTAAAGGAAAGCCAGGTCGAGGAGGCAATTGCCAAAGCCTTCGACCAACCCCTGCCAATGGTTCGGCGCGCCAACATGCTCCTCGGGGATATCGGCGAGACCGTGAAACTAGCCTCTTCCAATTCCCTGCAATCTGCCAATGTGACCTTGTTTCATCCAATTGGCTTCATGCTCGCCACTCCAATCGAGAGAGCAAGCGAGCTTTTTCCAGAGGGAAACGCGGATTCCTGGTGCGTTGAAGAGAAATTCGACGGGATTCGCGCACAGGTTCACAAAGCCGATGGGAAAATCAAATTCTTTTCGCGCACCTTGGACGAGATTATTGAATTTCCCGAGCTGCGCAATCCCGTCTCGGAGCTTCCCGGAGATTTCATCCTCGATGGCGAAATTTTAGCTTGGCATGACTCGCGGCCCCTCCCCTTCACCGAACTGCAGAAACGGCTGGGTCGCAAACAATTTAATCTTTGGCTTCACACTGAAATTCCCGTGCGATACGTCGTCTTTGACTTGCTCTACCAAGACGGCCAGTTACTGCTCGATGCGCCCTTGAAGGAGCGGCATGAACGTCTCACAACTCTGCTGAACGGCCTCGACAAGACGGACAAAACTACCATCGCCCTTGCACCAATGAAGCAGTGCTCAAGTGCGGAAGCCATCGAAGTTGCTTTCCGCGACTCTCTCGCGGCTGGTCACGAGGGTGTGCTGATTAAATCAGCCGACTCTCTTTATACGCCCGGGCGCCGCGGCGGTGTCTGGTTCAAGCTAAAAGAGCCCTACGCCACTTTGGATGTGGTGGTGACTGCCGTCGAGTACGGGCATGGCCGTCGCCACGGCGTGCTTTCCGATTACACTTTCTCTGTTCGCGACGGCGACCGCTTTGTGACTATTGGTAAAGCCTATTCCGGCCTCACTGACGCTGAGATCAAGGAATATACGGAATATTTTCTGAAGCACACGATCGGGGACCAAGGCTACCGGCGGACAGTTGAACCGAACATAGTGATCGAAGTCGCCTTCAACAATATCCAGCGCTCCGCGAGACACGAGAGCGGATATGCTTTGCGTTTTCCTCGCATCTTGCGTTTCCGTCCGGATAAGCGGCCCGATCAAATCGATACGTTGGAGCACGTCGGAGAAATTTATGCGCGCCAGATCACTTTGCCCCGATCAAACAAACAAGCGTGAGTTGCCGCTTATTTCCCCGCTTCCATGCTCTCCGCCATTTGAATGATCACTCCGGGCTTTTTTGCCCGCAGGTAGAGAAACCATCCGGTTCCCAAACCCAACATCCCCAGAAAGACATAAGGCAGGTAGTTGCTCGGCGGGGCCGGCTGCGGATAAACGCTTCCCACTAAAGGCATAAGCAGCAAGAACAACGCCAAAATGGAAATCAAAATGGTTCGCGTTCCCAGTTCCCCGCGGCGACGGAGATAAGCCGGACCGGCAATAGCGATAAAGATGTAAGCGATTAGAAATCCAAACGTGGCGATCGATCCGAGATAGTTGAAAATATCCAGCACGGCTGTCCCGTGCAGCAGCATCACAAACGGAACAGCCAAAATTGCGATCGAGGAAATACTTACTGCGATATGCGGCGTCGAATGCTGCTTATGGGCTGCACCCGCCGATTTGTCCAGCACTCCATGCTGCCCCATGGCGTAAATCACCCGAGCCGCCGCGTTCAGGCTCGCCAGCCCGCAGCCAAGCTGACTCATAACGGCACCTACCGCGATAGCGATGCCGAACCCCGGCATCCGCGCCAGCCGGGCGATGGTCGTAAACGGCTCGACCGATTTATCGAGAGGAACGGGCTGGC
>Ga0209624_10004057_pt1 | contig 10173 bp, 9 predicted proteins | sample JacPinW_OM2H0_O1_FD_188565 | JGI IMG/M metagenome (GOLD analysis project Ga0209624, IMG submission 188565) | Forest soil microbial communities from Algoma, Ontario, Canada - Jack Pine, Ontario site 1_JW_OM2H0_O1 (SPAdes) (version 2) | ecosystem: Environmental > Terrestrial > Soil > Boreal... | reverse complement strand
TGCCTTCCATCCCGATGCCGACTGGATCGAACTCACCACCGTGCACAAAGGCGGGCTATTCGGCTCGGATTACCGCATGCTGTTTCCCGGCGACGGCATCGAGGGCATCAAGCGGTTCTTCCTCGACACGCTGATCGGCTTCGGCAAGCGCGGGCTGGCCTGCCAGCCGGCGATCGTCGGGGTCGGTCTGGGCGGCTCGAAGGACACCAGCATGGTTTTGGGCAAGCAGGCCTCGTGCCTGCGCGTCGTCGGCTCGCGCAACCCGGAACCGAAAATCGCCGCGCTCGAAGAAGAGTTCAAGGTGCTCGGCAATTCGATCGGCATGGGCGCGATGGGCTTTGTCGGCTCGTCCATGGTGATCGATTGCCATATCGAGGTCGGCTATTGCCACACCGGCGGCATGCCGATGTCGGTGCACATGTTTTGTCTTTCCTCACGGCGCGCGTGCGCGCGGATTTCGACCGACGGCAAGACGGCCTTCCGCACCGATCCGATGTGGTTCACCGATTATATGCGGCGCTCCACGGTCGAATGGGGCGAGCAGGCGGTGGCAGCGGCGGAATAACTTTATGGCCGATCTCAAGACCGTTCACACCGATCTGCCCGCGCGCACCGATGATCTGCGCAAATTGGAAATCGGTTCGGTCGCCTATCTCAACGGCCGGCTCTTCACCGCACGCGAGGGCGTCTATAAGCGCGCCATCGGCGACGGCTTTGGAATGCCGGCTGGCCGCGACGCGCTCGGCATCACCAATTTCCATTGCTCGCCAGCCGCCAGCATCAATCCCGATGGCGGCTATACCGTTGGCGCGGTCACCGCGACCGCGTCATTCCGCTTCTCCCAATGGCTCGAAGGCTGGTTCAAACTGTCCGGCTGTAACATCATCATCGGCAAGGGCGGGATGACGCCGCAGACCTATCGCGACGTCTTCGTTCCCAACAACGCGATCTATCTCACCACCGTCGGCTACGGCACCGGCGCGCTCCTTGGCCGGGGCATCAAGAGCGTCGCCGGCGTCTATTGGCTGGAGGAACTTGGCCTGGCTCAGGCGGTGTGGGTGCTCGATGTGGAGAAGTTCGGCCCGTTTCTGGTCGAGAGCGACCTCGCCGGAAACTCGCTGTTCGAGCGCGAGAACGCCAAGATCGCACCCGGGCTCGAACAGCTCTATGCCGGCACCAAATCGGCAACCTTGCGCCGCTACGGCGAGACCGACGACAAGACCAAGGAAGTGATTTGAGGCCCGGCGCCTTGTTGCTTGGTACAGCTGGGTGGATTCGAACCACCGACCTCTTGATCCACAGTCAAGCGCTCTAACCAACTGAGCTACAGCTGCACGGGCCCGCGGTTGCAAGCGCGCGGAACCTAGCGGTTGCAAGCGCGCGGAACCTATGAGTAACGCTCTAACTTGGCAAGATAGGCCGGTTTGATCGCGAAAAAGCAAAAGCCCGGGCGTAAGCCCGGGCTTTCTCTCACCGCTAAGCTTGCGGCTTCAATTCGCGAAAAGGCGATCAGGCGAGCCTGATCAAGCTACCTTCGCGAACGCCTTGTTCATGCCGCTCTTGATCGGCTCGGCGGACTCGGTCGCGACCTTCTGCGCCAGCGCGCCGAGCTCCTTGCTCTGCTCGGTCAGTGCCTCGAACTGCTTGCGCGCATGCGCGCTCGACAGCTCAATAACTTCCGACAGGGTCTTCGCCGCCAGCAGCTCGCCGGCATAGTCGAATGCCGAATTGGTGTTGACGCGCGCCGCCTCGATCACTTTGAGACCGTAATCCGAGGCGCCTTTGGCGGCCGTCGAATAGGTGGTCTCGAGCACATCGGTCGCCTCTTCCGCGGCGGCCTTCATCTTCTCGTAGGTGTCCTTGCACTGCGCGACGCCACGCTCGGCGAATTCGCGGAAGGCGGCCGGCATTTCGACCTTCGGGATTTCAAATTTCGGCATCTCGAATTTCGGCATCTCGAATGCGCTCGACGATGCGGGCTTGCTCTTCATTTTCGGAGGGGTGGAGATGGTGGCGTCCGCCATGACACTTTTCCTTGGTTTTGCTCGTTGCTCTTGGGCTGTCCCACTCACGGAGAACTTTTTTTGATTTGGCTTCGCCGCCCGTTGCGCGTTGCCTGACATGTCTTTGATCCCGCGGCTGGACGTCGTGAATTGCCGATGTCGATACCCGGGCACTTCCAGAAAGATAAATAACAACTTTTTTGGTGCATTGCAACAGAAATTATTGCGATGCACAAAGTGGGGCAGATGTTTGAAAATATTATGATTTTGGAACTTCGCCGCCAGACGCGGCCAAGTTACGGCTTGGATTTCGGCTCCGCCGCCTCGACTACAATCTTGGCAGCACTTTGGCCGAGATCCTGGACCTGGGTCGACAGCGCCTGCATCTGGCGGCTGAGATATTGCGATTGCAGGCCCATCACCTCTGCCGCATCCTTGGCGGTCAGCAGCTTTTGCGCAAAATCAAACGTCGCCGCGACGTTCTGCTCGGCGTAGGTCATCGATTTGTGCGCGATCTCCGCGGCGCTGCTATGCGCGGCCTGGGCGTGGCCCTGCATTTGTCCCACGGCCTTGTTGGTCGCCTCGATAAAGCCATCGACGGCCTTCCTGGCCTGAGCCACGCTCTGCTCGGCGAAGGCCCGCATCTCGGGCGGAATTGCAAATTGCTCAAACGGATCTTTGGCCATGCTACGCTCCCCTACTCCCGGCAGGCCCGATCCTAGCGCGAATTCACCGCCGACAGGAAACCTAAACGGCGGCGTCCGCTAAGCCCCGGAGCGATTAAGGTTATCCTGCCTTGTTAGGCGGCAAATGGGCCGCCGCCATGGACGCCGCACACGCCCGGCACTATTAAGAACTCCTTATAATCATCGAGTTTCATCGCGTATGTCGATGGTGGAGAGAGAGCTCGCCCTGTTGCGTCATTCCCGGCTCGCAGTGCTGGCGACAAGCGCGTGGCCGGCGTGGTTATGGAGCGCCGATGGGTCGCGCATGCTATGGGCGAACGCCGTCGGCGCGGCAATCTTCGGCGCCGCAACCACGGCCGAATGCGAACAACGCCGCTTCACCTCCAGCGACACATTGGCCGCTCAAATCATCCGGCTGGCGGCGACGCTGCCGTCCGGTTCGCAGGAACGCCTCGAGCGGCTGCGCGGCTTCGGCGCCGGCTTCGGCCGCGCGCTGACCTGTGTCTGCTCGCGCATCGTGCTTGAGGACGGCATCGCCGCGGTTCTGATCGCCGCGGCCGAGCCGGCCGGCCCCGCGCTGACGCTCGCCGAGCGCGTGCGCCGGCTGTTCGCCGACGCCGACCAGGCCATTGCAGTGTTCACGCCGGACGGCGCGCTGCTTTACGCCGGTGCCGTCGCCCAGAAACGGCTTGCGGGCGCGACGACGCTGTCGGCGCTCGGCATCGATACGTCGGCCGCCACGACGCTCGGCGCCGATGCCACGCGGGCGCTTCTTGTGACATTGCCGCCACCGCCGGCCGAAGCTCCGCGCGCCCAAATAACCGGCGCGCCTGCCGCCGGGCCGCCCATTACGCCGCCGCCTGAAGCGACGGCCGCGCGGGCCGCGCCACGGCCGGAGCCGGAGCCGGTTGCAGAGCGGCGTCATCCGTTGCGGTTTGTTTGGCACACCGATGCCGACGGCCGTTTCGGCGTCGGCTCCGACGAATTCATCGAACTGGCTGGACCGCGCACCATGGCCACGCTTGGCCGGCTGTGGAGCGAGATCGCCGACGAATTGAAACTCGACCCGAATAATCAGGTCGCCCGCGCCCTGGCGACCCGGGAAACCTGGAGCGGCCTCGTCGTGTCCTGGCCGGTGGACACTTCGAGCGAACGCTTGCCGATCGAACTGTCGGGCTTGCCGGTGTTCGATCGGGACCGCAGCTTCCGGGGTTATCGCGGCTTCGGCGTGTGCCGCGATATCGACCGCATCAATCAACTGGCTCGCGCCCGCCGCGAGGGCCCGATGGGCTTCATCGCGGCTGCGGAGGCCGCGCCGCAGACGCCGGTTCCGGCGCCCCCGCCCGCGGCTGTTCCGCCGCAGCCTGCGCGCGCCGAGCCGGCCGAAGCCGCCCCTGCGGCCGAGCCGCCCGCGGCAAGCGCTGCACCCGCCTCCGCCAATGTCGTGCCTTTTCGGCCATCGCCGCAGCCTGAATCCAAAGCGCCGCAGGCCGAACCCAAAGCGCCGCAGGCAGAGCCAAAAACGCCGCCGACTCTGAGCCCGGTGGAACGCCGGGCGTTCCGCGAACTGGCGCAGGAACTCACCTCGCGCCTGCGCGCATCGCCGCAAGAGCCGGCCGCCTCCGAGAGCAGTGCCGGAGACCTCACAGCCAAACACCTCACCGCCGAAGACTTGCCGGCAGAAGACTCGCCGGCGGAAGGCTTGCCGGGGGAAAACTTGGCCGCCCAAACGGCGCCGGCGGCGGAGGTGCCGATCGAGCGGGTGCTGCTCGACCGTATTCCCATCGGCGTGCTGGTCTATCGGCACGACTCGCTGCTTTACACCAACCGGCATTTCCTCGAATGGACCGGCTACGCCAACCTCGCCGCGATCGAGACTGCCGGCGGCCTCAACACGCTGTTCGCCGAGGCCGGCGCCGAGGCGCTGGCGGAAAGCGGCCGCGCGCAATCGCTGTCGATCATGACGCGTGGCGGCGACAAGCTGCCGGTCGAGGGCCGGATGTTCACCGTGCCCTGGAACGGTTCGTCGGCACTCGCGCTCATTCTTACCAACGGCCAAAACGGCAATGCCGAAGCGGATCGCCGTAGCAGCGAGCGCGCGCTCGCCGCCGCCGAGACTGAAAATCGCGAACTCGAAGCGACCCTCGACGCGGCAGCCGACGGCGTCGTGACGCTCGATGGCGAAGGCCGCATCGTTTCCGCCAACGCCCGCGCCGCGGCGCTGTTCGGCAAGCCTGTGGACCAATTCGCTGGCCGCGTGTTCGGCGAACTGTTCGCGCCCGACAGCGAACGCGCGGCGCGCGATTATTTCGACCGCGTCGCGCGGGGCAGCAACGTCCTCAACAATGTGCTCGACGTCGAGGCCCGCCTCGGCGCCGATCGGTTCGCGCCGCGGGCGTTGACGCTCAGCCGTATCGGCGGCGACCGGTTCGCCGCACTGTTCCGCGATGCCACGGCCCGCAAGCAGAGCGAGGAGGAATTGCGCAATGCCAAGCGCGAGGCGATGCGCACCAGTTCGGCCAAGGCGGAGTTCCTCGCCAAGGTCAGCCACGAAATCCGCACCCCGCTCAACTCAATGACCGGCTTTGCCGAGGTCATCATGGCCGAGCGCTTTGGCCCGATCGGCAACGAGCGTTACCGTGAATACGTCAAGGACATCCATGGCGCCGGCACGCATCTGGTTTCGCTGCTCAACGATCTGCTCGATCTGTCCAGGATCGAAACCGGACAGACCGAGCTCAACTTCGCCAATCTCAGCCTCAACGACATCACCCAGCAATGCGTCGGCATCATGCAGCCGCAGGCGAACCGGGCGCGCATCATCATCCGCACCTCGCTGACGCCAAATTTGCCGCAGGTCGTCGCTGACGAACGCTCGCTCCGCCAGATCGTGCTCAATCTCATCTCGAATTCGATCCGGTTCACCGGGCCGGGCGGCCAAGTCATCGTCTCGACCGTATTTTCCGACGCGCGCGAGGCGGTGCTGCGCGTGCGCGACACCGGCGCCGGCATGAACGAAAAAGACATAGCGGCGGCGCTCGAACCGTTTCGCGAGACGACAACGTCCGGCAGCTGGGGCTCGGGCGGGACCGGCTTCGGACTGCCGCTGACGAAGGCGCTGGCCGAGGCCAATCGCGCCAATTTCAGCATCAAGAGCGCGCCGAATGCCGGCACGCTGATCGAGATCGCGTTCCCGCCGAACCGCGTCGTCGCGGACTAGGTCCGGCCTCCAACACCTGCATAATGCGATGTCGCCGAGTTTTCGCCGTGTTTCGTGGCGATGATTGGGGCGGTGCGGCCATGCGCATGATCAAACTCGTCCTGACGCTGATCCTCGCCGGTGGCGTTCTGGGTCCCAAGCCGGCGCGCGCCGGCGACGACGTGGACCTTGTTCTGGTCCTCGCCGCCGACGTATCGCGCAGCATCGACGCGGCGAAATTCCAGTTGCAGCGCGACGGTTACGCCGCCGCCGTTTCCGACCCGCGCGTACTCGACGCAATTCACGCCGGGCGTAACGGCCGCATCGGCGTGACTTTCGTCGAGTGGTCGGGAATCGGCGCCCAGCATGTCGTCATCGACTGGATGACGATCGGCGATGCCGCCACGGCGAAGGATTTCGGCGACCGCCTGCTCGAAGCACCGCGTTCGTTTGCCGATCGCACCTCGATCAGCGGCGCCATCGACTTTGCCATGAGCGAACTCGCCCAGGCGCCCTACCAATCCGCTCGCCGCATCATCGACATTTCCGGCGACGGCACCAACAATGCCGGCCGCGATGTCGCGCAGGCGCGTGACGAAGCGATTGCCAAGGCCGTGACGATCAACGGCCTCGTCATCCTCAGCGACAACCCGATGTCGTGGAATCCGGACCACACCAATCCGCCAGGCGGGCTCGACAATTACTATCGCAACAATGTCGTCGGCGGCCCCGGCGCCTTCGTTATGGTCGCCAAGGACTTCAATTCGTTCGGCGAAGCCATCATCGGCAAAATCATCGCCGAGGTGGCGCAGTCCCGCGAGCTCGGGACCTGGCGGCAAACCACCCGCTGAGCGCCGCCGGGTCGGTCTTGCCTCAGCCGCATTTGTTGATGCGCGGCAGTAATTTGGGCGAGTACTTTACGTCTGCCGGCCACGAAAGCGACACAGAGACCGGCCATGTTTGCAGCCGGTCGGCAGCCCGCTATATTCGACCGGCTTCATAACAATCGGACATGTATCCTGTGACCGCGGCTATTGGCTTGAAACGCCTCGCGCTTGCCGTTTCGGCCATTCTTGTGGCGGCATTTGTCACGTTGGTAGCGCTGTCCTTTCTTATTCCAGCCGCTGCGGTGCGCGATGCGGTCAAGTCGGAAATCCATGCCGTCACCGGCCTCGATCCGATGCTGGGCGACGATGTCTCGCTGTCGCTGTTCCCGTCCGGTTCCGTGCGCTTCCGCAATGTGCAGCTAGGTGACGGCCACGGCGGCGAGCCGGCCGTGGTGGCGGACGAATTGACGGCGCGCTTGCGTTATTTCCCGCTGCTCGCCGGGCGCATCCAAATCGCCGACGTGACCCTGGTGCGGCCGACTATCAATGTTGCGTTTTCGGCCGACGGGCAATCGAACTGGTCCGGGCTGATTTCCGCGCTGGCGCATGCGCTGCAGCCGGATCCCGACCGCACGGCGTCATTCTCCGAGATCGGTATCCAGGACGGTACCGTTGTCGTGCATGACGGCGGCAAGGCCGCCGCCGAGCGGCTCGAAAATGTGGAATTTCAAGTCGCCTGGCCGTCGATCTCGAAGAGCTTCGGCGCCAACGGCCATTTCCTGTGGCACGACGAGCCGGTTGAGGCCAGCCTGACGCTCAGCGATTTCCTCGCGGCGCTGACCGGCGATCGCTCGGGCGTCAAGGTGCGGGTTTCCACCGCCCCGCTTACGCTTGCCTTTGACGGCGCCGCGACCGATCAACCGACGCTGAAGGTCCAGGGCACGCTCGACGCCGAAGCGCCCTCGCTGCGCGACGCCATGCGCTGGACCGGCAGCAGCAATTTGCCGTTCGGCGGCTTCGGCCGCTTTGCGTTGCGCGCCCAGAGCGATATCGGCGGCGGCGTGGTGGCGCTTTCCAACGTCAATGTCGACCTCGACGGCAATACGGCGGAAGGCGCGCTGACGCTGTCGAACGACGGGCACATGGTGCAAGGCACGCTCGCGGCCGACGCACTCGATCTGACGCCCTACGTGTCCGGCATCCGGCTCGTGGCCAAGAACCAGAACGATTGGGACCAATTGCCGTTCGCGCTCGATGGCTTCAACGGTTTCAATCTCGATCTGCGGCTGTCCGCGGCGAGCATCAAGATTTCGAGCGCGCATTTGGGCCGCACCGCGGTTGCCGCCGATATGCATGACGGCAAATTCAATCTCACGATCGGTGAATCGCAGGCCTTCGGCGGTGTCGCCAAGGGTTCGCTCGGCCTCGCCAGCGCCGACGGCGGCGTCGCCGTGACCTCGCATATGCAATTTATCGACGTCGACCTGGCGGACTGTCTTGGCCAGATATTCGGCGTGCGCAAGCTCGAAGGCCGCGGCAATCTTGCGGTCAACCTCGACGGCGCCGGCATTTCCGTGATGGCGGTGACGCATGCGCTCAATGGCACGGCGGCACTGACCGCCCAATCCGGCGCGCTCAACGGCATCAATGTCGAGCAATTGCTGCGGCGGCTCGAGCGCCGGCCACTGTCCGGCAACGGCGATTTTCGCTCCGGCCGCACACCGTTCGATCAGCTCGTCATCAGCCTCAAGGCCGATCAGGGCACGGTGTCGATCGACGATATGCATATCGACGGTCCGGCGGTACGGCTCACCGTCGGCGGCCAAGCTTCGGTGCCGAGCCGTGATCTCGATCTCAAGGGCGTAGCGACGCTGGTTTCATCCACAAGCGCCGAGGAGTTCGATCTGCCCTTCGTCGTGCAAGGCCCGTGGGACGATCCGATCATGCTGCCGGATGCTCAGAGTCTGATCCGGCACTCGGGCGCCGCCGCGCCGCTGCTCGATACCGGCCGACCCCGTAATGCGGGCGACGCCGTCCGTGCGGTTATCGATCAGATCATGGCTGCGCCACAGCCGGCCGCCGGCGCACCGCCGGCCGTGTCGCCGGCCTCGACAACAGCGCCTGCGCCAAAGCCCGCGCAATAGCAAAAACGGCCGTCTTTGCTTCGACGAAGCGCGCTAGAGCGCGCGGCTTTTAACTTTTTGCTTTATGATTCGCGGCGCACGAATCACCGCGGGTTTTGCCCGCGACCGGGGCCCGGACACTCAGCCGATGGTCAGCCGCCTCTCCCGCACTCTCGTCAAAGTGCTGATCGCGTCGCTGATCGTTGGGACGATCCTTGCCCATTTCGGGCTCAATACCGATGAACTCATCAAAACGGCGGGGCTTTCGCCCGACCGCATCGAGGATCTGGCGCGTCAGGGCGTCGCCTGGGCGCTGCCGAACCTGCTGCTCGGCGCGCTGGTGATCGTTCCGGTCTGGTTCGTGCTTTTTCTGTTCAGGCCGCCGGGCGAGAGCCGGGATTAAATCGGGCTGCCGGCGCGAAAATTTTCGCGAGCAATCCAAATTACAAAGCGCTTTCCATATCGGTCTTGGAGAAATCGCTGCCGACAAAAAGCAGCTGGCAAGAATGTTCTTTGGCGAGCGCGTAAGCAAAGCAATCGCCGAAGTTCAAGGCCGCTCGATGAAAGCCTTTGCCCCACTGCTGATACGCGTGCGTGACCCGTTTCGACGAAGCTGAAGTTACAGTTACAACGTGAACGTCAAGCCCATCAATCAGCCCTGCCATCTCGACAACGACAAGCCGCCGCGCCGCAACGATGAGTGCCTCTGTCATCGTGCCGGCCGACACAAGAACTTGGGTTTCCGATTCCAAGGCTTTTATGCACGCCGCGGCGCGTCCTTCACGCAGCACGACGGCGACAAGCGCCGAAGTGTCGATCACGATCACTTCGGAAGACCGTATTCATCGTAGAGAAAGTTCTGACTTCTGGCGGCATCAGGTCCCAGAGTGGCTTTCTTCGCGCCGGATGCGCTGATTTCTTCCATCAATCGCCTGCGCCCGGCGGCATTAAGCCGCTTCTCTTTGGCTGGAACGAGCCGCGCCACCGGCTGGCCATGCCGGGTCAAGATGACTTCGTCGCCGGCCTCGGCGCGTTTGACGAGATCAGTCAATTGACCCTTGGCGCCGCTGACGGAGATTCTCATCGTTTCGGCTCAGTCTGATCCAATATTATAGTCAATATATTTGGACCAGGTAATGGTCCAAGCCAAGCTCCGCCGCCCTCGCTCAAATCAGGGATTCCGCGCCGGCGTGCCGCGCGCCGCATTGAGCTTGGTGAGCAGCGAAGCGGCGATGACGGCAATCCCGACGACGCCGATCACGATGCTGCAGACGGCATTCATCTCCGGGCTGACGCCGAGGCGCACTTCCGAATAGATGCGGATCGGCAGCGTCG
>Ga0209624_10004054_pt1 | contig 10179 bp, 11 predicted proteins | sample JacPinW_OM2H0_O1_FD_188565 | JGI IMG/M metagenome (GOLD analysis project Ga0209624, IMG submission 188565) | Forest soil microbial communities from Algoma, Ontario, Canada - Jack Pine, Ontario site 1_JW_OM2H0_O1 (SPAdes) (version 2) | ecosystem: Environmental > Terrestrial > Soil > Boreal... | reverse complement strand
CCGTGCCCTCGACCTGCGCCGCCGCCTTGCCCGCATGGGGCGGCGGCGTCGCCGCGCCTTCTTCCAGATGGGGCGGATTGGCCATCACCTGGCTGAAGCTGCCGGGCTCGAGCCGCGGCGGCGGATGCAGGATGTCGCCGGCCATCGCCCGCACCCGGCCGCCGAAGCCGTTCAACGCGATGTTTTCGGCGGCCAGCCGCACCAGCTCGCGCTGCGTCTCAATGCCGGCGATGCGGCATTCGGGCACACGCGACGCCAAGCAGAGCGCCGCCGCGCCCACGCCGCAGCCGATGTCGAGCACCGCGTCGGTTGCGACCGCCGGCACCGCCGCCGCCAGCAGCACCGGGTCGATGGCGATGCGATAACCCTGGACCGGCTGGCGCAGGCGCAGCCGCCCACCCAAAAGCGCGTCTTCGCTCCATTCCGGCTCCGGGCCGGCGGGGATGGGCGCGCTCATGACGGCTTGTCCGCTTCGGCCAGGAGCGCGCGGGCGCGCGCCAATTCCTCGTCCGCCACCATCAAGCGTCGCGGTATGGCGCCGATCGAGCCTTCAATGATGCTGGTATGCCGATCGAGCACGACGGTCTCGATCCCGGCCGAGGCCAGCAGCGCCTGCAGCCAGGAGAGGCGGACGGTGTCGTTGGTGCGCAGCAGTTCCTTCATCGTCCTCACGGGGAAGTGGTATGCTGTGTTCCGGGCCGGGCTTGACCGTCCGGCCAAGCGTTCTATGCTCGCTTCGGGCATCGCGCCCGTCAAGCGAGCATAGCCGGGGGTTCGGCCGGCGTAATCAACCGGCATAATCAATAGGCCTCGAAGGGGGTCAGGGTGGCGTTTTCAGCGAGTGCCAGGGAAGGCCGGACGAAGCAGCCGGCCGCGCTCAACCGGCTGAGCGGCTTGGTGGCGGCCGATCTGGCGCGGGTCAACGAGCTCGTGCTCGCGCGCATGCAAAGCCCGGTGGCGCTCATCCCGCAACTTGCCGGCCACATCATCGCCGCCGGCGGCAAGCGGTTGCGTCCCATGCTGACGCTCGCCTCGGCGCGGCTGTGCGGCTATCGCGGCGACCGGCACCTGGCACTGGCGGCGGCGGTCGAGTTTATCCACACCGCGACGCTGCTGCACGACGACGTGGTCGACGCCAGCGGATTGCGCCGCGGGCTCGCCACCGCCAATGCGGTGTGGGGAAACAAGCCTTCGGTGCTGGTGGGCGACTTCCTGTTCAGCCGCGCCTTCCAGCTCATGGTCGAGGACGGATCGCTCAAGGTTTTGGACATCCTGTCGCGCGCCTCGGCGGTCATCGCCGAGGGCGAGGTGCTGCAACTCATGACCTCGAACGACCTCGACACCACCGAGGCCCAATATCTCGAGGTCATCAACGCCAAGACCGCGGCGCTGTTCGCCGCCGCTGCGCGCATCGGCGCGGTGGTGGGCGAGCGCAAGGAAAACGAGGAAAAGGCGCTCGAGGCCTATGGCCGCAATCTCGGCATCGCCTTCCAGCTGGTCGACGACATGCTCGATTACTCCGCGCGCCAGTCCGAGCTCGGCAAGACCGTGGGCGACGATTTCCGCGACGGTAAGATCACCCTGCCGGTGGTGTTGGCCTTCCAGGCAGGGAGCGAGGACGAGCGGCGGTTCTGGCGTCGCGCGCTGGAGGAAGACAACCAGCGCGGCGGCGACCTCGATCACGCCATCGAACTGATGCGGCGCCATGGCACGCTGGCGGCGACGCTGGAACGGGCGCGGCTTTATGCCGAAACCGCGCGTGGCGCGCTCGGCATCTTCCACGATTCGCCGGAACGCCGCGCGCTCGACGAGGTGATCGATTTCTGCCTGGAACGCGGCTACTGAGGCCGAGTCCGCTTAAAGGCCGGTTGCAGCAAGGGGCGGAAAGAGGCTATATCGCGCGCGCCGGAGTGTAGCTCAGCCTGGTAGAGCACTAGCTTCGGGAGCTAGGGGCCGGAGGTTCGAATCCTCTCACTCCGACCATTTCTTCATGGTTGCAGCCCGGTTAACAATCGGGAATCCCGGCGAAACGGCCGCTTTTCAACAGGCGGCCGTTTTGTTACCAAGTAAAAACGGTGATAAACATCAAGGTTCCGGTGTCGCCCGCGCGCCAGCCGCGCTAGATTAGCCTTTGCGGCGCGGGACGTGCGGACCCGCGCGGAAGAGGTCGACAATGATGATGCGTGGACGGGACAGCGAGCCCGTCGAGTTGCGGCCCGGTACTGGCGTGCGCGAGGCCGCCAAGCAAGCCGAAGTCGAGCAGTGGGCATGGCGCCGGGTGCGCGCGCTGCGGCTTTTTTATACCCACCTCACGATCTATGTGATCATCAACTTCGTCCTGTTCATGATCGATTCAACCACGCCCGGCCCGATGTGGTTCTACGCGCCGCTGGTCGGCTGGGGTCTGCTGCTTTGCCTCCATGCGCTTCACGCTTATGAAATGCTGCCCTGGACCACCCATGATTGGGAACAGCGCAAGGTGCGCGAGCTGATGGAAAAACAACGCCGGGGCCCGATGTGAATTCGTTGTCTCAACCGCTCCGCAGCCGCGCGGTTCGTGCCCTGGCTGCAGGATTGATGCTGGCGTTGGTCGGCTGCGCCGGAACGCAGAATGCTCCGGGTACCGGCATCGGCGCCGGCTCAAGCGGCGGAAATGGCGCCGCCCCTGTCGTCACCGGCAATGAACGCCAGGCCGATCTCGTGCTCTACAACCGCGTGCTCGACCGGGTGCGCGCCAGCTATGTGCAGCCGGTGAGCGAGGACAAGCTGCTCGCCAATTCGCTCAAGGGCATGCTGACCGGCCTCGATCCCCACTCCGATTACTTGAACGAGAGCGAGTACCAGGATTTGCTCGACGAGAGCGAGGGCGAATTCGCCGGCATCGGCGCCGAGATCACGCACGACGAAAACCATCCCAAGGTGATCTCGCCGATCGACAACACGCCGGCGGCGCGCGCCGGCCTCAAACCCGGCGACATCATCCTCAGAATCGACGGCACGATCACCGACGGTATGAATTTGAAGGAAGTGGTCGACAAGTTGCGCGGCGAGCCCGGAACCGACGTCAAGATCACCATCGCCCGCGTTGGCCAGAAGCCGTTCGATGTCACCATCACTCGCGCCATTATCCATGTCGCGTCGGTGACATCGCATCTCCAGACGGGCAACATCGCCTATCTGCGCATCGCCACCTTTGCCGAGAATACGCAGCAGGAATTGGTCCACGCCCTCGACGCCATGTCGCACGAGGCCGGCGGCCATCTCAACGGCGTGGTGCTCGATCTGCGCAACGATCCGGGCGGCCTGCTTGAATCGGCGGTGCGGGTCGCCGGCGATTTCCTCGACGGCGGCGTGGTGGTCGCCACCCGCGGCCGCGATCCCGAGGACAACCACATCTACGACGCCATGCCCAACGGCGATCACGTCAAGGGCCTGCCCATGGTCGTGCTCATCAACGGCGCCTCGGCCTCGGCCTCCGAGATCGTCGCCGGCGCGCTCAAGGACCGCAAGCGCGCCGACATCCTCGGCACGCGCAGCTTCGGCAAGGGCTCGGTGCAAACCATCATCCCGCTCGACGGCAAGGGTGCGTTGCGCCTGACCACGGCGCTCTATTACACGCCCTCCGGCCATTCGATTCAGGGCGAAGGCATCATTCCCGACGAAGTCATCCTGCCGCCGCACGGCCAACGCGGCGCGGAAGGCGACATTGTGCATGAATCCGATCTTTCCGGCGCACTCCACAATCCGGGCAAGGTCGCGGCCTTGGAAAATTCGCCCGAGGCCAACATCGATCCCATGCTCATCGGCACGCCCAAGGATTATCAACTGAGCGTGGCGATCGAGCATCTCAAGGCGGCGTCCGCGCACCACGCCGCCAACGCGGTGCAATCGCCCGCCCCCGGCAGCCACTAGCCGATCTCTTTGCGGCAGCGGCCGGGCACGGGAATGTGAACGGCGTGATGGCTTTGTTGCAAAGCCCTCGACCCATATAATCTGCTGGCGTACGGGTACGAAAATCCGCGGAGGAGTTTTCATGCGGTTTCTGGCGCGGCGGTCGGTGGTGCTTCTGGTTCTGGCGCTGGCGGCGGGGCTGTTGCCGTCCTGCGCCACCGGGCCCTATGCCGATGCGAAGCCTTATTCCGCGGTCGAAACCGCCTTGCCGCCCCCCGCCCCGGGCATGGCGCGGGTCTATTTCTACCGCCTGCTGTCCTATTACGACATCCAGGACGGCACCATCGTCTATATCAACAACCAGACGGTCGGCTATTCGCGCATCGGCACCGTGTTCTACCGCGACGTGACGCCCGGCAGTTATTTCCTGAGCGTGCTGAGCCGGGGCGCTTATCCCAATCAGTTCAAGACCATCCAGGTTGCTGCGGGCCAGGTCTGGTACGTGCGCATCGAATCGCTTTTAAGCTGGTCCGACACCGGCGGCGATTTGGGCGGGGGTTCGCGCGGCGCCACCTTCACCGTCAATATCGTCGATCCGGCGATGGCCAAAGAGGAAATCCGCAACCTCTCTTACCTGCCGCCGGGCTGAACCGGCGCGGCGCTTGCCCGGCGGGCCCCGGGGGGATTAAGTCAAGGGCATGGACGCTCCGGATGCCTCCCGCGACAACGCGCAGCTTCACGTCAGTACGCTGCTGATCGCAACCTCGCGCGCGCTCAACAACGCGCTGGATCAGCTCGGATTCGGCGAAAACGACGACCGCGTGATCGAGCACGAGGGCAAGCTCGCCTTCATCGTCTGCAGCCATGATGCCGATTGCGACGATCTGTTCGCCCTGATCACCGAATTGTCCGCGCGCGGCGAGAGTTGGGAGTTGCAATTCCGCATCGACACCGGCGAGAACCGCGCCATCTTCCAGCGCCTCTCCCGCCACGACCGCGTCGAGGCGGTTGACTCGCCGCTGCCGCCGGAAGCCGACGAGGAGACGCGCGACCTGCCGAGCCACAATCTCGACGGCGAAAGCGGCCGCGCCGGGCTGCGCCGCGTCTTGAAAAAGACCGACCCCGCCGAGGTCTTCGTCACCATCGGCTCGAACCCGGCCGGCCGCGCCGCCGCCACCATCCTGCGCCGCAACCCGCGCCGCGCGCTGGCGTTGGCCGAGGGCGCCGACGAATCCTCCCTGCGCGCCGCGATCCGCGAGCTCCTGCCCACCGTCATGTTCGCGGTGACGATGAAGCCTTCCGGCTGATGAACGAAACGGCGGCGCTATCGCGCGACAACAATTTCGACGCGCTGCGCCTGATTGCCGCGGTCTCCGTCATCTTCTCCCATTCCTTCTTCATCGCTGAAGGCAACGAGATGCACGAGCCGCTGATCTGGCTCACCGGCCGCCAGGCGATACTGGGCCTGGCCGGGGTGTTCGTGTTCTTCGCCATCAGCGGCTTCCTGGTGACGCAAAGCTGGGAGCACACCGCGTCGCCGGCGCGCTTTCTCGCCAAGCGCTGCCTGCGCATCTTCCCGGGGCTGTTTGTGGCGTTGGTGCTCTCGTCGTTCGTGCTGTCCGCCATCGTCACAACTCTGCCGTTGATGGAATATTTCCGCCGGCCAGAACCTTATCTCTATGTCGTCCACAATATGGAACTGTCGGTCGAGACCCATGAACTGCCGGGCGTGATGTTCGTCGACAATCCGGTCGGGCTCGAGGTCAACGGCTCGCTGTGGACGCTGCGTTACGAATTCATGATGTACCTGATGGTGCTGGGGCTGGGCTGGCTCCGGCCGCTCAATCTCTGGGTCTGTCTCGCGCTGCTGGCGCTGGGCATGGCCTGCATCTATTTCCCGGCGCTCGATATGCTCGGCGGCTGGGGCTGGATGCTGTCCTTCTTCGCCAGCGGCATGGTGCTCTACAAGCTGAGAGATACGCGCATTTTCGACGATCGCGTTGCGCTATTGGCGTTGCTGGGTTTGGCGGCGAGCATTCCCTTGCGGCAATTCATCCTGCTGTTCCCGCTTTTCGGCTGCTATCTCGCGCTCTATTTGGCGCTGCATCCCCGCTTGCCGCGATTCAAGGCGGCGCGTTACGGCGATTTATCCTACGGGCTCTACATCTATGGCTGGCCCTCGGAGCAATTGGTGATCTGGCTGCAAGGCGGCCACGCTCCCTGGTGGCGGGTGTTCCTGCCTGCGCTTGCCCTGGCGTCATGCCTGGCCTTCCTGTCATGGCACCTGGTCGAAGCGCCGGCGCTCCGATTGAAGCCGCGTTCGCGCGCGCCCATCGCCGCGCAGGCGACCGGAGACTGAGGATGGCGGCCGAGATTCCGTTCCGGCGCGAATTCGCCTTTCAATACGGCGCGGCCGAAACGCTGTCGCCGCTGATCCGCCGGGTCGTCGCGCACAACCCCAGCCCTTTCACCTTCAAGGGCACCGGCACCTATATCGTGGGCCACGGCAATGTCGCGGTGATCGATCCCGGCCCCGATCTGGCCGAGCATGTCGCGGCGCTGCTGGCATCGCTCGAAGGCGAAACCGTCACCCATATCCTGGTGACCCACACTCATCTCGACCACTCGCCGGCGGCGGCGGCCTTGAAGCGCGCCACCGGCGCCAAGACCTACGGTTTCGGTCCGCACGGTTCGGGCCGCGCCGAAGACCGCGCCGGCATCGAGCTGGGCGTGGTCGAGGAAGGCGGCGACCACGATTTCATGCCGGATCTGGCGATGCGCGAAGGCGACGCGGTGGCCGGGCCGGGCTGGACTCTCGCCGCGGTCGAGACGCCGGGTCATACCTCGAACCATCTTTGCTTCGCCTTGACCGAAGAGAAGACGCTGTTCACCGGCGATCACGTGATGGGCTGGTCAACCAGCGTTATCGCGCCGCCCGACGGCGACATGGCGGCTTATATGCGCTCGCTCGGCAAGCTGTTGAAACGCGACGACACGCTTTATTGGCCGACCCATGGGCCGTCGATCCCGGAGCCCAAGAAACACGTGGCGGCCTTCACCGCCCACCGGCAGGAACGCGCGGAGGCGATACTGGCGCGACTCAAGGCAGGCGATACCGCCATTCCGGAGATCGTCAAACACGTCTATGCGGGGCTCGATCCGCGCCTGGTTCCCGCCGCCGGGCGCTCGGTGCTGGCGCATCTGATCGAACTGGTCGAACGCGGCCGCGCGCTGGCCGACGGGCCGCCCAGCCTGGGCTCGATCTTCCGCCTCAAATCCTGAGGCCTAGGCCTGGCAGGTCTGCGGATGCTCGATCGGCACGCCGTGGTGATACATGCAGCAGCGCATGTGCAGCGGGCGCGTCGGCGGCGGGATCGCCGGATCGGCGGTTTCCTGCTCGCAGGTCGCAAGCTGCCACTGGTAATTCTGGCCGGAATTGTAGTAGTCGCCGTAGGTGTTGCCGTAGGAATCGGTGGTGCCGAAAACCGGGGCACAGCCCCCCAGCGCCAACAGGCTGGATAAAACGACAAGATGTCTGACCGTCCCGATCATGCGACTATTCTAGCGCTTGGTTCGGCGGCAAGAAAAGGTTCGGACGCGCGAATCCGGCCAGCCGTGACAACCGCCCCGGCATTGGCATAAGATCACCCGGCATAAGTAACAAGCCGGCAACGTCCGGCACAGGGGAGGGAATAATGATGTTAGGTCGTAAAATCGGCGCCGCTTTGCGCGTCGTCCTGGCGCTGACGCTGGGCGTGGCGCTGGCTTACATCGCGCCCGACGCGCGTGCGCAAACCGGGGATCCGATCAAGATCGGCTTCAGCATGGCCTTGACCGGCGGCCTCTCGCCCAACGGCAAGGCGGCGCTGCTCGCCATGCAGATCTGGGAGGCGGACCAGAACGCCAAGGGCGGGCTGCTCGGCCGGCCGGTGAAACTGGTCTATTACGACGACCAGACCGACGCCTCGACGGTGCCGGGCATTTACACCAAGCTGTTGGACGTCGACAAGGTCGACCTCGTGGTCGGGCCCTACGCCACCAACATGATCGCGCCGGCCATGCCGGTCATCATCCAGCACAACATGACCTTCATCGGCCTGCTCGGCCTCGCCGTGAATACCGCGTTCAATTATCCCAACTACTTCGCGATGATCCCGTCGGGACCCGATCCCAAGCTGGCCTTCACCAAGGGCTTCTTCGACATCGCCTTGGCGCAGAACCCGAAACCCAAGACCGTCGCCATCGTCGGGGCCGATGCCGAGTTCTCGAAGAACCTGACCGACGGCGCGCGCACCAACGCCCAGGCGCTCGGGCTTACCATCGTCTACGACAAGTCCTATCCGCCATCGACCACCGACTACACGCCGATCATGCGGGCGATCAACGCCACCAACCCGGATCTGATTATCGTCGGCTCCTATCCGCCCGATACGGTCGGCATGATCAACGCCCTCGGCGAAGTCGGTACCAAGGCCAAGATGTTCGGCGGCGGCATGGTCGGGTTACAGGCAACCGCGCTCAAGACCAAGCTGGGGCCGATGCTGAACGGCGTCGTCAATTACGATTTCTGGCTGCCGGGGGCGAAAATGGAGTTTCCGGGCACGCAGGACCTGTTGACCAAGTACCAGGCCCAAGCGGCGGCCGCGGGCGTCGATCCCTTGGGCTATTACATGACGACCTTCGCCTACGCCTATCTCCAGATCATGGCCGAGGCGGTGACCAAGACCGGCGGCCTCGACCAGCAGAAGATCGCCGATTACATCCGCGCCAACACCTTCCACACCGTGACCGGCGATGTGAAGTTCGGCGCGGGCGGCGAATGGGCGCAGTCGCGCGTGCTGCAGGTCCAGTTCCAGCACGTCACCAGCAACGACGTCGACCAGTTCAAGGGCACCCAAAAGACGGTGATTCTCACCCCGGCGACCTACAAGACCGGCAACGTGATTTATCCGATGTCCGCCGCCCGGAAATAAATAAACGGGCGAGAGGCGGGCGGAACCCCACGAGATCGGGGGGGCACGACCAGGCGCCGGGCGGAAACGCCCGGCGCTTTTTTACGGGCCTTGGAGACAGCCGCGCAGCATCTTGGCGAGGCCGGTACCCGCGTTGAGCAGCAGCGGCAGATCGTTGCCGCCCAAGATGAACCGCATGCCCATGCCGATGGCGCGGCGCAGGATATCTTCCTGCGATACGCCGCCCATGCCGGGATATTTGCCGTGGCGCTTGGCCGCCGCTATCGTCTTTTCATAGGCCGCCGTAATCCTTGCGTCGCCGATCTGGCCGGGTATGCCCATTTCCATCGCCAGATCGTTCGATCCGACCAGCAACACATCGATGCCGGGAACCGCGGCGATTGCTGCCGCGTTCTCGATCGCTGCGGGGGTCTCCAGCATCGCCACGACCAGCGTCTCGGCGTTGAGGGTCTTCGCCACTTCGGCGGCCGGAGCATGGCGGTAGCCGTAATGCGGCAGGCCGCCGATGATCGAGCGGTGACCGGCGGGCGGGTATTTGAGCTTGTCGACGATCTCCTTCGCCTCTTCCGCCGTGTCGACATGCGGCATGACAATGCCCCAGGCACCGTTGTCGAGCGCGCGCGTCGCCATGTCGAGCTGCATTTCCGGCACCCGCACCAAGGGCGCGATGCCGGTGTCGAGCGCGGCGGCGGAAATCTGCGCCGCGCTTTCGAGCGAAGTCGCGCCGTGCTCGAGATCGATGAACAGCCAGTCGAAGCCGCAGCTTTTCATCAGCTTGGCCACCTCCGCCGTGCGCGCCAGCCGGATGCCGATGCCGAGCGACAGCGCGCCTTCCGCGAGACGCGCACGCGCCGGATTGCGGGGTTGATCCATCATGCCTCTCTCCGGAATGCCCGTTGCTATTTGATCGCCAGCGGATTGACCGGCGACCCGACCGCACCGGTCACCGGCAACGCGGGGCCGACGAACAGGAATTCGTAACGCTTGTCGGCGGCGCAATCCTTGGCCAACTCGGCCAGGAAGAATATTTCGCCCAAGGTCAGCCCCATCATCGGGATGGCGATCCAGTGGAAGGGCTGGTTGACGGCGTCGGTTTCGCACGGCCGCACCTCGACGCCCCAGGTGTCGGTGGCGATCGCCGCCACCTGCCGCGCCTGCAGCCAGTCGAGCGTGTCGAAGGCCAGGCCCGGCGCGTCGCCGCCGGAATAACCGTCCCAATTGCCCTCGCCCAGTTTGCGTTCCATGTGCCCGGTGCGCACCAGCAGATAATCGCCGCGGCGCACGACAATTCCGGCCGCCTTTTCGGCACGATCGA
>Ga0209624_10004053_pt1 | contig 10180 bp, 7 predicted proteins | sample JacPinW_OM2H0_O1_FD_188565 | JGI IMG/M metagenome (GOLD analysis project Ga0209624, IMG submission 188565) | Forest soil microbial communities from Algoma, Ontario, Canada - Jack Pine, Ontario site 1_JW_OM2H0_O1 (SPAdes) (version 2) | ecosystem: Environmental > Terrestrial > Soil > Boreal... | reverse complement strand
ATTGACGTCGAAGAGAATCCCGTACCATTTAACGATCTTCCCTTCGTCATCACGGAGAGGGAGACTGCGATTCAGGAACCAGTGATAGGTCCCATCCGCCCGCCGGCAACGAAACTCCTGCTCAACAGGTTTTCCTGAAGTCAATCCCGCCTGCCAGTTTGCCAACACTTGATCGGCGTCGTCGGGATGGAGCACCCCCGCCCAACCCCATCCCATCGCCTCTTCTCTGGTCTGCCCAGAGTAGTCCAACCAACTCTGGCTTAGAAAATCAACTGTTCCGTCAGGCAATGAGGTCCCCATGTAGGCGGGCATTATCTCAATGATGGTCCGAAGCTCTCTCTCGCGGAGTCGGATTTTCTCTTCTGCCCGTTTTGCCTCAGTAATATCGATGACCGCCCCAGCGAACTCGAGGTCATCGGAAGCGGTTCCCAACGGCCTCGCCAGAACTCGAACATACTTGACGCGATTGTCGGGAAAGAGCAAACGATACTCGCAATCGATCGCACCGCCGCCGGTAGAAGCTCGTTCTACGATCTCAAGCACCAAATTCCGGTCTTCGGGATGAACCCGTTCCATGATTATGTCAAGCGTGACCTTGGTCGCCGGATCATATTCGAAGATGCGGTAGGTTTCATTCGACCAGACATTCTCTCCGCAGCCTGGTTTCCAACCAAAGCTGCCTGTGTGACTCAACCTTTGGGCTTCCGTCAAATAGGCTTCGCGACGCCGGAGTTCCTGAGTAAGGACCTCGTGCTCGGTCACATCAATGGCGCTGCCTACGATTCTTTTCAAAGTCCCGTTTTCTACAACAGGGGCACCGACGCAACGGATATGTCTGAGTTCGCCGTCAGATCGCACAATACGCTTGGTGACATCGCATCCCAAACCTTCCGTAAGCATTCGCTTGATCAGCGATGCCATGAATTCACGATCGTGCGGATGGACGCGTGCCAGATATTCCTCAAGGGTAGGGGCGTGTTTTTCCGGATCAAGACCGTATATATCAAAAAGCTCACGCGACCAGTAGTCGAACCCCCCTGCACGATCAAAGACCCAACTGCCGATATGGCCAAGGCGTTGCGCTTCGGCCAGATAGAACTCATTTCTTTGCAACAACTGAGCGCTCGTCTGGAGTTCTTCTTCGGCTCGCTTGCGATCCTCGATATCTATACTCGATCCATGCCACTTGAGAACTCCTCCATCACTGGCGCGCAACGCGAGTTTATGGTGCAGCATCCAGCGATATTCGCCATCAGCCCGCCGCACTCGTGCGGCTCCCTCGAAGCGCTCTCCCGTAGCGAGCGACTCTCGCCACTTCTGAACAAAGCTCTCGACATCTTCAGGATGAATCCAGGAAGTCCATTTCCATCCCAGCAGGCTCTTCAGCGGCTGCCCAACGAAATCCAGCCAGGTCCGATTGAAGAAATCGAGGTAACCATCCGGCCGTGCGGTGTGGATCAACGCAGGTGCCGAGTCGATAACCTGACGAAGATTCAAGTCTCGATCGTCGACGGAACTATGCTCGGCCGCTCCCATGGTGCAGATGGTACACCCAGAGAGAGTCAGCCATAAAGGCGCAAGCCAGATTGCACAGATCGAGGGACCGAGCTGAACTGCCCCCATAAAACCGTGTGGGATAGGGTGTCCAGCCGCGGCGACAGCGATTCACTTGGGATACCAGAAAGATGTAATGGACGTTGAGTTAATGGCCCACTACATTGAATCCCAGATTAGGTAACTGCAATGGCCTAGTGAAGGCTTTCACAGCTTTTGCAAATCTGCGGGATTGTCGCAATTCGCATCTTAAGTCCATCTTTGAACACCTCTAAATGATCGAGCGCTTGCCTTGTACTAGCTCAACTCCACCGCTATCAACCAGGGAGGCCGGGAGAGAATCGTGATGGGAGGATCTCAACATTGGAAATTTAGAATGTTGGCTTTGGTCTTGGCACCAGCGATTTTCGCCGCAGTGGGCGCCGCGCAAGGCTCGGCCCCAAGGATCCATTTCCCGCCGGCCGGGTCCGCCGGTGAGAAGGTGATCATTATTGGGTTCGTTGGAGGCTTTGTCAGCCAGGACGATGCGAAACACCCTGAGGTGCAGTTCGCCGCCTACCTTCGCCGTCGCTACCCGCTCGTCGAAGCTGTAGTGTTTGGGAACCACCATGGAAGGAAGGCTCTACACGAGGTGGTGCGGATGCTCGACTCTGACGGCGATGGGGTTCTCACGCACAACGAAAAGAGGGAATCGACAGTCATTATCTACGGGCACAGCTGGGGTGCTGCGGAGACAATCACATTCGCCCACATGCTCGGGCAAATGGGGATTCCCGTGGCGCTCACAATCCAAATAGATACGATTGCTAAACCTGGCAGCAAAGGGGCCATCATCCCAGTGAACGTAGCAAGCGCTATCAATTTCTATCAGGCTCGAGGTCCGCTTCACGGACTTCCGGAAATCGTCGCGGCAGATCCGAAACAGACGACAATCCTTGGGAACATCTTGATGACCTATGAGGATCGTCCTATAAACTGTGCGAATTACAGTTGGTATGCTCGCGTCTTCAACAGGCCACACCACGAGATTGAAAACGACTTCCGCGTATGGGACATGGCAGCATCGCTAATCGATTTGAACTTATCCGAATCGACTCTAAGAGTTCAAACGCCGTCACCTTCTGGATCGCCGATGTTTGGATATCTTAGGCGCGGCTTCCAGGGACAAACCGTTGCGAGCGATCAGGGAGAAGTTGGCAGCGAACAGTGACCACAAGCTGACCTCTGATCGGGAGGCTCCCCTGGGTAAAAACTGGATAAAGTCTTCCAAATACAGGGCTTATGTCCGGACTCGGACCTCGGCGGACCTGAAAAGTCTTGTCAACATTGAGTGACTAACTGCAAAGTCTTGAAACAAATGTGGTTACGACGGCGCCTGACGTGATTTCTGTTCTGCTCTCTCTATATTAACAACCAATTCTGGAGGGGTGGGTTTGTCAAGCGAGGGAAGATTTGGGGTGATAACAGTAAAATGTGGGTCCTGTGAGGAAAACACACCAACGAGTGCGGTCCTTTGTTCCCGTCGGAGATTGCGCCCGCGTGTGGGGTCACATGCAACTGCGACTGGTCCCAGTTTTCTTGCAGCGATCGCTGCTGCTGGTTTTCTGCGTTGCGCTGACCAGTTGCCAGTCGCATAAAGCCAATTCCGGATCTTCGATCGAGTTCACCCATATTCCGCCGGCGGCGCAAGGTGGACAAGAAAGAGTCGACAGGATCTCTGGACGGGTAAGAAACGCTCGACCCAAGCAGCAGATTGTTATTTATGCGCACAGCGGGCCGTGGTGGGTGCAGCCCTGGCCTGATCATCCCTTCATTCCCATCAAAGCAGACTCGACGTGGAGCACGGAAACTCATCTCGGATTTGAGTATGCTGCGTTATTGGTGGAGCCGGATTATCATCCCCTGCCCGAACTGGATGTAGCTCCTACTCAAGGCGGTTCCGTTGCTCTCGTGACAATTGTGAAGGGCGTTGGAGCGCCGCAATTTGCCCCGACCGGATCGCTTAAATTCAGCGGCTATGATTGGGGTGTTCGCATGATTGCAAGTGACAAGGGAGGCACGAACAACCTCTACGGTCTTGAAAATGCATGGACCGATGCGAGCGGGGCGCTCCACATGCAGATCAAAAAGAAATCGGGGAGTTGGTCGTGTGCAGAGATATTCTTGAATCGCAGTCTCGGGTACGGCACGTATTCGGTAACTGTGCGTGATACTTCTCACTTAGAACCTGCCGCGGTCTTCAGTATGTTTACCTGGGACGACTCGGCTAGCGAGCAGCACTTTCGCGAGATGGACGTAGAGGTCGGTGGCCGGGGTGACGCTGCGAATAAAAACAATGCACAATATATAATTCAACCGTTCTACATTCCTGGTAACCTGTTCGCTTTTGCGGCGCCCTCAGGCAGGTTGACGTATGTCCTGCGCTGGGAATCTGGACGCGCAACTTTCAGGACCTTTCGCGGAAAATCTGCAGGTGCCGGAGCGCAACTCGTTTCTGAACATGAGTTCACGTCTGGCATACCGGTACCGGGTAAGGCAATGCCCCGTCTGATCTTTTACGTCGTTGCGAGCGACAAAAATCCTATGCAGAAGCCAAGCGAGGTTGTGGTTGAGAGGTTTGAATACCTTCCGTGAGGACGGTTTCGAAAGGCGCTGGCTACTCAGGTGTGCCATTGCCGGACTCGCGGGCGTCTGCTTCGCTGTTTCGGCGTCTGCGGTCGATTCCACCCGGACCGTCTCGCAATATCTCCACGACTCCTGGGGAACTGAGAGAGGTTTGCCGGGCGGATCTATAACGGCCATCGCACAGACTTCCGATGGCTATCTCTGGATTGGGACAGATAAAGGCCTTGTTCGTTTCGATGGTTTGAATTTTCACCAGTTCGAGCGGGCCCATCCTAATCCAATCCTGATTGGTCCTGTGCGAACACTCCTGGTTGACGCAAGTGATAACCTCTGGATCTTGCTGCAAAACACCCAAGTCTTTCGCTACCAAAATGGAAACTTCGAGCTTATCCGCGGCGAGGCTGAGAACGGCACAACGGCAATGGCACGGGGGACGTCGGGTGCGGTTTTGCTCTCATCATTAGCTGAGGGAACTGTCACATACAGTGACAACCGATTTCGAAGCCTGACTGACCAGCGAGCAACTCCCTTTAGTTGGTTTGATCGTCTGGCGGCGCCCACCTCGGTGGTGATCTCCATGGTGCAGACTGACGACGGAAAGATTTGGCTTGGCACGGAGCGTCGAGGTCTCTTCTATCTCCAGGAAGGCCGCGTCTCGAGCGCCTTGAATGGGCCGGTTGATACGAAGATTAACTGCCTTCTTCCTCTTCAAAACTCAGAATTGTGGGTCGGAACGGCGAAGGGTGTGCTGCGCTGGAATGGAACAGAGCTTACTTTGGCAGGTGTACCGTCATCTCTTCGAAATCTCGACGTGCTTTCCATTCTTCGCGACCGGGACTCGAACATCTGGGTTGGCACGAGTCGCGGACTGTTTCGGTACAACGCGAACGGGGTTTCTCTACTAAGTCCTCACGAAACTACAGGACCGATCGCTGCGCTATTCGAAGATCGGGAGGGAAGCATATGGATCGGTAGCGCGCGCGGCCTCGAGCGAGTGCGAGATAGCCCCTTCGTTACGTACTCTCTTCCCGAATTGAAATCGCAGAGTATGGGACCATTGCACGTTGACTCCGGCGGCCGCACTTGGATTGCGCCCATTCAGGGTGGTTTGCGATGGTTGAAGGAAGGAAAAAGTGGGGTTGTCACCGCCGATGGGATCGCCAACGATGTCGTCTACTCCATCGCCGGCACTGGCAAGGATGATGTCTGGGTGGGACGACAACAGGGTGGACTCACCCATCTGCGCTACTCCGGCAATTCGTTTACAGCCAAGACCTACACGCAGGCAGACGGCCTCGCGCAAAGCAGCGTGTACGCGCTGTATCGGAGTCGTGATGGTAGCGTCTGGTCCGGGACTCTCAGTAGTGGTGTAAGCGAGCTAAAGAACGGTCATTTCACAAATTACACGACTACAGACGGGTTAGCGGCGAATACAATATTGTCGGTTGCCGAGGGCCCTGACGGAACGATGTGGTTCGGGACCCCGAAGGGCGTCAGTGCCATGTCGCAGAAGGGGTGGCGAACCTATACTGGCAACGACGGATTACCCTCTGAGGATGTCAACTGCCTCCTGCAGGATTCAACGAGAATCCTGTGGATAGGAACGGCCGAAGGTCTCGCTTACCTCATTGATGGGCATGTGCATGTACCCCGCGGAGTACCTGAGTCCCTCCAAGCACCAATATTCGGCATTGAAGAAGACAAAAACGGCCGACTGTGGATCGCGACCTCAGATCATGTTTTGCGCGTTCCGCGCGACAAACTGCTAAGCGGTGTTGTGAAAGCAGTCGATGTTCGCGAGTATGACCGGGCCGATGGTCTCGAGAGTACTGAAGGCGTGAAGCGGAGCCGATCGGTGGTCTCGGATTCAGCGGGCAGGATCTGGTTTTCACTCAGCAGCGGCTTGTCGGTTGTTAATCCATCCCAGATCAATGACAATTCAGTTCCCGCGCTGCCTCACATCGAGGCGATCACCGCCGATAACAACACCCCAAACCTCGCCGCCTTCGTTCAAATTCCTCCATCTCCCAGGCGAATCACATTTGAGTACACGGGCCTGAGCCTCGTGGCGCCTGGACGGATTCGCTTTCGATATTTTCTCGAAGGTTTCGACAGTAGCTGGAGTCAGCCGGTTTCAGCGCGAGAAGCCGTTTACACGAACCTTGGGCCCGGCTCCTATCGATTCCGGTTAGTCGCCAGCAACAGCGAGGGGCTGTGGAACGGGCCAGAGACTGCGATCGCTTTGAACGTCGCCCCGGCCTACTATCAAACTTACTGGTTCCGATTGTTGTGCGTGGCTGCGTTTCTGGCATTCCTTTGGGGGCTGTACCAACTCCGAGTGCAACAATTCCGGCGGGAGGAAGGCAAACTTCGCGAATCCATCGAGACCATTCCGGCGATGGTCTGGATGGCTGGACCCGATGGGGCCGTTCAATTTCGCAATCGACGCGCGGTTGAGTATACCGGCCTGTCGCAGCTGGGAAAAGGGGAGACAGTCGGGACAATTGCTGTTCATCACGAAGATCGGGATCGAATTGTACGACGACTGGATGCAAGCTTTGCCAGTGGTGAGCCGTTCGAGGAGGAGATGCGTATCCGCCGCGCCGACGGGGAGTATCGGTGGTTTTTGAGCCGCGTCGTGCCGCTGCGGGACAAGCGAGGAAAGGTCGTGAAGTGGTACGGTGTGGCGACCGACATTCAAGACCGCAAGCGTGCGGAACAGCTACAGGCAGACCTTGCCCACACCAATCGGGTCAGCACGATGGGAGAATTGGTTGCCTCCATCTCGCACGAGCTCGCACAGCCGATCACGGTCACTACCGCTCATGCCAAGGCATCTTTGCGATGGCTTCAGCGCGACCCGCCCGAAGTGACTGAAGCTCGCAAAGGAACGGAAAAAATCATCGAAGCCGGAGCCCTTGCGTCGGAAATCATCAACCGCCTGCGATCGTTGTACAAGAAAGCCCCTCCCAAACGGGAGTTGGTCGCGATAAACGAGGTCATCAGCGAAATGGTCCTGCTGCTGCGGGGCGAAGCCAACGAGCATGCCGTTTCGATTCGTACGGACCTTGCTGCCGATCTTCCCAAGATCACGGCGGACCGGGTGCAATTGCAGCAGGTTCTGATGAACCTCATGTTGAATGGTATCGAGGCGATGAAGGAGACTGGCGGAGTGCTCACGGTCAAGACGGGACGAGGCGACGGCCAAGTGCTGATCTCAGTCAGCGACACCGGAGTAGGATTGCCGGCCGGAAGAGCTGACGAGATCTTCAATGCCTTCTTCACGACTAAACCTCAAGGCAGCGGCATGGGGCTGGCGATCTGCCGTTCCATCGTGGAATCGCATAGTGGCCATTTGTGGGCCACATCCCACGACGGACGAGGCGCGACGTTTCATTTCACTCTGCCAACCGGAGTCGTGGAAGTGTCTGCGGCAACATGATTCCGAGTTCAATTGGCTCGACGCTGCTATGGTATCGCCTGGACGCATTCCTTGACTGCAGTACTCCAGGCGCAATCATCCAAAAAGCTGAGGGTCGGTTCCGAGGGTACGCTTGGCTACATCGCTGAAGTCACCTTTGAAACACTTCCGCTAAAACCTCTACGCTCTACCGGCCTTCTTATCTTCTCGAGTCTTCACGATGCAGCGGCGGCCGCTCCGCACTTTATTGAAATGGGCGCCATGGCCGCTGAATTGATGGACGGAAGATGTCTTCACATCGCGACGTCGATCCCTGAGATTCCCGAGAGTTAGAATCTAGTAAGCGAGGATTCGGGGGGCGCTCCTGGTGGAGTTTCGCGCCTTCCAAGATGACGAGTTGACGAAGATGGAGGAGAACGGGCTCAAGTTTGCCTCGTCGCTCGATCTTCACGAGCCTGCTCAATTTAGTCGAGATCCGAAAGCTGCAGCGATCCTCTGGAAAGTCCGAGAGGGGCTCTATCCGATCGTGGCATCGGCTAGAGCTCAGGGAACGTGTTTGATGATTGAGGACGTCTGCGTTCCTCAGGAACGAGTCGGCGACGCAGCGAACGACATCATTGACCTGCAGCGTAAGTTCCACTACCTTGTAAACGTCGCTGGCCATGCGTCAGCGGGAAATCTTCACTTCCTCGTAGGTGTGAACTTCGGCATTCCTTCGGATGTCGACAAGTACGCCGCCTTCATGGAGGAGATGACGACGCTCATCGTCAGCAAGTATGATGGCTCCTTGAGGGCTGAGCACGGGACAGGGCGAAATATTGCGCCATTCCTGGAGAAGCAGTGGGGCCCAAAGGCAACCGCCTTAACTTAATGTGGCGGATCAAAAAGCTCTTTGATCCCAGAGGTCTGCTCGCTCCCGGCGTAATGCTCAACAAGGATCCGCTTCGGCACGTCAAGAACACGCATACGTTCCCCGAAATCGAACACGTCGCGAACGCCTGCATCGAATGTGGCTATTGCGAGCCGGTCTGCCCAAGCCGTCATCTCACCACAACGCCGCGTCAGAGAATCGCACTGCGCCGAGAGATGATGCGGCATGAGCCAGGCTCTCCCATCCAGACCTGCGCTGGTGACAGTTCCTGCGAACACGCTTGTCCTGTGCAGATCAATACTGGCGTCATGATGAAGCAATTCCGTCATCTCGAACACAGTCAGGCACAAGAGTGGGTGGCGGAGAGAATCGCGGATAGCTGGGGGTCTGGTGGAACCGATAGCCCGTGCGTCAATGCTGGTTGGGAATGTCGCTGCAAAGGTGCTCGGGAACGGAGGCGTCCGCGGCATGTTGAACATGGCGCGCAAGGTGATCAGTCCGAGCTACTTCCGAGCTGGGTCGAATCCCTGCCGATGCCAGCGTCGTCGAAGCTACCGAGGACCAGACAAGAAGGTGCAACTGCAATCTATTTTCCTGCCTGTATCAACAGGATCTTCGGTGGATCTAAGTTGTCCCACCAAGAGTCACTTCCAGCAGCTTTTGTTACTGTCTCTGAGCGAACTGGATACCCTCTGTTTATCCCTCCCGATGTTGTAGGGAACTGCTGCGCGACCGTGTGGCACTCCAAAGGATATAACGCTGGCAACATTCTGATGGCGAATCGCGTCGTGGAGAATATGTGGCGCTGGAGCAAAGGGGTGCACCCTCGGCCTCAAACAAGAAGTACTTGATGACCCAACGTTAGAGAATCGCGAACGTCATAAGGCCCTCACTATCTGTGACTCGATCACCCGGGCTGACGAGATGCTGCTCCCGAAGCTGAATGTAACCCGGAAAGCTCGAACCGCGACGGTCCACCCAACTTGCTCGATCCACACCCTTGGTATCGATACGACACTCCGGAAGATAGCGGGTGAACTCTCAGAGAAGCCCTTCTACCCACTCACCAGCACTTGCTGCGCCTTTGCTGGAGATCGCGGGTTGCTTCATGAAGAGCTAACCCGCTCAGCGACACGCGAGGAAGCTGGGGAGCTCGCTGGCAAGAATCTCGATCTCGACCTGTGTGCCAACCGAACCTGTGAAGTCGGGATGGAGCACGCTACTCATGCGCCTTACGAGTCCTTCGTGTATGCGCTCGAGGAACTGACTCGCGAGTGATAGCATGGATCCCCGGCCAGAGCAGCATGGCTCGCCGGGATTTTTTCATATGGATTCAAGGGCGAAGATCGTTGGACGAGGAGCTACAACCTCACGTTTTGACTACACTTCCACGACTGCGGTTGGCAGAGTGAAATGAAACGTCGCGCCTCGTCCGTCGTGGGGTGTGGCCCACAAACGGCCACCATGCGATTCTACGATGGAACGGCTGATCGCCAGCCCCATGCCGCTGCCTTGAGGTTTCGTGGTGAAGAAGGCATCGAAGATCTCGTCCGCTCTTCCGGCCGGCAATCCTACGCCGGTGTCGCTGACTGAGATCAGCACTCGACCGCACTCGCCTCGTCCCGTCTTGACCGTGAGCACTCCGCCGGTCTCCTTCATCGCCTCGATACCATTGAGCATGAGGTTCATCAGTACCTGCTGCAGTTGCA
>Ga0209624_10004052_pt1 | contig 10180 bp, 10 predicted proteins | sample JacPinW_OM2H0_O1_FD_188565 | JGI IMG/M metagenome (GOLD analysis project Ga0209624, IMG submission 188565) | Forest soil microbial communities from Algoma, Ontario, Canada - Jack Pine, Ontario site 1_JW_OM2H0_O1 (SPAdes) (version 2) | ecosystem: Environmental > Terrestrial > Soil > Boreal... | reverse complement strand
CGATCTTGGATCCGGCGAAATCCAACGGCTCACGTTCGGCATTGAAGACGTCACGCCGTCATGGGGATCGCCACCACAGTGACGCAGACCCTTCGACGCAACGAGCCTGCTAGCAGCACGAATGAAACTTAGAACTTTACTAAAACGCCTCGCTGTCGTGGCCGGCGTGATTCTCTTGGCGCTCATCGGCTGGGTCGCTTATTGGACCCATATACCGAATAAGCCGTCCAACATTTTGGATTTTCGCCCGAGCACATTCCAGGCCAAGACAGATGCGCGGTTCTTCTACTCGATTGGCAATGAGCTCAAGAATGCTGACCACCTTAACCTGAGCGCGCCCACTCTACTGCGCGGCTCGATTAGGAATGCTCTCGTTTCCCCGGATGGAACCGCGATTGCCGTTGTTGCGGACCGGCTCCTAACGGTCGTCGGCCGAGACGGTACGCTAATTCGTCAGGTTGCCCGCGTGGATTCGATCTATCGCGAGCCGAAGCCAATAGGCCAGAAATTCTATCGCGACGAAGACTTTCAATGGACGAGAGACTCGAAGAGTCTGTTTCTAATAAAGGACGAGTACTACGAGTCCAGAGGATCGCAACTTTTTTCGGGCAAAGGAGAACTTTGGAGCTACGACGTTCAGACCGCAAGCATGCATCTGGTCTTGAGCCCGTTCCCGGCATATAGCTACTTCTTCGGTCAGGGCTCCGGCATTTATTTTTCCGTGCCGACGAAAGCCGGAGACCTGCAACTTAGGTATTTCGATGGCAAGGATGTCCGAGACGTTGGCTCACCCGATGGCGCGAAAACTATAGTGGGTGGATTGCCAGGCGGTGTTGGTGAGTCCCCCTTTTTCTCATTTTCATCTATCGACTACCAAGACGCTGTACTCCCTGCGAAAGGGGTCGTTTTTGCGAACGATCAAACCGTTCGCCTCCTAAGGCTTGTTATAGAGAACAAGCCGTACCTCACGTTCACAGAGGGGGAAGGTCTAAAGGGGCCATATTATTGTCCGGAGATGTTCGGGAGCGCATTTCTGCCCGGCGATCGCTATTTTCTTCTCAATGCGCGCTACTGTGGCAACTACAATGGGCAATTGCTCATCGACACTGAAACTGCGCGGTATGAGCGTGTTCCCTCCGATACACGCATATACCCAATTCTGAATACGGACTCAGACGTGCGCTACCGAATTACAAGTGGAGGAATTGTGGCCAAGTAGAACGCTGCGCATTCGACAGCCGTTCTAGGTATCTCTTTGGGAAGGAGGATCAGTCGTGGTCGACAAGCCCCGACGCGCAGATGCAGGACCGTATTGGGACTCAGCCGTTATTGCGACGAGCACGAGGAAGGCTGACGACCCCGCAGCCTCGGACAAACGTAGCACTGCGGAGATCATCGCGGCATATTTAGAAAGCCAGCTCAATGACGATGCCACGAATTCACTTGCCGTCGTACATTTTCGCGGTGGCCCGGAAGAGTTTCGCGCTGGCCTGGAACTCCTTGCCAGTAGCGATTCGCGCGAACGCTCAGTCGGTGCTGACGTCCTCGCTCAGCTTGGCTGGCGAGATCGGACATTTCTAGAAGAGTCACTTGATGCGCTCCTGCCCGCATTGAACGATCCGGACGCCTCCGTCGTGCAGTCCGTGATTTTTGCTCTGGGGCACAGAGCCAGTCCCAGAGCAATTGAGCCTCTACTGCTGTACGTTAGCCATTCTTCAGCCGACCTTCGGTATGCGGCGGTTCACGGACTGATGCCCCACGACACGCCCGCTGTAGTGGACGCCCTTGCGATCCTGTCACGGGATTCCGACCGGGATGTCCGAGACTGGGCTACTTTTGCTTTGGGAAGTCAGCTCGAATCAGATTCGGCCACGCTTCGCGCAGCCCTACACGAACGCGTGAATGACACAGATCCAGAAGTGCGTGGAGAAGCGCTTCGAGGACTCGCACGTCGCCGGGATACGAGTATCGCTGGGGCTGTCCAACGGGAGCTGGAAGGCGAGTTCCACGGCGACTGGGCGGTCGAGGCGGCAGCTCTTCTGGGTGACGCACGGTTCTTGCCCGCGCTGAGAGCACTTAGCGCGCGGCTGTCCGACAAGGATGCCGTGTACTTTCGCGGATCAGTGCAGGATGCGATCGCTGCATGTGAGGGTCGGCGGCCCGAGGAAAGTGAAACTCTCCAATAGCCCACAGATGAATCCCTTCGCCTTAATTGCGGCAATCTATCGGCGTTGGTCCCAAAAGCAACAGAGATTGGCGGCAGCTTGCGCTGCGTTTCGACAGGCCTTTCATCAGGAACTTAGCGGACTTTACCCCCATCCGTCCGAGTGGCCCCGCGGGACAGGCATTGAACCGCGGCTGCGAAAGTCATTTCCGGGGTTACAGGCGGCCGTTGCGACGTTTCGACCGTTTGTGCCCGACAAGCAAAAGGGCGCCTTTGATTATGCTTGGCTCGTTTATCGAACATCAACGAAACGCGAAATTGATGATCAGGATTACACGCACTACATGAACTTTGGGTCGGAAACGACCAATGAGACTGGGTGGATTACGAGATACAGACAAAACGGCAAGGTAAACTTCAGAAGAAACGTCGACCGTCTTTTAGAATTCGCCGGCGAACGGCAAATCTCTCTGGCGTGGCGTCTGTTTTGGGCGGGTCTCAGTGCCCTGGGTGCGACTTTGTATCTAGCTCTGTACGCGGGTTGGCCGCTGGGGGCGGTTACGTTATCGGGCCTAGCTGTCTTCCTGATCGCCCTTTTCGTCCAACGACACGTGTGGTAATCGCACGGCTACCGCGTGTTCTACTTTAATGGCCAACCGGTGAAGCGTGAGGCGGATCTGCAGTTGATGTTCCGTCTGACGTGGTACGCGAGTGATTTCCGCCAACGCGAATAGCCGGAATTCTGAACGAACTCGGCCTCAGCAACGATAGGAATATCATTGACGCGCATCGTAGTAACAAGGAATCCGCATCGAATGTCGGATAGTGTGTAGGGGGATTGGTGGGAACTGAGATTACCTTAGACGTCGCCGGTCTCACGCTGGCCTGGAGCAAGAATTCCCGCGGCCAAGACCACGGAATGCTCTTTCAAGAAAAGGACCGACAACGTACTCCCTCGGATCAAATCGATTACGACTGGTTCGCTAAAAACAAAGAGGATCCGGGACCCATGGAGATCGGGTTTTGTAGGTCTCTCAGAGAGGTCCTCCCTAGAATCGAGCTGCTCGGATTTACGCTTGATCACGTCAGACGTGAATACGAGCGATGCGTCAAAGCGTACGGAGCAGACCGCGACGATGCGAACGGAAAGAAGGCCCCGCCGCCAATGAGCTTCTCTGAGTTTGTCGCCTTTGCAACGGCACACCCACTGGAAACACTTGACGATACGTATGACGACGACGACTCACGGATGAGAGGCCGATTCAGCGACGAAGCTCTTACGCAACGAATTCCTCGCCACTGGGACTACGACATGCTGGCTTACTCTGAGCGCAGTTATTTCGGCCGATTGATAGACATTCTGAGCCCTTACGCCATGCTACGCCTCCTTGCGCAGAATCCAGCAAACTTAGAAGCTGACGTCGCATGGCAGTATGGTCCATTGGTTGAGGCGGGATGGGCGACGGAAAGTGAGTTTGTGCCGGAGGCGAGACGCAGACAGACGTTCTTGGTCGCGACCGAAGGAAGCTCCGACGCGCATATTCTCAAGCACGGATTTTCATTGCTTAAACCGGAGATCTATGACTTCTTCCGTTTTATCGACGTGAGCGAACGCCATCCATTCCCTGGGACGGGGAACTTGGTTAAGTTTGCTGAGGGGCTTGCGAAGATCGACGTGCAGAATCAAGTTGTCTTTCTATTCGATAACGACGCGGAGGGGCTCGACGCATACCAGCGCGTGTTGAGCTTAAACCTGCCGTCCAACATGCGGGCAATGATGTTGCCGGAGCTAAAGCAGTTTCTGGCATTTCCAGCCCGCGGCCCTGACGGTGTGAAAACCGCCGACATCAATCGGCGTGCAGCAGCTATAGAGTGCTACTTAGATCTAGAGTCGCACAACGACGTTACGGCCAAAGTCATTTGGACTACTTACAAGAAGGAACTAGATGCCTACCAGGGTGCACTCGAAAACAAAGAGAATTACGCAAAGGGGTTTCTGAGGCAAACCAGCCAAACCGTGGGCGCGGGCACCTATGACGTAAGCAAACTGCGTGCTGTCCTAGATGCGCTCTGCGCGGAGTGCCAGCTAATTCCCGAAGAAGCGTTGCAGGCCATCCCCTGGCCACCCAATGAGTGGTAAGAGCAATGAAAGGTGCAATTGATCGATGTGATTATTTTTGGCGGGATATATCTATACCCCCCAACGATTGTTAGAGCGCATGCCAGGATGCGCCAAATGCGTCCTTCGTGGCACCGATATGATCTGACCAGACTACCGGTCGCCTAATGCGTCAACGGCGACTGGTCATATCCCTGTAGCTTGGCTTCGATTGCCGAGCCGAAGTGAGCAGTGGGCATCGACGGTGTAAGCTTTTCAGCCTGCTCTCGTGCGGCGATGCTTGTCTGTGCATTCTCGAAAGCGGCCCTGAGGGACGGTGAGTTCGGCAGTGAGTCCCGGACGAATGCTTCTCCGAAATTGGTGAGGTCCCGATCGTTACTGCACCCAAAGGACGTGCGGTCGGCGGCTGCAGCGGCGATGACGATCGAACGCTCGTCCGCAAGAAACGGAATGAAGGCGCCCGCATGACAGGCCGAGATGATGACGACCCGCCAGCGAATGCCTGCCTCATCGAGGGCCTGTTTAAGGTCCGCCCCGGTCAGATCATTCAGAGGTAATGCGCCGTTCGAAACGCTAATGGCGGGTTGCTCGGATCCATGAGAAGAGATGACGAGCGTCAGAATGTCACGCTCACGATCCATCCTTCTCCCGATATCCGCGAGCGCGAGTTTTAGGCCCGTGACCGTGGCCAGGGGTTGCGATTCGAGGTCCCGCTGATCATTGACGAGCAGCAGAGTGCGTTGCTGTGCTCCGTACCGATCGCCGATCACCTTGGCTGCTAAAGCAATCTCTCCGGCAAAGACCTTCTGTTCACCAACGCCCGCAAAACCAACCATGAACATACTCGCGTCCCCCGAACGGGGTGCCATGGACGCGACCGCAGCATCGATGCGAGCCGCCTGCGTCATCAGCAGGCGTTCTGCATCCCTCATGCTGCGTGCATAGCTGCCGGACGCATAATTCTCTGGCACGTACCAGAGCGGACCGCTCTCCAAGTAGCCCGAGAAGGTATTTCTGACGATGACCAGCGCAACCAAGGCAAGCGCTAGCGCGCGCCGCTGAGGTCTTGCGGTGGCTGCGCGAAGACCACGGGCCATGTACATCCCTAGTATGGCGAGCAGACCCCAAGACGCGGCGATGTGAGCCGTACGGGTGCCAGTGCGATCGACGATCCAGAGGCCCAGCACTGCAATCGTCGCGAGGCCCGCTGTGAGGAAAAGTACACCGCGCCAAGAGATCTGCGGGTCCGTCGTCCGCCAAATGAGCCAACTTAAGCCGAGAATGCCGAGCGCCTTGCAGGCGACACCTTGCGCAGCAAAGAAGTTGAACGCAGCGTTCGGACCGACACCAATTCGGTCAAGCCCCACGAGCAAGAGGACCGCCAGCACGCCAATCAACGCGATCGCAAAATCCGGCGCATCCAGCGCACGACCGTCGAATCGACGCCAGGTGGCCCATCGCAGCAGCGCCGTCATTGAGCGACCGAGCGACCGCGCCGGCTCGGGCGTCCGTTCGCTTATGAGGGTCGCCTCGCTTGGCACGACGGCAGAGAGAGTCTTATCCGAGTACTCGGTGCTGCCTGTCTGAGCTCTTAGGCCGTTCAGCTCGGCTTGCGCAGCAGTTCCGGTCATACCTGGAGGTAGATCTCTCGCCGGCACGACGAACGCAGCGACCGCGTCAGTCCAGATGAACACGTGATCGTTCGTCCCGGTGACGTCGCGAGCCGCCGCCCATGTCGTCATGGATTCGCCATTGGTGCGGCGAACACGCACCCCGAGCGGCGAGAACTCGTAGTGCCATTCGCCCAGGAATGCGGCATTCGGTAGCGGACGCATCCAGTAACGAAGCAGTCGACCGACGACCACCAGCGCCCCATATCCGACAAGGATGCCGGTAAACAGGGAGTTCGCCTCAACGGGATTGTGCGCGAATCGCATCAGGAGGTAGACCACGATCCCGAACGCGGCCGGGAACCCGACAATCAGCGCGGCGCCACGCCAGCCGCGACCCTGAACTCGCCCCGTATACGCGGCCTGATACGCCTTCCAGTCGGCCGGCGCCAATCGCGTTGATACCGAGAATCCGTTCATTACCCGCCCGTCCGCGTGCGCTTTTCTGCCTCTATAAAGCGTTCCAGATCAGGCCATCCGGAACTGTGCGGCAGGGCAAAGTTTGCTAAGGATGGGCGAAATGCGGTTCACGATCCGTCTTGGCGAACTACTCCTGAATGCAGCAGGGTTGAAGGTCGGCGAGAACATTCGCCCTCTGCCTCCGATGGCGATCAATCCGGGGTTCAGAGACTTACCCAAGGCTATGGGCAGGTTCGGACCAATTGGCCCGGAGACTTTATCGAGTATCGGCAGTTTTTAGACCCAATTAGCCGGCTGACTTTTTGGAGTATTGGGGCAAACTGCCTAAATACTCCCGTTGAACAGCGCTTGAAGACACGAAAGGACTTGGAGGGACAGGTCGAGAGGGAGTCTCAGACGGGTTCAAATTTTCATCCGCTTCGAGAGGAAGTACTTTTTTGGAACTCATTGATTTGTCTGAGAGCGAGCGAAAATTTGGTCGGAGTATTGGGTACAAACGACCACAATTAGCGAAAAAGAATGTCGAGTTTCCGCTGAAACTGGCCCCTTACTCCCTCTTTCCTTTTACCTGCAACACCCGCAACGTGGTCTGCGCAGCGGATTCAAGAGTTATTACTGCCCTGAGAGCCAAATAACATACGGTCCGGCTCCCCTTTCACCGCATTGCCGTCACCATGCAAGACCGCGCGCTCTACTCGATCCAGGAAGCCCGAAAGCTACTCGGTGGCATTTCTCGGAACACGATCTACCATCTCCTCCGGACCGGACAGCTCGCCAGCGTCGTCATTGGCTGCCGGCGGTTCATTTCCCCCGCTGCGATTGCCGAGCTCATCGCCAGGTCGACCACGACCATCAGCCCATCGCAAGCCTCAACACGATCGCGCCTGACGTCCCAAGCGGTTCTTCCCCTGCCACTACCTACCTCCCGTCGAAGCCGGACTGTGCGGGCTCGGAATTGATCTCATGCACCGTGGCTTCTATCTGCCCACGCCACGACACGCTCGGCACGCGACACCCATAGGGTGCAACTCAGGCCCGGCATCACCGGCCGGCAAGACCCGGCGCTTTGAATTCAACACGCCACTCGGGCAGCGGGAGCTGCGTGCACGGGGAAGGAATTGGAGTGAGGGCAGGATAGCGGAGTGTCCGCGTGTGCTGCAGACAGCGCGGATCCCATGAGCTGCCGCTCAACCCGATCGTCGCTGCCTTCGATCACCGTTCGCGTGTCCGCCGACGAGAAGAACTGGTTCGCCACACTCGCTCGTTCGCGGGGCTTGTCGGAGTCGGCTCTCGCCCTTTCAGTCATCCGCTCGGTGAAGGATTCGGGCTCGCTCGACCCCCACGCGACGGGTCCCCGGTCGCCGGCGACAGACCGGATCACCATTCGCCTGCGTCCGGGAGATGGGGAAGCCATCGCCCGACGGGCGTCGGAGCGGGGGATGAAGCCGTCCGCTTATCTCGCCGCCCTGGTGCGCGCACATGTGGCCGTGAACCCGCCCCTCGCCTCCAAGGAAATCGCGGAACTCAAGCACAGCGTCGTCGTCCTGAGCGACCTGGGCACGCTCCTCGCCCAGACCGCCCATAACCCGGCACTGGGCGGCCCAAGGCTGGAGGAGCTTCGACAGAACATCAGCCGCACGCGGGCCGCGGTGGCCGCACTGGAACAGCGCACGCACGACCTGGTGCGCACCGCTCTCATCAGCTGGGAGAGCCGCAGTGTCTAAACGACCGTTTCGTGTGCCGTCCTCAGGTGCGCCGTTCCTCTATCTCTTCAGCGGTGGGCGGGCCGGCCCTCATGGGTCAACTGGCTTCAGCGCCTCCCAGATCGAGCAGATCCGACGCACCGTGATGAGCAGGACCCCAGAAGTCATGGTGAAGGTGACCGGCGGAGGCCGGAGACTCGGCGCCGTCGCGGCCCACCTCTCCTACATCAGCCAGCACGGGAAGCTCGACCTCGAGACCGACGATGGACAGAAGGTACCCAAGGCGGCGCAAAAGGAGCTGCTGGGGAGATGGCATCTTGAGCTGTCCTCCGGTCAATACCGGCAGCCGCGCGGCAAAGGGCTCGAGATGCCGAGAGTCAAACTGGTGCATAACATCACCTTCTCGATGCCCGCGCCGACACCGCCGGAGGCGGTGCTGGCGGCAACGAAGGCCTTCGCGCGTGAGAAGTTCGGACTTAAGCATCGGTACGTCATGGCACTCCACACGCATCAGCAGCACCCCCATGTGCACCTCGTCGTCAAGGCTGAAGGCAGTGACGGACGGCGTCTGCACATCGACAAGGCGATGCTGCGTGAGTGGCGGCAGGACTTCGCCCAGGAGATGCGGAAGCAAGGGGTCGCCGCGAATGCCACCCCGAGGTCCGTGCGAGGCCAAACCAAGCGGGCCACCAAGGATGTGTTCTACAGGACCCAGCGATGGGGACACTCCTACGCGCTGCGTGAGGAACTCGACGTCATCGTGCGGGAGGTCTCCAAAAGCAAGACCATCTTCGACCCGGCGCGCTTCAGGCTGCTCGAGACCAGAAAGGCGGTCGTCGAGGGCTGGAACGGCGTCGCCGCGAAATTGGAGGCCCAGGGTGAGGTCGTCCTCGGCGGTCACGTGCGGTACTTCGCCATGCATCTACCGCCTGTGCTGACAGACAGGGAGCGACTTGCGGCGGAGTTCAGTCATCGCAGGCAGACGCCTAGAGAGCAGCCAAGGAAGGAGCTCGGAAGGACTCGTTGAAAGCCTTTGAGGTGCTCCCCGATTTAGTACGGCCGGGAGTTAGAGCCCGCGGTTGATATTCTGCCTCTTTCATCCTCGCCGAACGATTCTTACTGCCAATGCGCCATCCAGTTCGCTAATCAGCAATCGCTGGCAACAGTAAATGGAGCGTCAAGCCGACCACGACGCAGCCTCCCGCCACCAACGCACTCCAAAGCAACCGATGCGCCTTGAAAGTACGAAAGCGCAGGAGCGCCAAGATGAGAAGGTTCGAGACGACAGCCGCGGGAAGCGCACCGTAGAAGGTAAAGCCAACCGTTCCCATGTGGGCAAGATCGAATATATCCGCAAACCACCAGCTCCCGATAACCAGCACCGGAATCGCAAAGAGCTCAGCTCTAACCGCGGATCTGTACTTGATCCACAAGGCCACCGGCAAAAGATACGCCAGTGCTCCACAGACGATTGCAAACCAAAAGGTGACCTCGCGAACTGACACGACGTCGCCTTCAGACCTCTGGCTTCGCAACCATAAGCCAAAACACCAGCACGACCGCGGCGAACGCCGGCACGCCCAGCCAGAACCACAGGCGCGCGTATGCGCGGTAGTCTGCCCGCAATGGGAGCCCTTCCCGTTCAGATCTGCGGGCGAGATCGCGCATCCGAATCTGCAGCCAGACAACCGGGAGCCAGCAGGCTCCCGCCAGGCAAAACAGCGCAAGTGACCAACCTAGCCAACCGTGCGTCAGGGGGTAACCCAGCAACCTCGCAAGCATCAACCCGGTCAGCAGCTGAACGATGATCGCGGGCAGCGTAAATAGCCAGTCCGCAAGAACAACCTTCTCGGACACCACACGGATCGCCGCCGCATTTCCGGTGCGGTCGGTAATCCATTTGAAGAAGGCAATTCCAAGTCCGGTGCCGAAGAGGACTGCAGCGCTAATGACATGGATCGCTTTGAGAAGGAAGTAGGCGTTCACATCACTTTCTCGCTGATACAGAGATCACGCAGGGGCTCAAGGAATTCCTCCACCGTTAATAGCCCCACGCAGGGCATCGCACCCCTTGGAAGAAACGCGCCGGAGCCTATCTTCCTCG
>Ga0209624_10004051_pt1 | contig 10184 bp, 8 predicted proteins | sample JacPinW_OM2H0_O1_FD_188565 | JGI IMG/M metagenome (GOLD analysis project Ga0209624, IMG submission 188565) | Forest soil microbial communities from Algoma, Ontario, Canada - Jack Pine, Ontario site 1_JW_OM2H0_O1 (SPAdes) (version 2) | ecosystem: Environmental > Terrestrial > Soil > Boreal... | reverse complement strand
CAACTCGCAGATCGCGGACCCTACCCTTGGCCCCAACCCCGCCCGCGGCGTAAAATAGAAAAACAATTTCCTCGGGTTTAGCCCAGGTTTTAGCGAGCCCTAATCATGAAGATCACAATCACCCGATTCGCCCTGCTCTCAGCGGTTGCCTGCGCCCTTCTCCTCCCCGTTTTTTCCTCCGCCGACACCGTCGTCGAAGAGATCGTCGCCCGCGTCAACAACGAAATCATCACCCGCACCGAATACATCCGCAGCCGCGACCAGCTCAAGCAGGAAGTCCTGCAGCAAGATCCCTCGAGCGCCGACCGCGATTTCAACGACCGTCAAAAAGACGTGCTCCGCGATCTCATCGATCAGCAGCTCCTTCTGCAAAAAGGCAAAGACCTCGGCATCACCGGGGACACGGAGCTAGTCAAGCGCCTCGACGAGATGCGCAAAGAAATGAAGCTCGAAACCATGGAAGATCTGGAAAAAGCCGCCGAGGCCCAGGGAGCGTCCTACGAAGATTTCAAACAAAACCTGCGCAACCAGATCATCACCCAGCGCGTAATCGGCCAGGAAGTCGGCCAGCACTTATCGATGTCCAAAGATGACGAGAAAAAGTTCTACGATCAGCACAAAGCCGAGATGGAGCAACCCGAGCAAGTCCGCCTCAGCGAAATTCTCATCGCCCCCAAGCCGCCCGCCAAGCCCGCCGCCCCCGGCGCCAAACCCGACCCGCCGTCCGACGCCGAAAACGAAGCCGCACTAGCCGCCGCGCAGGCCAAAGCCAATGATGTTCTCGACCAGATTCATAAAGGGGTCCCCTTCGCCGACTTAGCGAAAAAATTCTCCGACGGACCCTCCGCAAAAGACGGCGGTGATCTCAGCTACTTCAAGCGCGGCACCCTCGCCAAAGAACTCGAAGACAAAGTCTTCGCGCTCAAGGCCGGAGCCGTCACCGAAGTCATTCGCACCAAGCAAGGCTACGTAATCCTGCAAGCGGCCGAACATCAGGAAGCTGGCGTCCCCAGCCTGAAAGAAGCCGAGCCCCGCATCCAGGATGCGCTCTACATGCAGAAGCTCCAGCCCGCGCTGCGCGCCTACCTGATGACCCTGCGTGAAAACGCCTTCATCGACATCAAGGCAGGCTACGTCGATTCCGGAGCCAGCTCCAAACAAACCAAGCCCATAGAAACGTCAGACAAGGAATCCAAAACCAAGAACCTGAAAAAAGGGAAGAAGCTGGGCGTCTTTTAAGCTAATCTGGCTGGAACGATCGCGCGTTTAGACACGCGCTTCGTATCAGGGCATGCCTTTAGGCATACCGCAAGCGCCCAACTACAACGCGCCTTCAGGCGCTGCACTCCCGCTCACGTGGAGGCTCATGAAAGATTTCTTCATCTCCGACTGCTCCCGCCAGGAAAACAAAATCATCACCGCGGGCTTCGTCGTCGCCTCCAAGCAGGTCAAAGCGAAGAAAAACGGCGAGCCCTACCTCGCCCTAATCCTCGCCGATCGCAGCGGCCAGATCGAAGCCAAGATGTGGGACAACGTCGAAGAATTCATTGCCATCTTCGAGCAGGACGACTTCCTCAAAGTCAAAGGCCTGATCAACAAATATAAGAATCGCTTCCAGCTCACCATCCACAAACTGCGCCGCATGGAAGAAGCCGAGATCGACTACACCGACTATCTTCCCAAAACCACCAAAGACATCGGCGAACTCTGGCGCAGCCTGACCGAATTCGTCGCGACCTTCCAAAATCCGCACCTCAAGCAGTTAGTCGAACTCTTCATGGCCGACGCCGAAATTGCCGAGCGCTATCGCAACGCTCCCGCCGCCAAAACCCTCCACCACGCCTACATCGGAGGCCTGCTCGATCACGTAGTCTCGCTCTTCCGCTCCTGCGATCTGATGTGCCGCAACTATCCTCAAGTTAATCGCGACCTCCTCCTCACCGGAGCCTTCCTCCATGACATCGGCAAAATTCAGGAGCTCACCTACAATCGCGCCTTCTCCTACACCACTCGCGGACAGCTCTTAGGCCACATGATCATCGAACTCGAAATGCTCCAGGCCAAACTAGCCCAGCTCCCCAACTTCCCCGCCGAACTAAAAACTCTCCTCGAGCACCTGATCATCAGCCATCACGGCCAATACGATTTCGGGTCGCCCAAACTCCCCATGTTCCCCGAAGCCCTGATGCTCCACTACCTCGACGACCTCGATTCCAAAATGGAAGCCATGCGAGCCCAATTCGAGCGCGAGTCCGAACAAGAGGGCCCCTGGACCAGCTACAACGCTTCCTTGGGCCGCCCCTTGCTGAATTCGACGAAATTCATGCAGGGCGAAAAACCAGCCGCGATAAAGACTACTGCCGAAAATCTAAGCGAGCAGCGAGCCACGCCCGCCGAGCCCGAGCCCATTAAGTCAGCCGCCTCACCGCTCGATCTGTTCAGCGAACAAAAAGCCTGAAACGCAAACCCTGTTGTCCTCCTGAGCGCAGCAAAGGATCTGCTTTCCCCCCACTTTGACTCTTCGCCCTTAAGCTCTTCTCCGTGCCTCCATGTCTCCGCGGTGAGAAAGCTCTGACCTCATCCCCGTTCACACTCTCGTAACAATCCTCCCGTATATTCTTGCCACATTTCGCGCCCGCGTTCCAGGCGCAGCCAACCCAACCTTGGCGACCAAAGGAGATTCTCAAATATGGCCACCGCACCGAATCCTGAAATTCTTCCCGAACCGTTGACCGTGGCCCCAAGACCCGCAGTTCACGACAAGCTCAGCAAGCGTCCCGGCAAAATCGGCATGATCGGCTTCGGCGTCGTCCTGGTCATCGGAGTCATCTACTCCGCCTATCATCTCCTCACCGATCTCTCCACCGTCCACACCGGCTCGATCATGCCCTACGTTCTCCTCGGCATCGCGCTCCTCGTCGCCCTCGGCTTCGAGTTCGTCAACGGATTCCACGACACCGCCAACGCCGTCGCCACCGTCATCTACACCCACTCCCTTGAGCCGCACATCGCCGTCGTCTGGTCCGGCTTCTGGAATTTCCTCGGCGTTCTCACCTCCAGCGGCCTGGTCGCCTTCGGCATCATCTCTCTTCTCCCCGTAGAACTCATCCTGCAAGTCGGCAGCAAAGCCGGCTTCGCCATGGTTTTTGCCTTATTAGTCGCCGCCATCATCTGGAACCTCGGCACCTGGTGGTTCGGCCTCCCCGCCTCCAGCTCGCACACCCTCATCGGCTCCATCATCGGAGTCGGCATCGCCAACCAGCTCATGTCCCCGAAAACCGGCACCAGCGGCGTCGATTGGGGCCAGGCCACCAACATCGGCAAATCGCTTCTCCTGTCTCCGATCGTCGGTTTCGTCTGCGCCTTCCTCTTATTAACTCTGATGAAAGCCGTCATCAAAAATCGCGCCCTCTACGAAGCTCCCGTAGGCACCGAGCCGCCGCCCTTCTGGATCCGCGCACTCCTCCTCCTCACCTGCACCGGCGTCAGCTTCGCGCACGGCTCTAACGATGGCCAAAAAGGTATGGGTCTCATCATGCTGATTCTCGTCGGAACCGTGCCCACCGCCTACGCCCTCAACCACGCCATCACCCGCCAGCAGTCCGATGACTTCATCGCCGTTTCGCAACAAGCCGCGAACACCCTTTCGAACTACGTCAGCCCCAACGCCGTCATCGGCGATGCTCGCGAAGAAGTCACCGACTACATTCGAAGCAAGGATTTCACTCCCAATACCATGCTCGGCCTGCGCCAGCTGGTGAGCGACATCGGCAACGAAACCGCCCTCTTCGGCGAGCTCGCCAGGATTCCCAACGACCGCGTCCGCAACTTCCGCAACGATATGTACGTCGCCAGCGAAGCCCTGCGCCTGATGAAGAAGAGCCAGCAGCCCGCGATCACCGCCGCCGATTGGAATATTCTCGACAACTACAAAAAACACGTCGACGCCTCCACCCGCTTCATCCCCGGATGGGTAAAAGTAGCCGTCGCCATGGCCTTAGGCCTGGGCACAATGATCGGATGGAAACGAATCGTAGTAACGGTAGGAGAAAAAATCGGCAAAGAACATCTCACCTATGGACAAGGCGCCGCCGCGGAAATCACCGCCATGTTCACCATTGGAGCCGCCGATTGGTTCGGCCTGCCAGTAAGCACCACCCACGTGCTCTCCTCAGGTATAGCCGGCACCATGGCCGCCAACCATTCCGGCCTGCAATGGTCCACCGTCCGCAACCTGGCCATGGCCTGGGTGCTAACCCTCCCCATCTCGATGATGCTGGCGGGCTTCCTGTTCTGGACTTTCAGAAGAATGTTCTGATGTGTTGAGCTGATGTGTCGAGTTGATTTATCGAGTTGATGTGTTGAGCGGTTGCGTTGAGCTTTTGGGTGGCGCAGCGCTTCAGCGCTCGGGTATCAGCTCTGTTTTGATTGCGCCTTTAGGCGCTGAGGTCAGACTCTCGACGAACAATCGACCTCTTCGCAACCTCATACCACGTTCTGACTTTCAGATTTACCACGCACCTACTCGATGCAAGCCAGACGATGCTACCTACTGCATATCCCCGCCCATCGGCACGTACCGGAATTTCTTCCCGTCAAAAAACAACGCCGAGCTAGTTCCCATTTCGCCCGCTTCTTCCACGTAGATCGCTTCCACCGATCTCTTCCTCGTTTTGAACCTTCGCACCGACATCGTCTTGAACGGCAAATTCACAATCACGTACTTTGCCTTCGGAGTCTTATTGCGCCACGCGCTCACCCCCGCGCCATCAATCACCAGCACCACCAATCCCCGCTGCCGCGGATCGCCCTCGCTGAATGTCGTCGTCATCCGCGGATCGCCATAGCCAAAAAAATCGTTATAAGGGTCGATCACCGCATAATTATGCTCGCCCTGATCGAGCATCGGATTCTTGCACCGCGCCGCAATCACGATGTCTTCCACCCCATCGCCGTCGAGATCGCCAAACGCAGCACCAAATTCCGGCAACAACGTGAACTGGTCGCCAAACTGTTGCTGCACAAATTCGTTGTCAATCTTATGAGACACAGCCCGCTGAGCCGCGGCGGGCATCGATACAGCCGGAGCCTGCGCAAAAGCGGGAAGCATGCAACCAAGGCAGAACACAAGGGCAAAGAGCGAAGCAATAGATAAAGATGGGGTTCTCATGCCCCTAATCTAACTCCGCCCCGTCACTCAAGGCAGGTAACGAAAGTCACCAGCTGTCAGTTCGCGGAGATTCGCCAATTACAAATTACAAATTACAAATTCCTCCTGAAGTGCTCCCACCCCCCGGCCCGGAGCCGCCGCGCCTTCCCATCCGCCACCAACCGCATCCCCGCAAATCGCCCCACCCGCCCAATGCAAGTCAGCCGCACTCCTGCAATCTCCGCCGGAACCGCCACCCCCGAAGTAAAAAGCAATTCGTAATCATCCCCGCCATGTAAAGCCAACTCCAGCCGCACCGCCTCATCCCCAACCCACGCCAGCGGAATCGCCGCCGCCTCAATCTCCGCCCCCACGTGGCTCTCCTGGCAAATATGTTCCAGGTCAGTCGACAGCCCGTCGCTCAAATCAATCATCGCCGAAGCCACTCCCCGCTCCCGCAACCAACGCCCCACTTCAATCCGCGCCTGGGGACGCGAATAACGGTTCGAATCATGAGAAGACCGAAACGCGCGCCGCAAATTCTTCGCGCCCTTCGACTCACGCAGCCGCCCCAACTCCGCCGCCGCTCCTCCCAATTCCCCCGTCACATAAATTCCATCCCCCACCTTCGCTCCCGATCGCAAAACCGCCTTCCCCCGAGGCACTGATCCCACCATCACAATGTCCGCCTGTATCCCACTCGCCGACTGCGCCGTGTCGCCTCCCGCCAGCGTAACTTTGGCCTCCCGAGCCAACTCCAGCAATCCCCGCAAAAATCGATCCACCCATTTCTGCGGCACATCGCGAGCCACCGCCAGCGACAAGAATGCCGCCAGCGGCTCCCCGCCCATCGCCGCAATATCGCTCAACCCGCGCGTCAGGCAGCGCCACCCCACCACCTCCGGTGGATGCCAGTCCCGCCGAAAGTGCACCTTCTCGATCGAGAAATCGGTAGTAACCAAGACTTGGTGACCATGGGGAACCCGCAGCACGGCGCAATCATCTCCGATCCCCTTCACCACCGCCAAACCCGCCCCCGCGGCAGCCCGCCGTATCCCCTGAATCAGCTTCTTTTCCCCAGTAGGCATATCGCCTCAATATATCAACATGCTGAAACCAATCAGCCTGCTGGCAGCTAGCGGCTGGCAGCGAGGTTCACTACAATCGTTACTGTAGTGCCAACGACTCCGTGCCCTTACCACTTACGCGAGTAATTTGCCCGTTCGGGCACTGCAATTACCCTGCCTTGGTAACTATTCAAAGGGGCGTAGGGTGGTTGACACGAAGAATGAGGTTTGCTACCTTTGGACTCGCCGTTCACAGATAGTTCTGCCGAACCAAGTACTGCAACATGAATCAGTTGCAACGAATTGGTTTTTGGCTGCCTGGTTCCGTGGTTGCCCATATTAAGCCAGCCTGCATCTTAAAAGCAGCTGGTGGAATCAGGATTCCGAGCTCGAGCAAGACTGTTCCGCTCCCGCCGGTTTCCGAAAGTAAAATTCATTTGCGGAAGTAGGGTCATTGCGTAAACGTTTCTACATATTTTTCGTAGCCCGGGACGAAGCCGGTCAGCTTCGCAAGATCTCCATTCCCGTCCAGTACCTTTACATTCTCCTGGCCGGCGCCGGAATCGCCATCCTCTGCCTCACTGGAATTGCCAGTTCTTATACCCGGATGCTGGCCAAGGTCGAACACTACAATCAGCTCCGCACCGAAGACGCTCAACTCAAAGATCGCTACACGCGTCTCGAACAGGTTGCCAAAGAACGCGATATCCAGGTAGCCTCTCTCGGCTCACTCGCCAGCGAAGTTTCCGCCCTCTACGGACTCAAATCCGATCCCGCGATGGTCGCCGCTTCTACCGAGCAGATTCAGGAAGCGCAGGTTAGCTCCTCGCTCGATCAGCTTTACGCGCTCAAGCACACCGCACTCAGCGGAGCCGCCAGCGTAGGCATCTCGCTCGGGCTCACCAAAAATTCCACCACCGCCGATTGGATCCGCGCCAACTCTGCTCCCAATCTCTGGCCCGTCGAAGGCCAGATCACCGGCTCTTTCGGCGAACGCATCGATCCCTTTAACGGAGAAGGCGCCTTCCACTCCGGCGTCGATATCTCCGCCAACGTAGGCTCGCCCGTGATCGCGCCGGCCGACGGCACCATCACCTTCGCCGACTTCCTCGGCGGCTACGGACGCGCCGTCATGCTCGATCACGGCCACGGCATCTCCACCCGCTACGGCCACCTCTCCAGCTTCGCCGTCACTGCCGGACAAAACGTCCACCGCGGCGACACCATCGGCTACGTTGGCCAAAGCGGACGCTCCACCGGCCCCCATCTCCACTACGAAGTCCGTATCAACGACGTCCCCGTAAACCCCTACAAATATCTTCGCCTGACGGTAGCCAGAGTAGGCACCTACACCGCCGGCGAGTAAGATCGTGCGGAGCGGAACACTTCTGTCCGCTTGTCGGAAACAAAGAGAATGCAGCCAGAGAAAAAGCTGCTCAGGGAGCGTTTCTCTGAAACCTTGAAACTCTGAATCCTACCCGCTAGCCTTCTTCACTTCCTCAATCAACACCGGCACAATATCAAACAAATTCCCCACCACCGCACAATCCGCAATCTCGAAAAATTGGAACACTTCTCTACCCCTGCCGCTGCGGACAGCAAAAAACCCCGCCCAAGCATTGCTCGGACGGGGCACCGTTACCGGTTTTGGAATGGGCTGGCGCGGTTATTGTATTTCCCTATACTCGACCTCGCACGCCTGTAATGCCTTTCCGAACGGAGCACAGTTTAACTTCCCACCTTCACCATCACCGGCCAGGCAGCTCGCCAGTTCGTTGCGCAGAGTCTGGCAAGGGTCAGGTCCATAGAATGCAATCGCGTATGTATCAGATACAGTGTTTTGGGCTGCGTCATAGACGATACCGATGGGCGTTTCGCCTGACACGGGCAACTGCTGCCACCACCGGAACGGTTCAGCCTTATAAGGTGAAAACGCTAGCGCCGACTGCGCACTTACACTTTCGGCTTGGTTGGTTAGAACCGAGGTCGAGGGCGCACCCGTCCATGCTACCGGCGAGTTGGGAGTGACCAACGCGATGGGAGTTCCCGCCCCCGCAAACGGGCCTATGACCAAATTGCGGTCGATGGAAAACGCCCAAGTGGTTAAGGAGCAGCCGGCTGGAGGGCAAGGACCGTTGCCGCCGGTTGGCAAGTACCAGGCGGTGGCAACCGTGTTGCCGGATCCCGGGCATATAGTCACGGACGACGTCCAAACGATCGTGCCCTGGTTATCCCAGAACAGAAAATCATAGCCCGCGTATGAGTTTGCAGTCGCAGCGTCACAACTGCTAATTGTGTTTGTGTCAAAGGCAGCGCCTGATGGGAACGGTTGATAAGTGACCGTAACTTCCCCTGCGTTTGCAATGCCCACGCTCGCAATAATCGCTAGTATGCCGATTGCGAAAGAACTACAGATTTTATTGAACGTTTTCATTTTCCTTCTCCTCTTATTAAGAATTGAACAACTATGGTGATATCCGCGGCTGTTCAAACGCGAAAGCCGCTCACCTGATATAGCGGGAACAAGAGGACAAAGAGGTCAGCCTAGTTGAGGTGAGAGTGAAAAACGTGTGGAGCGGACACTCCTGTCCGCTTGTCGGAAACAAAGAGAAGGCAGCCGGAAAACACGCTGCTAAAAAGAGCGGGGCTGTCTTTGAAACGTCGGGACCTTGAAACCTAGCTCCTAGCCTTCTTAACTTCTTCAATCAATACCGGCACAATATCAAACAAATTCCCCACCACCGCATAATCCGCAATCTCAAATATTGGAGCCTCCGCATCCTTATTAATCGCCACGATGCTCCGCGACCCCTTCATCCCTACAATATGCTGGATCGCCCCCGAAATCCCCAGCGCCAGGTACAGCTTCGGAGCCACCGTCTGCCCCGACGATCCAATCTGCCGATCCATCGGCAACCATCCGCTATCGCAGATCGGACGCGACGCCGCCAACTCCCCTCCGATCGCATCCGCCAACTGCCTCGCCAACTCAATGTTTTTCTGCTCTTTAATTCCACGCCCCACCGAAACAATAATCTCCGCCTGCGTCAAATCAACCGCCTGCTTCGCTTCCTTGAAAACTTCCTGCGGCTTGTTCCGCACCACCCCCGCCGGAATCTCCACCGTCACCGTCTCCACCGGAGCCGCCGCCGCTCCCGCCTCCACCTTATCCGCGCGAAACGATCCATTCTGAAACGTGACAAAGCAAATTCCCGTCCCCGCAAAACTAACATCCGCGACAAACTTCCCCTGAAACATCTGCCGGGTAAAAATCAACTTCCCGCCCTCATTCTTGACGCCAATCACATCGCTGATCGCCGTAGTCTGCAAAGCCGCCGCCAGCTTAGGCACAAAATCCCGCACCTGATACGTATGTGGCATGAGCGCCACTTTCGCCGGATGCTTCCCCAAAAAATCCCGCAGCCCATGCACAAAAGCATCCGGAGTATAAGGCTCGAGCCCAGGCGACTCGACGTCATAAACCTTGGCGACTTTCTTAGAAGCAACCTCGCCAGCAATAGCCGAGACGCCCGACCCAACCACCGCAGCCTCCAGCGTCCATCCGGTAAGCGCCGCAATCGCCTGCCCAGCCGCAATCGTCTCCCAGGAGACGCGATTAAGCTTCCCCTCCCGCTGCTCCACAATCACCAAAATATTCTCAGGCATAAAAGTCAGTTCTCAGTTGTCAGTTGTCAGTAACCCCGCAAGTGCTTTCACTGAAAACTGACAACTGATAACTGACGACTAGATCACTCTCAACTCATTCTTCAACTTCTCCACCAGCTTCTTAGCCACCTCCGCCGGAGGCCCTTCCAAAAACTCCGTATTCTTCGACTTCTGCGGCACGTAAAGCTTTTCAATCTTCTGCAAATTCCCGCCCACAGCCGATTGCACTTCCGCTAAAGTCACCTTCCGCATAGGCTTCGTCTTCGCCTGCTTGATCCCAATCAGAGTCGAAGACGAAGCCT
>Ga0209624_10004050_pt1 | contig 10186 bp, 8 predicted proteins | sample JacPinW_OM2H0_O1_FD_188565 | JGI IMG/M metagenome (GOLD analysis project Ga0209624, IMG submission 188565) | Forest soil microbial communities from Algoma, Ontario, Canada - Jack Pine, Ontario site 1_JW_OM2H0_O1 (SPAdes) (version 2) | ecosystem: Environmental > Terrestrial > Soil > Boreal... | reverse complement strand
CGGCCCCAACGGCGCCGGGAAGAGCACGCTGCTCGACGCGCTCGCCGGCGCTCTGCCCGTCGCTGACGGTCGCATCGAGCGCCACGGTCGCGTGGCGGTCTCGCTGCAGTCCCCCGATCTGGCCCGTCGAACCGTAATCGCGAACGTGATGCTGGCGCTGGCCTGGTGGGGAGTGCCGCGCGGCGAGCGGCGCAGCCGGGCGCGGGAGGCGCTGCGCGCGATGGGGGCCGAGCATCTCGCCGGCCGGCCGGCGGCCGCGCTGTCGGGCGGCGAGCGCCGCCGCGTCCACCTCGCGCGCGCGATCGCGGTTCGCCCCGACGTGATGCTCCTCGACGAGCCGTTTGCCGGCCTCGACGCCGAGGTGCGCGCAAGCCTGCTCGAGGATGCGCTGTCCGCCCTTCGATCGCAGACGCGTGCGACGCTCGTGGTCGTCCACGACCGGGCCGAGGCATGGGCGCTGGCCGATCGTCTGCTGATCCTGATCGAGGGTCGACTCGTGGCGTCAGGTCCCCCGCGGGAGCTGCTCGAGCAGCCGCCCACGGTCGAGGTGGCCCGCTTCCTCGGCTTCGACGGCCAGCTCGACGACGGAGGTGAGACTCTCCTGACGCGGCCGGTGCACGTCCTGCTCGATCCAAGCGGTCCGCTCGAAGCCCGCGTGACGCGCCTCATCCCGGTCGAGGACGGCGCCCGGCTGGAGCTCCAGCTCGACCGCGGGCGGCTGTACGCGCTGGCGCCACTGCCGACACCGGGGCTCGGCGAGTCCGTCCGGGTCAGGATCGAGGGCGGGGTGCGCTTCCCAGTGGCGGAGGTGGCGAGCCCGGTGGCGTCAGGCTGACGCCGGTCGGCACCGGGCCACTGGGCCCCCGGGGGTGGGGATAGCTGCACCCCCTGATGCCAGGCTCCTCCATAGGCGGGAACAACGGACGCGGGCAAGCTCTCGGACTGTCCCGATGGCAACCGAAAGGCGCGCAATGTCCGTTTCCTCTCCCGTCCGTGGCATCGCGGCCCGCATGGGCCGCTGGAGTGCAACTCATCGCCGAGTCGCGATCGTCGGCTGGTTGGCCTTCGTGCTCGCGGCAATCGTGATCGGCTCGGCCGTCGGCCAGAAGACGATTGGCAGCCAAGGCAACGACGTCGGCCAGGCGGGCCGCGCGGACCGGATCCTCAAGCAGGCCGGGTTCGCGCCGGGCGGTCCGCTGACCGAGTTCGCGGTCGTGCAGAGCTCTAAATCAAGAGTCGACGCCCCGGCGTTTCGGGCGGTGATCGGCGATGTCGCGCGCGCCGCGAAGCCGTTCGGGACGGTGCACAACCTGCGTTACCCCACGCCCGGGGCAGATCGTGGTCAGGTTTCGCGAGACGGGCACACCGCGCTCGTCGAATGGGACATGGCCGGCACGCTCGACCAGGCCGAGAACCGAATCGATCCGCTCGAGCGCGCGGTCGCGTCGGTGGGCGCGAGACATCCGAACTTCTACGTCGGCGAGGCCGGCGCGGTGAGCTCCGACAAGGCGCTCAACAACCTGTTCAACCAGCAGGTCGGCGACGCGGGCATCCGCTCGGTGCCACTCACCCTGCTGATCCTGGTCCTCGTGTTCGGATCGCTGTTGGCGGCCTTTGTGCCGCTGATGCTCGCGCTCCAGTCGGTGATCGCGACGATCGGGCTGATCAGCATCGTCAGCCACCTGACGCCGATGGACCCGAACGCGAGCGCGGTCGTCACCCTCGTCGGCCTCGCCGTCGGCGTCGACTACACCCTGTTCTATCTCCGGCGCGAACGTGAAGAGCGCGCCGCGGGCCGGAGCGAGCGTGCGGCGCTCGAGGCGGCGGCCGCCACGTCGGGGCGCTCGGTCCTGATCTCCGGCGCCACCGTGATGATCGCGATGGCCGGGATGCTGTTCTCCGGCGACGCCACGTTCGAGTCCTTCTCGATCGCGACGATGATCGTGGTCGCGGTGGCGATGATTGGGTCGCTCACAGTGCTGCCGGCCGTCCTCTCGAAGCTCGGCGACCGCGTTGAGCGGGGGCGGATCCCGTGGCTGGGGCGGCGCCGGCGTTCGGGTGAGTCGCGGGTGTGGTCGGCGGTTCTGACCCGGGTGCTCCGGCGGCCGGTGGTGTCCGCGGTCCTCGCCGGGGCATTGCTGCTGGTGCTCGCCGTGCCGACGTTGCGGATGCACACGGCGCAGACCCCGGTCGAGTCGCTGCCGCGCAGCGCCGCGACGGTGGAGACGCTCGATCGCCTCCAGGCCGCGTTCCCCGGGCGCTCGATGCCGGCGCTGGTGGCCGTGCAGACCAACACGAGCGCTCCGGCCTTCCGGAGCGCGGTCGGGGCGCTGCGGGCCGAATCGGCGGCAAGCCCGGTCGGCTACGGAGCGGTGTCGGTCGACTCGAACGCCTCGCATACGGTGGCGCAGATCTCGATTCCCCTGCCGGGCAACGGGTCGGATGCGGCTTCGACCCACGCGCTGCTGACGCTGCGCAACCAACTCCTGCCGGACACGATCGGCCACGTGCCGGGCGTGAAGTTCGCCGTCACGGGCACCGCCGCCGGGTCCTACGACTGGAACCAGATGATGAAGAGCGCCATGCCGATCGTGTTCGCCTTCGTGCTCACGTTCGCGTTCCTGCTCCTGCTCGTGTCGTTCCGGTCGATCGTGATCGCGGCCAAGGCGGTCGTGCTCAACCTGTTGTCGGTCGCCGCCGCCTACGGAGTCGTGGTCGCGGTGTTCCAGTACGGCTGGGGCCAGCACCTGCTCGGCTTCAAGTCCTACGGCGGCATCACGTCGTGGCTGCCGATGTTCATGTTCGTCCTCCTGTTCGGACTCTCGATGGACTACCACGTGTTCATCCTGAGCCGGATCCGGGAGGCCTATGACCGCGGTATGAGCACCGACGAGGCGGTCGAGCATGGGATCAAGACGACGGCCGGGACCGTCACCAGCGCGGCGATCGTGATGGTGGGCGCCTTCTCGGTCTTCGCCACGCTGCCGATCGTCGACCTCAAGGAGATGGGCGTCGGCCTCGCGGCCGCCGTCCTGATCGACGCCACCGTGGTCCGCGGCGTCCTGCTCCCCGCGGTCATGAAGCTGCTCGGCGACCGCAACTGGTACCTGCCGGCGTGGCTCGAGTGGCTTCCCCGCGTGGAGAGGCACGGCGAGTCCGCGCCGGAGCCGGTGCTGGCCGTGGCCGCCTGACCGACTCCCTAGATGCGGGTGACTTTTCCGTTGATATTCAACGGAAAAGGCACCCGCACCGGGCGGGGAGGACGGACCGCGCCGCCCCACCGCACCGGGGGAGGCGGACCGGCCGCGTAGGATCGGGACCATGGAGCTTCCGCCCGGCCCGCGCGCACCCGCCGTCTGGCAGACGATCGCCTGGATGGCGCGGCCCGCCGCGTTCCTGCAAGGTGTCTACCGACGGTTCGGGGATCCCGCCACGATCCGGACCTACTGGACCGAGCAGCCGATGGTGTTGTTCTCGAGTCCGGATTCGGTGCGCGCCGTGTTCCGCCTCGACCCGGACATCGCGCCGGCCGGGCAGAGCTGGGAGTTCCTGCGCCCGTTCGCCGGCCCGCACTCGATCCTGCTGCTCGATGGAGAAGAACACCTGCGTGAGCGCCGGCTGATGCAGGGGCCGTTCCACGGCGAGCGGATGCGCGCCTTCGCGCCGATGATCGCCGAGCTGGCCAGGGCCGAGCTCGCCGGCTGGCGCGGGCGGGTGATCGCGCTCGACCGGATGCGGGAGCTGACGCTCACGATCATCCTGCGCGTCGTGTTCGGGGCCCAAGATCCCGGTGAGGTGGCGACGCTCCGCCGGGCCATCGACGACACGCTCGCCACCGTCCGCTCGCTCCCGTCGGTGCTGGGGATGGCGATCGTGCGCCGGGACCTGGGGCCGCGCAGCCCGTGGGGCCGCTTCCGCGTAGCGGTCGAGCGCTTCGACGCGACCCTGTTCGACCTGCTCGCCCGCCGGCGGGGCGCGGCGGCGAACGGAGCCGCTAACGGCGCGGGTGACAGGCAAGACAATTCGATGCTGGACGTGCTGCTGGCTCAGCGCGACGACGGCGGCAACCCGCCGAGCGACCAGCATTTACGCGACGAGCTGGTGGCGCTGCTCGTGGGCGGCCACGACAGCTCCTCGGCGTCGCTCGCCTGGGCGTTCGAGCGACTCGCGCGGCACCCAAGCGTGCAGGCACGGCTGCGCGACGGCGACCCCGCCTACCTCGACGCGGTGGTCAAGGAGGCGCTCAGATCGAGGCCGCCGCTCACGATCGCGCCGCGCCTGTTGCTCGCGCCCGTCGACATCGCCGGACACACCATCCCGGCCGGCGTCCAGGTCGCGGCCTGCCTGTGGCTGGCCGGGCGCCGGGACGATCTCTGGCCGCAGGCAGGCGCGTTCCGCCCCGAGCGGTGGCTCGACGGCGGTAGCCAGCCGGCCCCCAACCCGCTCTCGTGGATCCCCTTCGGTGGCGGCGTTCGCCGCTGCGCCGGCGCGCCCTTCGCCGAGATGGAGATGCGCGAAGTCTTACGCGCCGCATCGGAGCTGCCCGGCACGCTTCGGCCGGGCCGCGCCGAGCCCGAGCGCGCCCGGCGCAGCATGCTCGTCCTCGTCCCGAACCGGGGCGGAGAGATCCTGGTCGGTTGACCGAGCTCGTCATCTTCGACTGCGACGGCGTGCTCGTCGACTCAGAGCCGATCTCGGTGCGGCTGGACGTCGAGATGCTCGCCCAGCTCGGGATCGCCGCGACCGAGCAAGAAGTCATCGAGCGATTCGTCGGCCGCTCGCCCGACGTGATCGTGCAGGAGGCCGGGGTGGAGCTCGGCCATCCGCCGCCCGACGACTGGTTCAAGCGCGGCGAGGAACAGCTACGCGAACGGTTCCTGGCCGAGCTGGCGCCCGTCCCGGGCATCGTCGAGGCGCTCGAGCAGATCACGACGCCGGCGTGCGTCGCGTCGAGCAGCACACCCGAGAACCTTCGCTTCAAGCTCGAGCTGACCGGCCTCTACGACCGGTTCGCGGGTCGGATCTTCAGCGCCAGCGAGGTCGCCAACGGCAAGCCCGCGCCGGACCTGTTCCTGCACGCGGCGGCCCGCCTGGGAGCGGCGCCAGCGGGGTGCGTCGTCGTCGAGGACAGCCGCTACGGCGTCGAGGCCGGGCGGGCGGCGGGCATGCGCGTCCTGGCCTACGCGGGCGGGGTGACGCCGGGACACGTCCTCTCGGGGTCGGGGACCGTAGTGTTCGACGACATGCGCGCGCTCCCCGAGCTTCTTAAGCAGCAACGATGATCACGACCCTCGGCAACACGGGCCTGCGCGTCACGCGCATCGGCCTCGGCCTCGCCGCGCTCGGGCGCCCCGGCTACATCAATGTCGGCCACGCCGCCGATCTGGCCGGGCACACCGACGTAGCGTCGATGGAGCACGCGGCACACGCGGTCCTCGACGCCGCCTACGCCGGCGGAGTGCGGTACTTCGACGCCGCCCGCTCCTACGGGAAGGCCGAAGCGTTTCTGGGCAGCTGGCTCGACCAGCGCCGGCTCACTCGCGAAGACGTCACGGTCGGCTCCAAGTGGGGCTATACGTACACGGCCAACTGGCGGACCGACGCGGAGGTGAACGAGGTCAAGGACCTGAGCGTCGAGACGCTGCGCCGGCAGCTGAGCGAGACGCGCGAGCTGCTGGGCGCTCACCTGTGCCTCTACCAGATCCACTCGGCGACCATCGAGAGCGGCGTGCTCGACGACGCCGCGGTGCGCGAGGAGCTGGCTGCGCTGCGCGCCACCGGCGTGTTCATCGGCCTCACCACGACAGGACCCCACCAGGGCCAGGCGATCGAGCGCGCGCTCGAGGTCGGCGGGTTCGACTCGGTGCAGTCGACCTGGAACCTGCTCGAGCGCTCGGCCGGGCCCGCCCTCGCCGCCGCCCACGAGGCGGGCCTCGGCGTGATCATCAAGGAGGCGCTGGCCAACGGGCGGCTGACCGATCGAGGTGACGTGCCGGCGCTGAGGACGGCCGCGCGCGAAGCCGGCACGACGCCCGATGCGCTCGCGCTCGCCACCGTGCTTGCCCAGCCCTGGGTCGACGTAGTCCTGAGCGGCGCTTCCACCGTGGAGCAGCTTCAGACCAATCTCACCGCGCTCGATGTGCGGCCAGAAACTCTCGACGAGCTTGTCGAGGACCCCGAGACCTATTGGCACGAGCGGAGCGAGCTACCCTGGAACTAATGGAAATCGAAATTTGGTCTGACATCGCCTGTCCCTGGTGCTACGTCGGCAAGCGCCGGTTCGAGGCCGCCCTAGAGCAGTTCGAGCACAAGGACGACGTGCGCATCACCTGGCGGAGCTTCGAGCTCGACCCGGGCGCTCCGGCCGAACGCGAGGGTGAGCGCGCCGCGCGGTTGGCCGAGAAGTACGGAATGACCGTCGAGCGCGCCCGCGAGATGGAGCAGCAGATGACCCAGACGGCGGCCGGCGAGGGCCTTGACTTCCGCTTCGACCGGCAGCGCAGCGGCAGCACCTTCGACGCCCACCGGGTTGTGCACCTGGCCGGCGAGCACGGGCTCCAGGACGCGATGAAGGAGCGCCTGCTCCGCGCCTACTTCAGCGAGGGCGAACTGATGAGCGACCACGAGACGCTCGTCCGGCTCGCCGCCGAAGTCGGCCTCGACGCCGACGAAACGCGCGAGATGCTCGCGGGCGACCGATACAGCGACGAGGTGCGCGGAGACGAGCGGACGGCGGGCCAGTTCGGAATCAGCGCCGTCCCGACGTTCGTGATCGACCGCGCGATCGGCGCATCGGGCGCTCACCCGCCCGAGGCGTTGCTCGAGCTGCTGAACGAGGGCTGGTCCCGCCGTGCGCCCGTGTCGGTGATCGCAGGCGGCGAGGCCTGCGACGTCGACGGCAACTGCTGAGTAACTGACGCTAGCCGGCGCGGTCGAGCAGGCCGCGTTTGCCCGCGGCGTACGCCACCTCGGCTCGGCTGTGAACGCCGAGCTTGCGCATCACGTTGCGCACGTGAAACTTCGCGGTGCTCTCGCTGACGAAGATCGCGCGCCCGATCTCGGCGTTGGTCAGCCCGCTGGCGAGCAGCTCGGTGACCTCCCGCTCTCGCTGAGTGAAGTCGAGCTCGTCGCCCGGGTGCTCGCCGGCCACGAGCGCTCTGACCATCTCCGCGCTGCGACCGTCGAACCCCGACTCCCCCCGGGAAACGCGCCGGATGATCCGCACGAGCTCGACGACGTCGACCTCCTTGAGCACGTACGCCTTCGCGCCGCGGCGGAGCGCCTGGTTCAGCAGGCTCTCGTTCAGGAAGGTCGAGAGGATCACGACGTTGGACTGGGGCCGGCGCCGGACGATCTCGCTACACAGCTCGAGCCCCTCCGTGTCGTTGCCGGCGCTCAGCTTGAGGTCGAGCAGGACCACGTCGGGCCTCGATCGCTCGAGGGCCTGGAGTGCTTCGGTCCGATCACCGGCCTCGGCCACCACGGAGATGTCGGGCTCGAGCTCGAGGATCGAGCGCAGCCCGCGCCGCACGATCGCGTGGTCGTCGACCAGCAGCACGCGTGCGGGAGAGGCGGTGGCGGGCTCAGCCGACACCGGCTGTCCCGCCAAAGGGCACCTCGACTCTCAGCTTCACGCCTCCGCCGCGCCGGCGCTCGAACCAGGCAGCGCCGTCCAGACTGCGCACCCGCTCGGCGATTCCGGTCAGCCCGAGGTGATCGCCGTTGGACTGGGAGATGAAGAGATGGTGCTGGAGCTTCTGGTGGTTGCCCGAACCATCGTCGGCCACGGCCAGCGACACCACCTGCGGGCGCCATCGCAAGGTGACCCACGCGCGGTGCGCCTCGGCGTGACGCACGACGTTGAACAGGGCCTCGCGCGCGATCTGGACCAGCGCGTGCTGGGTGGCCGGTGGCACCGGCTGCGTCTGCCCATACGTGCGCAGCCCGACCTGCAGGCGGGTGCCTGCCTCGACGTCCTCGATCACGTCGCGCAGCGCCCGAGGCAGCTCGGTCTGTCCGTCGCTCGCCAGCCCGAAGATCACCTCGCGGATCTCGTCCATCGCCGAGCGGGCGAGCGACTGGGCGGCGAGCACCCGCTCGAGCACCGCGGCCGAGGTCGACTCGTGGCGCCGGCACCATTCGAGGTTCATGCCGATCGTTAGGAGGTGCTGGGCGACGCTGTCGTGCAGCTCGCGCGCGATCCGGTTGCGCTCCTCTGAGAGGAGCTGTCGCCGCCCGGCCTGCTCGAGGCGCCGCAGCGTTCCCTCGAGCTCCGCGCGCCGGCGCTCGATCTCGGCCGTGCGCCGCTCGTTCTCCTGGAAGAGCGAGGCGTTGTGCAGCGCGACGCCGGCGTGGTTGGCCAGCGTGACGAGGATCGAGATATCGCTCGGCGCTACCGAGACGCCGTCAGGAAGGCCGACCGCGAGGATCCCGGCCGGCTCGCCCTGGACCGGCATCGGAGCCGTCACGATGACGCATGGCTCGCCACCGAACTCGAGCCCCTCGTCGTGGTCGGCGAGTAGGGGCCGCTGGGCGGCGAGCGTGCGTTCGGTGAGTTCCTCGAGCATCCGCGGCGGCAACTCCCAGCGCTGGATCACGCAGTGGCTGGCGTGAATGAACACGCGCGCCATCCCGACGCCGGCGTGCTCGCCGGAGAACACCATCGCGGCCCACCGGGCGTCGAAGTGGTGGGCGGCCGCCTCGACGACCGCGTCGCACACCGCGACGGGCCCGGCCGGCGCCGTGCATAGCGCGGAGGAGATGCGCTCGAGCGTCTCGATCGTGTGATCGAGACGCGCGGACTTGTCGCGGTAGGCGGCGTAGAAGTTCGGCCTCGAGGAGCGAACGCCGATCAGGCGCTCGAGCGCCCGCGGATCCATGCCGGCGGGCGGTTCGAACTTGCGTTCAGTAGGCCGCGATGCAGATCCGGCGGACATCGTCCTCGCTGACGGGTCTCGGGTTGGTGGCTATGTACGCGTCGCTCAGGGCGTTGCGGGCGAACGCGTCGAAGTCGCCCGGATCGACCCCCAGCTCGTGCAGGCCGGCCGGAATCTCGAGCGAACGGGCGAGTTCCTCGACGCGCTCGACGGCGCGTTCGGCGGCGGTCCCCGCGGCGAGCCGGTCGGTGTTGACGCCGAGCGCGCGGGCGACGTCGACGTAGCGCTCGGCGTGGGTCTCGGCGTTGAAGCGCATCACGTGGGGGAGCAGGATGGCGTTCAGGAGCCCGTGCGGGAGGTCGAGCAGACCACCGATCTGGTGGGCGATCGCGTGCGTGGCGCCGAGCAGCGCGTTGCTGAAGGCGAGGCCCGCCTGCAGGCTGGATCGCGCCATCCCCTCGCGCGCGGTGAGATCGGCCGGGTCCTGCACGGCGGCAGGAAGATGCTCGACGATGCCCTGGATCGCCGCCACCGCGTGCCCCTTGCTGAGGAAGTCGCACGCCTCGGACACGCAGGACTCGATCGCGTGGCTGAGCGCATCCAGGCCCGTGTGCGCGGTCAGCTCGCACGACATCGTGGTCAGTACCTCGGGGTCGGTGATCGAGATCTCGGGCACGAGCGCGCGGCCGCCGATCGTGACCTTGAACCGGCGGGTTGTGTCGGTCACGACGCAGAACTGCGACACGTCGGCCCCCGAGCCTCCGGTCGTCGGCACCATCACCGTGGGCGGGATCGGGCCCGCGGCGCGGTCGATGCCCTCGTAGTCGAGGATGTGACCGCCGTTGCCGCTGAGGATCGCGACCGCCTTGGCCACGTCGATGCAGCTCCCGCCGCCGATGGCCAGCAGAGCGTCACATCCGCTCTCGAGGTAGCTCTCGAAGGCGGCCTGGACCTCAAAGTCCTTGGGATTCGGGGTCAGGTCGTGCCACAACCGGTACGACGCGCTGACGTCGTCCAGATGCGGCATGGCCCGCTCCACCCAACCCGCCGCGAGCACGCCGGGATCGCTGACCAGCATCGGGCGCCGGCCGCCGACACGGCGAATCGCGCCACCGACCTCGCCGAGGGTGCCGAGACCGAAGATCACCTCGGGGATCAGGAACTTACTGACCCGCGGTCGCGGTGGCGCGGACACGGGGACCGTTGCTCCGGGGATGGACGTGAGGTTCTCCACTCCTCCTTCGCTCCTGCACAGCCGTCTAGGAGCGATCCTACCGCCCGGCCAGCCCTCGCCGGGGATATCGTCAGGA
>Ga0209624_10004049_pt1 | contig 10187 bp, 7 predicted proteins | sample JacPinW_OM2H0_O1_FD_188565 | JGI IMG/M metagenome (GOLD analysis project Ga0209624, IMG submission 188565) | Forest soil microbial communities from Algoma, Ontario, Canada - Jack Pine, Ontario site 1_JW_OM2H0_O1 (SPAdes) (version 2) | ecosystem: Environmental > Terrestrial > Soil > Boreal... | reverse complement strand
CTGCTCGGCTGCGGGCGCGCTTTGTTCGTCCTCAGAAAGATGGAGCACGGAAACGAAGAACTCGAGAACGGCCAGCACAGGCCAGGTGAAGAACACAAATGCGCGGACGAGCGGAACAATCGGCGCGATCCAATTGCCGGGCGCGCGGGCGAGCAAAAGTGAAGGCAAAAATTGCATGGCAACCACGACTTCCGCGCCCAGGAAGAAAATCATTTCCAGCGCAGCTTCCCAGGTGCCCAATGCAAAGAAAATTACGGCGCGCGCCGTGATCGCTGCCACGAGGACGAGCCAAAGTCGCGTGAGAAGACTAAATGCGAGCGCGGCGCGGCGGCGCTCCATGTGAAAACGCGGTTCGACTTCGGCTTCGAATAATTCAAGATGAGTATGAACGCGACCGGTGGAGACGCGGCCCAGTTCGCGATAAATGCGATCGAGGTAGGAAAAAACGAGCAGGACCGCAGTCAGCGCGAGAATACCTAGCGTATAGATGAGGATCGGCACTCTAGAAAAACTCCAAGAACTCAAATGTGGAACAGAGGCAAGAAGCGCCCCCGCGGCTTTGGCCCCGCAAGGCCGACAATGAAGAAATCGTCCGCGTAGCCATTGCTAAGCCAAACCAAGTTGGCGGCGAAGACGCATTTCTCGCCGGTCCATTTGGCCGTTGTCGGTTTCGTGATCGTATCCCATCAGATGAAGAATTCCGTGAAGAATGAGGATGCGCATCTCATCGTTAAAGTCGCGCCCGAAGCGCCGGGCATTTTGCCGCGCAACGGCGGGCGCAATAGCGATGTCGCCCCAGTAATTTGAGATATCGCCATTTGACTTCGAACTCGTCCGCTTGCGAGACAACCTGGGAACGCGCTGCTTGGCAGGCGGCTCATCTGGTGTGAATGACAATACATCCGTGGGACGATTTTTGCCACGGTACGCGCGATTCCATTTCGCGATGTCGGTTTTAGTTACAAGGCAAATCGTGATCGCATCGGCTGGAATTTTCAGAAGCTTTCGCAGCTTGGCGGAAAAGTTTTCGAGGTCGTGAACGGAAATTTTGACCTGACGCTGGCGGTTGAGAATCATATGCGGAAGCTAGGATCGGTGAGTCTTGTCGCGCGGGTTTGCGGCGCCATGTTCGTCGTAGGCCTTGATGATGCGCTGAACCAGGCTGTGGCGCACCACGTCGTGCTCGTCGAAATAAACCATGGCGATGCCTTCAATTTTTCCGACAACATCGATGGCTTCGACGAGTCCGGAGCGGCGCGAATCGGGCAAATCGATCTGGGTGACGTCACCGGTGATGACCGCTTTCGAATTGAAGCCCAGGCGCGTGAGGAACATTTTCATTTGTTCGCTGGTGGTGTTCTGGGCCTCGTCGAGAATCACAAAGGAATCATTCAGCGTGCGGCCGCGCATGAAAGCCAGCGGAGCGACTTCGATGATGCCCTTTTCGAGATAACTCTCAAGTTTGTCCGCTTCTAGCAGGTCGTGAAGCGCATCATAGAGGGGCCGCATATAGGGATCGACCTTCTCCTGAAGCGTGCCGGGAAGAAATCCGAGGCGCTCACCCGCTTCCACTGCAGGACGCGCCAGGATAATGCGGTTCACTTGTTTTGAGAGCAACGCGGAAACGGCCATGGCCACCGCCAAATAGGTTTTTCCGGTCCCACCCGGTCCGATGGCGAACACCATATCGAAACTTTCGAGCGCTTCGATATAACGGCGCTGATTGGGACTCTTCGCAGCGATACTTTTCTTGCCAAACGAGCGGGTGCGCGTAGGCGAAAAAGCGCCGCGCAGTTCGGACGCAGGTTCGGCGGTGGCGATGCGGAGCAACGATTTCACTTCCTGGCTGCCGGGCACGCGGCCTTCGCGGATGCGATTGTTGTATTCAGAGAGAATTTGAGCGGCGCGCTCCACCTGGGCCGGGGCGCCTTCGATTTCAAGATCATGATCCTGCAAATGGGTAGTAACGTGCAGGGTTGACTCGAAGAGCTTGATGTTTTCGTCGAGGGTGCCAAAAAGCTCGTTGATGCCGCCGGCAAGTCGGACGGTTTGCTTCATTCAGCCGCGGGCGCTGTGCGCGGAAAGGATTTTCATGTTGTTAGCGTAGCGCGGCCAGGAAAGAGGGTCAAGACGCGATGCGCGGTAAATTTTGGGACGGCGATAAATCGTTCAAAAAATGGGGTATTGGCGGCCAAAGTGGGCCAAATTATCGGGAAATGAGGGCCAAGGTGCCCAAGCTGGAGTAACTTTTATTAAACCCTGGCGAAGCACGAATGGATGGAGTTCGCCAAAATATGCGATTCTAGTATTGGAGGTTACGCAACAGCGGCTGGGGTGGAAGCGTGAATCCGGAATTTTCCTGAAACGGGAAAGTGAGCTGTACCGCGTATCGAAAAGGAACAAGAAATGTTGCTGGTGTGTGCTGCTGTAGCTGAGCATCGGAGAATCATATGTCGAAGTTGACAGAACCATCGCGAGACGCTGAGGGCAAGACATACGCGGAGCCTCGGCGAACGCAGCGCGTGCGAATCGGCATGTCGGTGATACTTTGTGGCATCGATGGCGATAAGCCTTTTGAAGAAAAAAGCAGAACGATTACGGTAAACGCGAATGGATGCCTGGTGCTATTGGCCACAAAGGTCAAACGAGGCCAGAGTCTCAAGATCGTCAATTCACAGACCCAGGAAGAACTGGCTTGCACTGTCTGCTTTCTCGGCGAAAGCCGGGATGGTAAATCAGAAGTAGCGTTTGAGTTTTCGGAGCCCGCGCCCAAATTCTGGCGTATCGCCTTTCCTCCCAGTGACTGGGACCCAGCCGAACGCAAGCGCGCCGGGACACCTACGGTTCAGACTCCTCGCACCCGTTAAATCGGCGCCTCAGACTCCAATGCTCCGAAGAAAGAAATACCTTCCAGCGCTTTATTCCGCCGCACTTTCGAACCGACGGTTTTGCGAGCGCTGTATTTCGCGCTAGGGCTTGGCAGCGGGAAATTGAACTTTGGGAGCTTCGCGCGATGTTGGCGACGCCTGGAAGTAAGCGTCATTACGCTTGAACCCGGCCCAGCTCGCGAAAATAGAATTGGGGAATTGGCCGATGTAGGTGTTGTAAGCCTGTATCGAATCGTTATAGCGCTTGCGTTCGACGGCGATACGATTCTCGGTGCCGGCAAGTTCATCCTGCAAGCGCAGGAAATTTTCGTTCGATTTGAGCTGCGGGTAATTTTCGACAATTACGAGCAAACGGCTGAGCGCGCCATCCAGCTGGCCGTTCGCCGCGATTTTGTCTTGGGGAGTTTGCGCGTTCATCAACGCGGAACGAGCCTTGGCGATGTCGCCGTAAACAATTTCTTCGTGCGCGGCGAAGCCTTTCACGGTTTCAACCAGGTTCGGAATCAGGTCGGCGCGCCGCTGGAGCACTACGTCCACTTGCGCCCAATTGGATTTTACCTGTTCGTTGAGGGTGACCATCTGATTGCGGCTGGACACGTAAGAGCCGCCCACGATGAGCGCGACTATCACGATCACCGCGACAAGTGCTAGAACCGCTTTCATGAAATCCTCCTAGTCAAATTTCTAATCAAGCTCCATTCAAACCCTTTTCAAAATACCTATCGCTCGAAAACTGGGACGGCTGCTCACATGCAGGCCTAGGTCCCACCCAGGCGCCGATCGACTTCGTTGGTGACTACGCCGACTAATTCCAAGTACGCATTTAGTGTTGCTTCTACATCAAGGTCGTTTGCCTTACGCTTCCCTTCCCGCAGGTCTAAGATGGACTGAAAGGCGGTGGGATTTGCTCCCGTCAGCGCTGCAATTACATCAAGGGCTTCGCGTTTTGTAGCGGGCATAGCGTGGCCCAGAGCGAGAAGCGCGTGGCGAAAGAGCGCACACAGCGGCGAAACGGATTTCAACATGATATCGAGATGAACTTTGTTGCTGAGCGGCGCGCTCAGCACGGCTTGGCGCAGACGCAACCAATCGGTGCGAAGTTCGCGTTCAACTTGCAGGCGATGCAATTGCAACGGCACTTCAAAGTCGGCGAGAAAATCCGTGCCGTAAAGAACGCGGTGATGAAGCTTCATGTCGAGAAGCTCGATGGCGAAAACGTCGGCGGACTGGCGCAGCTCGTCGTGAGTGAATACGAGCGGGGCAAGATTTCCTTGCTTAATCCACCATTCCGCAGTTCCGTGCAGGTTTTCCAAGGCGGTGGCGTCGGCTCGTTCTACAACGCAAAGAATGTTCAGGTCCGAGTGTCCGGCGCGAAATTCACCGGTGACCGCGGAGCCATAGAGGACCACGGCTTTTAGATTGTCGTGGATCGCGGACTTCAGCCGATTTACAAGTTCAGTAAGCTTAGCTTCCATTCCAGGTCCTTCCTTAAATACGCACGCAGCGGCGTAAAATTACCAGCTCACGCTGCCCCCACCACCGCCGGAGGCCCCTCCCCCGAAACCGCCGAATCCACCGCCGCCCCCTCCACCGCCAAAGCCTCCGCCACCGAAACCGCCTCCTCCACCCATCATTCCACCGATCATCGGACCGATCCACCAACCGCTTCCGCCCCGGCCGCCGCCTCCACGCTTGAATAAATTCGAAATTAGAATGAATAAGAAGATTAAAAATATGATGATGGCGAGCGGGCTAGGGCCCCTTCCTTGTCCGTTGTTTCGAGCAATACGCGCTGGTGGGATAGATGATTTAGCAGTGAGCGTAACTCCACGATCTTGAGCAATCACGTCGGCCACACGACGGGTCATGAGCAATAATGCTGCGTCGTAATTTCCGTCGCGCAGGTACGGAAGTGCCTCGCGCTGAAAACTGGTCACTTTCCCATCAGGAAGTATAGGTTCGAGACCGTACCCGACCTCTATGCGGTTCCTGCGGTCGCCAACGGCCAGCAGAATTAAGATTCCAGCGTCGGATTGTTTCGGCCCGATTCCCCATTTCTTGAACAGGTTGACCGCGTAGTCTTCAATTTGTTGACCATCAAGCGACTTGACCGTGACGATTGCGATCTGAGCGTGTGCTTTCTGATCGACTTCGGTGCAAAGGGCAGTGAGTTGGTCGCGGCCCGATTGGCTTAGGACGCCGGCGAAATCGTTTACATATCCGGCTGGTTTGGTTTTTGGAAGGCTATCCTGGGAGAATGCAGCTAGCGAGACGCAAAAGCAGCAAAGCAGGGTGGCGGCCACCAGGCCGTCGTGATGAACCTTCTTTATGCGCACCGACGGCATGATGGGATGGCGGCATGTTAGAACTACCTGCGTAAGGTGTCAACGTGAGTCGGGTAAGAGCAATAAAAATCGCCAGCGAGTGCCCGGACGCGGCATTTGGTGCTATATCTACTAAGAGATTAAAAATCACACAAAGTTCGACGGGAGCGTTGAATTGTTAAGAGCCAGGATCGTAATCGGGAAACACGCTTTAATTCTCTTAACGCTCTCAGCGATGTCGGGAATTTTTGCACTGGGCGCCCACCCGGGCGAAAATCTCAAGCTCTCAGTCCAACAAGCGCCGGGCGCGCCGCAATGCGACATCAAGGGCAGCGGCGAGATCACCATCACTTGCAGCTATTCGCCCGCAACACCCAGTACCGAACAAATTGCCGGGCCGCGCATCGCTCTAGACCACGCTTCGCTTTTCTTCGATACCGACCAAGACAGCCACATGAAAATCGGTTTAACGATCACCAACCACGGTAGCGCCGCGGTCTCGGAAGCGCGCACGGTTTACATCGCCATCGACGGAGCCGACGAAAAAAATGTAATGCGGCGTGCTTTGCCAAGCGTGGTTTTGAGCAAAATTGCGCCGCAGCAAACGGCGGTTTTCTCTGAAACGCTTTTGTCGCCGGCATTTCCACGCGGTACTTACACCATTCATCTGTGGATTCCATCGCCGGAAACTTCGCTGAAGTTCGACCCCTCGCATAATCTGCTGCTCGCCAACATTGGCGTTCCAGATTCGGCCACGGGCTTGAACACGCTGGCGACCTTTACGGTGAACGCGCCGGCCGGACGCAAAAAACATCCGCACTGAAAATTCTTATTCGACGAAATCGGTAATTTCTACTTTTCTAGTGCAATTCCTTGGCATTTTCGCTGGAGATTCGCCAGCGTTGTAAAGAATTGTGGATTGACGCGGAAACGAAAGCTGCTATCGTAGCAACCACGATTGGGTGTGCGGTTCCCCAGCCCCGCCGGTCATCGAATTTCGCCTTGGAGTGCACCGAATATGAATTTCCCTCTTAACACTGGACGTGTAGGCATATCCAAAATTGGAACTGGCTGCACACGGCGGCTGTGGACTCGGCTCAGCGTAACTGTTCTGCTGTTCGGCGTGGCGACGATTACGGCGCAAGCGCAGACGCCCGTCTTGACGCAGCACAATGACATCGGGCGCACCGGGCAAAATATCAGCGAAACGAAGCTGACCCCATCGAACGTCAATTCCACTCAATTCGGCAAGCTTTTTTCGCTGCCCGTCACGGGCCAGGTATATGCGCAGCCGCTTTATGTTCCGAATCTGACGATCAATGGAGCGAGCCATAACGTTTTGATCGTGGCCACTGAAGGGGACAACGTCTATGCGTTCGACGCTGACAGTAGCGGCGCTGCTCTGTGGCACGCGAGCGTGATTGACACAGCACACGGCGCCGCGTCCGGCGCTACACCAGTTCCCTACACCACCGTGGGCTGCACGGACATGCAACCACAAAGCGGCATCACCGCCACGCCCGTGATCGACACTTCCACTGGCACGATTTATTTGGAGGCCAAATCACTGGAAAACGGCGTGGCCGTCCATCGCATTCACGCGCTGGATATCACTACGGGAAATGAAAAATCATTCGGGCCGGCTCTAATCAACGCTCTGCCAAATGGCGTGCCGGGAACCGGCGATGGAAGCTCCGGCGGCGTGCTGCAATTTGACGACCTGACCCAGAACGCCCGACCGGGTTTGTTGCTCTCCAACGGGACAATATTTATCGGCTACGCTTCACATTGCGACAACGGGCCTTACCACGGCTGGCTTTTTGCTTACAGCGAAACGTCGTTGGCTCGCCTGGCATATTTCAACACCACGCCATACGGCGGGCTCGGCGGATTTTGGAGCGCGGGGGCCGGTCTAGCCGCGGACAGCTCCGGGAACTTGTTTCTGGTCACCGGCAACGGCTCGTATGACACGAACAATCCTAAAATCGATTACGGCGATTCGATTTTGAAGATGTCTTATGCCAGCGGCGCGTTTACCGTAGAGGATTATTTCACTCCTTACAATCAAGCCAGCCTTTCCGGCGGCGACACCGATCTGGGTTCCGGTGGAGTTCTCTTGCTCCCCAGTCAGCCCGGCACTTTCCCTAACGAACTTGTGGAAGCCGGCAAACAGGGCACGATTTATTTGGTCAATCGCGACGTGATGACCACCACCCCGGCACATTATTGCAACGGTTGCTCGAGCGATCCTGAGATCGTTCAGGAATCCACTGCCGGAAAAATTGGGGGGATGTGGTCGATGCCCGCGTACTGGAACAATACCCTTTACTTTGCAGGCTCCGGCGACCAACTGAAGTCGATCGCGCTCAGCAATGGCACGCTGAATTATTCGGCCATTACGGCCTCGTCGCCGAGCTTCGGTTTCCCGGGCGCGACGCCGTCCATTTCGGCCAACGGGACTACGAACGGCATCGTGTGGTTGATCGATTCGTCGCAGTACGGCAATCCCGGTCCAGGACCGGGGCCGGCTGTCCTTCATGCCTTCAACGCCACAAACGTGGCAAGCGAGCTCTACAACTCCACGCAAGCCGGCGCGAACCGTGACACCGCGGGCAATGCTGTAAAATTCGCGGTGCCCACGGTGACAAACGGAAAAGTCTATGTGGGCGCGACGAATGAAGTGGATGTATATGGTTTGCTCAGCGGAGTTACTCAGGTGGCTGCTACTCCGGTAATTTCTCCCGCGTCCGAGTCTGTCACTACTTCGATTCCAGTGAGCATCACGGATTCCACCTCTGGTTCCACGATCTACTACACAACGAATGGGACCACTCCGACGACGAGTTCCACAAAATACACGGGCACCTTCACGCTTACGTCTTCCGCAACGGTAAAGGCAATCGCCGCAGCCAGCGGATTCACGGCCAGCCCAGTCGCTTCGCAGATTTACACCATCCAGTCGAATCCCATAACTTCGGTGAACGATTCGGGCGGATTCACGGCGTCCGGGCTCGCTCTCTCCGGCAGTGCAATTTTGAATGGCACGCGCTTGCGTCTCACTGACGGCGGCGCAAATGAAGCGGGAAGCGGGTTCGTGACTACTCCGATGAACATTCAATCGTTCACCGCGGACTTCTCATTCCAATTGACCAATCCCAACGCTGACGGTTTTACATTCACCATTCATGGTGGCAGCGCGGCTGCCGCGTTAGGACCAACAGGCGGAGGACTGGGATACGGACCGGACGCTGTCGGCGGCACTGGCGGTATTCCATCGAGCATCGCCATAAAATTCGATCTCTACAATAATGCGGGAGAAGGCGCAGATTCCACCGGAGAATATGCTGACGGAGCATCTCCCACCACTCCTTTTGTGGACTTGACCAATTCCGGGATCAACTTGCACAGCGGCGATATTTTCCAGGTGCATTTGTCTTACAGCGGCACGAATTTGGCTATGTCAATCACCGACGAGACCAATGAAGACCAGTTCAGCACCACTTTCTCGAATGTAAATATTCCGTCCACGATCGGTGGGAACACCGGATACGTGGGCTTTACGGGCGGCACGGGAGGCAGCACGGCCACCCAGGAAGTCATTGGCTTCTCGTTCGTATCTGGATCCGGGTCTGTTCCGCAGGCGGCGACTCCCGTAATCAGTCCGGCTGCGGGAAGCTACTCTGGCTCGGTTCCCGTGTTCATTACCGATTCAACGGGCGGCAGCAGCATCTTTTACACAACTGACGGTTCCACTCCGTCGGCGAACTCCACAAAATATGTGGGCTCGTTCACGCTTACTTCCTCCGCCACGGTGAAGGCAATCGCCACTGCCAGCGGATTCACGGCGAGCGCCGTGGCCAGCGCTGCTTACACCGTAACTACCGTCACACCTCCGAGCATTAATTTCAGCACCGGGTTTGCCGGCGAAACGACGCTCACGTTGAATGGTGGAGCAGCGGTCAGCGGCACCCATCTACGCCTTACTGACGGCGGCGGCACGGAAGCGCGCAGCGCTTTCTTCAGCACGCCGGTCAACGTCGCGAAATTCACGTCAGACTTCAGCTTCCAGCTGACAACACCGAACGGCGATGGGTTCACCTTCACGATTCAGGGTACAGGTGCGACGGCAGTTGGTCCTTCCGGCGGCGGCTTGGGTTATGGCCCTGACAACGTCACTAACCCGTCTTCAAGCCCCAATACGCCTATTGCGAAGAGCGTCGCGGTGAAGTTCGACCTCTACAACAACGCGGGGGAAGGGGCGGATTCCACCGGTTCGTACACGAATGGCGCGTCTCCGACCACTCCTGCATTGGATATGACGAGTTCGGGTGTCAATCTCCATAGTGGCGACGTCTTCAACGTTCACGTCACTTACGATGGAACAACGCTGACCTGGACTATTACGGACGCCACGACTGGAAAAACTTTCACCGCCTCCTCCACCGTCAATATTCCCAGCCTCGTTGGCGGCAACACGGCTTTCGTGGGGTTCACGGGCGGTACCGGCGGAGCGACGGCCACCCAGGACATCATTACATGGACGTTCACTTCCGGTTCCGGAACCGGGCCTGGTCCGGCGATTCAGTACGAAACTGAATCCACGACTGTGTTCAATGCCAGCAAGAGTTCCGGGCCCACTTACCGGATATTCGCCTGGACAGGATTCACTAACGGTAGCGGCACCACTCTCGACGCCACCGCTGCGGGACAATTCGTCACCATCACGTTGAATGTTGCGCAAGCCGGAACATACGACGTGAAGTACGCAACCAAAGCCCACAACACGCGCGGAATTGTGCAACTGACCGTCAATGGCGCGAAGGTTGGACCAGCAGAGGATCAATACTCTGCCGCCGATGTGTGGAAGGAATTCGACCTCGGCAACGTGACGCTCGCGGCGGGCAATCAGTCCTTTGTATTCACGACGACCGGAGAGAACTCTGCCAGCAGCGGCTTTACGCAGGCTTACGACTAC
>Ga0209624_10004047_pt1 | contig 10191 bp, 13 predicted proteins | sample JacPinW_OM2H0_O1_FD_188565 | JGI IMG/M metagenome (GOLD analysis project Ga0209624, IMG submission 188565) | Forest soil microbial communities from Algoma, Ontario, Canada - Jack Pine, Ontario site 1_JW_OM2H0_O1 (SPAdes) (version 2) | ecosystem: Environmental > Terrestrial > Soil > Boreal... | reverse complement strand
CGGCGGATGGGCTTTCACTTCTTCGCCGCCGGGCCGTCGGTCTCGCATTCCTACGTCCGGGTCGAGACGGTTGGAGCGCCGGTCGAGATCGGCGGCCTCGTCATTGCTCCCGGTGACCTCCTGCACGCCGATCAGCACGGAGTGCTGAAGATCCCCCTCGAGATCGCCACCGAGCTCCCGGCCGCCGCGGATCGAGTCATACAGGCCGAGCGGGCGCTCATGGAATGGGTGCGCTCAGACGATTTCGAGCCTGGCCGTCTGACCGAGATGCGCGCCCGCCACTGACCCGCCTGCCAGGGCTCAGGCGACGAGCACGTCGGGCGAGCTCGCGTCGTACTCGGGGATCCACCCGGCGCCCCGACCGTCCGGGTCGCGGCGAAAGCGCCGGCGCACGGCGATCGACACGTCTCGCCGCAGTGCGGCGAGCGGCGACGCGAGATGGTTGCTTACGCCGCGCTCGCGCGATGCGAGAACGACCTGGCTGGCCCGGGGACGGCGCGAACGCTCGTACCGCGTGAGCCCCGCAAGCGGGTCAGCGGGCTCGGCGGCAAGGGCGGCGGCGAGCACGCAGCCGTCCTCGATCGCCTGACACGCGCCCTGTCCCAGATAGGGCAGCATCGGGTGGGCGGCATCACCCAGCACGGTGACCCGACCCCGCGTCCACTGCGCGATCGGGTCCCGGTCGTAGAGGGCCCACTTGTACCAGACCTCCCCGGCCGAGAAGATCCGCAGCAGCGACTCGTGCCAGTCGCTGTAGCGCGCCAGCACCTCGCTGCGCTCGCACTCGGTGACCCAGGACTCGTGGCGGTAGCCCTCGTCGTCGTAGTGACAGACGACGTTGATCAGCTCGTCGCGCCGGACCGGGTACAGCACGATCGTGCCGTGAGGCCCCAGCCACTGCGAGTTGTCGTTCGGCGGCGGACCGCCGGGCACCGCGTCGACACCGACCACGCTGCGGTAGCAGATCTTGCCCGTGAAGCGCGGTGCATCGGGGCCGAACAGCGACGCTCGGACGACCGAGTGGATCCCGTCCGCGCCGACGATCACGTCGGCCTCGATCTCGCTGCCGTCCTGGAAGCGAGCCACCGCGACGTCTCCATCCGGCTCGACGCCGATGCACCGCGCTCCCAGCGTCACGATCCCGCTCGGCAGCGAATCCGCCAGTACGTCCAGCAGGTCAGCGCGATGAACGGTCGCGGCCGCGCTGCCGAACAGGCTGACCTGTTGCTGCCGGCTCGTCCTCGAGATCACCCGGCTCGTCTTCCCGTTGCGCGTGAGCGCCCACTCCGAGCGCCCGGCGACGGCCCGCACCTCGTCCTCGAGAGCGAGCGCCCGCAGCACCTTCATCGCGTTCGGACCGAGCGCGACTCCGGCACCGATCTCCCGCAGCTCGGGCGCCGCCTCGTAGATGGCGACCTCGATTCCGCGCCGGCACAGCGCGCGCGCCGCCACCAGACCACCGATGCCGCCGCCGATGATCGCAACGCGCGTCATTTACTAATTGCCCGCCTGTGGTTCCTGACATTCACCGCGACACCCGGGCTCCTCAAGGCCATTCTATGGCGCCACCGGCATCCTCAACGGGAAGACACCTTCGCTGAGATCCTCGACCCGGCGATATAGACCGAAGCTGCTACGTTGATGCAAGCGGTCGGCGTTGTCGGCCGCGAGGCAGCTCGCTTGGGTCCCGCAGACAGCGGTTCGGGTCAGCAATAGCCTCCCGAATCGTACGCGGCCCATCCGTGCCGCCAAGGAGTTGTGCATGTCAACAGAATCATTCGCTGACCTCGGTGTTTCGCGCGCCGTCGTCGACTGTCTTTCCACAGCCGGGATCACCGAGCCGTTCGCGATCCAGCGCGCCGTTATCGGCGACGCAATCGCCGGACGTGACGTCATCGCGAAGTCACCCACCGGGTCCGGCAAGACGCTTGCCTTCGGGATTCCGCTCGTCGAGCGGATCGGCGCCACCGACCCCCGGCCGGCGGCGCTCGTGCTCGCACCGACGCGCGAGCTCGCCACCCAGATCGTCGACGATATCCGCAGGATCGCCCACGCCCGGGCGCTGCGCGTCACCGCCGTCTACGGCGGCGCCGGCCTCGTCAAGCAGGCCAAGGATGCCGCCGCCTCGCACATATTGGTCGCGACGCCGGGACGGCTCGAGGACCTGCTCGCGCGCGGCGCCTTCAGGCTGGACCGGATCCAGATGCTCGTCCTCGATGAAGCGGACCGGATGCTCGACATGGGCTTTCGCCCGGCCATCGACCGCATCGTCGCCGCCTGCCCCGAGAATCGACAGACGCTGTTCTTCTCGGCGACGCTCGACGGCGAAGCCGGCCGTCTCGCCGAACGCTACGCACGCGACTCGGTGACCCACCAGCACGGTCCGCGCGAGCGCCGCTCGAACGAGGACATCGAGCACCGGTTCGTCCAGGTCTCCCATGAGCACCGCGTCGAGGCACTCGTCCGCGAGCTCAGCCGCGACCGTGACCTCACCCTCGTGTTCGTACGTACCAAGCACGGAGCCGACCGGCTGGTCAAGCGACTCGCGGCGCGGGGAGTCAAGGCTGTCGCGATGCACGGCAACAAGTCACAGCGCCAACGTGAGCAGGCACTCAGCCGTTTCGAAGCGGGAGTGGTCGACACGCTCGTCGCCACCGATGTGGCGGCCCGCGGGATCGACGTCGAGCGGATCTCGCACGTGATCAACTTCGACCCGCCCGTCGACAGCGAGACGTACGTCCATCGCATCGGCCGCACCGGTCGCGCCGGCCGCACGGGCATTGGCATCACGCTCATCTCTCCCGACCAGCGCCGCGACGTCACGAAGATCGCAGGTCAGCTGGGGCTCGAGCACGGCCTGCAGAGCGATGAGCACCGCCCGCGGCAGTCTGAGCGCCCGCCCCACGCCATGGCGGCGAGCCGAGGCCGGCCCAACAGCCGACCCCGGCGTCGCCGGTCCGCCGCGAGGGCCTAGAGGCGCTCGCAGCGGGATCGCGTCCTCAGTTCGTGCTGATGGGCGTCGTGACCCCCGGCCCGAACACGTTCTGAGCGATGGTCGTGCTCGCTGGGTCGACGTTCAGCGTCCAGATGCCGACCTTCACGTCGAACAGAACGTTGCGGCGGATCACGGTGCCAGTGATCGGCGCAGCCCCCGACGCGACGAAGATGGCCTGAGAGCCAAAAAACGGGGTCACCCTACCGTCAATTTCTGGCCGCGTGGTGAAAAGACGGCAATCGCGTCACGATGAGTGCCAGTGAATGCGGCTGAGCTCAGAGATCATTGCCTGGCCTTCCCCGGCTCGGTGGAGACCTTCCCCTTCGGAGCCGAGACGTCGGTCTTCAAGGTGGCGGGCAAGATCTTCGCGCTCTCGCGCCTGACCGGCGAGCCGCTCGAGGTCAGCGTCAAATGCGAGCCGCTGCTCGCTCAGCAACTGCGCGCGGCGCACTCGACGGTGCGACCCGGATACCACCTGAACAAACGGCACTGGAACACCGTGACGATCGACGGGTCGCTCGTCGACGAGATGCTCAGGGACATGATCGAGGACTCTTACGATCTCGTCGTCAGCCGGCTCTCCGCGTCACGCCGCCGCGCCCTCGGCTGGCGCGGCGACTAACCGCGCAGGCTGCCGATCCCGAGCGATCCGTCGTCGGGGTCGTCCGCCGGCGCGGGCGCGGGCGCGTCGGCCGTCTCGGCTGAACCGGGAGTCAGATTCTCGAGGAGCTCGCCCGATGGGACAAAGAAGAGCGCACCGGTGAGGGCGGTCGAGAAGTCGAGAATTCGATCGGTATTGCCGGGTGGATCGCCGATGAACATGTTCGTCAACATCAGCTCGATCAGCGCCGACGTCCGCGCGTAGGCGATGTAGTACGTCCCGAACTCGGCCTTGCCCACGCGACCGAACGGCATGTTGAAGCGCATGACCTGCTGCTCCTCGCCGTCTGGCCCCGTGATCACGTTGAGGGCCAGATGGGAGTTCGGGGCTTTGTCCTCATCCGGGAACTCGATATCGGAAAGCTTGGTACGGCCGATAGCGCGCTCCTGCTCTTCAGTCGACAGCGCATCCCAGGCCACCAGGTCGTGCAGATACTTCTGGACGATCACGTAGCTGCCGCCGGCGAACGCGGGATCCTCGTCGCCGATCAGCACCGCATCCGCGGCAGCGACGCCCTCCGGATTCTCGGTCCCGTCGACGAACCCGAGCACGTCCCGTTCGTCGAAGGAGCGAAAGCCGTGAACCTCGTCGACGACCTCAGCCAAACCGCGGAGGCGCTCGGTCAGCCGCTGGGCCAGCTCGAAGCAAAGATCGAAGCGATGGGCCCGAACGTGAAAGAGCAGATCGCCCGGCGTGGCCACCGCCTTGTGGCGCGCGCCGGCAAGTTCGCGGAACGGGTGAAGGTCGGCCGGACGCGGGCCGACCCCGAGCCGATCCCACAGATCGGCACCGATCCCGACCACACACGTGAGCTCCGCTTCGGGGACGCGGAAGCCCACCGACCGCTTGAGCCCCGGGACGTCCGCCAGCAGATCGGCGATGTCCGCCTCCGATCCGGACGGCACCGTGAGCACGAGGAAGATGGCCGCCTCGGTCGGGTGGCTGAGAATCGATTGAGGCTCGGGCGTCGACACGAGTCGCTCCAACATACGCGACGACCGGCCGCGGGAGCAACCAAGACGCGGCCCGAGCCGCCGCGCGCGGCCATTCATATGCGATTGCGACATTCCTCTCACGCCACGCAGAGGTTTTCAGCTCATGCTCGGGACATGCGTGTATTGCTCTTGGACGAACGTAATGCCGACCGGCTCGCCGGTCTCCTGGCGTGCGACGGACACGACGTTCGCGCCGCCGACGCGCCTCCCGCGGCGATACGCCTGATCGACGGGTTTGACCCCGAGGTGATCGTGATGGCCGACGGATCGTTTGGCGAGCTGCGGCGCGCCGCCCCCCGCGCCGGGATCATCGCGCTCGTCCTGGGCCTCGACGCGCGCGATCGGATCGCCGCGCTGCAGGCGGGCGCGGACGACTGCCTGGCCTCTCCGTGGAGCGACGCCGAGCTCAAGGCCCGGGTACGGGCGATGGGCCGTCGACGCGAGCGCTTCTGGTCGTGCGCAGCGCCTTACGAGGTATCCGCTCAAACTTGTGGCCATCGTGACGATCTCTAGGGGTGGAGGGATTCGATCCTCTGATGATCGCCACACCGCACACACTCGCCGGCGCCTTCGCCTCCCGCTTCGCGCGCACTCCCCGCGGCGCGCTCGCCGCCGGCGTGCTCAGCCACCTGGCTCTCGATCGCATCCCGCACACCGACTACCGGCTGACCAATCGCAAGGCGCTCGTCGCCGACCTCGCCGCGGCGACGCTGCTGAGCGCGGCGCTGTCCCGCCGGCACAGACTGGCCGCGGCGGGAGCGTTCGGCGGCGTTCTCCCTGACCTGATCATGGTGGCGGAGCTGCGCAGCGGCCTGCGCGTCACCCTCCCCCTGCACCACGCCAACCACACGTCGATCGAACCTCCCCTCGTCGTCGGCGTACTCACCCAGCTGATCACGGTCGGGATGCTGCTCAGCCACCTGCATCGGCCCCAGCTCGGCTCCTGGCGAGCCCAGCCTCAGCGATTCCGACCGAATCCGTAGCGATCTTCTACGAGACACACCGGGACCGGATTCGTAGCTTGGCTCGCCATGTGCGAATACACAATCGACCATCGTCGGATATTGCAGCGCGCGTACGAGGGCCTGGCCGCGGGGGATCTCGACGTGTTCGTCAAGCCGCTCGCACCCGGCATCGTGAAGCCCGTGCTGGCCAAGTTGCTTCAACCGTTCACCACTGAGGTCCTCGACCTGCGGATCGACGCGACGCAGTTCACATTGGCGCGCGGGCGCGTTCAAGTCGAGGGCGTGTACAGCGCCCTGACCCGCGCGGACGGCAGTCGCGTGACCGCCCCCTTCCGGCACGAGTGGGACGTCATGTACGGCGTCGCATGGCGCCTGCGCCAGCTCGACGAAGCGATAGACGGCTCGGACGGCGATCACCTGGAGCCCGACGCCACCATGACCATGCTCGACGGCTTGATCGACGGTTCCCTCGAAGGGCTCGCCACCCATCACCTGTTCAAGGCGGACCTGCTCGCGATCCGCGGGCTCCCGGAGGCGTAGCCCACGGGCCGGCCGTCAACCGAGGACGTCGGCGAGATCCTCGTGGCCTCCGACGCCCGCCCAGCCCAGCGCCGTGCCGCCGTGGAGGTCGTCGACCAGGAGCGGATCTGCTCCAAGCTCGAGCAATACGACGACGGCGTCGCGTCGCCCGGCCTGGGCGGCGAGATGGATGGCGGTGACGCCTTCGCCGTGGCCAGGTCCGCCGAACGTGCCGCGCTGGTTAGGGTCGGCGCCTAGCTCGACGAGCGTGCGCAGGGACTCGGTCCGGCCGTTGGCCGCCGCCCAGGTGAGCGGAGTCCCTCGGTACGGGTCCGCGTCGACGCGCGCGCCGAGTTCGACGAGAAGCCGGATCGCGTCGACGCGGTCGGCTTTCGCCGCCCACACGAGCCCTTCGTCGAGCACCTCCTGGGGGTCGTCCGAGGGTTGCCAGACCGGAAACCCTCCGTGCGGGCGGTAGAAGCCACGATGTGCGCCGGCCGCTGGCGTGCCCACTAGCTCGCGGATCAGGTCGAGGTCGCCCAGGCCGGCGCCGACTCGCAGGTTGCCCGGCTCTCGACCCAGAATTCCGGCGACCTCGCGGTGGCCCCAGAAGAGCGCCGCAATGAGCGGTGTGCCTCCGTCGCCGCGCGCGAACAGGTCGGTGCGCGCTCCCGCCTCAAGGAGCAACTGGGCGAGCTCGCAGTCGTCCGAGTAGCCCGCCTGGTGGAGCTTCGTCCACCCGTAGTCGTTCCCTCGATTCGGGTCGGCGCCCCGCGCCAGCAGGAGCGACACGAGCTCGAGCGAGCCGGCCATCCCGAGCAGGTCGTTGCCGTTGGTCCCTCGCTGGACGACGAGATCGGGGAACCGCCCGAGCAGCTCCACTATGCCCTCACGGTCGTTCGCCTCTAGCGCGCGGTACGCGAGCACGAACGGCGTCGGCGGCTCCTCGCCGGCGGCCATCGCCTCGATGTGCTGGCGGAGCGCTTCCCAGCTCCCGAAGCCGTGCCGCGCCGCGAGGTCGCGGCGCGCCTCGCCGACGCTCACCCCCTTGACCGAGGCAATGCCCTCCGCGCGGCCTTCGTAGTAGTCGAGATCGGTGCGGAACGGCTCCTCTAACGTCACGCACCGACGAGTCTAATCGCCGGTCACGAAGTCGACTCGGCCGGTAGGCGCAGTGTGAAACGTGCCCCGCCCGTCGGGGCCGCCTCGCAGGTGACCGTGCCGCCATGTGCTTCGATCGTACGCCGCACGATCGCGAGCCCGAGGCCCGTGCCACCACGCGGGCTCCGGGGAAGCCGGACGAACGGCTCGAAGATCCGTTCGCGCTGATCGGCGGGGACGCCCGGCCCGTTGTCGGTCACCGACATGGTTGGACCGTTCGTTGTCCGCCCGACTTCGAGCACAACCGTGTCAGCCACCGCGGACGCGTTGTCGAGCAGGTTGCGGACGGCGCGGAGCAGCGCGTCGCGGTCGCCGATGACCGGTACGGGCCCGTTGGTGAGCAATTCGACGCGAGCGTCTCGATCCGTGCTGGGTGTGGCGGCCACGGCCGCCGACGCGACGTCCGAGAGGTCGAGTGGCTCTCGGTGCGGTCGTTCGCGAGCGTCGAGTCGCGCGAGGTTCAAGAGGTCGTCGACCAGATGCCCCAGGCGACCGCTGTCTCGCGCCAGCTGGGCTTCGATCGCGTCGCGCGCGGGCCGCGCCGGCTGCTCTCGCAGGAGCCGTTCGGCGCTCGCCTGAAGGGCGGCGACCGGCGTTCGGAGCTCGTGTGACGCGTCGGCCAGAAACGTCCGCATGGCCGCCTCGGACGCGCGCGCCTCCGACACGGCGCGATCGAGAAGCACGAGTGCGCGCCAGAGCGCCGCCAGCAACGCCAGCGCGATCACCGCACCGACCGCTTCGGTGATCTCCAGGCTGCGGACCTGCCGGTCGATCCCGGCCAGGCTCCCGGTCAGGGTCGCGGGTACGTTGCGGCCGCCCGTGGAGATCACCTCGTGCACGGACAGGAGGGCTTCGCCCGGGGCGATCTGGAGGCTCCCGCCCGGACCGCTGAGTCCCACGAGATCGACCGAGATGCCCTCGGCGGCGAGCGAGCCGATCACCGGCTTGAGCGCTGCGGGCGTGCGCGCCGCGTCGAGCGCGCTCGCTCCGGAGGCGAGGTCGGTGCGAAGGCGCTGCTCGAGCCCGTCGCGGTAGCGCACCGTGATCACCACGACGAACGCTCCGAGGACCGCGACGATCCCGACCATCGAGGCGGCAATGAGCCGAGTACGCGCGGATCGGTGGCCGCTCACGGCGAGAACCGGTAGCCGATCCCGCGAACCGTGTGAATTAGCCGGGGGCCGTTTGCCTCCAGCTTTCGCCGCAGCGCGCTGACGTGCACCTCGACGAGGTTGTGGTCGTACGCGTCATAGCCCCACACCTGCGTCAGCAGCTGATCCTTGGACAACGACTGTCCTCGGTGACGCATGAGGAAGCCGAGCAGTCGCAGCTCCGTCGCCGTCAGCGCGAGGTCCCGACCGGCGCGCGTCGCGAAGGCGTGCTCCTCGTCGACGAGCACCTGCGCTGCCTCGAGCACCTGCGGGATCGCGCCTCGCCGGCGCAGTACGGCCCGCACGCGCGCCATCAGCTCCTCGAGCGCAAACGGCTTCACCAGGTAATCGTCCGCGCCCAGTTCGAGACCGGCCACCCGGTCGGCCACGGCGTCTCGCGCGGTGAGAAAGATGATCGGCAGGTCATGGCGCTGGCGGAGCGATCTGGCCAGATCGAAGCCGCTGCCGCTCGGGAGCAACACATCGAGGATCGCCAGATCGGGCGCCGCGGCGAGCACGTCTCCCGGACGCGGTAGATCCTCGAACGCGGTGGCGGTGAACCGCTCCGCGCGAAGCGCCGCGAGCACCGCATCGCGGACCGGCTGCTCGTCCTCGACGACAACGACTCGACCGATCGGCTCGTCCATGCTGGAGCGATTCTCCCGAACGCCGCCTGAAGATCGGCTGAAGAACCGCCCCGCTTCAGCTTGATCTCAGGGTCCCGGTGGATCCTGCGCTGAGGCCAAAACGGAAGGAGACAAGGTGAACGAGCAAAACCACACGTCTGCACGGGTCCGCTACACCGCGACCGGCGCGCTCGCCACCCTAGCCGTCGTCGGAGCGATCGCCGGCGCCACCGCTCTGGCGGCAAAACCTCACGCCAAGACGCCGGCGGCGCCGATGCCGGGCAAGACGCACGCGTCACAGCCGAGGTCGAGCCAGCCGTTCCTGAACGCAGTCCAGCAGCTCGTCAACGCCGGCACGATCACCGCAGCGGAAGGCCAGGCCCTCAACAGCCAAATTCAGACCGGCCGCGTCGATACGGACACGCTCGCGTCGATCGGGTTCACAGGGGCCCAGCTGCAGGCGGTCCAGCAGGCGCTCGCCAACACGAAGCAGGCACTAGCTGGCGGGCCCACGCCGACCCAGACTGCCAAACGACGCCGGTCGTGATCGCGCCAGGCGCCGCCGTCAGGCGCCGCCGCGCATTTCCGTCAGTTGCGATCGCCGGCGCTGTGGTCCCGCCAGCCGTCCTGGTACTCGGCGTCGTGCAGCCGGTAGAGCTGGTGGGCGTAGTGATCCAGGCGGTCCGCCGCCGCCTGGGCCTCGTGGTAGTCCTTGCCGTGGTCGCGAGCCGGTGTCTTTTCCTCGGCGCGCTTGCGAACGATGTGAAGTTCTTCTCGGGCCATCTCTACGATCTTTTCCAGCGTCTCTTGAAGGTCCATGTTGTCCTCTCGCTCCGGTGGCTGAGTCGGCTGACACCGCGCGCTGATCTTCTCACGCGGAGGTCCGCATCGACAGCTCCACGTCGTCGCCAAACGGGACCGAGGTATAGCCGTGGCGGGGAGACCGGACACGTTCGAGATATTCAGGCGTCCGGTCCGCGTTGTCGGCGACGATTAGCGTGCCGGGCTTGAAGTGTGGCTCGAGGAGGTTCAGGACGCCTGCGTAGAGTCCCTTGGCACCGTCGAGCAGAACGAGGTCGATCGGTTCGGGCAGATCGTGCGCGAGCGTCTGGAGGGCA
>Ga0209624_10004045_pt1 | contig 10201 bp, 8 predicted proteins | sample JacPinW_OM2H0_O1_FD_188565 | JGI IMG/M metagenome (GOLD analysis project Ga0209624, IMG submission 188565) | Forest soil microbial communities from Algoma, Ontario, Canada - Jack Pine, Ontario site 1_JW_OM2H0_O1 (SPAdes) (version 2) | ecosystem: Environmental > Terrestrial > Soil > Boreal... | reverse complement strand
GCCAGGATCGGCGCGGTTCCCTTCAGGAAGGTGATCATTACGACGCGCAGAACGTAGTAGTACGCCCGCTCCTCTTCAACCCCGGTAGCCATATTGGCTGCGATTGGTCCTACGAAGCCGTAGCAGAGCAGAATTCCCAGGAAAGTACCTACCAGAGCCGCCGCCACTTTGCGTCCAATCTCCTCCGGGGGGCCGCCCAACGCGCCCATGGTGATCACCACGCCCAACACTGCAGCGACGATCCCCAGTCCCGGCAGCGAGTCCGCCATACTGCTCAAGGCAGCAATCGGCTGGGCAGCATCAAGATGATGGACCTCCATGTCAAGATCCAGGAGCTGATCCAAATCAAAGGCCTCCGCTCCCGTAATCGCCATTCGCAGGGTGTCGCAAACGAAATCGCGCACGTGGTGGTCTTTCAAGAATTGGGGATTCTTGGCGAACACCGCGCTCTTGGCGGGCTCCTCTACATCAGCCTCCATCCCCATCAGCCCTTCTTTGCGCGCCTTGTTGAAGAGGTCATACATCATCTTCAGCGTTGCCACGTATCGCTCTTTTGTGAATTTGGATCCCGTAAACACTCCGACTACTCCGGCCGCGATTTTCTTGAGAATGTGAAGCGGATTGGCGATTAACACAGTTCCGACCGCGGCTCCCAAAATGATGAGGAGTTCGGCGGGCTGAAGCAGGACCTTCACAATCCCGTGCTCCATTAAGTACCCGCCCATAATCGCGGCGATGACGATTAGAATGCCGATGATTGCAAACATGACGTTCTAGTTCCCCCTCTGTGCCGGAAGCAACGGTAGACCTGCAATATTTTCGTGAGTGCGGCCGGACCGGGAAATTACAACCAGATCGACGCGGCGATTAATTTTTCGTCCCTCTTCCGCATCGTTGCTGGCAACGGGACGGTATTGGGAATATCCCGCTGCCGACACTTGCATCGGATCGAATCCGTACTGTTCCACCAGGAGCGCAACCAATTCCGTGGCGCGTGCGGTAGAGAGCTCCCAGTTCGACTTGAACTGAGAGGTATGGATGGGCACGTTGTCGGTATGGCCCTCCACCCGAATCTGAAACCCTTTTGCGTTAAGGATGCGAGCAATGCGGGCTAAAGGCGCTTGTCCCTCCTTCAGCAGTTCGGCAGTTCCGCTGTTGAAGAATCCCACCTCGCGCAAACTCACAACCAGGCCTTCTGGAGTAGTATGCATTTCGATTTCATGTCTCTGGATTTGGTCTCCCAGCGCTTCTTCGAGCTCCCGTTTCAATCGCTCAACGTCCACACCTTCACCACCTGCTTCGCTGCCAGCTGGCGCAGTTGCCAATTGCGTCGGCGCCGGGATGGGCAGTGACACACCAGTGGCATCCTTGTCGACGCGCGGAGTCGCCACCGGGCCACCACCGGGGAAGGCACCCAACTGCTGAAACGCTCCATGAATGGCTGCGGACACTTGAACCACCTTCTTGTTGTCCACTCGGGAGGTGGAGTAGAGGACCACAAAAAAAGCAAACAGCAGAGTAACGAAGTCGGCGTAGGAAACCAGCCACCGCTCGTGGCTGGCCGGGACGCGCTTTTTGGTTCGGCGGCTCATGCCGGCTGTGGCTCCGGCTGAGTTTCCTCGAGCTTATATCCCAGCAGCTTCGTCTCCAGCATGCGCGGGTTCATGCCTTCCAGAATTGAGATCACGCCTTCCAAGGTCATTTCCCGCAAAACCTGCTCTTCCCGGCCCTTGATCTTCAGCTTGCCGGCAAACGGCAGGAAGATCAGGTTCGCCGATCCCACGCCGTAAAGCGTGGCCACAAACGCGACAGCGATGCCTTTGCCCACCTCATCAATGTTCGAAAGGTGCTGCATCACTTGAATAAGACCAAGAACGGCTCCGATGATGCCGATCGTCGGGGCAAAACCACCGGCCGATTCGAATACTTGAGCAACCTTTTCGGAGTGTTCCTCTTGATTGTCAAGTTCAAGCTCCATCATCTTGCGGAGTTGTTCTGGTTCAATGCCGTCCACGGCGAGCATTAATGCCTTCTTCAGAAACGGGTCTTCGATATTTGCTAGTTCGGCGTCGAGAGAAACGATTCCGTTCTTGCGCGCCCGATGGGCAAACTTCACCAGCGTCTCCACCAGGCGCTTGGGGTCTTCGGACTGGTCAAAGAAAACCTGCGCCAATCCCTTAAAGGCCTGCGCCACCGTGGCGAGTGGGAACTGGACCATCACCGCGCCCAGAGTCCCCCCCAACACGATAATGGCCGCCGTAGGCTGAAGGATCTGAGCGATCCGTCCTCCCTCCAGCAACAAACCCGCTAGAATTCCTCCGACCGCGAGGAATATGCCGGCAATTGTGCTCTTATCCACGGGACTTCCCTTCCGGATGCGGCAGCATATTTCGATCCCAGTGCGCATTGCCGCCGGCCGCCAGTGGGCTACCCGGATCAGCTATGGACTGCAGGCCGGAGACTACGGCGCGCCTGAACTCGAGGACCCGCGCTACTACCTCAGCCGCGGTCTCGTGGACCAGGATCTTATCCCCATTCAGCAGAGTGATGACCGTATCGGGGTTGCTCTCGATGAATTTAATAAGGTCGGAGTTCACGGTGATCTCTTGGTTATTTAGACGTGTAAGTCGAATCAAGACATGCCTCTCGGACGGTTGTTAACAGTGATAGAATGCTCGGCGCTCAGCCACTGATCGGCATTTTTAGGGCTATTCCGCAGTGCAGCGTCATTTATTCTGTACCGAAGTAACGGGATCTGGTTGCCTTCTCTAAGACAAGCAACACAGCCCAACCGACCGCTCATAATGGAGAGCTGATGAGTCGACTAATGACGACGTGAAAGGGCACGCGCAATCGAACTTCGACCTACCACCCCTACTTTGTTTCTGACCTTTAAGCGCCGCTCGCCGCTGTGGCCTTCCGGTTCGGACGCTTCATGTAGACAGCCACCTGCTGCTTCTCCGCGTCCGTCAATAACCGTTTCGAAAGCACGACGCGCATCTGGTCAACCGCACGGGGATGCCGGACGAGATCCTCGCCCTTGATTCCCTGTCTCTTCAGTGCCTCGCCCACCGGGCTCAGGTTCAAATCGAATTGCGCGAGATCAAAGCGCGCCTCGGTCCAAGCCATGTACCAGAACCAATCCGTGTAATACAGCCAACTGCGCTCGTTGAAGGCACGCACGTGCGTGGGATCCTGCCAGGCACCCCAGGAGAGATCGTAGGGCACGCTGATACGAAACAGACCCCCGACCTTGAGCAACTTCAAGCACGACGTCATCGCCGTCATCAGGCTTGGAATATGCTCAAGCGAGTCATTGGCGATGATCTCGTCGAAGGAGTTGTTCTCCATCACAAGCGTACCGAAGCGTTGCGTTTCAAGCGGCTTTCCGATGGGCAGAGGATGATTAAAATCCAATACCGCGTCCGGTTCCCAGTAGGCATCAAAATCAACGTTCAGATAGTCCTCGCGCCAGTCTTTTCCGCTACCCAGGTTAAGCTTTTTGGGGAATTGAACCTTTCCTTTATCTGCGGCGGGTGTGGTGCTTTGCTGAATCGCTATGCTCAAAATGTCTGATTCCTTTCGCTGAGAAAACCACTGGAACCCTTGGGTTTCCAGTTTTCGACGTTTTTCTTCGTTCTCAAGAAGGGATCGGCAGCCAGTTACCAACGAGTCGTACGGACAACCGAGGAGAGCATCAGCCAGCCCCGGCTCAAGCTCCGCGCCGGAACAGCATTCCGTGACGACAGCTTTCGAGTTGGCCAGCAAATAAGATACCCGAACGATTTCAAAGATCTTTGCCTTGTAAAAATGAACGTTCAGAACGATTTTTGACCGTGCTATGAGTTTGTCTCTCTCTTCGCCGTATACCCCAAACGCTGTGTGTACCTTAACTCCGGCGTCCTTAAGGTCTTTCACAATGCGTATCCGGCGCTCATTCAACGAGCCGTAAAACAGCACATCGATGTCCGGGGCTGGCTGGGCTTTGATGCGGCTTAGTTCCGGCACATATCCCAACGGAACGTGAACCGGTGGATACGCACACTTCATTACATTCCAGGTTTCGATGTTTTTCAGACTGTAGTCCCACACCCGGTGCTTCATTGCGACTTCGTAGAACTGTTTAGGCAGACTTGGGCCGCCAAGCTGCTCCAGGTTGTACAGAATTGAGCCGAGTGGAAGCATCAGCGCGTCCGCGGGCGAAAGCAGATGGGAGCCCAGAATCAGGTTTGTAGCGGCCGCATCAAGCACATTCTCCTCGATCCGTGCCGTGTGGCCGAGGCTTCGAAGTCCGAACTGAAGGGTTTCCGCAACCTCACGAAAGGCTTCGGTATGGAGGAATCCCTCGGGTCGAATCAGCGTGATCTGAAATCGGCTCATCTGCTTTTTTTAAACGCGCCCGACGCCACCAGGACAATACGAGTCCCAATCCTGCTGGCTGCGCCTTGTGTCTCTGCAATTCGGTCGCCTCATCTTCCTCTCACCTAACAAGGCGTTCCTCAAGCGCTAGCCTGAGGTCGGGGCACTGTTTACGCCTGGTTGTTGGAGAGCATCGACAATACTCGCGGCTGGGAACAAGGCTTCAGTCCCACACTGGTATTACACATGCATCGAATCTCCCACCAGGGGTCCGGAGAAATGCAATTTTCCAATCAAACACTAATGTTGCTACCAGGCGGCTCATGCCAACCTTAGGGCTTTCGATGATCGTAAAAAATGCGGCTGACACCATTCGTCCGTGTCTCGAGAGTGCTCACCAGGTCGTGAGCCAGATCGTGATCGCCGATACCGGCTGCACGGATAACACTTGTGATATAGCGCGTGAATTTGGCGCGACCATCATTTCCTTCCCCTGGGAGAGCCATTTCGCTAATGCGCGCAACGCCGCGCTCGCGCCCATGACCACGGACTGGGTCCTCGTGCTCGATGCTGACGAGGAATTGGATCACGAGGCCAAGCAGCGAATTCCAGCACTGCTTAGCTCAGCCGACGTGGGCGGATACATCACTCCGATTCGCAACTACATGCCGAGCAAGTTCAGCCGGGGATGGGACCGTGTCAGCGTGCCAAATGATTACCGGCATGAGCGGGCTAAGAACGCGCCGTCCTACATCGAGCACGAGAACTGCCGCCTGTTCCGGAAGCATCCGGGAATTTTCTTCTCTGGCCGAATCCACGAGTTGGTAGAGCCTCAGATCAGGACAATCGGGCTCAAACTCACGCTCGCGCCTTTCTTCATCCATCACTTTGGGCAAATGGTCGACCAGAAGGCGAGAGAAACAAAGAGAATCTTCTATCTGGATATGCTGCGCGCTAAGGCCGAGGACCATCCTGATGACCCCGTGGCATGGACTCAACTCGGCCTTCACGAATTTGAGTTTTTCAATCGGCCCGAAGAGGCCTTGCGTTGCTTCGAGCGAGCCTTAACCCTGCTGCCAACTGCACCGGAGACCTGGCTCTTCACGGGAATGGTGTTTCTCAGTCAGGAGCGATACCAGGAGGCCTTGAACGCAGTGGAACACGATCAGCGCAGTGGCGGCAGCCTCGCCCTGCGCGAAGCTATTCGAGGAGATGCGTTATACGGAGTGGGCCGACACAAGGAAGCGCGGATGGCTTATCGCCGTTCGCTGAAGCTCTCCAGAGACCCCGTGATGGAAAGTAAGTTGGGCTATACCGAAGTGATGCTAGGTCAAAAAAACACCGGGCTTGCCAAGCTGCGGCACGCCGCGAGAGTTGTGCGGGATGTCCACTCCATACACGACCGGCTCATGAAAGGCTGCATCATGGCAGGCAGGCTCGAAGAGGCGGCGGACGTGGCGGAGCAGTTCACACACGTCATTGGTTATCCCAGGCTGTTTCTGCGCGCCGCCAGCATCCGCGTCCAATTGCAACAATGGGCGCAGGCGGATGCGATTCTGTTGCGTGGGCTGCAACTCTTCCCCGAGTCGCCGGAACTGGAAGAAGCGCGCTCTGAAGTTGCGAACAAGAAACTGGACGATCTCGACGGCTCCATCTCTCGGCAACCGGTCGCGGGACAACCGCCATGTTGATGAGCCTCATAGTCCAAATCCCAGATCCGCCGTCAACCTTTATATGGAGAAGGCAACGCTGGTTTCCGCATTTCGGATTCCAGTCCAAAGTAACTTCAAGTCGGTTACTAACGTTATCGTACGGGCTAAGCTAAACCAGCAGAGTGCCGATAGAAAGCTTGCCAAAACAAACCTCTTGCTCGAAGTGAGCGGCTCTCAAAATCTAAGCAGTTTAGGAATGGGCCCACGAACACTCGGCGCAGGTGGAAATTCGATCCAAGGAGATTTCTTACAATGTTAAGCATCCTGAACAACATTTCTTCACTGCAGGCACAGAATTCGTTGGATATGACGACAACGTCTCTGAACAACACGCTGAATCAGCTGTCCACTGGCCAGCGCATCAACTCCGGCGCAGACGATGCAGCTGGACTGGCCATTGCCAACGGGCTGCAGGCGAACGTAACCGCCTTGACCCAGTCCGTGCAGAATGCCAGCGACGGCGTGGGCATGCTCCAGGTCGCCGATGGCGCCCTGTCGCAGATCACAACTCTGTTGAACCGCGCAGTCACCCTGGCTACTGAGTCCGCTTCGGGCACAGTAAGCTCCGCTCAACGTGGCTCTCTGGACGCCGAATTTCAATCGATCAAAAGCGAAATCAGCACCATCGGTACGACGACCACCTATAACGGCGCGGCGGTTTTCACCGCTGGCACCCTGACCGTCTTCATGAGCGATTCGAGCACCGCCGGCACCTCAAGCGTGGGCGTGGCCATGGTAACGGTTGATGCGGGTCACCTGAACGGCGCCACTTTAACCGCTGATGCGTTGACCTCGGTTACGTCTTCCACGGCGGCGCTGGGCGACATCAACAGCGCAATCGCAGATGTCGCGGCCTTGCGTGGCACTCTTGGAGCTAGCTCCAACCAGCTGCAGGCGGCCACCAACGTGATGAATGCTCAGATCACGAACGTACAGAACGCCGAGTCTGGGATCATGGATGCAAACATCGGAACGACAACGTCAAACCTGGCGAAGTTCACCATCCTGCAGCAGACTGGCATCGCTGCATTACAACAGTCGAACCAGATGTCGCAGTCTGTTTTGAAGTTGCTCCAGTAGTAATCTGGGCGGAATGGTGGGACCCTCGGGTCCCACCATCCTGGTCCCCGAGGATAGTCGTCCTGCAAAAAAGGAGGGCTCTAAGTTATGAGTGCAATCTCTGGTGTCAACCTAAGCTCGCTGTTGTCAGCGTTAGGATCGTCTTCTTCGGGCATCAACGTTGCTTCCGCAGTCTCCCAAGCCATGGCCGCGCTCTCCCTTCCCGAGCAGCAGATGCTGGCGCAGCAGACAACATTGTCAACCGAAGCGTCCGGTATCGACCAGATCCAGACGGATGTTGCCACCCTTCAGAACAGCCTGAACGCACTGGGGGATCCCGCCGGTGCACTTGCCTCCATGACAGCTACCTCCTCAGATCCGAGCGTGGTAGATGCCTCAGCCGCGGCCGGCACTCCTGCCGGAAGTCACGTCATCATCGTCGCCAACATCGCCTCAAGCGCGTCGGCGTATTCCAATTCTGTCGCCACCAGCAGCACGCCACTGACGCCGGGCAGCTTTACGCTCACCATGGGTTCAGGCACCGCCACAACGATCCAGATTGGCACCGGCACAAACACGCTTGACGAACTGGCCGCTTCCATCAATACCCAGAAACTTGGTGTTACCGCCAGCGTGGTCAACGATTCGATTGGGTCGCGTCTGGCAATCGTGAGCAACAGCACAGGCGCCGCAAACGGCTTCACCATGAGCGCTGCTACCGGCCTCACCTTCACACAACCTTCGACTTCGACCGGACAAGATGCCTCCCTGACCGTCGATGGAATTCCGATCGACAGCGCCTCGAACACGATAACCGGAGTAGTCGCCGGTTTGACGTTGAATCTGGTAGGGGCGGCCGTGGATGGACAAGTCAATGTTACCGTCGCACCCGACGCCAACGCGGTATCGCAAACCATCGCCTCTTTTGTAACTGCCTACAACACAGCGATTGGAGACGTAAACACTCAGTTCACGGTTGGTGCAACCGGTCTGGAAGGCCCGCTAGGCAGCGATTCCACTGTGCAAATGCTGCAAGCCAGTTTGTTGTCGGCGGCAAGCTATTCCGGAGGCGGTAATGGTGTATCGAGCCTCGCCGACCTCGGAATCACCATGAACAACGACGGCACTTTGAGCCTGGACAGTACCACCCTCAACAGTGCCGTCGAGAATAACTTCAGCGCCGTGCAGACTTTCATGCAAGGAGCCTCGTCAAACGGTTTCGTTTCGTCCCTCAACAATCAGCTGAATACGCTTACGGATCCTACGAGCGGGGCTTTTACGGTCGACCTTCAAAGCATTACCAGCGAGAACGCGGACTTGCAAAGCCAGATCAATGACTTCCAGGCCTATCTCAGCACCCAGCAGACGCTGCTGACGGCACAATATAACGCCGCCGACATAACCTTACAGCAACTGCCCGAAGAACAGGCGCAAATCAACGGAGAGCTCGGCTACGCTCCGACAACGACACCCGCATGAAGAAAAGCAAAACTGAACTCACGTACTTGAGAGCGGCCGCCCAGAACGCAACCGAGGCTGGACTCGTAATCATTCTCCACGATCTTCTGATTCACGATCTGGAACAGGTTATGGCTGCATTTGCGGACCGGGATGTCGAGAAACGGGCCACGGAGATCAAACACGCCTTCCTGGTGCTGCAGCAGCTCGAAGGATCGCTTGACATGGAGAATGGAGGGGAAGCTGCAAAACATTTCTCCGCATTCTATGGCGCTTTGCGCAGCATGATTTTCGAAGCGCACTTAAAAGCGAGTCCGGAGATCCTCAAGAAGCAGATTGAGTTAGTGGTCGACGTCCGCCAGGCATGGCAGCAGGTTGACAAGCCAAATCTGGGCCCAGGATACAGCGCGGTCGCGGCGGCGCCTTCGAGCCAAGTGGCTGAGTTCTCCATGGCCGGGGCTGGCACGGAAGTTTCTGCCAATACCTGGACGGCTTGACTTAGAAACGAAGGGACTCTTGACTACCGCTCGCTTGGTGAATGCGGCTTCTCGGCCTTCGTTCCGCAGAACCTTCGGTGGGAGCTCGGCTGGCTACTTTCCGTCGCAAGAATGCGCTTTTTGACATAGGCTTTGTGACATAACACGCAACGGATATGGACTTCGGTGGTAATTTTGCGCGTGTGCATTCTCGCGCTCGAGGCGAGTGGACTGCCGGCTTAGGTGCTAGCTCTCCGATATCCTTGGCTGGACATCGATGCCACAGTGACGGTTGTTTGATGACGTGGTTTGATCATGGCCGCGATCCTGCTCACTATTGCTGTCCACAACCATATGCCGTCAAAATGTCTTACTTTCTTGAATTCCATCGCACAAACTGAACACTCTGACCCCCACCCTCGCTTCCTGCTTCGCTGATTACACTCCCCTCAGGCCTCATTTTGCGACGGAAAGTGGCGAACGAGTGGAGCCGCATTCCTTCCTGGAACGGCCAGTTCTCTGAGTCGGAGCCTCGCCGAGCTCAACATGCAATTCGCAGGCGCTACTTGATTTCCTACCGGCCTCTGAGTTCCGTCACGATGGACGCTACCGCGCCGTCAACTATCACCGCAGAGAAATCCAGTGACAAATTGCGGTCAATATGCGCTGCGGTTTATTACTCGACGCCAACTCGCCCGATAAGCGCAGTCACTGAAGCCGCCCCATCTGGAGAAGGCCACAGTCGTGATCGGCGGAGGGAGGCGAGCAGCAAGCATGCATTCCCGAAAATATGGGGCGCGCGTAATGCTTACAGAGCGAGTAAAGAGAACTACCGAGACGATGCCGCGGCACCCACCTTTATAGCGGCGGTGTCATTCTTGATGCCGATCTGTGGCGCCCACTTCTTAGTGTGGGCTCCCCGCTCGAAAACGACTACGCTGTCATAGAAGTGCATTGCGAGGGTGGTTCTGGTGAATTCGGTCGGCGGCAGCGCATTTCGTGAGTGGTCGGCGTTCAGTTCATCGATGCCATTTTTGCACAGCTCGATGAAAGTGGTCGGCTTACGCAAACCTCCCTGAAACTCGCTCCAATATGCAGTGTGCATATCCTCCACCATGTAAACACCGTTCTTGGCCA
>Ga0209624_10004044_pt1 | contig 10201 bp, 7 predicted proteins | sample JacPinW_OM2H0_O1_FD_188565 | JGI IMG/M metagenome (GOLD analysis project Ga0209624, IMG submission 188565) | Forest soil microbial communities from Algoma, Ontario, Canada - Jack Pine, Ontario site 1_JW_OM2H0_O1 (SPAdes) (version 2) | ecosystem: Environmental > Terrestrial > Soil > Boreal... | reverse complement strand
CATCGGGGTGCGCTTTGCCTGGGTGATGATCTACGGCGCCGCGGTGCGCCAGTTCCGCGCTTTCTTTGAGAAGCGCGCGCTGCACGGAAAAGTGCCGAGCGCACGCATGGGGGTATTGGTCTCGTGGTGCGGCATGCGCGGGCTGGTCACCTTGGCGACCGCGCTGGCATTGCCGCGCGAATTCCCCGGCCGCGACGTCATCGTACTCAGCGCGTTCACCGTGGTGCTCGGCACGTTGATTCTTCAGGGTTTCACCATGCGCCCGTTGATTGGCCTGTTGCGGATCGAAGCCGATGCTTCGCTCGATGTTGAGGTCTCCCGAGCGCGCCAAGCGATGGTGGACGCCGCGCTCCAGGCATTGGCGGACGTTCCCGGTGAAGGCGCCGCCGCCATACGCGCCGAATATCGAGCGACGCGTGATGCCAGCGTCGATCGATCCCGGCCCACGACTGCGTACGGCGAGCTGCGGACGCAGGCGATCACGGCCGAACGCCGTTTGCTCGTCCAGTGGCGAACCCAAGGCCGCCTGCAAGACGATGCATTCCATTTGCTCGAGGACGAATTGGACCGCGCCGAATTGCACGTCGCGTCGTTTGGGACCACCTGGCTCGACGTTTGAATTTGCCACGCTTTTTAACGTAATCGCCCGTCGCGAGGCCGCGACTCTTCAGCCGAAGCGCGCATCTGCTGTTACCATGCGGGGCGATCAATCGTGGCAACTAAGGGAGACCACGGAATGTCTTCACGTTTCTTAGCAATCGGGGCGTTGGGCATATTGACGGCGATCACGGCGGTCTCTGCCGTCGGGCCTTCGCAACCCATGCTCCACCGCCCGAACTCTGCCGGCACCTCTACGCTTCGCGTTGCAGGCAGCCGCAGCTTGCAGCAACGACAAAGCCCGGCCGGATCGAAGTTCGACGCCTCCCTTGCCGAAATAGCACGCCATGTGAGCAGTGTCCGTCCCGGCCATGCCGTGGAGGATCTGCACGCATTGAATCCTGCGGCGAAATTCACTCAGCCTGCCAACACTTCGACTCCCCTGGTGTTGATCGATGCGATCACGACAGGCGATCCGCAGAAATTGAAGTCCGCCCTGGTAGGATTGGGATTGCAACGAGCGTCGCAGTACTCCAATGATGTCGGCGGTTGGCTGCCGGTTGATCAGCTGGATGCCGCGACGACGCTCAGCGAGTTGCAGGCCATTCGAGCCGCGATGCCGCGAACACGCAGCGGCGCGGTAACATCGCAGGGCGATTACGCGCAGAACAGCGATCTCGTGCGCACGGCAAATGCACTCGATGGCACCGGCGTCACCATCGGCGTAATTTCCGACAGCTACAATTGCTATCCGGTGTACGCCTCCAACGGCGTGCCGGCCGGCGGCAACGCAGGCTATGCCAACAATGGATTCAATACGACGGCCGCGGGCGATATGGCCACGGGCGATTTGCCGTCCAAGGTCAATGTGCTCGAGGATGCGACCTGCATGAATTACGGCGCGCCGATTCAGTTGCCCTTCGGCGACGAAGGCCGGGCGATCATGCAAATCATTCACGATGTGGCGCCCGGTGCGGGTCTTGCCTTTTATACGGCGGAGAACAGCGAAGCTGATTTTGCCAATGGCATTGTCAAGCTGGCCGCGTCCGTGGCCAGCGGTGGTGCCGGCGCCAAAATAATAGTCGATGACGTGGGTTATCCCGATGAGCCTTTCTTTCAGGACGGCGAAGTCGCGCAGGCCGTCAATGCCGTGGTGGCGCAGGGCGTCGCGTATTTCTCCTCGGCCGGCAACGACGGCACGCTGGCGTATGACAACAATGCGCCGAATTTTTCCGCAGCGGGCACCGGGCAAAACGCAGGCGAACTCTTGCTGAATTTCAATCAAGGGAGTGGCGTGGCCTCGACGACACTGCCCGTGTCCATACCGCCGCTGATTCCCGGAGAATTCATCGCCATCGTCGCCGAATGGGATCAACCCTACATGACCGGCGCACCCAACAGCGGCGGCGCCCAGAACCAGATCGACCTGTGCGTCCAAGGGGCAGCGGGCCTTGTCGTCAATAACCTGGAGTCGAACGGCGACCTGGGATCCGCGACGTGCACGGGCCCGAACACCAAAGGCGGGGATCCTGTGCAAGTCATGCTCGTTTATAACCCCGCCAACAAGTGCGCCAACAACGCCACCTGCAACAGTCCGGCGACATCGTTGAATATCGTGGTCGGGCTAGTAAGCGGTACGGCGCCTGGCCGGATCAAAGTAGTGGTCGAAGATGACGGCGCGGGAAGCACAATCACGCAGTTCGCAACCAACAGCGGCACGGTGCAGGGTCATCCGAGCGCTGCGGGCGCTGCCGCCGTGGGCGCGGCGTTTTTTGCGAACACGCCGTCCTGCGGATTTACGCCGACTCTGGAATTCTTTTCTTCGGCCGGCGGCGATCCAATTCTGTTTGACGTGACCGGAACCCGTCTCGCAACCCCGTTGTTTCGGCAAAAGCCGGATTTCGTCGGCCCAGATGGCGGCAACGATACATTCCTCGGATTTACATTGGCGAGTGGGGGAATTGCGGACAACAGTACCGTAACTCAATGCCTCAATAACGCTAGCTATCCGAATTTCTTCGGCACCTCCGCCGCCGCGCCGCATGTGGCGAGCATCGCCGCGCTCCTGCTGCAGGCCGTTCCCTCGCTCACGCCCGCGCAGCTTTACGGTTTGTTTCAGCAGAGCGCGTCACCGATCGGGACGGCGCCGACCACGGGCAATCCGAACTATGCGGCCGGGTATGGATTCGTTCAGGCTGATGTGGCTGCGGCCAACATTCCGGTGTCGCAACTTGTCGTTCCCGCGGCGCCCACATTGACGCTGGCTTCGAGCTCCATCGTCGTGGGCAGTTCGACAACCATCACCTGGTCTTCGGCTAACAATCAGGGTTGCACTGCTTCTGGGAGTTGGTCCGGAGCCATGGCCAGCACGGGTACCCAAACTGTTATGCCGACGGCCGTGGGGACTGATACGTACACTCTGTTATGCACCAATGTCGTCGGTGCATCGCCGCCGACATCAGTGACGCTGAGTGTGACAGCAACGCCACCCCCCAGTTCGGGCGGCGGAGGCGGCGCTGTCGGGCTTGCGACGCTGCTAGGTCTGCTTGCGCTGGGCCTGGAAAACGCGCGACGCGCGCGTCAACGCAAATTGGCGATCTCAGTCGCCAACATCAAGTTTTGAGCTTGGTAAGCGCTGCAGTTCGAGTCGGCGTGCACGTTGACGGCGGCATCATTGCCCACGCTCAGTGGGCTGTCATGGCCGCACTTGGGCGAGGCCGCGTCTGTGCTGGTCGCGGTCCAGGATAGGTTCGCTCGACCGGCGGCGTCTGCGATTGCGGATATCGGCACCGACGTGAACCCGTTGATACGCGCGTTTTGCAGCAGGATTCGCTGAGGCCGGGCGTTCATGTCATACACAGTCACCACTACGTCCTGTGTCCCGTCGTTGGTAATTCTGACCTGGACGCCTTCGCCGCCGAACGCAGCTCCCATCATCAGCACCGGCACCGCCGCTAGAACCAACGCAGCTTTTATATTGCCACGCATAATTGAATCCTCCGGTAATACCATCTAGTAAATTACCTACACTCATCATGTCGATTCGGCGCTTAAAACTGCAGCGGCGCAGGTCCAATATAGCTGTGGGAGGCTCCCTACCAAGTTAAGTCAAGGCGATGATTAGCAAGGGAAACGACGATCTATGGAGACAGAGCATTCCAACGGCGCACCCGCGCAACAAGCACGGCCAAGATCCTGGGCCGCGTTCGGCGCGCTGGGCGTCGTTTTCGGCGACCTTGGCACCAGTCCGTTGTACACGCTGCAAACCGTGGTGCAGGCGATGGGTGGTCAATTCACGCCGCAGAGCGCGCTCGGTGTGCTCTCGCTGATATTTTGGACCTTGATCGTGACCGTCTCGATCAAGTACTGCCTGCTCGTGATGCGGGCCGACAATCGGGGAGAGGGCGGCATCCTCGCCTTGATGTCCTTGATCGGGGCCAACGGCTTCACGCCCGGCTTGCGCATCTTGACCGGCATGGGATTGCTCGGCGCCGCGTTGATCTATGGCGATGGGGTGATAACGCCGGCCATATCCGTCTTGAGCGCACTCGAGGGCGTCAACGCAGTGACCGACACCTTCAAGCCCTTCGTCATGCCCGTGGCCGTCGTCGTGCTTCTATGTCTCTTCTTCGCGCAGCGTTTCGGAACGGAGAAAATCGGCCGCGCGTTCGGCCCCGTGATGATGCTTTGGTTTGTGGTCATCGCGGTACTCGGCATCGCATCGATCCTGAAGCATCCAGGCGTCATTGCCGCCGTGGATCCGCGCCACGCTGTCCGCTTCCTGGCCGCTTCGGGACGTTCGGGATTCCTGGTGCTGGGCGGCGTGTTTCTGTGCATCACGGGCGGCGAAGCGCTGTACGCCGACATGGGTCATTTCGGCAAGGGGCCGATCCGCCGTTCCTGGTACGGCATCGTCCTGCCGTCGCTGCTGCTCAGTTATGCGGGACAGACGGCGTTCTTGCTCGACAAGGGAACCGTGGCGGGCAATCCGTTTTTCCTAATTGCGCCGACTTGGTCCATATATCCTCTCGTGGTGCTCGCAACGATTGCGACCATCATCGCGAGCCAGGCCATCATCACCGGTTCCTTTTCCATGACGCGGCAGGCCATGCAACTCGGCTGGCTGCCCGGTGTGGCGATCAGGCAAACCTCGGATCGGATATACGGTCAGATTTATATCCCGGTGGTCAATTGGCTGCTGATGGTGGCGACCATCGCCACCACCGTCGCTTTCGAAAGTTCCGATCGGCTGGCGGGTGCCTATGGAACCGCTGTGTCAACCACCATGCTGCTGACCACGTTCCTCTTGTATCGGGCGATGCGCGATCTGTGGAAATGGCCTCGAGCCATTGCGATGCTCGTCGCCGCCATATTCGTCATCGTGGACACGAGTTTCTTTCTCGCCAATCTTTTGAAGATCGCGGAAGGTGGATGGCTCCCATTGACCTTTGCAGCCATTTTGTTTGTGGTGATGACGACCTGGCGTGCCGGCGTCGATGCGATTCGCTCGACGCTGGTGCAAGCGCCGCAAACCGCGGACCGGTTCTTATCGGATCTGAAGAGCGGCCTCATTCCGCGCGTGGAGGGGACAACCGTATTCATGACCCGCAGTACGCAGAAGGTCTCGCGGCTCATCATGGATCACGCGCATTTTGTCGGCGTTTTGCCCCGCAACGCGATTGCCTTGAGTGTGGTATTTGAAAATACGCCGCGCATAGTCGGTCCGCAGTGCACGGTGGTCGACAGTGTCGGCGAGGGGTTGTGGCATCTAGTCGCGCGTTTCGGATTCCTTGAAATCCCGGATCTACGCGAAGCGCTTTTGAAGACGCGCGGTCTGCCGGCAAACGTTGATCTCGCCAAAGCCAACTTCGTTGGCACGCGCGATCTGGTGGTTGCCAAGCAAAAGAATGCCCGCCTTCGAAGCTGGCGCTTGGCGCTGTTTGCGTTTCTTTATCGCAATTCGGTCAAGATCGTAGACCGATTCAATCTGGAGCCTTCCAATGTGATCGAGATTGCCAGGCAAATTGAGATCTAGAGCTCTGTTGCTCGACGTAATGGTCGTGAAATATCGGCCCCTGCTCGCGGAAAGTCGGCGTGTCGTGTGCGTCTGCTTCACTCAAATTTTGAATGACCCTTAACATCCCCCATCCCAACACGAGACACAGGCACAAAAGCAACAGCGAAGCAATCGCGACATTCATGTCAGGCACCGGGGTGAGAACCGAGCCAAGATTTTAAATTCGGAAAGCTTTTTTGGGCTGTAGGATCAACGCTGAAAATACTGTCAGCGCCGCCGCGTCGATCAAAGGCTTGGGTTCAACGCCGGCAGCACGCACCCGCGCAGCTCGCCAAATCCGATCGTGACGGTGCCTGGCCGCTCGCATCGGCCTCGAAAAATCACGGTATCACCATCCTCCAAAAAGGAGCGCTGCTCATCTTGACCGATTTGCAGCGGCTGGCTGCCGCCTTTGCTGAGCTCGACCAATGAGCCGGCCTCGGCGGGCGTTGGGCCGGACTGGGTGCCGCTGCCAAACAGATCTCCGGGACGCAGATTGCAGCCATTCACCGTGTGGTGCGCTACAAGCTGTGAAATCGTCCAGTAGGCATGGCGAAAACTGGTCTCCGATAGCCGTTGCGGAGGCTCATGGCGAGCAAGCATTTTTGCCGTCTGAATGAGCGCTTCGAGCCGGATGTCTATCGCTCCCGCTTCCCGATTCGACTTCGAATCCAAGTAGGGCAGAGGCTGGGGATCGTCTTGAGGCCGGTTGGACGGTGCGCGAAAGGGGGCGAGTGCCTGCAAGGTCACCACCCACGGCGAAATGGTGGTGGCGAAATTTTTTGCCAAGAACGGCCCCAAGGGTTGGTACTCCCAGCCCTGTAAATCCCGCGCTGACCAGTCGTTGAGCAAGCAGAGGCCGAAGATGTGATTCTCAGCATCGGCCAATGGAATGGCAGTGCCGGGCGGATTGCCGGCGCCGATGAAAATGCCCATTTCAAGCTCGTAATCCAAGCGGGTGCTGGGACCTACCGTCGGGCCGGTGGCTCCGGGTCTCTGCCCCTGAGGACGCGGGAAACTCTGCCCCGACACCCCGATGGATGAACTGCGGCCGTGGTAGCCGATGGGTATCCATTTATAGTTGGGAAGCAGGGGATTGTCCGGCCTGAATTGCCGACCGATGGCCGTCGCATGGTAAATCGATATATAGAAGTCGGTGTAATCGCCGATCTGCGCAGGCAAAGAAAATATCGCATCCTCTTGCGGCACCAAACAGGCACTCAAGGCTCCTTCCAGCGCGGAGCCTTGTGCCAGCGCCTCGAACAGCGCGCGGCGCAGCGCGCCCCAGATATGAGGACCCAGTTGCATCAATGAATTCAGCGACGGCAAGCTGCCGGCGCGAATTCCCTGCGCGGCATCGCCCAGAAACAAGTTCGCGTCTGCGAGCGCCGCGAGATCGAGGATTTGATCTCCAATCGCCACGCCGCCTCGAAATGGTTCGGCGCCGTGCGCGCGGCGAAATACGCCGAAGGGGAGATTTTGAATCGGAAACGCGCAGCTGGTTAAATTCGCCGAAGGCAGCCAACTGCGAACCCTTGGATCGTGCGTGGCATCCGGGCGATTGAAGACTGTCACGGCTTGGTCGGATCGAAGTGCTTTTTAAGCCCCAGCCAGTGGCTCATGTAGTCATCTTGCAGCCGCGGCGTTCCCTGCAACGCGCTGCGCGCCGGCTTGAGCACGGATCGAGATTCGAACATGAACGCCATCGTGTCCGTGATGTGCACCGGTACCGAAGTGTCCGCCGCGATGGCTTTATCGAATGTCGCAGCGTCCGGACCATGTCCGCTCATGCAGTTGTGCAAGGAGGACCCGCCGGGCACGAAGCCGGTACTCTTGGCGTCATATACCCCGCAGATGAGCCCCATGAATTCATTGGCCACGTTGCGATGAAACCAGGGCGGCCGAAACGTGTTCTGCATCGTCAGCCAGCGCGGGGGGAAAACGACGAAATCGATGTTGCTCGTGCCGGAGGTGTCGCTCGGTGAGTGCAGCACCAGGAATATGGAGGGGTCGGGATGATCGTACGAGATCGATCCTATGGTGTTGAATCGCCGCAGATCGTATTTATAAGGCGCGTTGTTGCCATGCCATGCGACGACATCGAGGGGCGAGTGATCCATTTTCGCGGTCCACAAGCTGCCTGAGAATTTTCCGATGAGTTCGCAGGGCTCGTCGAGCTCCTCGTAGCGCGCCCGCGGCGTAAGGAAATCGCGTGCATTGGCGAGGCCGTTGGAGCCGATGGGCCCGAGATCCGGCAATTTGAACGGAGCACCGAAGTTCTCGCAGACATAGCCGCGCGCCTCACCGTTCGCAAGATCGACCCGATAGCGCAGTCCGCGTGGAATCACGGCAATTTCTTGGGGACCTACCTGTATGCGTCCGAGTTCGGTGTCGAGAGTCAGCGCGCCTTGCTGCGGCACGATGAGCATTTCTCCATCGGCGTCGTAGAAGAATCGCCGCTGCATCGACCGGTTGGCGGCAAATAAGTAGATAGCGCAGCCCGCGTGCGCGTCCGGGGATCCATTGCCGGCCATCGGCACCAGGCCTTCGACGAAATCGGTGGGCGCCGCGGGTACTCTCACGGGATCCCAGCGCAGCTGATTCGGCGCCACCGCCATGTCGCTCGGCCGCTCATCGAGAAGCCGGTGCTTGAATCGCTCAAAGGGCTGGTGCGTCACCGCGGGACGAATCCGGTACAGCCACGAACGTCGATTGGCGGCGCGCGGCGCCGTGAACGCCGTGCCCGAGAATTGTTCCGCGTACAGTCCGAACGGACAGCGCTGCGGGGAATTGCGGCCTTGCGGCAGCGCTCCTGCCAGCGCCTCAGTGGCGAATTCGTTGCCGAAGCCGCTCAAGTACCCATCGGATTCGGAAACGATTGCGCTCACGGCAGCCATTCTATGACACTGGGAGCGCAAGTTTCACGCCAATGTTTCAATAGAAGTAGTTGGGCGTGCCGACCCGCGGATAGTGTGCGATCCTAAAGGCATGGCACGCGAACACTTTCACTGGGATGATCCGCTGTTGCTCGATACGCAATTGACGGATGAGGAAAAAATGATACGTGATGCCGCGCGCGACTACGCGCACGGCCAGCTTGAGCCGCGCGTGCTCGAGGCATTTCGGCGCGAGCACACGGATCCCGGCATTTTCAAGGAAATGGGCGGCGTCGGGCTCCTGGGCGCCACCATCCCCGAAGCTTACGGCGGCGGCGGCATGAACTATGTCAGCTATGGCCTCATCGCGCGTGAAGTCGAGCGCATCGATTCCGGATTCCGCTCAATGATGAGCGTGCAATCGTCGTTGGTGATGCTGCCGATTTTCAAGTTCGGTACCGAGGCACAGAAACAAAAGTATTTGCCTCCGTTGGCGCGCGGTGAAACCATCGGTTGCTTCGGCCTCACGGAGCCCGATCATGGATCCGATCCCGGCAGCATGATCACGCGGGCGCGCGCGGCAGCGGGAGGCTATCGGCTCTCGGGCGCCAAGACCTGGATTACCAACAGCCCCATCGCTCATGTTTTCGTGATCTGGGCAAAAACCGACGACGACATCATCCGCGGCTTCATTCTTGAAAAGGGCTTGAAGGGCCTCACGACACCGATCCTGCACGGCAAGGTCGGCTTGCGTGCCTCGACCACGGGGCAAATTCTCATGGACGACGTGTTCGTACCTGAAGAGAATTTACTTCCCGGCGTCACTGGACTCAAAGGACCGTTTACATGCCTCGATTCCGCGCGCTACGGTATCTCCTGGGGCGCGCTGGGCGCGGCGGAAAGTTGTTGGCATACGGCTCGCCAGTACGTCCTTGACCGCAAGCAATTCGGCCGGCCGCTCGCCGCGAATCAGCTCATTCAGAAAAAACTCGTCGACATGCAGACCGAAATTACGCTCGGGCTCCAGGGCTGCCTGCGTCTCGGGCGCATGAAGGACGATGGAACCGCGTCCGTGGAAATCACATCCATCATGAAACGAAATTCCTGCGGCAAATCATTGGATATAGCGCGCATGGCCCGCGACATGTTGGGCGGCAATGGGATCTCGGACGAATACGGCGTGATTCGCCACGTCGTGAATCTCGAGGTCGTGAATACTTACGAAGGCACGCACGATATTCATGCCCTGATTCTCGGCCGGGCGCAAACCGGCATACAAGCGTTCTCTTAAGGATAAGCCGGAGACGCCGCACCGGACACCCGCGGTACCCGAATGTTAGGCTTAAGTCCGATCTGCCACTCCGCGCTGGCCGCAGCGTCTGCCGTCAAAGTGACCTGCTGACTGGTGGTCTCTTCGGCGTGATCCATGTTGGGATGCCATACTCTAACCCGGTATTCGCCGGCCGGCATGTCGCTGAGCACGGCGGTTCCCAATGTCCCGGTCTTCGCGAAGAAGGGCGTTTCCGACACATAGATATAGCCGATCATCCAGTCATGGATGTTGCATCCTAAGACCACGACGCCGGGTTTGTCGAAGACGATGGGCGGCGCATCCGTGCCGGCATACAAAGGCAACTCGAATTTCTTGGCGGGAGAAAAAGAGTAGACTTGG
>Ga0209624_10004043_pt1 | contig 10202 bp, 5 predicted proteins | sample JacPinW_OM2H0_O1_FD_188565 | JGI IMG/M metagenome (GOLD analysis project Ga0209624, IMG submission 188565) | Forest soil microbial communities from Algoma, Ontario, Canada - Jack Pine, Ontario site 1_JW_OM2H0_O1 (SPAdes) (version 2) | ecosystem: Environmental > Terrestrial > Soil > Boreal... | reverse complement strand
GAAGTACAGGCAGCACTGGTAGTACAGGTTCAACTGGTAGCACCGGAAGCACAGGTTCCACAGGTAGTACTGGCAGCACAGGCTCAACAGGAAGTACGGGTTCAACGGGAAGTACTGGTAGTACGGGATCGACCGGCTCAACAGGGTCCACTGGTAGTACTGGCTCGACAGGATCCACAGGTAGCACGGGAAGTACTGGGTCTACCGGTTCCACAGGCTCTACCGGGTCAACTGGTAGCACTGGGTCGACGGGATCTACAGGTTCAACAGGATCTACTGGATCGACAGGCTCGACTGGCAGTACGGGTTCCACAGGATCAACAGGTTCTACCGGTTCAACTGGTTCTACGGGAAGTACGGGCTCCACAGGGTCCACTGGAAGCACAGGTTCTAGCGGAAGTACCGGATCCACAGGGTCAACGGGTTCAACAGGATCTACAGGTAGTACGGGTTCAACTGGCAGTACTGGTGGTACTGGATCGACGGGAAGCACTGGCTCCACAGGATCCACGGGTTCAACGGGAGATATGGGATCTACTGGTAGTACAGGTAGCACAGGATTCACCGGTTTTACAGGTTCTACTGGAGCTACCGGAAACACAGGAAGTACCGGGTCCACGGGTTCAACGGGAGATACGGGCTCGACTGGGTCAACCGGTCCTACTGGCAGCACTGGCTCTACAGGGTCAACGGGGAGCACTGGATCAACAGGTAGTACGGGAAGAACAGGATCGACGGGAAGTACCGGTAGCACAGGAAATACCGGGTCAACTGGTAGTACGGGGTCTACTGGCAGAACAGGTTCTACGGGAAGTACGGGAGCAACTGGTAGCACTGGCTCTACAGGACCAACAGGGGAGGGCTCAACAGGGAGCACTGGATCTACTGGCAGAACGGGTTCCACAGGAAGTACCGGCAGCACCGGAACAACTGGTCCCACAGGGGCTGGATCAACAGGAAGTACGGGTAGCACAGGATCAACCGGTTCAACAGGATCAACTGGAGCTACTGGTCCAACAGGAGCTACGGGTTTAGGTGCAGATTACGCATTTGCGTATGATACAACAACGCAAGCAATTGCATTAACTGATACTTTCCAAGCGATAACATTAAGCACTAATGTAATCTTAAATGGTTGGACACATACGGCAAACTCAGCAGTCTTTGTGTGTCCCGCTGCCGGTACGTATATTATTACCTACACGGCAATTGTTGAGGTCCAGGCATCGGGAGAAGTATTTTATGGATTCCAAGGATTTGTTGTTAATTCTTCTACCGTAATTCCTGGCAGTGGTCTTGTTAATACCAGCGAAACAAATTCACAAGTTAATTCGGTATCGGGTACTTTTATGTATACCTTTAATGCGAGTGATAATTTTGAAATGCGATGGGCATCTACATCTACGAATGCTTCATTGATACCTGATAGCCATTTTAGTCCAACAGCACCAAGCTTTACTCTTACTATTGAAAGAATTGCATGATGTAAATGAAGTGTGTAATTAGTTAGTGTAAAGATAAGGAGAAAAATAAAATAAAATAATGCTAAAAATTATTTTAGTTTTTAAGATTTTGTAAGGAATATGAATGATAAATCGAATAAAAAAGAGTTATCTTCTAGTTCTACTTTTATTATTTAATGTTGGTGCGCATGCAACGCTCGATGTTTCTGCAGTAAGCGCTAATGGGATAGGTATACAATCAGATGCTAGCATTGTAGTAGCAGGCTCTATTCAGATAAATGGATCATCATTACAAAGCATGCTTGCAAGTTATAATCCCTTTGGTGTGATTGATACCGGATATGGACTTAATGGTTATGTTGTTAATCCTATTGGCAATAGTTCTGTAGCAAATGCGTTGATAGTTACTAGTACTAATACCGTTGCTGTTGGTTGGGTGCAGACTATTTTGGGATATGGGTTTGCAATTTCACGGTATAATACAAATGGGACTGCGGATCTCACATTTAATGGAAGTGGAGTTCAGACAACATTCTTTTCTGGCAATGCTTCTGCGAATGGTTTAGCGATAGATACATCAGGAAGATATGTTGTTGCTGGGTTTTCGATGGTGGCAAATGAGCCTGCTTTTACGGCAGTGCGTTATACTACAGCAGGCCAGTTGGATACAACATTTGGATCGAGCGGAATAGTTACAACAACAATTAACCAAGGTTCAACTGCAACTACGGTTGCTCTTGATAGTAGTGGCAATATTGTTGTTGGTGGCTATAGTGTGAATACTCATGGAAATACTAATTTTACGTTAGCGCGCTATACCAGTAAAGGAAAGCTTGATAAAAACTTTAATACAACAGGAATAGTTACTACTACTATTGGGCTTAACTCGCGAATAAATGCCATTGCAATACAATCTAATAATAAAATAGTTGCTGGAGGATATAGCAATAATCAGTTTGCGCTTGCACGTTATAATACTAATGGATCATTAGATACCACTTTTGGTACTAATGGTATTGTTGTTACAGCAATTGGTAGCGCGCAGATTAATAGTATTGTTCTACAAAGTGATGGCAAGATTGTTGCCGTCGGTTATTCGGATAATCAGTTTGCACTTGCTCGCTACACGACGTCAGGTGTTTTAGATATTAGTTTTGGTAATAGGGGAATAGTAACGACTGCAATTGGGGTTACTGCAGCTGCTACAGCGGTAACGCTTGCTCCAAACGAGAATATTATCGTTGCTGGTAATACTGGTATGGGTGTTGTTGTTGCCATGTATAATCCGAGTGGATCTCTTGATACATTGTTTGGCAATAATAATGGTCTTGTTAATTTCCCTAATACATTCAACGCGCCTGATATTTTTGATATCGCTAATATTAACATTGCAGATAATGCTGCTATTACCTATAGTAAGCTAGATTTGAATAATAGTATTTTGAATAGCGACATTAATAGCAATGCTGGTATTGAAGATACAAAACTAGCCTCTCTTAAGACAGCAGGGAAAGTGCTTAATACTGCAACAACTGCTACATCATCAAATAGCAGCGGAACTCTTGTTGTGCGCGATACGCTTGGTAATTTTGAGGCAAATACTATTTATAGTAATTTCGTTGGTAATGTTATTGGTGCTGCATCAGAAAATATATTAAGATCTGGCGATGTTATGAGTGGGGCACTCACCTTGCCAGCTGGTAGCGGCGTTGCTCCATCACTGCAGTTTAGCGGCAGTGAAAATACGGGTTTATCTGTGTTATCAAATATTCTTGCTTTTAGTACACAAGGATTTGAACGTGTAACCATTGATAATAATGGGAGTGTAACTATTAACACGCCAACTGCTGGTTCTGCTCTTGTTGCAAATGGTGATGTCATGATTGATGGTGATAGTGCTATTGCAGGAAATGTTACCTTTAATACGAACAACTTAGCATTAAACTCGGTAGGGAGTACGCAAGGCCCTCTCATGAAAATATATGCTGGTGCTGCTAACACGGGATTAAATGGATCAGTTATTGTAAATTTTGCTGCGGCTGGATTTGCAACGACCCCAGTAATTTGTATGAATTCTATCAACGGTGTTTCAGCTTTACTGACACTACAATCGAGCTCAAATACATCAGCAACAATAACAAGTCTTCCGTTGTTGAATGTTCCTTTTAATTATATTGCTATTGGTTTATAACAAATATAATAAGGAGAATTTATGAAAAATTTGATACAAAAAATAGTTATTATTGCAGGACTTTTTTTTCCTGTGTTGGTACAGGCAACTCCAGGAGTTTCTGATGCACAAAATTTATCAATCGCGATTCAAAGTAATGGCAGTATCGTTACGGCTGGTTATGTAACATTAAATAGTCTTATGCAATTTTCTGTAGCCCGCTATAATTCATTTGGGATTCCTGATACTACCTATGGCAATAGCGGCTATGTTGCAACTGCATTTGGCTCAGGAGCTGAGGCGGCGGGCGTTGCTCTTTTAAGTAATAATGAAGCAATTGCTGCTGGTTTTGGTCAACCAGTGGCAGGAACTAGTTTTGCAATAGGCTTATTTACTACGAGTGGTACGCTGGATACGTCATTTAATAGTACCGGAACCAATACAACATTAATTGGCGCTGGCTCTGCGGCGCATAGTGTAGCTATTGATTCAAGCGGTAATTATGTTACGGCTGGTGTTGCCGTGGTAAGTAGTACACCAGTTACTGCGCTTGCGCGTTATACACCAAGTGGTTCATTAGATAGTACTTTTGGAACCGGTGGTGTGGTAACTACTCAAATTGGTAGTTCTTCTGATGGTTATGCAGTTCAACTGCAATCAGGAGGACAGATTGTTGTCGGTGGTTTTGCATCGGTATCAGGTGTTTCTAACTTTGCTGTTGCTCGATACAATACCAATGGAACTCTTGATACAACTTTTAATAGTAGTGGCACATTACCCGGCACCGTAACAACTACGATAGGCTCACAAGCGATTGCATATGCATTGGGAATTCAATCAAGTGGAGCAATTGTTGCTGCTGGAACAAGTAATAATTCTTTTGCACTCGCTCAATATACCACGAGTGGAATTTTAGATACTACCTTTGGTAGTTCTGGAATTGTAACAACTTCTATTACGGGTGCTTCAACTGCACAAATTAATGGGATGGTAATTCAGCCAAATGGCCAAATTGTTGTGGTTGGCTTTGCAGGTAGTTTACTAGCAGTAGCTCGCTATAATAGTAATGGCACCTTGGATACCACAGGATTCAATAGCAGCGGTTCTCAACCAGGAGTGGTAACCACTTCTATCGGTGAATTTGCAGTGGGAACCTGCGTCACCTTAAATAGTAGCGGACAAATTGTTGTTGGTGGCTATTCTGATCAAGGAGGACTTGTTGCTCGCTATAACTCTAATGGTACTCTAGATACCACATTCGGTACCAATGGTTATACCAGTTTCCCTAATAGCTCAGTTGGCCCAGATGTTTTTGGTCTTACCTCTGCAAATATAGCATCGAATGCTGGTATTGAGTATTCGCAGCTCAACCTCACGAATAGTATTGTAAATAGCGATATTAATGCAAGTGCTGGCATTGTTGACACTAAATTAGGAACAATTCAAACAGCTGGCAAAGTTTTAAATTCTGCAACAACAGCAACATCAACCAATACTGCAAGTGCTATTGTTGCCAGAGATACGCTTGGTAATTTTAGCGCAAATACTATTACTGCTTCACTCATTGGTAATGTAAGCGGTAGTGCTTCTGCTAATGTTCTTACGTCAGGCGGCACTATGTCAGGTTCATTAGTTCTGCCAGCCGGTAGTTCAACAAATCCATCATTACAATTTAGCGGTAGTACCAATAGCGGTCTTTCTGCAAATAGTAATACGTTAACATTGAGTACTAATGGTGCAGGATATTTATCTATTAACCCATCGGGGAATGTTTCTTTGGCAGCCCCTCTATCAGGAACTGGATTAACAGTAGGTGGAGGCGGAGCTACAATAACGGGTAATGTAAATACGAGTACTGGTATTGTATTCAATTCAGCAGGTACCTCCTTAAATGCTGTGGGATCTACCGAAGGGCCACTTTTAAAAATTTATACAGGAACTGGTAATACCGGAGTATCTAGCTCAGTAAGTATCAGTTATTCAGCTGCTGGATTTACACAGCCGCCGTTAATTTTTACTAACGCAGCGAATGGTACTATTGCAGCATTGGGTGTGAATTCAGTGACAGCAACAAGCGCAACAATTACTAGCCAATCAGCAAGTGTTGCATTTAATTTCGTTGCTATAGGAGTTTAATTAATTTGATAAGGGCTCTTTTTATTCAAGAGCCCTTTTGCAAAAAAAGGTTTTTAGAGAGATGAGTGATAATGATTTGGATTTTTTTGGTTATATTTTCTTGTAATGTTATAGTTGCATCAGCTTCATCAATAACATCAGTCAGCGGGCAAGCAGGATTAATTCAATCCAATAATCAGTTAGTAGTGATTGGAAGTGCTATTAATTCCAATACGCCAAATTTTTTAGTAGCAAATTATAGTGCCAGTGGAACATTGATTAGTTCTTTTGGCTCAAGTGGCGTTACAACAACTACTATAGGTACACAAGCACAAGCAACCAGCGGGGCATTACAGTCAACGGGAGATATTATAGTAGCAGGCTTTACTTTTTTGAGTGGCCAAACACAATTTGCAGTAACGCGCTATACAACGGGTGGTATTCTTGATACTACTTTTGGTACTAATGGTATTGTTACCCAGCTAATAGGTAATGGGTGTGCTGTGAATAGCTGTGTGACACAATCGAATGACAGTGTGATTTTAGCCGGTAATTGTGTAGTGAGTGGTCAGCCAGAAATTGCAGTTATGCGGCTTCTAAATAATGGATCTATTGATACAACTTTTGGTACAAATGGGATTATAACACTGCAAGTTGGACAGGTTTCAGTTTGTAATGCGGTTGTTTTACAAAATAGCGACATTGTTATTGGGGGATCAGCAACTATCAATGGCGTTACTCAAATGGCAGTAGCACGTTTTACGAGCTCGGGAATATTAGATACCACATTTGGATCTAATGGGATTGCAACTATAAGCTCGGGGACGCGTTCAGGTATTAATACATTAGCGATCGATGCAAATAACAATGTTGTTGTCGCAGGTTTTTCAGATACGAATATGGTTATTGCACGTCTTACAAGTGCCGGTGTATTGGATACTACTTTTGGTTCATCGGGAATTACGGTAACCACCGTGGGAAATGTTACGCGAGCAAATTCTATAAGCATCGAAAGCAGTGGCAGCATAGCATGTGGAGGTTTCTCTGATGATAATTTGCTTGTAGCTCAATTTACTTCGCAAGGAATTCTTGATACTACATTTGCAAGCACTGGTATTACCTTAAATAGTGTTTTGGGGGATGCGCAAGCAAACGATGTGGTATTGCAAAATGGCCTTATTTTAGCAGTAGGGACTTCTAATAATGATGTTGTTGTTTTGCGATTTACCACCAGCGGTAATTTAGATACAACATGGGGAAATATGGGTATTGTTACGCAACCAAGTAGTGATGAATCAAGTGTAGTAACTCGAATTTGGGAGCAAGAGTCGGTTGGTACTAACGGAGGCACTTTTACTTCCGGTGCATGGCAAACACGCGTTTTAAATAATATTATCTCTGCCGATGGCAGTATTACACTGACAAATAATTCATTCGTTTTATTGCCGGGTACTTATAGTGTTAATATTACGGTTCCTGCGTATCAAGTTGGCAGTCATCAAGCACGACTTGAAGATATTACAAACAATGTGACATTGTTGTGGGGTAATAGTGCTTTTAGTAGCACTACTAACGGCTCAGTAAGTTATTCATTTATTGAAGGAGAATTTTTAATAAATGGGTCATCATCAACAGTTCAAGTACAGCATCAATGCACTTCAACCCAGGCTAACGATGGATTTGGTATTGCTGCTGGTGTGGGTTCGTCAGAAATTTATACTACGGTGAAAATAACGCCTGTTTCATAAAGGGGAGTATATGAATTATAGTAAAGTGATTGCTATTCTATTGGCATGCTATGGTTGTGTACATGCAGCGACTACTGTTTATAAATATCGCTTGTATTGTATTACTGAAGCTGCAAATGTGTATACATGGTCTGAAAATGCGCCAACGCAGTGCCCGAATAATACGGCGCATGTTATTAATCCCAATAGTATCTCCATTATGGATCAGGTTGCTACGAATGAAATTAGCATTCAACAAGAATCAACACCAACAGGAGGTAATTTTAAAGCAGAAACTTTCAAGGTAACTTCTACTAGTCAAGGAGAAACAGATGCTCAACTATCGTGGCCATTTAATGTTTCCTTATTGCAGCTATCTTTTATGACAACCAGTGATAATGAAGGAGATTTTCTTACTATTGAAATTCCATCAAACTTAGTTGTTGGCTCCATTACACAAAATATTAATGCTGGTGATACGGTTATTTATGTGAGCGCTTCGGTTATAAGTACGATTGCCGTTGGTTATTATATTACAATAAGCGATGGCACTAATACTGATGCGCTCGGAAGAGTATTGGCAATTAATTCAACAAATAATAGCATTACAATAGAGACTGGATCTACGCATGCATATCAATCATCTACACCAACATACGTAGATATGACGGTAAGCCCTTTAAATAATTTTGAGCTTGGAACACCGCACTTATACACGCTTGGCCAATCATGTTTGCGTGCATCTTCAATACCAGCTAATACATTTATAGTTATTCGCTATATTAATAATGATTCAACAACAAAAAGTTTAGTTTTTAATTATGAATATCTTTATTAACCATTTAGTGAAGGAGTTTTTTAATATTAGTTCATTTTAAAATTAAGTGTAAAAATATCTTGTTAAGGAGTTTTGCAATGAACATGAAAACAAATCTTGTTATTTTTAGTTTAGCGTTGTTAGTGTCTCCATTATTGCATGCATGTGCAACCGTGGCTACCGGTGTAACGGGAACTGTATGCCCTAATGGAAGTGTAACATTGAGCCCACTCAATACTGTTGTAACTTGTAATCCACCAGTGAGTGTAATCGATGCTGGTAATCCTACCTATGGTTTTACTCAAATTAATGCTGATAATACTATTACGTATACATCTTTTTCAAATGCTTCATCAGATTCTTTTGTGTACACGGTAGAAGATAATTTAGGAAATACCGCAACTGGTCCTATCACCGTTTTTTACAACCCACAGCCATCAATTACTGATTACAGCACCAACACCTGTTATAATACAACATTAAATGATACAGTTCCAAGCGCCTCTGGCGGTACACCACCATACACCTATTCAGTGGTATCAACATTGAATGGTACCGCTACATTTACTGATAATCTGGGAGATTTTCAATTTATTCCAGCATTAAATTTTGCAGGCTTAGCAACGGTACAATATCAAGTTACTGATTCACTTGGCTGCATAAGCGACATCCATAGCATTCTCATATATGTTGGTCCAAATGCTACCAACCAGAATTTTGATTCAAGTCCTTTAACTGGTAATATGGCTAGTTACGTCCAAGGCGGTATTTCTCCCTATACTTTTGCAATTACAAGCCAAGTAAATGGTACGGTGACCCTTAAACTTGATCGACAACATTATACTTTTACACTAGGTAATGGACAAACTTCGGGTTCATTTACCTTTAATGTAACTGATAGTAGAGGTTGTACGGGAAGTGCGACAGTTACTGTTGTTTTACCATAATTGAAATCAATTAATTTTGAGTAGAGAGGATATTAAAGGTATCCTCTCTATTGTTATTATGAATAAGGTTTTACGGTGAAACAGAAGATTTTATTTAAAAGCTTAACTTTTTTAATTTGTAGTTTTCTAGGCACTCTTAATATGGGTGCCATGCAATTTAATAGTTCAAGAGGGACATCGTTGGCAGTGCAAAGTAATGGCAATATAGTTGTTGGTGGGGCTGGCAATATTAATAATGCTAATAATTTTCTTTTGATGCGTTTTAACACTAATGGTACTTTGGATACAACTTTTAATAATGCTGGTTATGTTACAACGGCTATCGGAACAAACTCAACTGTTAATAGTGTGGCAATACAATCAAGTGATTCGATTGTTGCTGCAGGTGCTGCAACAATCGGATCAGGATGTTTTGTGGTTGCTCAATATACTAGCAGTGGAAATTTGGATACCACTTTTAATAATACTGGTATCGTAACTACTTCTATTAATAATGGCGCATCTATTAATGAGATTGCATTGCAAAGTAATGGATACATTATTGCTGCAGGTGCATCACTAGCCACAACTACTCCTATTCAGCTAACACTTTCACGATATACTACTGCAGGGATATTAGATACAAGCTTTGGCATCAATGGTATTGTGGTTACACCAATACAATTTGCTAATAATGGGTATTCAGTTGCTATACAACCAAGTAATAATTTTATTGTGGCCGGCGGTTATAGTACTGCTTCAACAGGACGAGAGTTTACATTAGTCCGTTATAATACTGCCGGAGTATTGGATACCACCTTCGGTTCTGGTGGTGTTGTAACAACAACACTTAGTTCTGATTCAGTTATTTACTCATTGGCTGTTCAATCAAATGGTTCTATAGTTGTTGGCGGACAAAGTGTTAGTAACTTTGCTCTCGCTCGTTATACATCTAGTGGAGCGTTAGATACTACATTTGGTACT
>Ga0209624_10004042_pt1 | contig 10203 bp, 9 predicted proteins | sample JacPinW_OM2H0_O1_FD_188565 | JGI IMG/M metagenome (GOLD analysis project Ga0209624, IMG submission 188565) | Forest soil microbial communities from Algoma, Ontario, Canada - Jack Pine, Ontario site 1_JW_OM2H0_O1 (SPAdes) (version 2) | ecosystem: Environmental > Terrestrial > Soil > Boreal... | reverse complement strand
CGCAGCAAGGCGCGGCACCCGTTTTGGCGCTTCCCGTGGCGCAGTCTGCCGCTCCGCAGGGCATCCCGGCGCAGGCTCCGCCCAGTGTTCCCCAAACCGCCGCACAGGCCGGCACTGCGCCGGCTCTGGGCAACGCGTCCGCGCCGGGCGCTGCGCCAGGTGCCGCAGCCGGTACGGCGGCGACGGCTACGCCGAGTCCCGCGCCGAGTCAGGCGCCGAGTCCTGCGCAGGCGTCACGCGAGAGCCGGCCCGCGATCGATGAAAATGCATTCTCCAAAGCCCACGCCAGTCCGTCGATACGCAAGTTCGCGCGCGAGTTGGGCGCCGACTTGGGCAGGATCAATGGAACCGGCCTCAAGGGGCGCATCACGCAGGATGATGTCAAAGCTCACGTCAAGCGCTTGCTGATGGCAGCATCCTCGGCGGCGCCTGTTTCGCCGCTGCCGCGAGTGCCGGTTGTGGATTTCGCGCAGTTTGGGGCTGTCGAGGTCAAACCGCTGTCGCGAATCCAAAAGATCTCCGGCACGCGGTTGCAAGCAAGCTGGCTGAATCTGCCGCATGTGACTCAGCACGAGGATGCGGATATTACCGACCTCGAAGCTGCGCGCGTCGCTCTCAAAAGCAAGGCTTCTCAAGAGGGAGTGCGGCTCACGCCTTTGGTATTCATCATCAAAGCCTGCATTCTGGCCCTGAAGGAATTCCCGCGATTCAATGCCTCACTGGATGAAGCGGGAGAGAATCTGGTCTTCAAAAAATATTTCAATATCGGTTTTGCTGCCGACACGCCGAATGGACTGGTGGTGCCGGTCATGGCGAATGCCGACAAGCTCGACATCTATGAGACTGCGCGCAGTCTGGCGTCGATGTCCGAGAAGGCCCGGGCTGGAAAACTGAAGGCCGCCGAAATGCAAGGCGGCAGCTTCACGATCTCCAGCTTGGGCGGAATCGGCGGCACGTATTTTACGCCCATCATCAATGCCCCAGAGGTCGCCATCCTGGGGGTGTCGAAAGCGACACAGAAACCGGTCTATGAGCGTGGCGCATTCGTCCCACGTCTGATGCTGCCTCTGTCCCTGTCATATGATCATCGCGTCATCGACGGCGCTGAAGCGGCTCGGTTCGTGGTGTTTCTCGCAAAAACGCTCGGTGACGTCAAGGCGCTGCTATGAGCGCGGTCGAAGTGCGCGTACCGGATTTCGGCGACGCCAAAGGCGTCTCGGTTCTCGAAGTGCTGGTAAAGAAGGGCGATAAAATTGCGGTTGAAGATCCGCTGATATCGCTCGAATCGGATAAAGCAGCGATGGACGTGCCCTCGCCCGTGAGCGGCGTGATCACATCGATCGAAATCAAAAAGGGCGACGAAGTATCAGCGGGAACGCTGATCGCGATGGTTGAATCGGAGGCGGCCGCATCGGCACCTCCGGCCGCACCGGCGGCAAGTGCGGCGCCCGCGGCCGCCAAGACCGCAGCGCCCGCGCCCGCGTCGACGCCCGCGCCGGCACCCGCACCGTCGCCCCAACCGGCCAAGGGTGCAAAGACCGCGAGCAGCCCCGTTAGTGCAGCCCCGGAAGGAGCCGTCGATTTAGTCGTGCTCGGCGCCGGTGTGGGCGGCTACACGGCGGCATTTCGCGCGGCGGATTTGGGTCTAAAGGTGACGCTGATAGAGCGCTGGCCGGTGCTGGGGGGCGTGTGCTTGAACGATGGCTGCATCCCGTCGAAGGCCCTGCTGCATGCTGCGAAAGTGATCGAAGACGCCGCCGACATGTCCGCCAACGGCATCGTCTTCGGTCCTCCGCAGATCGACCGCGATCGCCTGCGTCTTTGGAAGAACAGCGTGATCACGCGATTGACGAATGGTCTGATGCTGCTGGCGAGGCAGCGCAAAGTGACTCTCATTCAGGGCGAAGCAAAATTCCTAGGTCCCTATTCATTCGATGTCAAAAGCGCTGATGGATCGCGCCGCGTGGACTTCAAGCAGTGCGTCATCGCGGCCGGATCCGAATCTGCGCGCTTGCCGGGGCTGCCCGATGATCCGCGCGTCATTGACTCGACCGATGCGCTGCAGTTGCCGCTCGATTGCAAGCGCTTGCTGGTGATTGGCGGCGGCATCATCGGCTTGGAAATGGCCTGCGTCTACGACGCTCTCGGTGTAAAGGTCACAGTGGTGGAGCTGAGCGATGGCCTCATGCCGGGCACGGATCGCGATCTCGTGCGCCCTTTGCAGAAGCGAATCGAAAAGCGCTATGAGAAAATTCTCGTAAAGACCAAAGTGGCCAAACTCGAGGCGCTTGCGGAAGGGTTGCGCGCGACCTATGAAGGCCCCGATTCGCCGGAACCTCAGTTGTTCGATCACGTGCTGGTTGCGGTCGGGCGCTCCGCCAACGGCAACGCCATCAATGCCGCGGTGGCGGGCGTTAAGGTCAGTGCGCGCGGCATCATTGACGTTGACAAGCAAATGCGCACCAACGTGCCGCATATCTTTGCAATCGGCGATATCGTCGGTGCGCCGATGCTGGCACACAAGGCTGGGCATCAAGCCAAGGTCGCCGCGGAAGTCGCCGCCGGACACAAGTCGTCATTTGATGTGCGCTGCATTCCCGCAGTCGCGTACACCGATCCTGAAATCGCATGGGCGGGCCTGACTGAGACCGACGCGAAGGCGCAGGGCATCCAATACGGTAAAGGCATTTTCCCCTGGGCCGCGAGCGGGCGGTCCCTGGCGCTCAATCGCGACGATGGATTCACGAAGTTACTGTTCGACAAAGACACTCATCGCGTTATCGGCGCGGGCATCGTAGGCACCAACGCCGGCGACCTGATCGCCGAAGTGGCCTTGGCGATCGAAATGGGCGCCGATGCCACCGATGTCGGCTTGACCATTCACCCCCATCCGACCCTGTCCGAAACGGTCGCATTTGCCGCGGAAGCCTTCGACGGCACATTGACGGATTTATACATTCCCAAGCGACAATGAAATGATTCGAAACGTGGCCATTTCGATCCTGCTTGCCGTTGCCTTGGGCGCCATCAGCGCCAAGACATTTGCAGATGAGGCTTGCGTGGATTTCAAGTGGGATGTGACCCAGGAGCGCGAGTTATTCGCGGGAACCGCCACCCCGCTGTCGGCGGGGGCGGACTCGAAGAACGCGCCCGTCATGCAGTTGAATCATCTGTATGCGCTCAAGCTGATGCCGCAGGCCGAAGTGACTTTTGCGGCCACGCCCGGCAAAAAGACACCGAGCGCCGGATCCAACGCGGGAGTTTTGACGTTCAAACTCCCGGCGAGCGGCAGCTATCGCGTAGCCATCGACATGCCGTTTTGGATCGATGTGGTGTCAAATGGCGCGTTGGTCGCCGCGAAGGATTTTCAAGGCCAGCATGGCTGCAGCGCGCCGCATAAGATCGTTGAGTTCGAGCTCGTCGGCACGCGGCCGTTCTTTCTGCAATTGAGCAATGCGGCGGCGGACAGCGTCCGGCTGACGATTACCGCCGCGCCCGCGCGGAAATTATGACTTAAGTCGCGAAATCAGGGTCGATCCGGCGGCGAAATGCGGCTCGCTGAAATTGCCTCCGGCGGCGCGCTGATGCAATCCTTCAAGAATGCCGTCTTCTCGGCGCCGAGCAACTTCTTGGCTTTGGTCTCTTTGAGGCAAGCCGTGCGTTTGGCGTGCTTCGCCGCGGCATCACCGGCAGCGGGTGAGGAAGCGGCCGCGGATGTGGAAGCGGGCGCGGCAGTTGTGGGCGCGGGTGTCTGGGATGTGGCCTGCTGAGCGGCGAACACCAAAATGCTGAGGCACAGAGCGCTTGCCGTGAATGCCAGACGCATGGCTACCTTCCTCGTTAGACGTTACTTGCCGGCAGGCCAGAATAGCGTTCCAAGCCAGCCGCACCGATGAAGCGCGCATGAAGCTTCGTTAACCTTTAGGCCCTCAACGCCGGGTTGACGCCAGCCGATCCCGCGCGCGCGCCAAGTACCGCTGCTCGTCCGGGGCGATGGCGTTTCGCTGCGCCAGGTATAGCTCCTCGCCCAGCGCTTCCATCAGCGCATGCTCCGCGAGGTGGGACTCCCCGTATTGCGCCTGTAGTTGCCGATGCAGGTCGCGAATGCCGGGCGGCCGGTCGATGGACAACTGCTCGCGGACCGCCAGATGCAGCCCCATATGTAAAAACGGATTGTCGGCGGCACCGTCAGCATCGGCTTCGAATGCCAGCGCCGCGTCGGCATCAGCGACGATGCTTTGGTATTCCGAGTGCGCGCCGATCACATCCGCAATCAAGGCTTCCAGCGGCGTCAGGGGCGAACGCGCCAAGTGCTTGGCCCAGGTTTCCGCGTAGGTTCGCCGCAATTGCTCGCGGGTGTAATTGTCGAATACGCTCATGGGGGAGTCTTGTGCGAGTACTCGCAAAGGTCCGCGATGATACAGACGGGGCACGCAGGGCGGCGCGCTTTGCAGGTATAGCGGCCATGCAAAATCAGCCAGTGGTGCGCATCGCGCCGAAATTCCGGCGGCACGAACTTCATCAGTTTCTCTTCGACTTCCCGCACCGTCTTGCCGGGCGCAATGCGTGTGCGGTTGGCGACACGAAAGATGTGAGTGTCCACAGCAATCGTCGCTTGACCGAAGGCGGTATTCAAAATGACGTTGGCGGTTTTGCGTCCCACGCCCGGTAGCTCCTCGAGAGCTTCGCGGGTCACCGGTACCTCGCCGCCATGGCGCTCTAGCAGCATTCGGCACATGGCGATGATGTTCTTCGCCTTGGCGTTATAAAGGCCGATCGACTTGATGTACTTCGACAGTCCCGGGACCCCCAGTTCCAAGATCGAGGCGGCTGTGTTTGCCACGCGGAACAACTCGGCGGTTGCCTTGTTCACGCTCTTGTCGGTTGCCTGCGCGGAGAGAATGACGGAGACCAGAAGTTCGAATGCCGATGCGTACCTCAATTCGGTGCGCGGTTGCGGATTCGCCGCCCGCAATCGAGCAAAGATGGCATGCCGTTTTTGCGGATTCACGGCTCGGCCAAGCGGCGTGCTGCGATGGCCTTCTTTGCGGCAAGCTGCTGCTGTCTTTCCGCTGCCTGATTCAGCGATCGCGAGGTATGGGCCGCGTATCGCTCGCGATTCAGTGTCGGTTCATTCGCGGCGCGTTCGGGAGCCGCTCGCATCTCGATGCAATCCACCGGACAGGGAGGCAGGCACAGCTCACACCCGGTGCAGCGGTCGACGAGCACGGTGTGCATATATTTCTGGGCACCGACAATCGCATCGACAGGGCAGGGCGCCAAACAGCGGGCGCAGCCGATGCAGCGCGCTTCATCAATCCACGCGACGCGCAGCGGCGTCTCGACGCCGTTGATTGGATTCAAGGAGAGCACCGGCCGCTCGAGCAGCCGCGCCAACGCCTCAATCGTCGCCTGGCCGCCGGGCGGGCATTGATTGATCTCTGCCTCGCCGCCGGCAATCGCCGCGGCATAGGGCTTGCAGCCGCTGTAGCCGCAACGCGTGCATTGGGTCTGGGGAAGCAATGCATCGATGCGCGCCGTCACGTCAGGCGCGGTCTCGGTGCTCATGTCATTTAACGCGCATGCCGGGTGTCGCTCCCGAGTCCGCCGACAGCGCGAATATATCCTTGCCTCCCGGTCCCGCGGCCAACATCATGCCCTCCGAAATCCCGAAGCGCATTTTCCGCGGCTCCAAGTTCGCGACCACCACGATGAGCCGGCCCACCAGGGTCGCCGGGTCGTAAGCGGCGCGAATGCCGGCGAAAATCTCGCGCTCGCCCAGTTCGCCGACATCGATTCGCAGCTTCAAAAGCTTATCGGCGCCGGCAACCAACTCGGCAGTGAGGATTTTGGCTACACGCAGATCGATACGTAAAAAATCATCGATTGAAATCAGATTGCCTTCGACCGACGTCGCCGCCGCCAGCGTTGCCGTGTCCGATGCGCCGGGATTGGCAGCGGCCGGTGCGGCAGACGCGGCGGCCTCGGCCTCGACCAGGTTCGCCACCGCTTTCGGATCGAGTCGAACCGCCAGCGGCTCATAGACATTGATGGACGTTGACAGCAGCGGCTTGGCAGCAGCGGCCCAAGTCCAAACCGTCTCCTGAAAGAACGCACATGCCCGAGCCGCCATCTGAGGCAGCACCGGTTGCAAATAAATCATCAAAACGCGGAACAGATTCAAGGCCTGTGTACAGACGATTTGCACCTCGGCAACATTGCTCGGGTTTTTCGCGAGCATCCAGGGCTTGCGCGAGTCGACGTACTGATTGGCGCGGTCGGCCAGCGCCATGATTTCGCGCATGGCGCCCGCGGTGTCGCGGCCCTCGTAGCTTTGCGCGATGGTTTCGCCGGCCGCGACGAATGCGCCAAACAGCTTCTCGTCCGCCAAGCTGTTCGCCAATTTACCGGCAGAGAGCTTGCTAATGAATCCAGCGCAGCGGCTGGCGATGTTCACCAGCTTGCCGACGATTTCTGAATTTAAGCGGGTGGTGAACTCATCCAGGTTCATGTCCATATCGTCGATGCCGGAGCCTAATTTGGCGGCAAAGTAGTAGCGTAGGTACTCGGCCGGGAAATTCTGCAAATATCGGCGCGCGGTAATGAAGGTGCCGCGTGATTTCGACATCTTCTGGCCGTTGATGGTCACGAAGCCATGCGTGTGAACCGCGGTCGGCCGGCGCATTGCCGACGCCTGAAGCACCGCCGGCCAAAACAGGGCGTGAAAATACAAAATATCCTTGCCGATGAAGTGATGCAGTTCGGCGGTCGAGTCGATGTGGAAAAAATCGTCGAACTTCAGATCGGTGCGCGCACACAACTGAGTGAAACTCGCCAGATAGCCGATCGGCGCGTCGAACCATACATAAAAATACTTCAGAGGCGCATCCGGGATTTCGAATCCGAAGTAGGGCGCATCGCGGGATATGTCCCAGTCCCGGAGACCCTGCGAGAACCACTCATCGAGCTTGCGCGCGGCGCTTGCCTGCACCGCACCGCTTTGAATCCACGCCCGCAACGGTTTCTCGAAGGCGCTGAGCTTGAAGAAATAGTGCTCTGACTCACGCCACACCGGCGTGGTACCGCTGACCACCGAAATCGCATCTTTTAGATCGGCGGGGGTGTAGGTGGATCCGCAGTTTTCGCAGGAATCGCCGTACTGATCGGGAGTGGCGCACACCGGGCAGGTGCCCCGCACGTAACGGTCGGGGAGAAACATCTGTGCGGTATCGTCGTAGGCCTGACGCACGCTGCGCTTATCGATGTATCCACCCTCGCGTTGCCGCAAATACATCCGGTCACACAGGACCTTGTTCTCCGCCGAATGCGTCGAACCGAAATTATCCATGCCGATCAGCATGTCGGTAAAGTCGCGTTGATGGTCGATTTTGACCTGCGCAATCAACTGCTCCGGCGTGAGTCCCTCGGATTGCGCTTTGAGCATGATAGGCGTGCCATGCGTGTCGTCCGCACAGACGTAGTAGCACTCATGGCCGCGAAGCTTTTGAAATCGCACCCAAATGTCGGTCTGCACGGCCTCGAGGATGTGGCCCAAGTGCAGAGGGCCGTTGGCGAAGGGCAGCGCGCTGGTGACTAGAATTCGGCGTCGTTTGGTCATCGCCAAATTATGCCACGCCCATGACGGGCGGTCGCGGAATCGGGCCTAGGAGGCCTCGCGAAACTGTTCGAATTTGGATTTGTTGATGGACTTGATGAAGGCGTCCTTGCCGGAAATTTGCTTCGAATCGAGCAGTGCTTGGATGGCGACGTCCATGAGCTTCATGCCGGTAGCCGTGCCGCTTTGCATGGCATTTTCCAATTGATCCATTTTGCCCTGACGAATCAGATTCGCGACCGCCGGCGTATTGATGAGGATCTCCAACGCTGCGACACGGCCTTGCTTGTCGGGCTTGGGAATGAGCTGCTGCGAGACGACCCCGCGCAGGCTGGTCGACAACATCGTGCGCACGTGCGGCTGCTTGTCGGCCGGGAAGGCGTTCACCAATCGATCGACCGTGGCCGCAGCGCCATTGGTGTGCAGCGTCGCCATCACCAAGATGCCCATTTCCGCTGCGGTGACGGCGATGCTCATGGTTTCCAAGTCGCGAAGCTCGCCCACCAGAATCACGTCCGGATCCTCTCGCAACGCGGAATTCAGTGCGGACGCGAATGAAGCCGCATGCACGCCGATCTCGCGCTGGCTGATCAGGCAGTTCTTGCGCACGTGCACGAACTCGATCGGATCCTCGATGGTCAGGATGTGGCCTTTCTCGCGGTTATTGATGTCATCGATCATGGCCGCCAGCGTGGTGGATTTTCCGGATCCTGTCTTGCCGGTCACCAGAATCAAGCCGCTGTTGATCTTGCACAGATCCATCACCGCCGTCGGCAGCTTCAGCTCCTCGGCGGTCTTGGCGCTGGAAGGAATCGCTCTGAACACCGCGCCCATGCCATTGAGCTGCCGCATCACGTTGACGCGAAAGCGCGCGACGTTGGGGATGGCGTAGGCGAAATCGGTGCCGTCTTTGGCTTCGAAGCGCTCCACGGCCAGCTTCGGCATGATTTCGTACAGCGTGGTTTTGACGGTTTCCATAGCCAGAGGCTGATCGCTCAGGCACTTCAACTCACCATATTGGCGAACGCGTGCCGGATCCCCCGCCAAAAAATGCAGATCCGAGCCGTTTCGCTCGAGCACCTGAGTCAAGTATTGGTCGATGGCCGGCATGCTACGAAGAGGCTGCAGGTTCTGCGACGGGCATGCCCGACATATCGGTCACGAAGCGCTGGAATTGGCGCTTGTCGGATGCATACGAATAGGCATGTTCCGGATCGACCTCTTTGGCGTTGATGGCCGCGAGCAAAGCTTGGTCCATGAGCTGCATCCCATATTCCTTGCCCATTTGCAGCTGGCTGGGAATCTGATGCGTTTGGTCGGTCATGATGAGCTTGCCGATGGCCTTGGTGAGGACCATGACTTCGCATACCGCCCGCCGGGCGCGCTGATCCGGGGTTTTGAGCAAAATCTGCGTAATGACGGCGATGAGACTGTTGGCCAGAAAGCTCTTGGTCTGCTCGCGTTCATCCGTGGGCAAGGCATCGATGATGCGATCGATGGTCTTGGTGGCGCTGGTGGTGTGCAGCGTGCCGAGCACCAAGTGCCCGGTTTCAGCGGCCGTCATCGCCATGGAAATGGTTTCGGCGTCGCGCAACTCACCGACCAGAATCACGTCCGGATCTTCGCGCATCGCCGCGCGCACCCCTTCGGCAAACGACGGCAGGTGCGTGCCCAATTCGCGCTGGATGACCTGGCTGACCTTGCTGCGATGGACGAATTCTATAGGGTCCTCGAGACTGATGATGTTGAGCGAGCGAGTCGAGTTCAGGTAGTCGATCATCGCGGCCAAGGTGGTGGTCTTGCCCGTGCCCGTGGAGCCGGTCACCAGAATCATGCCCTGGTGGTAATCGCACAGCTTCTTCGCGATCGGCGGCAAGCCGAGCTGGTCCATCGAGGGCATGGTTGTGGGGATTGATCGAAACGCAGCACCGATGCCGGTCTCTTTGCGAAACACATTGACGCGAAAGCGGCCGCCTTCGGTGGAGACATAGGAGAAGTCCAGATCGTTGCCCTCGCGCAGTACTTTGAGCTGCGATTGGGTCAGCACTTCCGTGATATACGCCTCGAGTTCCGCGTCGCCCAAGTTGCGGAACTTGATCGGCATCAAGTCCCCGTGCATGCGCAGCATGGGTGGAATGCCGACTGCGAGATGCAGATCCGAGCAGCCCTGAGCCACGCCTAACTTAAGAAACGCGTCGATTCTTGCCATAACGCGTAAGGCTACCTGTAAGCAATTGGTTTTTCGAGTCTTTTGCGCTTCATTGCGCGTAAACGTGAGGTGCGTCCCATCGCTTGCGGCATCGCCGCGCTGTCTACAGGAATTTCTCGAGGGACAGGCGTAGTTCATCCATGCTTTGCGCCCGCTTGGCCTTGTCCAACGACATGCATCTCATGACCAAGTTATTCAATTCCAAAGGTATAGCCTTGTTTATTTCGATCGGTTGCTTGGCCTTGCCTTGGACATGCTGGTACATGACGGACATGTGATCGCCGCGGGAGTAGGGCGGGACGCCGGCGAACATCTCGTACATGATGACGCCCAAGCTGTAGATGTCCGCCCGCTCGTCGACCTTCTTGGGCGTCATCAT
>Ga0209624_10004041_pt1 | contig 10203 bp, 7 predicted proteins | sample JacPinW_OM2H0_O1_FD_188565 | JGI IMG/M metagenome (GOLD analysis project Ga0209624, IMG submission 188565) | Forest soil microbial communities from Algoma, Ontario, Canada - Jack Pine, Ontario site 1_JW_OM2H0_O1 (SPAdes) (version 2) | ecosystem: Environmental > Terrestrial > Soil > Boreal... | reverse complement strand
AGATCGGCGAATTCGTAGCCACCAAGCTGGTTCATGGGACCATTCTTTCTGCGAGCATCTTCGAAAAAGACACTGAGTTCGCACGCGCTCGCTCAGTGAACGACGCGCGCATGGCGTCGACGGGACGACCGGCCCCGCCTAGTTGCCGCGCAACGATCCGGTTTGTCTGCAGCTTCATAAAATGTTTCACTTCCCTGTTCGCCAAAAGCGGGCTTCGCGCCTTTACGTTCGTGGAATCGCCGTTCGGATCGCGGCGCAGCAACTTCGGACTGCTATGAGAACGACATTGCGGCGCTGACCAGAGACCGGCCGCAGGATAGGATCGTGTCCCTCGTGGGCGATAGACTCGGAAACTACTCACGGTCACGCCAAGTACGCCATTCATCGGGGCCTGAGAGCGGGCGTCGCTGGTCGGCTCGGGGCAAGAACCCACGCCGGCCCCAATTCCTCCGAATAGTTGGCCATCGCTGACGCAACTGGCACTGAGTAGATTCCGACTCTTACGGTTTGCATCCCCACGGGACTAGCTCGCATACAGAACGGCGAGTTGCGCCGGATTTTTCGGGAGGTCTCCATGGCGTGAACGATTGGCGCGGCGTTCGAATCTGGATAGCGCCCCACCACCCGCAAACGGAGCAAAAGCAATCGATGATCGAAGCGCGAAAGCTGCCTCCGCGCGAGGCGATGGACTATGATGCAGTAATTGTCGGCGGCGGACCAGCTGGGCTCGCAGCGGCGATCCGGCTGAAGCAGATCGCGCCGGACGCCGCCGTCGTGATCGTGGAAAAAGGCTCGGAAATCGGCGCACACATCCTTTCCGGCGTGGTGGTCGATCCGATTGGTCTCGACAAATTGCTGCCAGGCTGGCGCGAAGATCCCGATCGTCCGCTCAAGACACCAGTCACCGAGGACAAGTTCTATTTGCTCGGCCCCTCACGCGGCGTCAGGCTGCCAAATTTCCTGATGCCGCCGCTGCTGAACAATCACGGGAATTTTGTCGGTTCGTTGGGCAATGTGTGTCGCTATCTCGGCGCCAAAGCAGAAGCGCTCGGCGTTGAAATCTATCCTGGCTTCGCCGCAGCCGAAGTCTTGTTCCGAGAGACGGGCGAAGTGCTTGGAATCGCCACCGGCGACGCGGGCATTGGCCGCGACGGCAAGCCTAAAGACTCTTTTACTCGTGGCATGGAGCTGCGGGGAAAATACACGCTTTTCGCCGAGGGCGCGCGAGGGTCGCTGTCCAAGCAGATCATCGCCCGCTTCAAGCTGGACCAAGGCTGCGAGCCGCAAAAGTATGGCCTCGGCATCAAGGAGCTGTGGCAGGTTGATCCGACCCTGCACAGGCCAGGGCTGGTGCAGCATTCCTTCGGGTGGCCGCTGGATTCCAAAACTGGTGGTGGCTCGTTCCTCTATCATGTCGAGGAAAATCAGATCGTCGTCGGTTTTGTGGTTCACCTGAACTACACCAATCCGACGCTGTCGCCCTTCGACGAGTTCCAACGATTCAAGACGCATCCGATGATCCGCGACGTGTTCGCCGGCGGCAAGCGGCTGAGCTATGGCGCCCGCGCTTTGACCGAGGGCGGCTGGCAATCCGTGCCGAAGCTGACATTCCCTGGCGGCGCGCTGGTCGGCTGTTCGGCAGGCTTCATGAATGTCCCGCGCATAAAAGGCTCGCACAATGCCATTCTATCTGGTGTTCAGGCGGCAGACGCTTTGGCGCTGGCGCTGAGCGAGGGGCGCGCACATGATGAATTGTCCTCCTATGAGGCAGGCTGGCGCAGCAGCGAAATCGGCCACGACCTGAAAAAGGTGCGCAACGTCAAGCCGCTGTGGTCGAAGTTCGGCACCTGGGTCGGCGTGCCTTTGGGCGGAGCCGACATGTGGCTGAACGATATATTCGGCTTCTCGCTGTTCGGGACGCTGAAGCACGGCAAGCCCGATTACGCCACGCTCAAGCGCATCGATCAGGTGGCGCCGATTGTCTATCCCAAGCCCGACGGGGTGCTGACCTTCGATAAATTATCCTCGGTGTTTCTCTCCAATACCAATCACGAGGAAGACCAGCCCATCCATCTGAGATTGAGCGATCCCTCGATACCTGTGGGCAAGAATCTGCCGGAGTTCGGCGAGCCCGCGCGGCTCTATTGCCCCGCGGGGGTCTATGAAATTGCCTATAGCGACGAAGTGAAAAAGAGCGATCCGCGTTTCGTCATCAATGCGCAGAACTGCGTGCACTGCAAAACCTGTGATATCAAGGATCCTGCGCAGAACATTACCTGGTGCACACCGGAAGGCGGCGGAGGCCCTAATTACCCCAATATGTGAGGCGGGCGCGCTTTGTCATGTCCGGACGTATATGCGCAGCAAGCACGACTGCGAGGCCTGCGCGCTTAAGACCGAGTGCTGCCCGAACTCGCCTGTACCCAAGATCGCGCGCGCTCCATTTATGAAGCCGCTCGCGACAAGGCGCGCGCAATCGCAAAGACCGAGGCCTACGCTGTCACACGCCGCCAACGTCAGAAGGTCGAGATGCACTTCGCTCACCTGAAGCGCATACTCAGGCTCGATCGGTTGCGCCTGCCTGGCCCAAGCGGAGCGAAAGACGAGTTCCTGTTGGCCGCCACCGCCCAAAATCTGAGGGAACTGGCGAAGCTCAACCCGCTCCCGGCACCGTATTCGCCACATGAGGCCGCGCAGCTCAACTTCGCCTCGCCTGCAGACTGCCGCGGGCGCAAATAGCGCCACCGGCACCCGGGGCTTTTCCATACTATCCGTCGTGAGCGGCAGTTGCGCGCAAATGCCGTTCATTCCCTGTGAGGGTCAATTCCGCCCACTTTCAGACGTTCGCCAGGGCGAGACCACTCCACCGGTCGCGAAAGCGTTTACGATGTCCGTCGCCTCCGCGGATGCACTAGATGCTACGCAGTGCACGTGGAACATTCCTTTGGGGGTTCACCAACAGCGCCCCGAATGCGTCGCGGCCGCGATGCGAACGCCCTTCGCCGGTACCCCCCGATCTCTTCGGTTAGAGAAGAGAAAGCTAAAGCTACCCTAAGCCAAATTAGCTCACTTAACTTCCGAATACCAGGATCAACTCAGTCGCGACTACTAACAGGGTCTTAGTGGACAGCAAGTTCAGCAGTGAATTTTGCTTTCCGAACAATCTTACCGCGGAGAAATAAAAAACGCATCATCTTAAAATTTGGCAAGTCAATACCCAAATACAATTCGCGTAGGCCATGAGGCTGCGTTACGAAAGATCCGGCCTAAGGGAGGATCGTTCGCATGTCGCTCAAACATAGAGGTCATGCTATGCGTACATTTGATTTTGCTCCTTTCTATCGTTCCACCGTCGGTTTCGACCGACTGTTTTCAATGCTCGATCAAGTCGGAGGGGTGGAAAGCGCTGCGGTGCCGGGCTATCCTCCTTACAATATCAAGCGTTCGGGGGAGAATGCCTACAACATCTCGGTAGCAGTCGCGGGCTTCGCCGGTGCTGATCTTTCGATCGAGGTGAACGAGAACACGCTAACGATCCGCGGCAACAAGCAGAGCAGCGGTGAGGAGGAGAGCGACCTGATCTACCAGGGCATTGCTGAGCGGAATTTCGAACGCAACTTCCAACTCGCCGACCATGTTCAGATCAAGGGCGCGAGCCTGGAGAACGGGCTTCTGCAGGTCGACCTCTTGCGGGTTGTCCCAGAGGCGATGAAGCCCCGGGCGATACCCATCACGACCGCCAAGAAGGTCGTCCTTGAGGGCAAGGCGGCCAAGATCGCCGCGTGAGAGTCTGATGATTGAAGTTGCAGGTGCCCCCGCGAACCGGGGCGCCTGCCTTAAGGCTGCTGGCATGGATGGGATGCCTCTGGTTTCCGGCATCCATGCGCGCGGCGTCGCAATGCGGAGAGCGGTTCTTAACCGCTGCTTGCGCTTGTACGAACCGGATTCGACCACGCAGATCTCGCGCGCCGTTTGAAGCGCTCGTGAAAACCCGGCCACGCCCTCAAATGAAAGATACTATGGACCGCACCGCGGCTGTTCGCGTGCTCGCCAGCGCTCCGGCGTGGAAGGTTCCTGTTGTCGCAATGGCGACGCCCGTCGATCCGATCCTTACGGCCATCGAGCGCGATCGCATCGCCTATGTCGCCTTCGCCGCGTCGCTCAACAAGACCGATGGACGGAAGGCAGCACAGGAAAAGGTCGCGACGTCGCACATACCGATGAGGACGCTCACGAAGCCGCCAGCGCCGGCTGGGGCGATGCTGTCGGTGAATCGAGGGATGACGGTGTTTGGCGACAGCTAGGCGCGCTGTCCTCCCCGCTCGCCAAACCATCACGTGAGTAGTTTCCGAGGGTTGCCGCAGAGGGTGGCTGCCCCTTATGCGGAACTGTCTAGACTTCGGCTAGCGAAGCCGCCACCTTCAAAAAGCGGTTCGCTAGCGAGAACCTGAGGTGATGGGAAGGCGCCCGCCCTCCTCGCACCGCAGGTGGTCCAAAGCTTATCGCCGCGGCTAAATCATGATTTGGCCGCGGTACTCCTTCCCTGTTCTATACTTGGTTGAAAGTAGGAGCGCGTGATGGCAGTGCGTCGCCCGCGTGAAGTCGGGAATCGCTATGGTTCGATCGAAGCATTCCGGTACGCCTCGTAAATAAATTTCTGGTCATGACTCATTTTCACATAGCTCAGCCAGGTGCGTCATCGTCGCCTGAAGTTAGCGCGGCAGAGAATCATTCCAGGGAAGTCGAGGGGCGGACGTGCCCGTCCACCGCTACTGCCAAAGCCCCAGAAGTCGTTTCAAAAGGTGGCTTGACGACCGACGAGGCCCGCCGGCTCGAAAAATCCGGCCCCAACGCGATGCCGGACACGAGCGCGCATCCAATTCGCATGGCCTTGGATAAGTTCTGGGCGCCTGTTCCCTGGATGCTCGAAGCAGCCATCGTGGTCGAGTTAGCGCTCGGCAAGTACTTCGAGGCCGGGATTATCGCCCTTCTCCTTGTGTTCAACGCGGCGCTCGGACTCTTCCAGGAAAGTCGCGCCCAGGCGACGCTTACAGCGCTGAAGTCGCGGCTTGCGCTGACCGCCTCTGTCCAGCGCGACGGCGCGTGGAAGACCGTTCCCGCAACAGAGGTGGTGCCTGGCGATGTGGTGAAGCTTTCGCTCGGCGCTGTCGTTGCGGCGGACGTGAAGCTCACGCGCGGTGAAGTTCTGCTTGATCAGTCCATGCTCACCGGCGAATCTGTACCTATCGAGGCCGGCGCGGGGGTTCAGACCTACGCAGGGGCGTTGGTTCGGCGCGGCGAGGCGGAAGCGGAGGTCACGGCGACCGGCGCGCGCACCAAATTCGGTCGCACAGCTGAACTCATTCGCACCGCCTACGTCGTGAGTACTCAACAGACGGCCGTTCTGCGAGTGGTGCGCAATCTCGCCGCTTTCAACGGCGTCGTCATCGTGCTGCTGGTAACCTACGCCTGGTACATCAAGATGTCGGTCACTGACATCATACCTCTTGTCCTGACCGCGATCCTGGCATCGATACCCGTCGCGCTGCCGGCCACCTTTACCCTCGCGTCGGCGCTCGGCGCCCGGGCTCTCGCAAAGCGGGGCGTCCTGCCGACTCGCCTCTCCGCAGTCGATGAAGCAGCATCGATGGTTGTCTTGTGCGCCGACAAGACCGGCACGCTGACCCAAAACGCCCTGACGGTTACGACCGTTCGACCCATGCCGGGGTTCGACGAGGCACACGTTCTCGCACTTGCTGCGCTCGCCAGCTCGGATGGTGGGCAAGACCCGGTCGATGGAGCCATACGTGCATCGGCCTTGCGCAAAGCCGTCTCGGACGCGCCGAAGCTGATCAAATTTGACTGCTTCGACCCAGCCAAGAAGATGTCCGAAGCGACCGCGATGGATGCGACGGGAGGCGCGCAGCGTATCGTGAAGGGCGCTTTCGCTGCCGTCATCGGCCTTGTACAGCCGTCGGAGGCCGCCCTCGCTGCTGCCAAGGAACTCGAAGACAAGGGTTTCCGAGTGTTGGCGGTCGCTGCCGGGCCAACGACGGCGATGAAGCTCGCAGGACTCATCGCGCTCAGCGACCCGCCTCGCAAAGACTCCGCTGCGCTCGTCAGCGAATTGAAGGGGCTAGGCGTCCGCACCGTGATGGTGACCGGCGATGCGCCTGGGACGGCAGCCATCGTCGCGAAGGCGGTGGGCCTTGATGGCCTCATCTGTCCGCCAGGTCCGATCCCCGACGATGTCCATCCCGAGCAATTCGCGGTCTTCGCCGGCGTCCTGCCGGAGGACAAGTACAAACTCGTCAAAGCCTTTCAGGAAGGAGGTCACACCGTCGGCATGTGCGGCGACGGAGCTAATGATGCGCCTGCACTGCGCCAAGCCCAGATGGGAATCGCCGTTTCCACGGCAACCTACGTTGCCAAATCGGCGGCCGGCATGGTGCTGACCGAGCCGGGGCTCGCCGGCATCGTCGCTGCGGTCAGAGAAGGGCGAATTACGTTCCAGCGCATCCTCAGCTACACGCTGAACTCAATCACGAAGAAAGTCGTCCAGGTTCTGTTTCTGGCGATCGGCCTGCTCATGACCGGCCATGCGATCCTAACGCCCCTGCTGATGATCCTTATCATGATCACAGGCGATTTCCTTGGCATGTCGTTGACGACCGACAATGTCCGGCCATCGGCAGCGCCGAACGCGTGGCAGATCGGCAATCTGACGATCGCCGGCGTTATCATGGGCATCGGCGAGTTGTTCTTCTGTACAGCCATCCTCGTCTTCGGTGTTTACCGGATGGGATTCACCGTAGGCGCATTGCAGACCTTGGGCTTTGTTGTCATCGTGTTCGGCAACCAAGCGACGACCTATACCAATCGTGAGCGTCGTCACCTGTGGTCATCCCGTCCCAGTATCTGGCTCCTCATTGCATCCGCCGCCGATCTCCTCATCGCCTCGACCCTAGCAGTCGGAGGCTTTGCGATGACCCCCCTGCCGGCAGGGGTGGTGGCCGGCACGCTTGTTGCCGCCGCTGCCTTCGCCATCATCCTGGATTTTGTGAAGGTGCCAGTTTTCCGACGTCTGAGGATCACCTAGCGCGGCCCGTCGGTGAAACGAATAACGATCGGCGACGATGCAGCCTATGATCGCCAGCGATGCCACAGCCCAACGCGCTGCGCCTTGTCATCTGGATCACCCTCAGCTCCAGCCTGCTGGGCGCGCTATTCGCTTATGCCGAGAACCGGCCGCACGGCATCGCCGACTTTGTCAACACGGAGCTGCACGGCGTGCTGGCGGGCGGCCTGAACGGGGGCATCCTCTCTTCGCTCGAGATTTTGGTGCTGCGGGGCGCTTACGGAGCGTCCCTCCGCCGATTGCCGTTTCTACCCTATCTCGCGATACGCTCGGTTCTCTACCTGGGCATCATCCTCCTTGTGCTCATCGCCAGCAATCTGCGGGTCGGCATCACCCGCGCCGACATCGCCTTCTCGCTCGCTATGAGCCTCGGCTTCAATCTCCTGTTGGGCGTCAACGATTTGCTTGGCCCAGGCGTCCTCTTCGCCTTCGTCGCCGGACGCTATTACCACCCGCGGCGTGAGGAGCGCATTTTGCTGTTCATCGACATGCGCGCCTCCACAGCGATCGCCGAGCGCCTCGGCGAGGAACGCTTTTTGGACTTCCTCAACCGATTCATCACCGACCTGTCGCTGGCCATCGCCGAGGCCGGCGGCGAAATCCACAAATATGTCGGCGACGAGATCATCGCCACCTGGACACTGGCGGCAGGCCTGAACGAGGGTGCCTGCGTGCGCGCCTGTTTTGCTGCCCTCGACCGCCTCGCCGAACGCGGTCCCGCCTACGAGCGCGATTTCGGCTGTCGCGCCGATTTTCGCGCCGGGCTTCATTGCGGTTCGGTCGTTGTTGGGGAGCTTGGGTATCTTAAGAAGGAGATCGCGCTGATCGGCGACTCCATGAACACCGCCGCACGGATACAGGAGGCATGCCGTGCCACCGGTTGCCGCGTGCTGGCGTCAGCGGCGTTGATTGAGCGCATCGGCGCGCTTCCCGTCGGCGTGACAGGTCGCTCGCTCGGTCCTCTGCCGATGCGCGGCAAGAAACGGCCGATTCCGCTCTACGCGCTCGAAACCGTGGACGGCGCTGAATAGGTACGATGCCCAATCACGTCTGGTCCTATGGCTTCGTCGAGGACCGGATCTATGACGGACGGAAATTCCGGATGATGTGCCTGATCGATGAGTTCATCCACGAGGCCCTTGCGGGTCAAGCGAAGGCTCAACTCCACCGACTGTGGGAAACCCTGGCCGGCGGGATGATCCTACGCGGCGCGCCGGCATATGTTTCGGTCCATAACGGGCCGGAGTTCATCGCCCTGGCCTTGCGTGAGCTCCATCGATCACGGCAGGCCCTGGACAACGGCTATACTCATTCACCGTGACGGACTTCCACCGCCTACCTCTTTGCCGGCTCCCGGCATCCTTGATAGCCAGCGGCTCTAAGTGCCGCACAACAGCTCCGACACATGGCCGGACCAACCAGCGTTGCAGAGACACTTCAAAAACCCGTGCGAATTGAGGGCCGCCGACGCAGGGGTGATTTGACATGGTCATCGCGTCGTCGGGAATGAGGGGGTGGACGGGTGCGCCTCGGCCTACCCGAGGACAACCTCCTTAGACGCCGGATCTAGATCCGCGCGGTCTTGTGCGCCGCCTCGATCTGCTTTTTCACTGGCTCGAAAGCGGCAGTGAACACGGAAGTGGTCAATTGGGCTATGTGGCGGCTATCGCTGACAGCGGCTTCGACGCCGTCCTTGATCAGCTTCTGCTGCAATTCGACGAACTGAGTCGGGCCTTTCGCGGCGAAAAGTTCCTGAATCGCGGCAGTCAGATTCTTGGCGTTTTTAGTCGCCAATTCCTGATACGCCTTGGTCAGCTCCTGAACACCTGCTCTCGAGGCGTTGCCGCTTTCGGTCGGAGCGGTTGTACTGCCCTTCATGATCGCCTCTGCGACCTGGCCACTCTTGGCTAGCGCGTCGGCATTGGTCTTGGCGATGTTCTCAACGATCGGGTTGGCCATGGTTGGATATCCTTAAGGAATGAGGACTGTTCGACCCTCCACGGTAACCCGCGGCCAAATGGCCGCAAGGCTCGGAAATTACCTACTCCCGATGCGCGACGGCGTGATCTCGGGAGCGGGCGTTTTGCCGATGCTAAGCGAGGCAAGGCATCTTGGTCGCGTCGCCGTTTCGACATGGATGTAAAGGGGCTTACTACTCGCCAAGCTGGTAAAAGAAGAATCGAGGCGCGTCGGATCGTAGAACGGTAGGCATTGTTCGGTCGGCGTCTCGCTCCACGAACATCGCCGCTCGGTTCCTACGCCTTGACCCGCACATAGCTACCCGGCGCGTCCTCGAGCGGTTTCAGCTTGCCTTCGCCCGGCTTGCGGGCGGGGACTTGGGCGGCCGCCTGGGCGGTGACCCATTGGGCCCAGTCGGGCCACCAGGAGCCAAGCGTCTCTTTCGCCGCCGCGACCCAGGATGCGAAATCACCCTTGGGCGGGCCGCCGCTCCAGAACTGATACTTCGGCTTGGCCGGAGGATTGACGACGCCCGCGATATGGCCTGAGCCCGCCATCACATAGCGCACCGGCCCGCCGAAGCACTTCGCCCCGGTGAACACTGATCGCGCGGGCGCGATATGATCCTCGCGCGACGCAAGCTCGTAGACAGGGATCGTCACCTTGATGAGGTCGAGTTTCTTGCCGCCGAGCTCCATGCGCCCGTTCGACAGGTCGTTCTGAAGGTAGCAGTGGCGGAGGTAGAACTTGTGGTTCGCCTCAGGCATGCGGGTCGAGTCGGAGTTCCAGACCAGGAGATCGAAGGGCATCGGCTCTTTGCCCTTGAGATAATTGTTGACGTAGTACGACCAGATCAGGTCGTTCGGCCTGAGCATGTTGAAGGCTTGCGCCATGGACGAGCCTTCGAGATAGCCGTGTTCGGCCATCTTTTCCTCGACCTCCCTCAACTGTTCGGCATCGACGAAGACCTTGAGATCGCCTGCGTCGGTGAAGTCGATCTGGGTCGTGAAGAAGGTCGCGCTCTTGATGCGGTCGTCGCCGACGGCGGCCATGTAGGCGAGGGTCGCCGCGAGCAGCGTTCCGCCGACGCAGTAGCCGATCGCGGG
>Ga0209624_10004040_pt1 | contig 10204 bp, 8 predicted proteins | sample JacPinW_OM2H0_O1_FD_188565 | JGI IMG/M metagenome (GOLD analysis project Ga0209624, IMG submission 188565) | Forest soil microbial communities from Algoma, Ontario, Canada - Jack Pine, Ontario site 1_JW_OM2H0_O1 (SPAdes) (version 2) | ecosystem: Environmental > Terrestrial > Soil > Boreal... | reverse complement strand
CGTGGTTCATCCCCAGCGCAAACTCATGCGTCACATCAACCCCAGCCTCTCCCATCTGCCGAGCATAAGCCTGCCCCTCATCCCGCAACACGTCATACTCCGCCGTCACCACAAACGTCCGCGGCAACCCTGCTAACGAAGTTGCCCGCAACGGCACAGCCCGAAAATCCTCGGCCTCGCTCTTGTCATTCAAATAGAGATCCCAAAACCAGGTCATCCCCTTCCGCGTCAGCCCATACCCCTCCGCCATCTCCACATACGAAACCGTCGGCGGATCGTAGTACCCTGCCACCGGATAAAGCAGAATCTGCCCTTCCAGCCGCCCAGCCTCCCCACGGTCCCGCAACGTCAAAGCCACCACTGTAGCCAGGGTCGCCCCGGCACTATCCCCCGCAACAAACACGCGCCCCGAATCCCCACCAAGCTCCCCCGCATGCCCCAGCACCCAATCCGTCGCGATCAGGCAATCCTCCACTCCAGCCGGAAACTTATGCTCCGGAGCCAGCCGGTAGTCCACCGACACCACCATCACCCCAGCCTCGGTCGCCAATGCCCTGCAGTAAGGATCATGCGTATCCAAAGTACAAACCACAAACCCGCCGCCATGAAAGAACACGACCACCGGCAAGGTTCCGATCGCACCCGCAGGCCGATAAACCCGTGCCGTGATCGAACGCCCATCCGCCGAAATCGACCGCTCCTCAACCTTCACTGCGGCGTACTCCGGCATCGGAACAAACCGCCGCATCATCGCCGCCCGCTCTGCGCGAGCCTCTTCCACCGTCATCGTCTCTATCGGCGGAACGCCAAGGGCCTTGCCCGCATTCAGAATCGCCTGTAACGTTGCATCGACCGGCATACATGCATCTTAACGCCACTCCTGCTCTTTCATCATGAACCCACCGACCCGCCCCGTTATCGTTCTCGGCAGCTTCGTCGCCGACGTCGCCTTCCGCATCGACCGCCTCCCGGCCTGGGGCGAGACGCGCATGGGCCAATCCTTCCAACTCGGGCCCGGCGGCAAAGGCTCCAATCAGGCAGTAGCCGCTGCCCGCGCCGGGGCACACGTTACCTTTATCTCCAAATTGGGCCCGGACCCCTTCGGCGACATCGCCCGTACCCTCTATCGCAACGAAGGTATCGACACCCGATTCATCTTCTCCACCCCGAACCCCACCGGAGCCGCCGTCATTCTTATCGATGCGACCAAAGGTGAAAACGCCATCGTCGTCGTCCCAGGAGCCTGTTTCGAGCTCACTCCCGAAGAGGTTGATCAGGCTGCACAGGCGATAGGGGGCTCGGCTGTCTTCGTCGCCCAACTCGAACTTCCACTCGCCACCGTTGAACACGGCCTCCGTCTCGCGCACTCCAACGGCGTTCCGACCATTCTCAACCCCGCCCCCGCCACCCCACTGCCCCAGACAATCTATCCTCTCTGCGACTACCTCACTCCCAACGAGTCAGAAGCAGCCGCCCTTACCGGAATTCCCGTCACCGATCTGGCTTCAGCCGAGCGGGCTGCCACGGCACTCCTTGCCCGCGGAGTCCGCAACGTCGTCCTCACCCTCGGCGCGCAGGGAGCCCTTATCAAGAACCACACGTTCACCACCCACGTGCCGGCCGTTGACGCAGGCTCGGTCGTTGATACCACGGGCGCGGGAGATGCTTTCAATGGAGGCCTCGCCACAGCCCTGGCCGAAGGCATGGATCTGATCCAATCGACGAAGTTTGCCTGCGCGGTGGCGGGAATCTCTGTCACTCGTCCAGGTACTGCTCCCTCCATGCCTCGCCGTTCCGAGATTGACGCTCTCTTGAATGCCGACAGGAAGTAGTGGTGTCAGGGGATCCTGGGTGCTACCCCCTCCCCCATACTTAATCTGCCAAAGTATTAGAAATAAGTATGTTAAGTCTGGACTTCTGCTGGACCAAGAGATGTTTCCGGGTTCAGGTTTTTTGTGTGGGAGTGTTTCGGGTCGGTTCTTTGTCAAGTATCGAAAAAAAATCCTCCAGGACATTTGCCTGGAGGATTTTCATTTCGGCTGTCGGCTGACTAGCTCCGTTCCGTAATAAGCTCCAACCGAACGGGGTCAACGCCCATCTTGACCATCTGCAATTGCGCGGCTGCGCCCCACGACAGGTCGATGACTCGATCCGGATCCAAAACTCCCCGGTCCGTAATCGTCACGACCACAGATCGATGGTTTCGCAGGTCTGTGACCTTCACTTTGCTGCCAAAGGGCAGCGTCCTGTGGGCGGCGGTTAACTCAAACATATTGAAGCGCCGACCGCTGGCGGTCCGGTGCCCCTGCAGCACTGAGCCATACCAGCTAGCCATGCCACTTTTGATTCTGGTTAGGACCGTGGTTTTGGGTGGAGTCACGGTCTTGACGATCTCGGTCGGTGCAACGTCGTTCATCGCCACCGCCGGGTCACTCATTAGCGCGGACGCCGGAGTCGCGGTATCCGTCGCAAATGCCGACAGAACGACAAACGCAGCGAGCGTGACGACTGCTTTGGTCCTTCCTGTCAGGGTTGCGGTACGTTCGTTTCCGGTAGTCGTATCCATATACTTAAGTATAAGAAATTCAAGGATTAATCGATACTTTTTCAACCAAAAAAATGGGGCCCAGTTCACCACAGGGCTATCCGGTTGTCAATAGTTTTTGGGTTGTCTGAGGGCGGCAAAAAAGACGCTGAAAAGAGGTAATCCGGGCAAGTCAAGGTGACAGGAGAGTTAACAGCGATTGGCCAGCCGCCGGTTAATTCCCGGGGTTACTTAAATTATTGTTTTTTCGCGATCCCCTCCCAGATTTGCGAGGTGTGTGACGATGAGCTTAGAAAGCCGGTCCACGAATCTTCCCTGAAAAGAGCCTTTTGGGCCGCCAAGCGTCTTATCAGCGCCCATCGGGAAAGAGGCACGAAGGCTTCTTTCCAGCTCTAACTTCCCGATCCGCACGGAGCAGTACCCATGTCCCCCTTGAGCCCGGCGTATTTCGCCTTCGCCGCTATCGTCGTCACCCTTTACTGGGCCTGTTACCGCTGGAAGCTGGCGCGGCTGTGCATCTTATTGTCGGCGAATATCTTCTTTCTGGCACGCCTCGCCTGGTTCTACCCCATTCTGGTCCTGGCGGCCGCCAGTATCGACTTCCTTGTAGGCCTCGACCTGCAGCGCATTCCACGCGAACGCAAGACCCCCCGCCTGATTCTCGTCTCTGTCAGCGTCGTATTAAATGTAGGCCTGCTGGCCGCAACCAAGCTTATCCCCGTAGCCTTGGGCGAACTGTACCGTTGGGTCTTCCCGCTCAGCCTCTCTTTTTACTGTTTCCAGTCAATGACTTACACCATTGACCTCTATCGCGGCACCCGGCCCGGAACTCGCAGCTACTTAACCCACCTCACTTCGGCGTCGCTCTTCACCGTCATCGTCGCGGGGCCCATCAACCGCGTCTCCGATCTGATCAAACAACTGCAGCAGCCCTTCTCCCTCACCCCCACCCAAGGCGGTCGTGCCTTTCTGCTCATCTCCTCCGGGCTCATCAAGAAGCTCCTCATCGCTGACTATCTCTCCAACAATGTAGCCAACCGGATCTTCGACACCCCGACCCTCTACAGCGGAGCCGAAGTCCTCATCGGTGTCTACGCCTACGCCCTCCAGATTTACTTCGACTTCTCGGGCTACACCGACATTGCCATGGGCGTCTGTCTCCTCTTAGGCCTGACCGTCCCGGACAACTTCAACCGGCCCTACCAGTCGCTCAACCTGGCCGACTTCTGGCGCCGCTGGCACATCACCTTCTCCAACTGGCTCCGCGACTACGTGTACTTTTCGCTCCCGAACGCCGCTCGATGGAAGGGCGCAGGCTACCTCTACCCGATCATCGTCTTCCTCCTCGGTGGCCTCTGGCACGGCATCGGCTGGCCCTTCGCCCTCTGGGGCCTGCTCCACGGCGTCGGCCTGACGCTCCTCCGTACCTTCCAAACCCTCCGTCAGAAGCTCCAGGGCAAACGACCTGCAACTCGATGGGGCCGATACCTCGCCATCGCGTTCACCTTTCACTTCGTCTGCCTGACCTGGATATTTTTCCGTTCGCCGGACGTCGCCACAGCGCTCGCCATCCTCGGCCGCCTTGGTTCCATGACCTTCACCGTCAGCAACATCTCCCTCTCCATGATCGCGGTGATGCTCCTCGGCGTCGCCCTCCACGCTATCCCGCCCAAATGGTTCGATCGCACTGTTGAAATCTTCGGCCGCGCCCCCTTCGTTCTACAGGGGGCGGGTCTTGCCATCGTCGTCCTCCTTATTGAGCTGCTCTCCGGTCGCGGTTCCACCTCCTTCGTCTACAGCAACTTCTAGCCATGTCTACTTTTCCCACCAAAACGATGCTTGCCGCGGCCACCTTCGCCGCCATTCTCCTTACCGTGCACTACACGACTGGCAGCGCCAAGGGTCTCGACCCGTCATCTCTCCGTCCCATCACCGACTTTCCCTCCGGCGAGTCGTCGCTGGTCCCCATCGTCAAACTCCCGCCTCCTCCCGTTCCGGCAGTCTTCGCTGTGCCCAAACCCAAAATCCGCGGCCACGCCGCCGTAGCTGCCAACCTCACCCTCGACTCCCAGTTCCTGATCGACAACAACGGAGCCCTCGACCACTTCTACGAGACCCTCCGACAACTCCACTCCGGCCAGCGCCATACCGTCCGCATCGTTCACTACGGAGACTCGCCTACGACCGCCGACCTTATCACCGGCGATGCCCGCGATCTCCTCCAGGAGCGCTTCGGAAACGGTGGTCTGGGCTTCATCCTCGTCGCCAAGCCCTGGGCCTGGTACGGCCATCACGGTGTCGACGTCTCCGGCGACGGCTGGAAGATCGACACTGCCGTAGGCTCCATGCGCGAAGCGAACTACGGCCTTGGCGGAGCCATCTTCACCGGCCAAGCTGGAGCCACGAGCACCTTTCATCTGTCGGCCCACGACTCCACCTCCATTGAGGTCCAGTACCTTGCCCAGCCTAACGGCGGCTCGCTCGAAATCTCCGCCGACGGCCAATCCGACGGCACCATCTCTACCGCTGCCGACGCGAAACAGAACGCCGCCGCTGCGCTCCCTATCCCCGCCGGCTCCCGCGTTATCAAACTCACCGTCATTGGCAGCCCGGTCCAGCTCTTCGGCGTGGCCTTCGGCCGCGACAACCCCGGTCTCACCTACGACAGCATCGGTCTGAACGGCGCTTCCACCACGGTTATGTCCCGCGCCTTCAATCCCAATACCTTCGCCGTCTCCCTCGAGCACCGTAACCCAGACCTCGTCGTCATCAACTACGGGACCAACGAGTCGAGCTTCCCCTCCTACGTTGAAAAACAGTACGAGCCCGAACTCATCCGCGCCATTGGCCGCGTCCGCACCGCGCTCCCCGACACTTCTATTCTCATCATGAGTCCCATGGACCGCGGCGAGCGCTCCGGGGACACCATCACTACCATGCGCGCCATCCCCGAGATCGTCGCCATCCAGCAACGCGTCGCCGAACAGACCGGCTGCGGCTTCTTCAATACCTACCAGGCCATGGGGGGCAACGGAACGATGGCCCGCTGGTACGATCACCACCCGGCTATGGTCAGCGCTGATTTGATACACCCGTCCCCGCAAGGCGCACGCATCGTTGCCCAGCTACTCACCGGCCAAATCCTGATAGGCTACGAGAGGTACATGCAAACGCACCCGGATTCACCGAAACTCCCCGCGCCGGCCATCTCTGAAGCCTCGCAAGCTGCCAAACCCCAGGGGGTGCGATAGATGTCGCTCCGCAACCTCACGACTACGCTTCTCTGCCTCACGCTCGCAGGAAGCGCAGCCGCGTACGCAACTACCGATCCCGCCACAACGACCAAAAAACATCCCACCACCAAGCCCGCTTCTAAAACGCCGGGCGAGATCAAGCGCGCTCCTGCCGCCAAGCCCTACAAGACCAAGTCGAAATCCCGCAAAACCAAACCTTCGACTCACACCGCTTCAACGAGATCCACCTCCGCCAAATCCTCGGCTCCAACCACAGCCGTCGCGTCGACCAGCCACGCCACGCCCGAGATCGCCCACACCAAAACCGTCGCTCTTCGCACCACTTCGACGAACCTCGCCAATCGCGAGGTTCTGACCGACCACATTCAGCAGACCCTCGCGACCCCTCGGATGGGTATCGAGAACCCAAGCGCTCTCTCCTATTTCTTCAATCAGCTCCATCAGCTTGAGACCGACCCTAAATCCCAACTGGTTCGCATCATCCAGTTCGGTGACTCGCACACTGCTGCCGATGTCTTCACCGGAGCTCTCCGCACGCTCTTCCAGGGAAAATTCGGTGACGGCGGAGCGGGTTTTTCGTACGCGGGTTATCCCTTCGCCGGCTATCGCATTCACGGCACCCGCCGCGCCCAATCCACGGGCTGGAGCGCGCTCGGCACGCATCTCGCCGACATCGGGGACGGCAAAGTCGGCATGGGCGGCGTCAGCCTCTCCACCGGCGCAGCAGGGAACTGGGTCTCGCTTGACGCCGATGCCACCTCCCTCGAGGTCCAGTACCTGGTCCAGCCTAACGGCGGCTCCATCGAGATTCGCGACAACGACACCCTCATCGCAACCGTCTCCACCGGCACCCCCGTCGCAACCGAATCGGAGACGGTAATCAGCGTCCCAACTGCCAACTCAACCGAAGTCCCCTCTGCTTCAGCCGCGGTCTACAGAACTACGCTTCTACCGGGTCCCCATCACATCGAAGTCCTCACCATCAATGACGCCCCCGTCCGCCTGCTCGGCTTGTCCACCGAAAACGCCTTCGGCATTACCTATGAAGCAGCCGGCATCAACGGCGCCGAAGCCTCACTCTTCCTCCGGTGGAACGAAGGGCTGCAGGAGCCGCTTCTCGCCGCCGTCAATCCAGCTCTTGTCGTCCTTGCTTACGGGACGAACGAGGCCAGTGACCGCAACTGGACTGAAGAGAGTTACGCCGCGATGTTCACGCGCATCGTAGAGCGCATCCGCCGCGCCGCTCCGTCCGCCTCCATCCTTGTCGTCGGCCCACCCGACCGCGCTCTTCGCGTGGGGCGCCGCGCCTGGGCGCCGTTCACCGGAGTCGATCGCATCGTCGCAGCTCAGCGCGCTGTCTGCCGCCAGATGCACTGCGCGTATTGGGATCAGCGGTCCCGCATGGGAGGATTCGGCTCTATGCGCGAGTGGGTTGCAGTTTCCTGGGCTCAGCCCGATCACACCCACTTCACGGGCGAGGGCTACAACGAGCTCGCTACGGCACTCTTCGGTGACATCCTTCAGCAGTACGATAACGCATCGGGTACCTATACCCGGGCCGAGGGAGTGACGAAATAAAAACTCTCGCGTCAAAAGCAACGCCGGAAGTTACAAATGCCGGTAGACGAAGAACGGCTAACCACCGAGGCGGATAAAATCATGAGCACCCAGGCGGGAATTCTCAAAGTCATTCACGCGGTCGCAGACATCCCCAACGACCCCAACCCAGACGAGAGCCTCTTTGATTCCGGCACTCTCGACTCCTTCACCCTCCCCGATCTCGTTACCGGCCTCGAAAAAGAGTTCAACGTGAAAATCCCCGACTCGGACCTGGTCCCCGAACGTTTCGACACCGTCACCAAAATCGAAGCCTACCTCAGCACCCACAAAAGCTGACGTCATCGGATAATTGAATGAAGGCCTCATTCTCCCCTGAGCTTGCCGATGGGGCAGAATTTCATATTTTAGTTCGAGTTTACCCAGCACTCTCCCGAAAGAGAGCCTCCCTATGTCTCACCTCCGAGGATTCGGTCATCACCTTCCCGCCCGCGTCGTGACTAACGCAGATCTCGAAGCCCGCACTGGGCGCAGCGCAGCTTCCATCCTAAAAACCTCCGGCATCCTCGAGCGCCGGTACGCCGCTGAGGACGAAACCGTCGCTGGCCTCGGCTTAACCGCTGCCAACGCCTGCCTGGCCAATGCCGGCCTCGCCCCCAGCGACATCGGCCTCATCCTCTTCTCTTCTGGCTCGCCTGAACGAGCGTTCCCCGGCCCGGCCTCGGTCCTCGCGCAAAAACTCGGTCTCACGACGACTCCCGCCATCGACATACCCGTCGCCAGTGCCGGGTCCCTGATCGCCATCGCCTTTGCCGCAGACCTCGCATCTCGGTACGGCAACATCCTCGTTGTCGCCTCGGAGATCATGTCCCGCCGCATCGCCGATTCCGACCCTGACACCGCCATCCTCTTCGGCGACGGGGCCGGAGCCTGCATCGTCTCCAACGAGGGCGACCACAACAGCCTTCGCATCGTTGATATCTCGCTCTCCACCGACGGCAACTACGCCGAAGCTCTTCAGCTCCCGTACGGCGGAACCATCCAGATGAAGGGCCTCGACGTCATCATCCAGGCCTCTCGAAAAATCCCGCGCAGCATTCAAGACCTTCTCGCAAAGAACGGCCTCAGGGCGGCGGACATCGGTCTCTTCCTGATGCATCAGGCCAACGTAAACCTCATCCGTAAGGTAGCCACTGCGCTCGACGTCTCTGAAGACAGCTTCTTCCGCAACATCGACCGCTATGGCAATACCTCCTCCGCGTCTCTGCTCATCGCGGCCTCGGAGTGGCGTGCCGCTAATCCCGATCCGCCGGCCACAGCTATCGTTTTAGCTGTTTTCGGGGCGGGGTTCAATTGGGGCAGTATTCTCGTTACTCCTGTTTAAACGAGCGGAGCTATGAATCCTTCTGCCGTCCACATCCGAACAACGTTTCGCGAAACCGAACACTTCGCGATGGGGGAGGGCATGCGGGTACGCCGTTATCGCATTGCTGCAGAGGCACTTGTTTCATTTCCGTGATGTTTGTTTTGCGGCCTGTCAATTGCGATTGGCTACCGCAAAGAAATCTTCGGGAGGCACTGATGGCGTACTTTGAACGGATTCGCGACGTGATCTCTGGACCGTTTAGCGGAGACCTTATTCCTCAACGCATTACGGCTGGGTGGCAGATGGTTTCGATTGAGTGGCGGCGTGAGCGGCCGGACTCGGATACGCCTACGGAAGGGGCGTTTGGTGAGGATATTCCTTATGGGCTGAGGATTTCGGATGATTGTCAGCGGCTTGAGGTGGAGCCCACGGAGAATCAGATTCTGATGCTAATGATGGAGATGATTGGGCAGGACTTTCCTTATTCGAGCATCGTAAGTGATTTGAATGAGAAGGGTTTTCGGATGCGGGATGGGCGGCCGTGGAACCGGGTTGCGGTGTTTAATATGATGCCGCGGCTGATTGAGGCTGGGCCGCGGCTGTTTTCCAGTGAGGAATGGAAGAGGCTGCAGGGGGCTTTTTCTCATTCGTCTCATCCGGCGAAGTGAGTTTTCGGGGATATTTTTTCCGGCTGGGAGACGGTGTTTTTGCAGGGGGTTTTTGCGAAAACGTGTGTTTTGGTGATGGTTTTTTGTGGTGAAGTTGTGGTGTTTTGATGGTGAGTTGTGGTGTTTTGGATGGTGCGTTTTTTGGGGTGTGGTAAATGTCAGGTTTTGGAAATTTATTTTTTTGGGATTATCTCTGGATGGCTCTTGGGTTCCTTGCTTGTCCGGGCAAAATACAGGGGTCCTTCGCTCCGCTGAGGATGACGACACTCTAACCAGGCCCTGAACTCTGACAACTCCAAGGTTGTAAGCTTTCACGAACTCTGCGCTCGTTAGTCATACTCTTCGGTTTCTCACCTGATCGCACTAAAGGAAGAGGAGGCATTGGGGGAGGGAGATTGGGGTGGTTTTGGTGGGGGTTAGCTGGCCGGTTTGGGGGTTGCGGCTGAAGATGGCTATGTTGTCCGAGGCTTGATTGGCTACGAGGAGCCATTGGCCGATGGGATCGAGGGTTAGATGGCGGGGGACTTTACCTCCGCATGGGATTCGGTTGAGAAGAGTGAGGGTGCCGTCGGTGGGCGAGATGGCGAAGGTGACGATGATGTCGTCGAAGCGGTCGGTGGCGTAGGCGAAGCGGGCGTGTGGGTCGAGGACGATGTCGTCACCGCCGGTGGTGCCTTGAAAGTCGGGTGGGCGCATGGGGAGTTGCTGGATGGTCTCGAGGACTCCCGGTTGCGCGTTCCAGCGGAGGACGACTACGGACGAGGACATCTCGGTGACGCAGTAGGCGACGCGGCCGTTGGGGTGGAACTGGAGG
>Ga0209624_10004039_pt1 | contig 10204 bp, 6 predicted proteins | sample JacPinW_OM2H0_O1_FD_188565 | JGI IMG/M metagenome (GOLD analysis project Ga0209624, IMG submission 188565) | Forest soil microbial communities from Algoma, Ontario, Canada - Jack Pine, Ontario site 1_JW_OM2H0_O1 (SPAdes) (version 2) | ecosystem: Environmental > Terrestrial > Soil > Boreal... | reverse complement strand
CCGCCGCCAGCCATGCGAATCCGCTGTATGATTGCGTCGCCGTCGGGTCGAAACTTTCCCATCTGATCCCGGTCGATGACGTAGATTTGGGAGCCCTTCGACGGCTGCAACAGCAGGTGATGGTGAGATCCGGGCCGGTCTGGCAACAGCAGCGGACCGCTGGAGCCGAGATCGGCGTCGGCGTTGCTCAATCGCGACGCAGGTTGTCATACTGCGAAGTGGTCACCTGCCCGAGAGCGGTTGCCAGCGGAAAAGCAAGCGCAAGGACAGGGCCGTAGCCGGCTAGTCGCTTCATTCGAACAACCCTACTTGACGTCCTTCATGGCGAGCAGCGTGCCGTAATCCCGGCCGCTCGGCTCCACGCCCCGCGCCACCACACCGACGAAAGCGTTTTTCAATTCCGGAAACTTCGCGACCAGTGCTTTGATTACCGTGACGTTGCTTTGGTAGGTGCGCGTCGTATCGGAAACGTCACTCGCCTGGTATTTCACGATGAGATCCAGATCGTTGCCGACGGCCTCGGGAAAGACGATCGTCAGCTTGTAGGTTACGCCTCCCACGGGCAGATCCACGGTTCTTGAGTCGGCCGGGAAATCCGAGGGCTGCAGAGCCTGAGACTCGTCGATGAGCTTATCAGTGGCGGCGGTTTTCATGAACGACAGGGGAGAAATGAGAATCAGCGCCTGCCGGTAGTAGAGCCAGGCATTATGCAACTGACCCTTAGTCTTGTAATCGCGGGCGTGGGTGAGGAACCAATCGGCATCATGCCCCGCGGCCTGTACAGGCTTGATGTAGAGGCCGCCGAGTTTCCAGTCATTTCCTTGCTGCTGCAAAATAAAAGATACTGTCGCGGGATTGGAGGAAGCCGTGTCGAGAATGACGACAGCATATTTGCCCGCCGGAAGACCATCGAGATTGAAAACGGCGCTGTTCGCAGTCTGGCCATGCTGGTTGAACACGCCGCAGAGAAACTCCGCATGCGCAATGGGACTTGAACCGTCGGCCTCCAGAAGAAACGGCGGACGCAATGTTCCGTGAGAGCCCGCGATCTCTGACTTGTGACTTGTGACCGCCGCTTCGATGCCGCTGAAGTTGGAGACGAGGCTGGGGATTGCATTCTGGCGGAGACTCGCGAGGTCTCCGTTGACTGCCATATCGAAGTAGCGCTGCCCGGTGGAGCTGATGGCGGCGCGAGTGGTGGCGTCCATGTCATCCGCGGTCTTGCAGCTTTCTGCGCGCGCGACGACAGCGGCGGTTGACAGAAGCAGCAGGACGCTCAACGACATGCACAGGCTGGCGGCTCGGGGATGGGAGGCACGACTCATCGCACTCTTGATGCCTTTTTCTTTCACAAGGTTGGCGCCGGGTGTCGCGCCACAGCTTTAGACTACCTCCGAATTGTACGCCGGGTGTGCCGCTGCGTGAGAGCCGGCGCCGGATAAAATGGCGGCTCTGCGTTGGTATGGGCTGTTTCTTGATGCGGCGGCATTTCACTTCAGCCATATTTACTTCACTATATTTACCGCACTTCAACACAATTACTTTCGCAAGGGATTGCACACATTGCGTTCTGTTGGTAGTGCGTCAGTTTGAACCTCAGGCACTGCCAAAATCTGCGATGGTGCTTGGTGTGCCGTGTCCAGTTCTCGCAAAGGAAACCAGAGATGGGTCACCCAGATCTAACCTCGGTCTTCAGTTTGAAACTGCGGCACTACCGTTCTATTCATTATGCGCGGACAGCAGGTTCTTCACACCCGGTTGCAGGAGCGGTGTAGAATTTTTACGTGGCTGTTTGCAGGCGCACCAGCCAAGGTTCCGGGAGGAGTGGTTATGCGGGCACGACGTAGTTTTGCATCGCTGTGGATCGCCGGTCTCAGCGCCGGCATTCTGTGCGCCGCGTGCTTTGCAGCCGTCGATCAATCGCAGGCCGTTCCCGCTTCGGCTTCGAAAAGTCATCGAAAAGCCGCCAAGAAGCCGCCGCTTCCGCCGCTGCCCTCGGGGCCGCGGGGGCCGGTGCCGCAAATCTCGCTGGACTCGATGCAGGCTGTAGCTCCGCATGTTACTTACCAGGATGGTCAACTCACGATTGTGGCCCCGAATTCTACCCTGGCGGACATTCTGCGCGCCGTCCGCAAGCTGACCGGTGCGGAGATGGACATCCCGCCCAATGCCAACGAACGGGTCGTGACCAATCTGGGTCCGGGTCCGGCTCCCGGCGTGGTGGCAGAATTGCTAAACGGATCACACTTCAACTACGTGTTGCTGGGCGCGCCATCAGACGCCAAGACGCTCACTCGCGTCGTCCTGGTGGCCAAGGGCCCGGAGACGACTCCGCCCGCCGAGGGTGTGGTGGCGGGTGCGGCACCGCCGCAGCTGGGGCTGGTGAAGGCCGCTCCGGACGCGCAGGATGCGGACGCGGCCGACGATGCCGACGACAGCGCCGACCAGAGCGCCGCCGAAACCGCCCCCGAACAGCCGCCCGCCGGGGATAATGCGGTGAAGACTCCACAGCAGCTGTTGCAGGAAATGCAGCAGCGCCAGCTGCAAATGCAACAACAGCAACAGGCTGGCGGACTGCAACCGGGACAAGTACCGCCCCCTCAGGCACCGGGCATCACCCCACCACAACGCGGGCCCCAACAGCAGCCGCCGCAGACGATACAGCAACCGCCGGATCAGTAACAGGCTGGAGTTGTCTTTAGGTTCGGAGGTCGAAGCTCATCCCAACGCGATCTGGCCTGGTTGAGCTAGCGAACGTTACCGGCCAGTTCTTTCCCATCTACATTTCTCGCCTGCTGCAGCAGTTTCCAGTCCCGGGCGAAGTCTCGTTCAGAGACCGTGGGTGTGGCCGTGCGGCGCAACTCCGCTTCCAGCCGGGCCTCGATGAGTTCGCGCACGAGTTGCGAAGGAGCGCTGCTGCGGAAGATGTTATCGGCGGAAATGCCCACGCTGACCAAACGCTCTCCGACCTGCATGAGCAGAACGGGCCTGTCCTCGGCGTCAAATTCCAACTGCGCTTTGGACTCGAGCCGCGTCCATTCCTTGCGGATGTTCCCACTTGCGCCCTCCGCGTCGGCCTCGGCCAGCAAGCCTTCCAGTTCTTTCTGGCGAGTTTGACGATCTTCTCGGTCCATGGGGAGTTCGCGCTCGCCATCCGCGGCAAAGACCAGGGCATCATGCGCGGGATCAAAGTGCCGGGCTCCGGTTCCTACGAAGACCGCAAAGACGCATCCGGCAAAAATGGGACTGGCCACGGCGCTGGGCACGATGTATTTCTTCGACTTGAAGAAAGACTCCACGACGCCATGCACGGTGGTGCTGCGCGGCATGCTGCCCGGAATCTGGGGTATCACCATTCTCGAAAATTGCAGCTCAGGATGACGCGCGGTGTAGCGGATGAGCGTTTGCGCTATCTGCTTGGGAGTCGTGATACCCACGTCGGCAACCACGCTGCGGTGCAAAGCCTTGGGGTAATAGAAGTTAAGGATGTCTTTGGCGAAGTCGGCGCAGTTCCGCCAAGCCAGGTGGAAATGTGAACGATTCGCGGACGAGTTCAGAGTGCGGATCAGGGCTGCGTCTTGCTTCGGGGTGGTTTCAATTTCGAAACCGTAGATCGTCCGGTCGTAGGAGGAGCCGACCAGTTCATACCAGTTTCCGCCGGGCGTGCCGCCATTCTTGCCATCCGGCGCCACTGCCCGCAGATGTTGCCGGCGATAGCGGTCGCGGAGTTGCAGAACCATCCTCGCGTCGGCAAAGAGCGGTATATTCTCAGGCCGCTCAACAGCATAGAGGTAAGGGACGAGTGGAATCGCGACCCAATCGTAGCCATCGACTCCGTCATAGCGGCTGATGACGATTCCGGTTTCGCCCGGCGCGCAAGGCCGCAGCTCGACCGGCGACCGGGCGCAAACTCCGGAGAGATAGACCGCCGCATGGCCAGTTGCGGTGAAGAAACCCATATGCCCGTAAGGCTCTTCTAGAAGCAGCGTTGCGGAGGCGCGCGCCGGCGGCACATAGGTGAAGATCAGCGCGCCGATCACCGCGACATTCACCACGATGCCAAGCAGGCTCAACCTGCAGCATGTTCGCTGTATTCCGTCTCCGTCGTGTTGCGACATGCCCCTCCCCCGAGAGAGTCCTAACCCTCTTTATTTAGAACCCTTTAGCGGAAGATTAGTTGCTGGGAATCGGAAAAACCAGTTACCGAAGGCCATCAAGAATCGACACGCTAGCCAACCTTTTCCGGGGCGAACAATAGAGGAAGATATCCTGTTCAGAATGCGTTAGATAGGGCTGTGGAAAACCTGTGGAATAGGGGGCAGAGGTGCCCGTCGGACCCCGTTCTCTCAATCGGTTTAGCAAGGGAGGCAGAAATCAGAGGTCAAAGTGCAGAAGTAAAAAAGGTCTTAACTTCTGCATGTTGACTTCTCACTTCTTACTTTCTTGCCCAAGAAACACTTTTCATCTGGCCGATGGAGCGGCGTATAACGTTTTCTAACGTTCGCTTTCTCGAATGCAAGCTTCGGTTGCCAGCGAAGCCCAAGGGAGGATGCATGTACAGGCTCACACAGAATTTCCGCTTGGCCTTTCGGCAGCTCGGTAAAACTCCCGGCTTCACCCTGACCGTGGTCCTCACTCTGGCTCTTGGAATTGGAGCCACGACCGCCATCTTCTCTCTGGTCGAAGGCATCCTGTTGCGTCCGCTTCCCTTCAGCAATCCTGATCGCCTCGTTCTGTTGGGAGATCACCTGGGAGGCGGGCAGAACACTCCCGTCACTGCCCGCGAGATCGGCATCTACTCGAACGTGACCAGCGCCTTTTCCTCGATGGGTGGTTACGCCGCCACCAGCTATGAACTTTCCGGCAGCGCGGCTTCGGGCGCAACTTCGGAGGAAGTCCGCGCCGCAAGGTTCAACGCGGGGGTGTTTCCAACTCTCGGCGTTCTTCCTGTTCTTGGCCGCGTATTTACGCAACCGGAGGAGGACGCGCATCAGCCGCTCACCGTGATCAGTTACGGTCTGTGGCTGACGCGCTACCAGCGCGACCCTCGCGTGCTCGGCAGCACCATCGACCTCGACCGCAGGCCGTACACAATCATCGGCGTGATGCCCCGCAGCTTCGCGTTCCCGTTGGAAGACGGGCAACTCGACCAGGTGCAGCTCTGGGTGCCCATGAGCCTCACGCCGGACGAACTGGCAGACCAGAGCGCCGGTTTTTGGGGATACCAGATGGTTGCCCGCCTCAAAGATGGCGTCACTTTTTCGCAGGCCGCACAGGATGCCGACCGGGTCGCCCAGCAGGTGATGCGCAGCTTTCCCGTGAACATGTCTGCAATACGCATTCAGGGTGACATCACGCGGTTGATGGAGTATGCCGTTGCCGACGTCCGGCCCTTGCTGCGCACGCTGTTCTTCGCCGTTTCTATTGTCCTGCTGATTGCTTGCGTCAATGTTGCCGGATTGTTGTTGGTGAGGGCGATTCGCCGGCGCCGCGAGTACGCGGTTCGACTGGCACTCGGGGCGCGGGCCAGCGCGATCATTCGCGAATCTGTGTGCGAAGGCCTGTTGCTCAGCTTCGCTGGCGGCTTGCTGGGTTTGGCGTTTGCCGCGGCCGCTATCCGCACTGCGTTGCATCTGCTGCCAGAGTCCATGCCGCGCGTCGACTCTATCTCCATCAACGGAATCGTCGTCGGCTTCGCATTGCTTCTTGCCTTCGCCACCGGTGCGTTGTGCAGCCTTGCGCCAGCTTTCGCGGCTCTGCGGACCAACCTGACAGAAAGCCTGAAAGAGGGCGTAAGAACCGGTACGGGCGCTTCGAGCCACGCCTGGTTGCGCTCGACCCTGGTCGTCTCGGAGATCGCGATTGCCCTGGTGCTGCTCACGATATCGGGCGCATTCCTGCGCAGCTTTCAGAAGATGCGCGCCGTGGACCCAGGCTTCCGGCCCGACAACGTTCTGGTCGCCAGCTATCAACTGCCCCTCAACCAGTACAACACTCAGACTTCCGCCGAAGCCTTCAACCGGGCCGTGGTCGACCGGCTCGCCGGCAAGCCGGGAATCGTGGCCGCTGGCATCACTAACATTCTCCCCGCCTCCGGTCTTTACGGAGGGGTCGGGTACACCATTGAGGGTGCGCCCGTAGATACCTGGAAGCTGAAATTCGCCATGTTCGCAATTACCTACGGCGATTATTTCCGCGCCATGAGCATCCCGCTGCTTGATGGCCGGTACTTCACCACCGACGATCGCTCCGATTCGTCCCTGGTCGTGATTGTCGGCCAGTCCATGGCCGAACATTCCTGGCCCGGTCAGCGGGCAGTTGGGAAACGTATGCACGTGGGCAACCCGCAAAAAGGACTGCCCTGGGCAACCGTAGTGGGCGTAGTTGCCGATACCAAGGTTGGCTCACCCGATGAGCCCAGCAAAGACCAGTTATATCTGAGTGCGGAACAACCCGCTATTCTCTTTGGGTCGGACGCCTCGGACCACCCCATCCTGACGAGTGGGTACATCACACTTCGTTCAGCTCTTCCTCCCGAGCACATGACCCAAACCTTGCGCGCGACCGTTGCCGAAGTTGATCCGCTGCTCGCCCTGCAGCAGATGCAGCCCATGAGTGCCGTCATTTCGAACGTGGAAGCGCCGCGCCGGTTCAACACCGATCTCATCACCGCTTTTGCGGCGGGGGCGCTGCTGCTTGCAATTACAGGGATCTACGCGGTCGTGGCGTTCTCGGTTTCGCTGCGCACGCAGGAGATTGCCATCCGCATGGCATTGGGTGCACAGCGCAACCGCATTGCGCGGCTGGTTCTGATTTCGGGTGCTAAGATGGCGCTGATCGGGTGCGGCTTGGGCGTGCTCGGCTCACTCGCGATCTCGCGGATGGTCAGCTCATTCCTTTTCAATGTGAGCGCTACCGATCCGCTCGTTTACCTGGCGGCAGCCCTGACCATGATGCTGATGGCGCTGGCCGCGTCGGCGCTTCCCGCGATGCGTGCAGCTTCCGCGGACCCTATCGACGCGCTGCGCGAAATTTAGCGAAATTTAGCTTGACGGGTTAACCCCAGAGTGCTATTTTTGCCGCATAGTGCTATAAAAATAGCACATGGCGAAATGAAAAAAACCAAACCAGCACCTCTGGCACGCCGCGAACGCCAGATCATGGATGTTCTCTACAAACTCGAGCGGGCGACGGTTGGGGAAGTGGTTGCGGCGTTACCGGACCAGCCGCATTATTCGACGGTGCGGGCGCAACTTCGGGTGCTCGAAGAAAAGGGGCACGTCCGTCACGAAGAACATGGCTTGAGGTATGTCTACTTTCCCGCTGTGCCACGGGATGTGGCTCGGCGCTCGGCGCTGCGGCACCTGGTGGATACTTTTTTTGACGGGTCCACGGAAAAAGTTGTGGCTGCGTTGCTCGGCGGAGAAGTTTCCAAGATCTCGCCGGAAGAGATGGATCGATTGGCGCGCCTGATCGCGAAGGGCGGAAAGGAAAGCGGATCATGAAGCTATTCAATGACTGCGGACCTGCGCTGGCATTTCTGGTTGTCTGCTCCGTAAAGGTAACGGGGCTTCTGGTTGTGGCGTGGATGCTTGCGATTGCCCTGCGCAGTCAATCGGCTGCGATGCGGCATCGCGCGTGGGCCGTGGGCATTCTCGGCTCACTCGCCTTGCCCATATTCGCGCCGCTGCTTCCGGCGTGGCATTCGGCGGCGCTCACGGGTGCGGCATTGTGGCGTCCGGCGGGTGCGATGGCGGCGCATGCGAAGTCCGGGAGTTTGCCGGCGATGTTCGTCAACGCGATCGTCGTCAATGCGAGCGCGGTTTCGCCGCTGTTCGGGAAGTTGGCGGCCATTCTGCTGCTCCTGTGGCTGGTCGGGTTTTTCATCGTTGCACTGAAGCTAGTAGGCGGTCTAGGGCGACTGGTGCGGGCTTCGACGCAGTCAAAGCCGTTGCTACAGGACGACTGGCTGCGTCTTGCCGCGGAGTTTTCCGGGTCGTTGAAGATTGCGCGCCGCGTACGCTTGCTGCAGTGCGACAACCCGCTCGCTATGCCGATTACCTGGGGAGTATTGCGGCCCGTGGTCATCCTTCCGGCCAGCGCCTCCGATTGGCCCGAGACCCGGCGGCGCATGGTGCTTTTTCACGAACTGACACACATCGCCCGCTACGACTGGCTGCTGCAAATTTGCGCCGAACTGGCGCGATGCCTCTACTGGTTCCATCCAATGTCGTGGATTGCGGCGGGAAATCTGCGTCACGAAAGTGAGCGCGCCTGCGACGATGCTGTGTTGAATTCCGGCATCGCAGCGTCGGACTACGCCACGCAGCTTCTCGACCTCGCTCGGACTCTGGAAAACTCGAGCCGTGTCTGGGCTACGGCGCTCGCCGTGGCACGACCATCTACTCTTGAAAGGAGATTTATTGCCATGCTGAATCCGTCGATCAATCGAAACCAAATGTCGCGAGGAGCTGGGCTGTTCACCGTGTTTGCCGCTCTGTGTTTTCTGTTGCCGCTGGCCGCTTTGCGGCTGCCGGCTCAGGATCTCTCTGGTGGTTTTGGCGGAACCGTTCGTGATGGAAGTGGAAGCGGAGCAAAGAATGCGACCGTGATCATGACGAATCGCAAATTGAACGCCACCGTCATGACCGTGTCCGATGCGGACGGCAACTTTACGTTCAAGTCTTTACCGGCCGGTGAGTATGAAATGAAAGTCGTGAAGTCGGGATTTGCGGTGTATCGAGCGTCGGGCTTGGAGCTTAGCGGTGAATCGTCGCAGAACATTACGCTGGAAGCTGCCGCCGCTGGAGAAGACAGGAATGCGCTGCCGGGGCTGGAACCGGGAGCGAAGCCGCCATTGCCGCTCGATAGCGGAGTGGAGGCTACGAAAATTCTTACCAAAGTTACGCCCACCTATCCCGCCGCAGCCAAGGCGGCCCGCGTGCAAGGCGCCGTGACGCTGGATGCGATCATTGGAATAGACGGCAAACTGCGGGCCCTGCGTGTGAGAAATGCCGAGATCGATCCGGAACTGGCCCGCGCCGCGGTTGAATCTGTCAGCCAATGGCGTTATCGTCCGACACTGCTGAACGATGAACCCATCGAGATCGCGACGACGGTTGTCGTGAACTTCACACTGATGCAGTAAGCCGCGCGCGCCCGGCAGTGCTTCGAAAAGATCCTCAGAAACGATCCCAGCGGCTGGCTGTTTTTCCCGCCCGCCGCGGGCAACGTTTGATCACGGTTCTTCCTTATCGTCTTCCCGGTTGGATATTTTTTCGCGCGCCCAGCGTGCGGTCGCGGCGACGGTTTGATCCTCGTCGCTGGACAGCTTTTCCAGCAGGGGCAGGAATTTGAACTCGCCGCTGTTGCCGGCCGCAATCACGGCGTTGCGGCGCAGGCCGGAGCGTTTGGCGCGGCGCACCGGCGAAGCACGAAAAGTAGTGCGAAATTCCTCTTCGCTGATTTCTGCGAGCCAGTCGAGCGCGGGATTCACCATCTCGGACCGGGAAGCGAATTCCGGGGCGGACGTTGACGGAGCCTTCCGGTTCCACGGGCAGACGTCCTGACAAATGTCACAGCCGAACACGTGGCGCCCCATGCCGGTTCGCATCTCTTCGGGAATTTCGCCACGTTTCTCGATGGTGAGATAGGAAATGCATAGGTTGGAATCGAGCTGGTAGGGCGCGACCAAGGCATCCGTAGGGCAGGCTTCGATGCAGCGTGTGCAGGTGCCGCAGCGGTCGGGCGCGGGCAGGTCGGGTTCGAGTTCGAGCGACGTTAGAATTACACCCAGAAAAAGCCACGAACCTTTTTTCTGATTGATGATGCAGGTATTTTTTCCGATCCAGCCGACTCCCGCATATTTGGCGACGACACGCTCGACGATCGGGCCAGTGTCCACGTAGGAACGCGTGACGATTTCAGCGGCGCTCTCGGAGGAAACCTCCGCTTCCGCGGCGCGCCGCAAAGCGTCCTCGACCCGACGCAGGCGGCGCAGGACGGCTTGGTGATAGTCCTCGCGGCCCCAGGCATAGCGCGAGATCCAGCCGCGGCTGGCGTTGCCGGAACTGCCGTTGTCGAACTCCGTCGAATAAGGCTGGGCCGTGTTGTAGTTGATGGCGCAGACCACGACGCTTCGCGCCCAGGGCGCGACCCGCGCGAGCGATGCGCGTTTGAGATCTCCACGGTCGTCGCGGGCTTC
>Ga0209624_10004038_pt1 | contig 10206 bp, 9 predicted proteins | sample JacPinW_OM2H0_O1_FD_188565 | JGI IMG/M metagenome (GOLD analysis project Ga0209624, IMG submission 188565) | Forest soil microbial communities from Algoma, Ontario, Canada - Jack Pine, Ontario site 1_JW_OM2H0_O1 (SPAdes) (version 2) | ecosystem: Environmental > Terrestrial > Soil > Boreal... | reverse complement strand
GGCTTCTTCGCCACTACCGTCTTCTGCGGGGGCTTCGCCGACATCGTAGATGGCGCAGACGTTGGGGTGGTCGATGGCGGAGGCGAGGCGGGCTTCGCGAAGCTGAGTGACACGCATCTGCTCGGTGGTGAGATTGCCGCGCTTGAGGAGCTTGAGGACGACGGGGCGCTGGAGCAGGGTGTCGTTAGCGAGGTAGACGACTCCGCTGCCGCCGGTGCCGATCTTGCGGACAAACTCGTACTGCTTGATCTCACGTCGCTTCATTAATTCATTATTGCAAGGATGGGTGTGGGGATCGTGAACGAACGGCGAGAGGTGCGAGGATGTGATGCGTTAATGGGAAAGCCCCGGCTTTCGCAATTGCATTGCGAGGGCCGGGGCGGACGGTTGTCGTTGTCGAAGAGCTGCGGTTGTGGGTTAGGCGGCCATGCGTCGGCGGACTACACCGGCGAGACCGAGGATGCCGGTGCCGAGGAGCGACAAGGTACCGGGCTCGGGAACTGCGGGCGGGGGATCAAGACCGACGAGACCCTGATAGGTATTGCGATCTTTGGACGAATCTGGCGTGATCCAGTCAAGCTCGCCGATGAGAGAGGATTTGACCTGTCCAAGGCCGATTGCGGTGTTCAGCGCGGTGATATCAGCGTTGTAGTCGGTGAGAAAAGTTCCGGTCTCCCCGTCGATGCTGAACTCCGGGCCACCATTCGAGCCGAAGCCTGAACCATTTCCGTCGTACTCCGTCGCCCAGATCGCAGCCTGAAGGGCTTCGCTTCCCAATGTCGAAGAGTCAGCGGTTGCGCTGAGATGGAGGATCAGCCATGCGATTTCCGCCGCGTTGTTCACGCTGGAACCGTTGACGGAGCCCGTGTTGTTGATCGTCGTAGTGTTATAGGTATTGCCGGGGTTGATCGTGTCAAAGAGATCTACACAGAAGACAGCGCTGAAAGCGTTGCCGTTGTCAGTAGTCCCGGCATAGTTGCCGCCACCAACGGTTTCGACGGTAGTATGACCGTTTGTTTTCACTTCGATTTTGAAGCTACCCGGTGAGGAACCCATATAGAGAGAATCGGCGTGAGCCACGACTCCGCTCACACAGAATGTGGCGGCTGCCGCGAGCACAGAGAGTTTCGACAGAGACATTAGTCCTCCAAAGGTTACAAATTGAGCGTGCATTTGATGTGTACGCTCTCTTTGAAGCAACTTGGGTTCCAAATGGAAATTGCAGGAAAATGAAGGATTTTTAGGCAGGATGCCAGGGAATGGAGTGAATGAACGGCTTTGAGGGCCGGTTAAGTGAAAAGTCTTTCCCACTGCTGGGCAATGTTTGTCACCTGGCTTATGGGCGAAGCCGAGACTGACGAACAGAAATTTTATGGCGTGAGTCGATATACATCGTAACCATCGACGTCGCCTTGCCGTTTATAGTGCGACCAGACCTCGGCGAACTGAGGAGATTGCAGAAACCAGGGGATCGCGTCGAAGTTCTTCTTCTCGAGGCCGATACAGGGTTGCTCTATGGTGCATCGATCGACGAGGACGACGGAGGGACGCCAATAGTTGAGATCGTCTGTGACTTCGCCACGCAGAAGAGCGGCGAGCTCAGCCGATCGCTGAGGAGAGAGTTGTTTGAAAGGAGCTGGAGGGCCAGTCGGGCCAAGTTCGTTCTGGATGATGGCTGGCAACATCCAGAGATGAGCGAAGCGACTTCCCCAGTTCAGACCGTGATTGTAGGCACTCGCCAGAGGATACACACTTGTGGTGAAGACATAGACGGTCGTGGAAGGTTGGTATTGCGCAAAGAGTTGATCAACCTCAACGTCTTTGAGGCCTCTTGGGTCGGAGAGGTAGCGATGGGGATGAACCGCGATGACGCAAAGGATGGCGGCGGCGATTGCGCCGGCAGCGAACCTGCTCCAGCGAAGATACGGAGGGGCTGTAAGGGTGTGGATGAGTGGATCGAAGAGGTCAGCGACGAGGTATGCGATTGCGAGCAAGAGGAACGACCGGTGTGGATAACGATGATAGGTCCACTGTGTGTGCTGGATGTCGTAGGCGAAGGACGCGGCAAGGCTGCACAGGAACAATGCAACCGATCCTGCCGGATCGCGCTGATACCGGCGCAGAAGGATGCAGACAATAAGCAGACCAAGCACGATGAAGACGTAGTGATGGAGACTGAGAGCCAGGGCAAGAGTGGTCATGGCTCCCAAGGCCCAGTAGGTATCGAAGAGCAGAGGAAGCGTCTGCCTGGTATAGAGGGGAGTAAAGATCGGGACGAGCGCGAGAATAAAAGAGCTGGTCAAAATGAGGGCCAGAAACTCGGGCGAACGCAGTCGGCGAAAGCTGCGGGTGCGGAAGACGAGAAACAACTCAAGCACGACGAGAACGACGGCATCCTGCGGCTTGAACCAGATGGCGAAACCCGCAGCTACGCCAAGAGCACAACGCTCCGCGAAAGAGAGACGGTCGAGGACGCCTATGGCTGCAGCGAGAACATAAGGGACGAGCAGGATGAAGAGAATGTGTTCGCGCTGACCAAAGTCGTAGGGTCCGATACTGAGCTCGATCGCCACGAGAACGACGCCGAAGAGGGCGACGGTGATGGGACTGGTGATTGCGGTGCCGCGACGCAAGATCCGTACACACCAGAAGGCGCTTCCCAGGAGCATTGCGGTGATGAGCAGCCTCATAAAGAATATGGCTGATCCGTGCATCCAGTTTGCCAACAGGACTGGAAGCGCGGAGAACCAAATGATCATGGGGGGGTTGGTCTCGGCGAGATGTGGACCGTAGAGCTTGACGCCGGAGAGCATGCGCTGTGCTTCGAAAAGATAGGAGATCTGATCGTGTCCGAGTAAAGAGGTGAAATAGCCTGCGATGTACCAGAGGAAGACGATGAGCGCAAAGCATGCCAGGGCTATGCCAAAGAAAGACACACGTACCGATGATGTTTTCGGGAGGCTCATATGAAGGTTTCTCTTACAAGCTAATACAGCGGGAAGGGGGACTCTGAGGTTGATTTCAGTGCATGTTCGGGCGGTTGCCTTGTTGCCAGGGACGAGGGTTGACGGGATCGTCCTGCCACTTCTGGCGGCGGCCAACGATAAACATGATGAGGCCGAAGACGAACATGATGAGGCCCCAGGCGAGATTGAGATTGATGCCCATGGATTTTTCGTAGATGTCGGCAGCGTTCCGGGTGATGAGGCCGTAGACGCTCATGAGGCCTCCGATGAGGAGGAAGATGAGGCCGAGGGGGATGCGGATGTCGAGTCCCATGGTGCTCCGTTGTTGGTTGTTCGTTATTGGTTGGCTGTCAACAAAAAGCTACACCTGACAACTGTGGTTTTCAGGCGAAGACGAGGTTGAGGACGATAAGGATTGCGAGGACGGTTATGGCCAGGGTGGCGGGTTTTTGGTACCAGCTCAGGTGCGTTTCTACCGGTTTGGGAGTCAGGGAGTAGACGAGGCCTACCAGTTCATGTTCGGGACGTGGAGCGGTGACGAGGCTGATGGCTATGGTGACGAGGAAGTTGACGGAGAAGGCGAAGATGGCGGTCCAGAAGTTCTGGGCCATGTCGCTGGGGTACGTATGGATTATGTGGATCCAGCCGCCGTGGATGCCGGGTGTGGCGTTGGCGGGAATGGTGAGACCGTGGTGAAGGAGCGCGGCAGCGGTACCGGAGAGCAGGCCGGTGAAGGCGGCGTGGCCGGTGGTTCGCTTCCAGAACATGCCGAGTAAGAACGTGGCGAAGAGCGGGGCGTTGACTATGGAGAAGACGAGCTGGAGCGCGTCCATGATGTTGTTGAAGTTGGTGACGAGGTAGGCGGCGGCGATGGATAACGCTACGCCTCCTATGGTGGCCATACGGCCCATCCATAGATAGTGGGCGTCGGTGGCGCGCTTGTTGATGTAGGCCTGATAGATGTCGTAGGTCCAGACAGTGTTGAATGCAGTGACGTTGCCGGCCATTCCGGACATGAAGCTGGCGAGAAGCGCGGTGAGGCCGAGGCCGAGAATTCCCGTGGGAAAGAAGTGGAGGAGCATAACCGGGATGGCGAGGTCGTAGTTATAGACGGGAGTGCCGTCAGCGTTGAGGACGGGCTGGCCGTTTACGGGGTCGATCTTGACGGGGATGATGCCGTGAGGGTGGGCGTCGTCGAGGGGTTGGGGTGTGGTGGCAGGTAAATGCAGGTCCTTCGACTCCGCGCTCTGCGCTCCGCTCAGGATGACACTATTTTTTTCTTTGGCTGAGCCCGTTCCAGCCATGTGCGAGGTGACGCTGACGGCGATGAGGCCGGGCAGGATGACCAGGAATGGGAAAATCATCTTCGGGAGTGCGGCGATGAGGGGGACTTTGCGGGCGGAGGTCTCGGAGTCAGCGGCCATGGCTCGCTGAATGACTAGGAAATCAGTGCACCAGTAGCCGAAGGAGAGGACGAAGCCGAGGCCCATTACCAGACCGAACCACTCGACGCCTAGCGTGTTCGTCGATGCGTGGGCCATGCCTTTCCAGGAATGGGTCATGTTAGCTGGGAGGGTGTGCTTGATTCCCTGCCAGCCGCCGACGTTGCGGAGACCGATCCAGACGAGTGGGGCGAAACCGGCAACGATAAGAAAGAATTGGAGGACTTCGTTGTAGATGGCGCTGGTCAGTCCGCCGAGGAAGATATAGCCCAGGACGATGATGGCGGAGAGGAAGACGGAGACGTGGAAGATCCAGGCGTCTGGAACGATGCCGTGGAGGAGCCCAAGGGTCTCGATGAGGAGGGCCATCGCGTACATGGAGATTCCTGAGGAGAGCACAGTCATGCAAGCGAAGGAGAAAGCGTTGACGGCGCGGGTTTTTTCGTCGAATCGGAGTCGGAGATACTCAGGGACGCTGCGGGCCTTGGAGCCGTAGTAGAAGGGCATCATGAAGATGCCAACGAAGAGCATGGCGGGGATCGCGCCTATCCAATAGAAGTGACTGGTGATGATGCCGTATTTTGCGCCAGAGGCAGCCATGCCAATAACTTCCTGGGCTCCGAGGTTGGCGGAGATGAAGGCAAGGCCGCAGACCCATGCCGGGATGGAGCGCCCTGCGAGGAAGAAGTCGTTGGAAGTGCGCATGTAGCGCTTGAGAGCGAATCCGATGCCCAGAACAAAGATAAAGTAGACCAGCATGATCAGCCAGTCGATGAGGGAGAGGTTCACGTTTACCTTTAGTGTTGCCCTGGGAAATGAGCTAAATCGTTATGGTACTGGGGGAAACTGTACCTTGTTTGACGGATGCTAGTCCAGATGGCACCAAAGAGGGATTTGTGGCATTCGGATTGCATGTTGAAGTGGAAACGATATTCTTGTGTTGCAAGATGAAACTAATAGTGGAAAGAAATTACCCACGTTGCCAACGTGTAGGAAAAATAGGGCATCGTAGGTAAGTAATCCGCTGGGATTGCCTGTTCGCGACAGAGATGTAGAGGTTTTCACCATGAATAATGTTGCACTTTCTCCTTTGGAGCCTGTGGTTGCCCGAATGACAGCTAATCTTCTTTTGATTGATGATAATGCTGTGCAAGCGGCGACGCGGCAAACGATTCTTCGACGGGCGGGCTATTTCGTGACTGCGGCTCTGAATCCGGCGCGTGCGCTGGAACAGCTTCGCGATCAGGAGTTCCCTTCCCCGATTCAACTTGTAATTACGGACCACCTGATGCCGGGGATGTCCGGATCGGAGTTTGTGCGGCGGCTGCGCAGGACACATCCGGCGCTTCCGGTGCTGGTGATCAGCGGCCTGGCGGAGGCAGAGCAGGAGTATTCTGCACTGAATGTCACGTTCCGGATGAAACCGTTGCTTCCGCAGAATCTGCTGGAGACGGTGCGCGGGCTGGTGAATGAAAACGGCACACGTGAATTAGAGAAGTAGCCTTGATAGACCGCGGTGGGTATTTTGACTGTCTGGATGTTGTCCGATTAGCGCTGCTTGATTGCTGATACGCCCTGCCCTTGAGAGAATGGGGAGAGGCTCACTCATGCAATTGCACCCCATGCCGGAGTTTGGAAGTTTTACGCTGCTGCTTGCTCTGGCGCTGAGCGTTTATACGTTAGTGATGGGTGGCGTGGCGCTGTGGCGTACACGTGGGGCGACGGATGGCGCAGCAAGCCGGCTGGGTGAGACGGCGCGACGGGCAGGGATCGCGAGTTTTGTGGCGCTAAGCTGCGCCGCCTTTGCGCTGGTGTGGGCTTCGTTTACGAATGACTATTCGGTTTCCTACATTCTGCATCACACAAATCGCGATCTGAATACCGCTTACAAGTTTTCTGCGCTGTGGAGCGGGCAGGAGGGTTCCCTGCTGCTTTGGGCGTGGCTGCTGAGCGCTTATGGGTTTGTGTTGCGGGTGCGGCACAAGGTGGATGTGCGGCTGACGGCGTTTGCTTCGACGATTCTGGCGGGAGTGCAGATTTTCTTTCTGCTGCTGCTGAACTTTGCGGCTCCGCCGTTTGCGATTCAGCCGGGGCCGGTGGCGCTGGATGGATTTGGGTTGAATCCGCTGCTGCAGTATCCGGAGATGGTGATTCATCCGCCGATGCTTTATTTGGGCTACGTTGGGTTTTCAGTGCCGTTTGCGTTTGCGCTGGGGGCGCTGATGATGCGGTATCCGGGAGAGAAGTGGATTCACATTACGCGGCGATGGACGATGGTGACGTGGCTGTTTCTGACCTGCGGGATTTTTCTGGGGGCGCACTGGGCTTATAGCGTGCTGGGGTGGGGCGGGTACTGGGGTTGGGATCCGGTGGAGAATGCCTCGTTGATGCCTTGGCTGACGGGGACTGCGTTTCTGCACTCGGTGATGATGCAGGAGAAGCGCGGGATGATGAAGAGCTGGAATGTCTGGCTTATCTTCTCGACGTTTCTGCTGACGATTCTGGGGACGCTGCTGACGCGGTCGGGGATTGTGAGCTCGGTGCATGCGTTCGCTCAGTCGAATATCGGTGACTGGTTCTATGGGTTCATCCTGATTGTGTTTGCGGTTTGCTTGTTTACGTTTTTCCGGCAGCGGGATCACTTGAAGAGTGAGAATCGGCTGGAGTCGCTGGTGAGCCGAGAGTCTAGTTTTCTGTTCAACAACCTGATTTTGCTGGCGGCTTGTTTCACGGTGCTGTGGGGGACGCTGTTTCCGATTTTGAGTGAGTATGTGCAGGGCACGAAGGTGACGATGGGGGCTCCGTTTTACAACCGCGTGGAGCTTCCGGTTGGGTTGTTTCTGCTGTTTCTGACGGGGATCGGGCCGTTGCTGGCGTGGCGGTCGACTTCGCTGCGTGCGATTCGAAGGAACTTTGTGCTGCCGGGAATTGCGATGGGTGTGGCGCTGGTGGTGTTGGTTGCGGTTGGCGTTCGGCCATGGAAGGCGGGCGATGATTGGCAGTCGACGCTATTTTCGCTGGTGACATTTACGCTGGCGGCGGGTGTGATTACGGCCATTGCGTCGGAGTTTCTACGTGGGGCTTCAGTGGTGGCTACGCAGACGGGGAAGAATCTGCTGAGTTCGATGGTGCTCTTGGTGCGGCGGAATACTCGACGGTATGGCGGGTATATTGTGCACTTCGGGATTGTGGTGATGTTCATCGGGATTGCGGGTGGGGCGTTCAATCGATCGAGTGAACAGGAGATGGGGTTTGGCGACGCGATAACGCTCGGACAGTACAGGCTGGTGTGCCAGAGCTACTCGCAGGACTCGAATAAGAACTACGATACGGAGTTTGCGCTGCTGGATGTTTATAAGGGCGGGAAGAAGATTACGCAGCTTGCTCCGGAGCGGCGGTTCTACCAGGCGAGCCAGACGCCTTCTACGATGGTGGCGCTGCACTCGACGCTGGAGAGCGATCTGTATGTGATTTATGAGGGGAAGAATCCGGATACGGATAAGCCGATTATCAAGGTGTTTCTGAATCCCCTGATGAACTGGATATGGATCGGGGTTTTGATTGTCGTGGCCGGGACTGGATTGGCGCTGGTGCCTAGTTTGACGCGGGCTCCGGTGCGGATCGCTGTGGCGGAGCCCGTTTTAGTGGCGGAGGTTCATCATGCCTAGCGCCCGGCGGTGGTTACTGGCTTGTTTGGTTTGTGTGCTGGCAGTGGTAATGCTGGGGGCGGAGCCTTCGGCGCGGTTCAATAAGGTTGGGCACGAGATGATCTGTACGTGCGGGTGCGGCCAGGTTCTGCTGGAGTGCAACCATGTGGGATGTCCGGTTTCGCCGGTCATGATTAGCGAATTGCACACGCTGATGGATGGTGGCGGGTCCGATACCTCGATTTTGAATTGGTTTGCAGCGAAGTATGGAGCCACGGTGCTGGCGGCGCCCATTCGTGGTGGGTTCGATAACGTCGCGTGGATTGCGCCGATAGCTACTTTTCTGCTGGCCACAGTAGGGGTGGGATTTTTGATTCGGATGTGGACGCGGCGGCGGGTGCCGGCTAGTGCTTCGGGGCCGTTGGTGGTTGAGGATTCGCTACGCGACAGGATTCGGCGGGAGACGGAGTACTGACGATGGGGATGATTGCGGGATTGGTGCTAACGCTGATGGTATTCGCCTATATGTTCTGGCCGGAGAGGAATCCTTTTGTGCAGGCGGATAAGACGCGGGTGGATTATCTGCGGGAGCGGAAGGATGTCATCTATGAGAATTTGCGGGATTTGAGCTTCGAGTACCAGGCGGGAAAATATCCGGAGCAGGATTATGCAGAACAGCGGGCGGGGCTGGAGGATGAAGCGGCGCGGGTGATTGCGGAGATGGAGGCGCTGGAGGCTCGGGGTGTGGTGGGTCGAACAAGAGCCTGAATGCAGAAAGCCAATTGACGGTTTGACGTAAACTTGAATGGTGAGCCTCTTCCCTTTTTCTCTTCGACGTGTTGTTTTGGCTGCTGCTGTGGTGATGGTTTGTTCCGGCGTTGCTTTTGCTGATTCGATTACCGGCGTCGTTACCAATAAGACTACGAACAAGCCTGCGGGCGGGGACGATGTGGTGCTGATTCGCCTGCAGCAGGGGATGCAGGAGGCGGCGCGGACGAAGACGGATGCGCGGGGGCGGTTCACGCTGGAGATTCCGGCGGGTGATAACGGGCTCCACCTGGTGCGGGTGACGCATGACAAAGCGAATTATTTTCGGCCTGCGCCTCCCGGAACGGAGTCGGTGGAGGTTGATGTCTTCAACGCCGCGGCGAAGGTGAAGGGCGTGAGCACCGAGGCCGATGTAATGCGCCTGCAGACGGATGAGAGCGGGAAGGCTCTGCATGTTGTTGAGAATTTTTTTGTGAAGAACGAGTCGAATCCTCCATTGACCCAGTTCAGCGACAGGCCGTTTGAGTTTTATCTACCGCAGGGTGCACTCGTGGAGGGATCGGCGGCGCTGGCTCCTGGTGGGATGCCGGTGCAGGCTTCGCCGGTGCCGCTGGGAGACCCCAATCATTATGCGTTTATTTTTCCGATACGGCCAGGAGAGACACGGTTTCAGCTTACCTACAGACTGCCCTATAGCGGGAGCTTGAAGTTTGCTCCGCGATTGACGACGACTACGGACACGATTGCGATCATGATGCCGAAGAGCATGACGTTTGCTGCGGGGCCGTCGTCCTCATATAACGCGGTGACTGAGGACACGGCGGCGCAGACTTATGTGGCGCGAAATGTGCAGCCGTCGCAGACGCTGGATTTTACGGTTTCCGGTGCGGGGCAGTTGCCGCGGGATGCGGGTGCTGCTGCCACGGCCGGCGACGGTGGAGCGGCTGGCGCTGCGGCGCAGCAGGCGACGGGTTCGGCTGCGACGGATACTCGGCCGGGTGGGGGCCTGGGGAATCCTATTGATCCTGAGGGGACGAATGATCCGTGGGCGAAGTATAAGTGGTGGATTCTAGGTGGTCTCGGACTGGCGATGGCGGTGGGCGCAGGGATCATGCTGAAGAATGCGCCGGCTCCGGCGGTGGCGGTTGCTTCTCCGACTGGCGGTTATACCAGTGGCCCGGTTGCGATACCGCGGGGAGATTCCCTGCTGGCTGCGATGAAGGAAGAGCTGTTCGCATTGGAGTCAGACAGGTTGCAGGGCAGACTGACGGAGAGCGAGTACGTTGAGCAAAAGGCTGCGCTGGAGGTTGTGCTGCGGCGAGCGTTGCAGCGCGGCGAATCTGCGGCGGGGACGTCTAACGTTGCGGGGCGGGCTGGTTGAGG
>Ga0209624_10004037_pt1 | contig 10208 bp, 5 predicted proteins | sample JacPinW_OM2H0_O1_FD_188565 | JGI IMG/M metagenome (GOLD analysis project Ga0209624, IMG submission 188565) | Forest soil microbial communities from Algoma, Ontario, Canada - Jack Pine, Ontario site 1_JW_OM2H0_O1 (SPAdes) (version 2) | ecosystem: Environmental > Terrestrial > Soil > Boreal... | reverse complement strand
GGCCTGGTGTCCAAGGCGGGGACGCTGACCTACCAGATGATGTACGAGCTGCGCGACATCGGGTTCTCCACCGCCGTGGGCATCGGCGGCGACCCGATCATCGGCACCACGCACATCGACTGCCTCAGGGCGTTCGAGGAAGACCCGGAGACGTCCGCGATCGTGATGATCGGCGAGATCGGCGGCGACGCCGAGGAGCGGGCGGCGGCGTTCATCGAGCAGAACGTGACCAAGCCGGTCGTCGGCTACGTGGCCGGGTTCACCGCGCCCGAGGGCAAGACGATGGGGCACGCGGGCGCGATCATTTCCGGTTCTTCCGGCACGGCGCAGGCGAAGAAAGAGGCACTGGAGAAGGCGGGCGTGCGGGTCGGCAAGACCCCGAGCGAAACGGCCGCCCTCGTCCGCGACATCATGCGCACCCGCTGACCGCGCGTACCGGGGCCGCGTGACGTCAGGTCACGCGGCCCGGCGCGGGCCGAGTTCGGCGTTCACCCAGGCGACGATGTCCGTGGTCGGGGCGCCTGGGGTGAAGATCTTCGAGACGCCCATCGCGGTGAGCTCGGCGATGTCGGCCTCCGGGATGATGCCGCCGCCGAACACCACGATGTCGTCGGCGCCCTGTTCCTTCAGCAGTTCCAGGAGCTTGGCGAACAGCGTCATGTGCGCGCCGGACAGCACAGAAAGGCCGATCGCGTCCACGTCCTCCTGGATCGCGGCCGCCACGATCTGCTCAGGTGTCTGGTGCAGTCCGGTGTAGATCACCTCCACGCCGGCGTCGCGCAGCGCGCGAGCCACGACCTTCGCGCCGCGGTCGTGACCGTCAAGGCCCGCCTTGGCCACGATGACGCGGATCTTGCCCTTGGTGTCTGCCACGCTGCCTCCCCTAACCGGACTACCGAATAAGGGTAGCCCTGGTCAGTCCACACAGGGGATTCCGTAGGGGGCGTTGGACCCGACCGTGACCGAGCCGCCCGACTGCCCGTCGTTCGCCGCCGGGGCGGACGACGTGGCCGAGGGCGACGGGGCAGCGGCCGAGGTAGCGCCAGAGCCCGGGCTGGACGAGACGATCCCCGTGGGCACCGTGGCGGAGGCCGTGCCGAGCAGGATCTCGACGTGGCCGGCTGGCACGGATGTGGCCGCGGTGGCGGTCGCCCCGAAGTACCTGGCGATCTTCGCCGCGTTGGCCGCCGTCCCGGTGCCGTAGAAGACCTGGGTCCCCGGCTTGACCGGCTCCGGCTGGCCGGAGGCGTTGCTGACCGCGCCGGGCTTGTACCCGGCCGAGACCAGCGCCTGGGAGACCCCGCCGGCCAGCCCGGGCGCGCTGCCGCCGTTGTACACGTCCACGGTGACGGTCGAGGCAGGCGGGATGGGCGCGGTGGCCTTCGCCGGCGCGGCCGTCTTCTTGGGGGCGGGCGCCGGGTAGAACAAGTTGTGCGTGTACTGCTTGAGGTAGGCGGGATCGACGATGTTGATGTCCTGAAGCCTGCCGTTCAGCATCACGTTGTTCTCTTGGGTCTGGATCGGCAGCGTCTGGAAGACCAGGTTCCGGCCGGTCAGGTTCTGCATTTCGGTGGCGAACTCCACGATGTTCCAGCCGCCGCTGGTGATCATGAAGGTCTTCAGGTCGTTGAGCAGGGCGTTGCCCTCAAGCAGGTTGGCCACCAGATTCTGGTGCTTGACCTTCCAGATCACGTAGTCGAGCACGGCCTGCTGCCGGTGCGTGCGGTCCAGGTCCCCGTTGGGCAGGTTCTCCCGCTGCCGGACGAAGGCCAGCGCCTGCGCGGCGCTGAGCGCGTGATAGCCCGCGGGGATGTTCGCGCCGGAGAAATCGGGGTCGTATGCCGCCTGCTTGAGGCACACCTCAATGGGACCGAAGATGTTGGCCAGCTCGTAGAACCCCCACAAGTTCAGCTCGGCGAAGTGGTCGATGTGCACTCCGGTGAGCGCCTGGACAGTCTGGATCTCCGCCGCCCTGCCCGCCTCATTCGCCTGGAAGTACAGCTGGTCCCTGCTCATTTTCGCGGCCTGGCCGTCCTGCTGGAGCTGCTGGAGCTCGTAGCTCATCGCGTCGCCGTAGGCCTCGTCGACCTTCGCCGTGGTGCCGCCATACCCGTGCGTGCCGTACATGGTGACCACGTCGTCGCGGGGGATCGAGACCCCGATCGCCTTCTTCCCGTTGTCGTAGATGTGCAGCAGGATCAGCGTGTTGGTGGTGTCTCCGCCTATCGACCCGACGTGCATGAGGTCCTCGAGGGTCTTGGGCAGCGGCTGGCCGTTCCAGTAGGTGCGGCTCTCCAGGCCCATCAGCAGGATGTTCATGTCGCCGACCTGCGGGCCGCCGGCGTCCACGCGGGAGCTGGCGACGTCGCTGACCTGGCCCTCCACATGGAAGGCGTAGCCGCTCACCAGGAGAGCGGTGGCGGCGAGCAGGCAGCTCGCCGCATAGCCGATCTTGCCCGCGAGCAGTGACCCGAACATGTCGTCCCTTCCGGTACCCCCGCGCCCAAGGCGTGAGGCTACCGGTTGGTTACCTTCGGGGTAGGCCGTATCACGGGTTTGTATCGACGCCTCCCCTCGCCGCGTCGCCGGCTAATAGACGCAGGGCGCGCCGTACGGCGTCTTCGAGTTCACCGTTACCGTCCCGGCAGCCGCGCCGTTGTCCCCGGCCGACGTCGCCGTTGCCGTGGGTGCCCCGGCGCCCGCGGCGCCCGACGAGCCGAGGCCGGCGGGCATGGCGGTAACGCTGGTGCCGAGCAGGACCTCCACGTGACCCGCCGGCAGTGACGTGCTCGCGCTCGCGGCGGCGCCGAAGTAGCCGGCGATCTTCGCTGCGTTGGCCGCCGTCGCGGCGTTGTAGAACACCTGGGTGGCCGGCTGGACCTGGTGCGGCTGTTCCGCGGCGTCCTGGACGGCACCGCCCTTGTACCCCTTCGAGACCAGCGCCTGCGAGACTCCGCCGGCCAGCCCGGGCGCTCCGCTGCCGTTGTACACGTCGACGGTGACGGTCGACGCCGGCGGGACCGGTGCCGTGTTCTTCGCCGTGCCGTGCTTGCCGCCGGACGACGCCACCGGGGCGGTGAACGCCTGCCGCACCTGCCGCTGAACCGTGGGGATGTCGATGGCGTTGGCGGCCTGTCCGTTGATCGTCTGGTACCCGGCGATCTTCGCCGTCTGGAAGGAGAAGTTCTTCCCCGTCAGGGCGTGCATCTCGGTGGCGAACAGCGGGAGGTCCCAGTCCGCGTCGGTGATGACGTACTGCTTGGCGACGTCGAGCAGGCTGTTGAGCTGGCCGAGGTCGCTGAGCACCCCCTGGTGCTCAAGCTTCCAGATCACGTAGTCGATGACCGCCTGCTGGCGATGGGTGCGGTCGAGATCACCGTTCGGGAGGTTGTCCCGCTCCCTGACGAACGCCAGCGCCTGCGGCGGCGACAAGTACTGGTAGCCGCCGTGCCTGATCTTGAATCCCGAGTTGGCGTCGTGGAAGTTGACGCCACCCCGCCATGGCGTCACGCACACCTCGATGCCCTGGAAGGCCTGCGCGAGCGCGTAGAAGCCCGCGAGGTTCACCTCGGCGAAGTGGTCGATGTGCTGGCCGGTCAGCTTCTGCACGGACGCGATCGCCGCCGCCTGGCCGGCCTCGTTGGCCTGCTGGTAACGCTGATCATGGCCGGTACTCGAGTTCGCGGTCGCGCCGAGGCTCTGCGCCCACGCAAGGCCGTAAGCCTGGTCGATCTTGCCCTCGGACTGCCCGTCGTAAGCCTTGGGGAAGGTAATCCAGTCGTCGCGGGGGATGGAGATGCCAACCGCCTTCTTGCCGCCCGCGAAGATGTGAATCAGGATCAGCGTGTTGGTGGCCTGGCCGCCGACGCCCAGGTTCTTGACCCCGTAGACGCTGCCGGCGTGCATGGCGGCGAGCAGGCCTGGCGACAGGATGTTGCCGTTGTAGTCGGTCCGGCTCTCCAGCCCCATCAGCAAGATGTTCATCTCGCCGGTCTGCGGACCGCCGCTCAGGGCGTTAGAGCTTTCGATCCCGCCGAGCTGGTCCTCCACGTGGTACGCGTACCCCGCTACGAGCAGTACCGCGGCGGCGATCACGCAGCTCACCGCGTAGCCGATCTTTCCTGCGATCACCGTGCCGCCGTGCGCTCCGGACACTCCTGTTCCCCTCCGGCTGGCCTGTCACCGTAGCGGCGAGGCTACCTGCTCAGTTCGCGCGAGGAGGGCCATCTGGCGGGAAATGCCTGCTCTTGAAGCCGCCATTAACGAGTCGGAGGCTCGTTGAGGCGAACTTAAGATTCGATGGACTAATCTCAGCAGCAATGACCACTCCATCCGGGCAGGAGCCCCGAACCGGCCCGACACGAGGAGGCCCCGCCCGGCCAGCACCGCGCGGAGCCGATCCCGGTTGGCCCGGCAGCGGCGGCGACGCCAGGCGGCGTGGTCCCGGACGTGTCCCGGGGGCCCCAGGCACCCCCAGCGCCCCCGGAGCTCCGAGCGCATCGGCCAGCGATGGCGCAGACCCGCGCCGCGACGGTTATGGCACCGGGCGCGTCCCGGGCAGCGGGCGGCCGGACCCCGATCTCCGGCGGCAGCGACAGAGCGACCCCGGCGCGGCCGACCGCGGCTGGGGCCGCGGCGCCGAACCAGCGCCCGGCGGCGCGGGCGCACCCCGCAGGAATCAGCCCAGCGCTCCGGGAGGCCCCGGAGGCCGGGACGATGGCTTCCGCGCCGGGCAGCGCCGCACCGGGCGGCCCCCCGGGGTCCCGGGTGATCAGCTCAGAAGCCGGCGGCCGCCGGCGTTCCGCTGGCTCGGCTCGCTGTCCACCCGCGGCGCGGTCTCCATCTTGCTGGCCGCCGCCCTGCTCGGCGTGATCGGCACGGCGCTGGCCGGCAGGGAGCCGGGCTTCTGGCTCGGATTCTGCACGGTCGTGGGTTCGATCATCGCGGCTCTCGCCATCCGGCGTCGCCGGCTCTACGTGCTCATTCCGCTCCCGGCGCTGGTCCTCTTCTTCGGCGCCGCGGTCACCGGGGCCATCCACGACCGTGGCGTGGACACCTCGACGACGGAAATCGGCGTCAACTTCCTGCAGTGGATCGCCAACGTCTTCTTCGCCATGGGCGCCGCGACCATCCTTGTGCTGGTGATCGCCGGCGGCCGCTGGCTTCTTTCGAGGCAACTCGTCGCCGGCCAGTTCCCGATGTCCGGCGGCGCCGCAGGCAACGTCGCCCGTCCGCGCCCAGGGCCCAGCCCGCGCCCCGCCGCTCCCAGCCCCGGCCGCGAAGCCAGCGACGAACAGGGCGCCGATGCTCGCTGGAACGGCCGCGGCCTGCGCCCGACTCGCGACCAGCGAGGTGGCCGGCCAGGCGCGGGTGACCAGCGCGCCAACGGTGACCGCTGGAGCAGCAACGGCAACGGACGTGGCGACCGCCCCTCGTGGACTCCCCGCGACCAGCGGGATCCGCGCACCTCCCGTGACGACCGCCGCCCCACGTACTGACGCGCTAGAGCTTTTCCAGGGGGGCGTAGCGGAGTACCAGGTGCTTCACGCCGTACTCGCCGCCGAAGTCGATCTTGGCTTCGGCCTGGTCGCCGTAGCCGTCGGCGGACACCACCGTGCCGAGGCCGAACTTGTCGTGCGTCACCCGGTCGCCAGGCGCCAGCGCGGGGACGGTCCGGTTGCCGACCGTCGTCACGCCCGGGCGGGTGGCCATCCGCTCGGAAGCCGGCGCGGAAGCCGCGGCCGCCGCCAGGGCGTCGCGCCGCCATTCGATCAGCGACGCGGGGATCTCGGACAAGAACCGGGACGGGGTGTGGAAAGACGGCCGTCCCCACCAGTTACGGGCCGCTGCCCGCGTCAGGTACAGCCGCTCCTTCGCGCGGGTGATCCCCACGTAGGCGAGCCGCCGCTCCTCCTCGAGCTCCCGCTGGTTGGTCAGCGACCTGGCGTGCGGGAACACCTCTTCCTCCATGCCGGTGAGGAACACCACGGGGAACTCCAGGCCCTTGGCCGTGTGCAGCGTCATCAGCGTCACCATGCCGCCGTGGTCCTCGCCGTCGGGGATCTCGTCCGCGTCGGCGACGAGCGCCACCCGCTCGAGGAAGTCCGCGAGCGTGCCGTCCGGCGCGGAGGCGTCGAACTCGCGCGCCACCGACACCATTTCCTGCAGGTTCTCCACCCGGGTGGCGTCCTGCAGGTCCGGCGAGGTCTCCAGCGAGGCCTGGTAGCCGGTCCTGTCGAGCACCGCCTCGACGAGCTCGGCCACCGGGCCGCCCGTCGCGGCCTGCTCCCGCAGGTCGCCGGTCAGCGCGTTGAATCCGGCGATCGCCGCTGCCGATCTCGCGGCGAGACCAGGCACCTCGGACGGAGAGCGCAGCGCCTCGGCGAACGTGATGCGCTCGCGAGCGGCGTACGCCGCGACGTACTCTTCCGCGCGGTCCCCGATGCCGCGCTTCGGCACGTTGAGCACCCGGCGCAGCGACACCTCGTCCGCCGGGTTGGCGATCAGCCGCAGGTAGGCCAGCAGGTCGCGGACCTCGCGCCGCTCGTAGAACCGGACGCCGCCGACCACCCGGTACGGCAGCCCGACCCGGATGAACACTTCCTCGAAGACACGGGACTGCGCGTTCGTGCGGTAGAAGACCGCCACCTCGCCCGGGATCGCGAGGCCCTCGTCGTTGAGCCGGTCGACCTCCTCGGCGACGAACGCGGCCTCGTCATGCTCGTTGTCGGCGACGTACCCGACGATCGGCGGCCCGGCGCCCGCGTCGGACCACAGGTTCTTCGGCTTGCGGCCGGGGTTGCGGGACACCACGGCGTTCGCCGCGGACAGGATAGTCTGCGTCGAGCGGTAGTTCTGCTCGAGCAGGATCACCGTCGCGTTGGGATAGTCCTCTTCGAATTCGACGATGTTCCTGATCGTCGCGCCACGGAACGCGTAGATGGACTGGTCCGCGTCGCCCACCACGCACAGTTCGCTGGGCGGCACGGAGTCAGGCGAGGACGTTCCGGACGAAAAGAGAGCAGAACCACCGGAGACCAGTTCCCTGATCAGGACGTACTGGGCGTGGTTGGTGTCCTGGTACTCGTCGACGAGCACGTGCCGGAACCTGCGGCGGTACGCCTCGGCCACCTCCGGGAACGCCTGGAACAGGTTGACCGTGACCATGATCAGGTCATCGAAGTCGAGCGCGCCGGCCGCGACCAGGCGGCGCTGGTACTCGGCATACGCCTCGGCCAGGGCCTTCTCGCGCGCGGTGCGCGCACGGGCGGCGAACGACTCGTAGTCGATGAGCTCGTTCTTGAGGTTGGACACCTGCGCCGCCATGCCCTTCGGCGGGTACTGGCGCGCGTCCAGCTCGAGCTCCCGGCAGACCAGCGCCATCAGCCGCTGGGAGTCCGCCGCGTCGTAGATCGAGAAGTTCTGCGGGTACCCGAACCGCTTGGCCTCCCGGCGCAGGATCCGGACGCACGCTGAGTGGAACGTCATCACCCACATCGACCGGGCACGGCGGTCGCCCACCAGCTGCGCGACGCGGGACGCCATCTCGCCTGCCGCTTTGTTGGTAAATGTGATCGCCAGGATCTCGGCCGGCGACACGTCCCGCTCGGCTAGCAGGTAGGCGATCCGGTGAGTCAGCACCCGGGTCTTTCCTGACCCAGCGCCGGCCACGATCAGCAGCGGACCGCCCGCGTGCACGACGGCAGCACGCTGCTGCGGATTGAGGCCGTCGAGAAGGGAATGCGTCGCCGTGGTGGTCACCTGTCCAGACTAGGGGCTGGCACCGACAAAAGGGGGCGACCGCCGCGAGGGCGCGACAGCCGCGCATCCCCTCTACCAGGGAGAATTGACGGGTCAAATGTACCGATTTGGGGGCGATCTTGGTCTCAGGGCGGTATCGTAACTTGCTCACCACCGTAACCCTCAGGGGGTCTTTCATGGGATCGCGCGGACGATCCATCCGGCTCAGAATCTACTTCCTGGTGGCCATCCCGCTGATCACGATGCTTGGTCTCTTCGCATACGTGGCCTATACGTCCATCAATTACTGGCTGACCCTGGACAAGGCGCCGAGTTTGATCAAGGCCACAGACGTGCCGATGACCCGGTTCGTCAGCCTGCTGCAGGACGAGCGGCGGGCCGCGGTCGTCTACCTGTCGCACCCGGACGCCGCCAGCCTGAGCGTGTACCAGTCCGCCGTCATGGCGACCAAAGCCGGCGCACTGACGCTCGACATCGCCATCAACTCGTCGGGCACCCAGTCCAGTACGAGCCCGCAGGAGTCTGCCGCGATCACCAGGATGATCGGCTCCGTCAACGGCATGACCGGGCTGCGCACCGCGGTGAAGAACGAGGAGCTCACCCCGCTGGACGCGCTCGGCGCGTACACCAAGATCATCATGGAGCAGTCGGCGGTGTTCCAGGCCGAGGCGAACAGCACGACCGACGCGGCCGCCGCAACCGAGGGCCTCGGGCTGATCGCCACCGTCAGCACCCGCGAGGATATAGACGAACAGGACGCGGTGCTGGCCGGGGCGTTGGCGTCCGGATCGCTGACGCCCGCCGACCGGGTGGTGTTCGACCAGGCCGCGGGGCGGCAGCAGGACGACACGGCGCTGTACACCAATCTGCTCACCCCGGCTGAGCTGAGAACCTTCGACGCGGCGCTGAACTCGCTGGCCCCGACGACGGTGCAGAACGACCTGACCACCGTGCAGCAGGGCGTGGAGGGCGGCGCGACGCTGCGACAGCTGGGCCTGACGCCCGCCGCATGGCAGAAGCTGACCGGCGCCGTGTCCAACGGCAACTACCAGGGTGGGCTCTCCGCCTCCGGCGGAGAGCTTAGCTACGTCCAGCAGATCGCGAATGACGCCAAGAGGCGCGTATGGGAGGTCGCCGTATTCGGCCTGGCCGGCCTCATCCTCACGCTGCTCGTCTCGATCCTGCTCGGCCGGTCCATCAACCGGCGGCTCACCGCGCTCCGCCGCTCCGCGCTCACGCTGGCCGAAGAGCAGCTGCCCTCGGTGGTGAGCAGGCTGCGCCGCGGCGAGAGCGTGGACGTCGCGGCCGAGGCGCCTCCGCTGCGGGTCGGCAGCGACGAAATCGGCCAGGTCGGCCAGGCGATCGACACCGTGCGGCAGACCGCCATCAGGTCCGCGGTCGACGAGGCGCGGCTGCGACAGGGTGTCAACGACATGTTCCGCAACCTGGCGCGGCGCAGCCAGTCGCTGCTGCAGCGCCAGCTCACCGTGCTCGACGGCATGGAGCGGAAGGCCACCGACCCGGACGTGCTCGAAGACCTGTTCAAGATGGACCACCTGACCACCCGCATGCGGCGGCACGCGGAAGGCCTGATCATCCTCTCCGGTGCTCCCCCAGGCCGTGGCTGGTCCGCGCCGGTCAAGCTCATCGACGTGATGCGCGGCGCCATCTCCGAGGTCGAGGACTACGCGCGGGTCACCGTCTCCACACAGTCGCGGGCGGCGCTAGCGGGTTCCGCCGTCACCGACGTCATCCACCTGCTCGCCGAGCTGATCGAGAACGCGACCACGCTGTCCCCGCCGTTCACCCAGGTCCGCGTCTCCGGCGAGGCGGTCGCCAGCGGGTTCGCGATCGAGATCGAGGACCGCGGGCTCGGGATGACACCGCAGCGCATGGCCGAGCTGAACGAGCGGCTCGCCCGGCCGCCGGAGATCAACCCCACCAACACCGAGCAGCTCGGCCTGTTTGTCGTGGGGCAGCTGGCACGGCGGCACGGTATCAGCGTGACGCTGCGGCAGTCGCCGTACGGCGGCACCACCGCGGTCGCGCTGATCCCTGACCGGCTGATCGAGGACGAGGGGCTGGCCGCGATCACCGCGGGCGGTCCCCCGGTGGCGGCCGGAGTGCCGACGCCGAACAGCGGCTACGGGATGAACGAGGCGTACCCGGGTAACGGGACATACGCGGGTAGCGGGGCCTATGCGTCGAATGGGGCCTACGGGGCTGACGGTTCATACGGGGCCTACGGGCCTTACGGGGCGAGTGGGGGCACTGGTGCGGGGACCGGCGCCTTCCAGCAGCCCTACGGCGCCGACGGCTCCGGCCTGCCGGTGCCCAGCTTCTCGCCGTCCGGGTACCCGGGCGGACCGCCGGACCCGGGCAACACGATGGGCGGCCAGGGCGGCTACCCCGGCTACGGCGGCTACGGCGGCTACGGCGGCTACCCA
>Ga0209624_10004036_pt1 | contig 10208 bp, 10 predicted proteins | sample JacPinW_OM2H0_O1_FD_188565 | JGI IMG/M metagenome (GOLD analysis project Ga0209624, IMG submission 188565) | Forest soil microbial communities from Algoma, Ontario, Canada - Jack Pine, Ontario site 1_JW_OM2H0_O1 (SPAdes) (version 2) | ecosystem: Environmental > Terrestrial > Soil > Boreal... | reverse complement strand
CGAGAGGTGCGCGCATCCACATCGAGCGAGCCAAATAGCGCCCAATCCCTCGAACTGGGCCAAGACCTTACGGTCCTTTGATTTACCGCCGTGGTCGGAGTAAACATAATATTCATTAGCAGAAGTCATTGCGAAGGTGGTTTCGGGCTGATTAAACCCACAAGTGAAGGCCTCCGGCGCCCCTCGGCAAGCCCAAACAGCGTCGATTCCAGCAGGCAGTGCTACTATGCGCGGCATGGATAGCCAAGAAGCCGTCCAGCCGAGCGGGAACGCAGGGGCCACGGGATCCGGGCGAACTTGGGGGCGGCGGCTTGCGACCTTCCTAGCCGTCGTTGTGACCCTGCCCGTCGTGGTCATTGTGATCGGCGCGCTCTTCCCTCCCATTCGACTGATCGCCGCAATCGGGTGCCTGTTCGAATCATTTCTCACGGTGCACGTTTTTCTCGCGGGCGTGGCGGCAATAGCGCTGGCTGTCTGGGCCCGCCAGCTTGGCGGACGTCGTGCGACCACTATCATCCTCTGCGCCGCAATTGCCGCAACCGTAGGCGCGACGATCCCGATTCTCGCTCTGTCGCGCACCGCCAATCGCTACGGCGCCTCCATTTCCTGGACGGCGCACCTCCGCGTGGCCGCGCCCGGGCCGAGGGCGAAACCTGATCAGACGCAGCTTTTCGCTACAGTCGATGGCAAGAATCTGTACCTGGACATCTATCTCCCAGCGCAGTTCGCCGAAGGCTCTTCCACTGGAACGGCTGCTGCGCTGTCTGCGCCGGCCGTAATGATTCACGGTGGGGGGTACTCGATGGGTGAGCGCAGCGACGGGCGCAACTGGGATCGCTGGCTTGCGGCCCGCGGCTACACTGTCTTTGATGTCGACTACCGCCTCGATCCGCCGGTGACGTGGAACCTCGCAGCGCCGGATGTAGCCTGCGCAATGGTCTGGATTGTGTCCCATGCGAACGACTATCACGTCTCCCCGAATCGAATGCTAATAACCGGCCAATCGGCTGGCGGCGGGCTTGCGATGCAGGTGGCCTACGGTCTGGGTGATGGATCGGTGGCCTCCGATTGTGGGGGGACCGCGCCGCAGCCGAAAGCGGTCTTCGCGCTGTACCCGCCGGAGGATTTCGCGATGGCCTGGAATCTTGACATGGGCATCCCCCCGGTGGGCGCGCGATGGCTCAATACCGGCTACCTCGGCGGATCGCCGGAGCAGTTTCCCGACAGGTACCGCGTAACATCTCCTGTGTTCCATGTGCGGCCGGGTCTGCCGCCGACGCTCATCGCCGCTGGCGCACTCGATCACCTAGTCCCGTTCGGTGGGCACACTGAGATAGTTGAGAAATTGAATGCCGCGGGTGTGCCGAACGCGTTGCTCTCGGTGCCGTACGGCGAGCACGCCTACGATTTGGCCTGGGGCGACCTCGGCGCACAGATCACGCGCAAGGTATTGGCCGATTTCCTGGAGCGCTACTTGCCAGCCAGGGAGTGACCGCAGCGCCACAGACGTCATGAAGCAGAGCGGCGACGAATCAAGGACCTTTCTGTCGGCAGAATGGCGCAATCTGGTGATGCTGAATTACGAGGTGGATCCACGCCTCCTGCGAGGGTACGGTCCGGCAGGTACGGAGCTTGATTCACACGACGGGCGGACGCTCTTGAGCCTTGTAGGATTTCAGTTCCTGCACACGAAACTTTTCGGAGTGTTGACACTTCCCTTCCACTCAAATTTCGAAGAGGTAAATCTCCGGTTCTACGTAAGACGCCGCCTGAACGGTGAGATCCGCCGCGGCGTGGCTTTCATTCGCGAGATTGTCCCGAAACGCGCCGTGGCGATGCTCGCGCGGTTGGCCTACGGAGAAAACTACATCCGCTATCCGATGCGGCACCAGGCGACGTCCGACGGCGCGAGCATATCGGCCCAATACGAATGGCGGCTTCCGAGCGGCTGGGCGCGGCTGTATTCTGAGGCAACGGGCGAACCTGCTCACCCGGAAGACGGAAGCATGGAGCAATTCATCACGGAGCACTATTTTGGATATTCTGCGCAGCGCAACGCAGCCTCGATCGAATACCACGTGACACATCCCCAGTGGTGCGTCTGGCAAAGCGCGCGAGCCGGTTTCGATAGTGACGGCTCCGAGATCTATGGACGCGCGTTTGGCGAAACTTTGCGACGCCCACCCCATTCGGCGTTTATCGCCGACGGCTCGCTCGTCGTTGTGTCGGCCGCCAAACGTGTCGCTTGAGCAATTTGCACGCCTGGGCTAAGGACTGCAGTTCGGGCCGGGTGGCATGACTCGATTTCGCCGGACGTGCCGATAGCAGGGTTGTGGTAGCCTGTGCGGCGCGGCGTCAGGCACCCGCGGAGGGAAGGGAGTGCGTGGATGGTTGGCGGGCTGAAGGTCTTTGTTGTGAAGGACGGATCCGAGCAGGCATTCGAAACTCTGTTTAGCGAGCTTCGCAAAACGATGCGTGATCGTGAGCCCGGCTGCCTGGTGTATTCCCTGCTCAAGTCGCGCACGAACCCGCGATCCTACATCGTGCACGAGCAGTATCGCGATCCGGAAGCCTTGGCCGCACACGAGTCTTCACCGCACGGAAAAATCTTTTTTCCGAAAATTCGCGCACTGTTGGATGATATTCGCGTCGAATACTTCGACGGGGTTGTTGCATAGTCGTGCTGGAACTGGCTCGATCCTAGGAGGAAGCATGCTCGAAAAAGATATTGAGGTTCGCATGGCGGACGGCGTCTGCGACGCGGTGCTATTTGAGGCGGAAGACGGACGGCGGCGCCCTGGGGTGATTCATTACCCTGACATTGTCGGAATCCGCCCCTCCCATCGAGCGATGGCGCGGCGTCTGGCCGAGGCCGGATACACAGTGCTTCTGCCGAATCCGTTTTATCGCACGGCGCGTACGCCCGTGTTCGATTTCAAGCCGAATTTCGCAGGTGATGAACGGACCATGAAACGCTTCGGAGAACTCACTGGACCGATGCCGCCGGAAGCGATGGAGACTGACGCGTCGACCTACATAAATTACCTGGCGACCCAGGCTTCAGTGAGCGCTGCCACGATGGGAGCAGTTGGCTACTGCTTTACCGGAGCGATGGCATTGCGCACCGCGGCGGCGCGTCCGGACCGGGTAGGCGCGATCGCCTCATTCCACGGTGGACGCCTGTTCATCGATGGTCCCACCAGCCCACACCTGAGCCTGCCGCGCGTGAAGGCACAGCTTTACTTCGGACACGCGACGAATGACCACTCGATGCCGCAACCTGCGATCGACAAGTTCGACGCCGCGCTCGCCGCGTGGGGCGGTAAGTACCAAAGCGAAGTGTACGACGCACTCCACGGCTGGACCGTGCCAGACGAAGGCAGCCCGGTGTACAACAAGCCGGAAGCGGAGCGCGCGTTCGGAAAGCTCACCGCGCTTTTCGCCGCCACGCTGAAGTAGCGTCGGTCCGAGCAGGGTCGCTCGGCGCTAAGGGTCGCGGACGAAATTCGCCAGCCGCTCGTTCTGGACTACCACTTCCGGGTGTCGTCTTTGGTGCGGATGACGGCCATTCGTCTGGTGAGGGCACGCAGGAGCCATGGCGCAAATCGTTCAAGGGCCACAATCACCTTCCCGTGCCCGGTAATAATCCCCTCCCGCTTGCCACGGGCCACGCAATGTAGAATCTCGCGCACCGCTCTCGGCGTGCTCACGACCATCCATTTCGGAATCGGGTCGGGCGCATCGGCATGTAGCCGTCCGAGATTATCGGTGCGGCGGATGTCGCTTGCAACGAAACCTGGGCTGAGAATAGTCACCTTGATTCCGGTGGGCCGGAGCTCCTGGGTAATCGAACTCGCAAGCGCGCGGAGAGCGAACTTGCTCATCGAATACGGCGAGGCGCCGGGCGTCGAGATCCATCCCGAGACGCTCGAGATGATGGCGAGATTACCGCGGTTACGCTCGAGCTCGGGCAGCGTCGCGTAAATCGTGCGCAGTACGCCGAAGACGTTGGTTTCAAATTGCCGCCGGTAGTCCTCAACGGTGAGTTTCTTCAGCGGGGCGACCACGCCGAATCCGGCATTGGCGAAAACTACGTCGAGCTTGCCGAAAGCGCGCACGGCCTCCGCCACGGCGCGTTCAAGGTCGCCGTCACGCGTGACGTCGCATTGGGCGGTTACCGGACGCGGTCCGCCGGCATCCGTAATCCTCTGCGCAAGAGCTTCGAGTCGATCCGTGCGGCGCGCGGCGAGGGTTAGCTGCGCCCCGGCCTGCCCCAGTTGCCAGGCGAGCTCCTCGCCGATGCCAGAAGATGCCCCGGTGATGAGTACGGATTTGCGGCGGAAAAACGCCTGCGTGCCAGTCATGCCAAACCCTTATAGCACATGCAACAAATTGGAGGAGGCTGCTCCATTACGCAGACGATCCAACCGCAACGGCGCAGCGTTCTATAGCCACTAGCAACTGGTCATTCGCCACTGGTATGATGGGCGACTTGGGACGCAACCCGTACGCCTGCTTGTGAATCCAAAGCGTCGAATCCTTTTGCAATGAGGGGGAACTTGGTGCGGCGACTGCTGGCAATTTGCGCGGTAACGTTGACGGTATCGGCGGCGTTTGCCGCGGCTCGCCTGAATCAGGTCGCCACAGTTTCCGCGGCGAGTGGACCGAGCAATCTCGTATTATTCGAGGCGCAATCGACGGGCGGCTGCCCGCTTGGTCCCGCCTATACTTTCTGCGATCAGACCCCTGGCACGCAGGGTCTCACAGAGACCTTCTTCGTCGACAATTCAGGGGCAGTGAGCGGTCTCGCTATCTCGCTCGGGCAAGTTCCCGGGCTTTCGACTGGCTTTGCCCCGGGTGATTTCACCGTCGCCAGCAACTCGTGTACCGGAAGTCTCGCGGCCAACCAACAGTGCGAAATCGGTGTCGCGTTCTCGCCCACCGTCGCCGGTTTACGCACAGCCGCTGTGACCGTAACCGACGCTGGCGGTGACACGCTGAGCTTCAACATCGCGGGCACTGGTAAGAATCTGGCGATTGCGCCGCCGGGCAATTCCTGCGCCTTGGCGGACAACGCCTACACGTATTGCCCACAACCAGTCGGAGGCGTTAGCACCCCGGTAGCGTTTACGCTGACCGCAGCCGCCCCCGCAACTGGCGTAATCCTCTCACTTGCGGCGATCCCCGGACTGTCGCCTGAATTTGGCTCCGGAGATTTCACGATTGCGGCCACGACCTGCGCGGGCACGCTCGCGGCCAGCGCCAGTTGCGTCGTCGACGTTGAGTTCACCCCGAAGGTAGCAGGACTGCGCTCGGCGGCATTGACGGCGACCGACGCGGACGGCGACACGACGCTCGTGTACCTGGCGGGAAACACGACCAGCGGCCTGGTTTTCAACACCATTGAGCCAGGATCCAATCCCGCCGCCTGCGCGCGATTGAATTTCTTTGGTTACTGCAACCAGCCGACCTCAGGCAGCACTCCAACAACCGCGTTCACGGTGACGAATACTTCCGGGACGCAGGTGACCGGGCTCACGGTTTCGCCACCGCTCAATACGACTCAACCGCCGCCCCCGCCTGTAAATTTCTCAGTGACAGGCACGAGTTGCGCGACGACGCTTGCGGCCAATGCGTCTTGCACGATCAATGTAGCCTTCTCGCCGCTCGCCACGGGGTTGCAGCAGGGCTCGGTTGTGGTGACCGATACCGCCGGTGACGTCGCGGCAATAAATCTCTCTGGCACGGGCGACGATTTCAACCTGGCAATCGTGGCCGGTCAGTCACAGGAAGTTACCGTCTCGCAGGGCAATACGGCCACGTTTATGGCGCAGCTGACGGCCGACGGGGTATTCGGTCAAAACGGCGAAACCGTGTCGCTTGAGTGCCCCACAAATTTGCCGGAATTTACCACCTGCGCGTTTATGCCGTGCCCGATCACGCCCGTGGTCGGAGGATCTGTTCCGTTCAAGATTCTGATTGCGACTTCTACGACAACCGTTCTGACGCCGCCAGTCCCGAACCCGTGCAATAGCCCGGCGGCTTCTGCCACCGCTGCGGTCCGCGGGACAAACGGGGTTCTGCGTACGGTGACAAATAGGACCAATCACGCGGCGCAATTCCCTGCTCTGTTGGCAATACTTGCGATGCTCGGCCTCGGCGCGATGAGCGCACCGCCGATGGCCTACGGTCGGCGAGCGAATTGGGGGCGTGTCGCGCTCGCGCTGGTAATGCTTTTCGGAGCCGCGCTCTCCGCCTGCGGTGGGAAAGGCTCTGCGTCCACATCGACGGCGACACCCATCGCTATAACTACGATGAATGTTGCCGCTAGCGCCGTTGATTCAAGCGGAAACGCCATCAACGGTAGCCGCGGCTTACAGATCATTCTCGATGTTATCAAGCAACAGGCGACGCTTCCTTAAGGCTCGGCGAGTCTCCGGGTAACGAAACCTCGGCCTGCACGACATCAAGACGGCCAGCAGATCGAGAAGCTACGGCGTTTCTCCCCCCTGCCAGCGATATTGCCCGGCTCACGTCGTCGTCCCACCAGGTCGCAGCAAACGCGTGCACTTCCCGTAGCACTCCGATCACGCAGAGGTTGCAAGCGCAAGGAATCGTAAGACAATTGAAGCAACCGCATCGTTTGGAGGAACAGCATGGCTACCGAAGACAGCCGGGGAGTTCACAACGCCGCAGATGCTTGCGGGCCTCAGACGCGCTGTCGCGCGACCGTTCGTCGCGCGTTGCGGTCCACCGCGCCAATCTTGATTCTCAGCACGTGCTTTCTGTTTGGGACGCCAGCTCGCGCGCAAAACGGCGGATACATGCGCGTGCTCACGTCGCACGGGCAACTTGCTGGAGAGTCCACGGACCCGAAGTACAACGGCTGGATTCTGCTTCAGGCGGCGACGATGCCGTCTGCGGCCCAAATCGCTGCCATGGCGGACGAGGCAGCCACGGGTGCGGGCGGCGAGAAGGCCGTACACAAACCTGTGATCGTTGTGAAGGACCAGGACCAGTCATCTCTCGCGCTGTTGGGCGCCTCCACAAGCCACCAGCACTATCCGGAGGTTGACATCATCCTGACCTCGCCCGGCGGCACACCCGTTGCGCGGTATAAATTGTCCGATGCGACGATCCTCTCCATCCGCGCTGGCGACACTGGCGGTGGAACCCACGAGGCGTTTGAGCAGGTGAAAATCGGTTACGCAAAAATCGAGATCGAACAGTAGAGGCCGAGCGATCAGTTCCCTGCCCGCCCGGACATGATGGGCTTAGGGAGTGATGGGCTTTTCGGTCTTGTTCTGTACGGAGTCCATCTGTCCCGCCGCCGGATGCTGCGCTGGGTCGCTACCGCTGCCTGCCGCGGGATACTTCAGCGCGACCCATTTGTACCAACCACCGTCCATCACTTTGATGTTGGTGTAACCGAATTCTGCGAGCTGGCGAATCAGGTCTTCGGTATCGTGCGGGCAGGAACCGTACATGATCAGCGTCTTGTTGCGCGGCAGGCTGATCGGAAAAACCTTCACGCGCATCACCCAGGGATAGCTGATGGCGCCGGGGATGTGTCCCTCGGCGTAGCCATCGGTGGGCTGCGTGTCCACGATCGCGACGCCGGGATCCTTGTCCAGCACCATCTTCAGCACGACATCAGGCGCAACGACCGGCGGCGCAGGTCGCGCAACGGCCGCGGTGGGATCCACGTCTGCAAGATCGTCCTGGGCGCGAGTGGCCGGAGCGATGAATGCCACTGCCGCGAGCAGGCCGGTAATCGCGCAGAATCCTGCGGTCAGGAAGCCACCAGCTTCCGAGAAGGAGATTTTCGCCATTGCTTTCATTTTTACCCCCAAAGCCGCAGGTTCTCTCCCGACTCTCCAGGATGTTACGCCCGGCGCGAGAGGGGGTCAATATACCAGGGAGCCCTAGCCAAGGTTGGGCGTCCGTGGCACACTTAGCCCGTGGGAAACAAAGACGCAAAGAAGCGCGAAACAAAGAAGCCCAAGAAAAAGCAGCCCAGCGCGCACGAGATTCGGATGGCCAGCCGTCCGATTTTCACGAACCCGAAGTAACGCAATAGCTGCGGCGGCGATCTCAGGCGCTACGCTTGGGTGAGGGCACGCGGGATGAGCGAACCTCAACGCTCCCTGTGTCCTGCGCTTGAACGTTCTCCGCTTCTCGGAAACGTTGCGCTCGTGCTGGATCGTTGCCCCCTGTCTGTCAATGCTTGCTCCCGAACCGTGCCCGTCAGCGATATCCCAGCGAAACTTTTTCGAACCCGGCGGGTTTGCTATGTTGGATAAGGCGGCGCATATTTTATGGCCGCCAAAACCCGGTTTTGTATCATACTCGGCCTAATTAGCCTGCCTGTGTCCCGCCGCTTTGGGTGCGGTGGGAAGGGGGCCAGAAAACGGAGGATTTCCTAGATGCGAACGTTCCACAGGGCTCGCTATCTTGTGTTCTTTGCATTGCTTCTTGCCATACCCGCTCTATCGCACGCGCAGGTTGGCGTCGGTGTAGCGATTACGGTGGCTCCGCCGCCTCTGCCGGTATATGAGCAGCCTCCCTGCCCGACCGAAGGATATCTATGGACGCCCGGCTACTGGGGCTACGGTCCTGGGGGCTACTTCTGGACTCCCGGCCTGTGGGTCGCGCCCCCACAAGCAGGTCTGCTTTGGACGCCCGGCTATTGGGGACTTGTGGGCGGCGCTTATGGATGGCACGGGGGCTATTGGGGACCGCACGTGGGGTTCTACGGCGGAATTAACTATGGGTTCGGCTACGGCGGCGTCGGATTCTACGGCGGACGCTGGGAGGGCGGACATTTCCTGTACAACTCGGCGGCGTGGCATGTTGGCCCCGGCTTCCACGGCGTCTACGAGGATCGCAGCTTCATCCGTGCGGGTGAATACAACCACGCCAGCTTCAACGGCGAGGGCGGTATCCACGCGGCTCCTACTCCCGGCGAACGTGCCGCGATGAACGAGCGGCATTTCGGCCGCACGCCGGACCAAATCTCGCACATGCAAGCAGCCCGGGTCGACCGCGGTAATTATGCGGCGGTAAACCACGGAACTCCGTCTCATCCGGAGGGCATGGGCGTCAATGCGCGTCAGGATCGCCAGCAGAACCGGATCAATCAGGGAGTCCGCTCCGGACAACTCACTCCAGGCGAAACTTCGCACATCGAACACAACGAAACGGCTATCCACAACGAGGCTCGTACCGATCGTGCTGAAAATGGCGGTCATCTGACCGGCGCAGAGCACAATCAGATCGAGCATCAGCAGAATAAGGAGAGCCGACAGATTTACAACGACAAGCACAACGCCAAGACGGATGCACACCCCAATGGTGGTGGTGCAAGAGGTGGCGAAAAGAAATAAGGTCCCGACGTCGAACGACGAACTAAAGATTAGGGGCGGCCGCGAGGTCGCCCCTTTTTTTCCCGAGCTAGACCGTTACCTCTCGCGCACCGCGCGGAATCCGCACACCTTGAATAGGCGGCCGTTCGCTGCCTTAAGCGACAGGCTCATAGCACAGCAGCACGTTCCCGTTGGCGAACGCCCGCGTCTTGGTCGGCTTCATACTCAGCTTCTTCTTGACGCCTTCGAACAGCGTGCGCCCTTTGCCGAGAACGACCGGTACGACCACGAGATGGTACTCGTCGACCAGCCCTTGTTCCGCCAATTGCGCGACGATCGTGCCGCTTCCCAAAACGCACATCCCTCCTCCGTCTTGGTTCTTCAATTTTCGTATCTCCGCCCCGGGATCGCCCTTCACGAGCTTCGTGTTGTTCCACGCGACTGTCTCAAGCGTCCTTGAAAACACGATTTTCTCCGACCCGTTCATCCCCTCCGCAACCGAAGGTGCATTCTGGGCCGCCATCGGCGTGGGCCAATAGCTCGCCATGAGTTCGTATGTGACCCTCCCGAAGACGAGCACGCCTCCGCCGCTTGCATTCCCGCCGACGAACGCGTCCCATTCGGCGTCCGGCTTGGGGTTGTGAGCCCAGCGCATGTCACCCTGCGCGTCTACAAAATAACCATCCACCGTCACGTTGTTGAAAACGATCAATTTCCGCACGATTGTCTCCAGTGTCGCAATCATGTCGCGCCGGGGCGGTTGACGTCAAGGCGGAGGATGGCAGGCCGGATTGATGCGAGGTCGTATGCGCGTCGATAAGTTGACTGGTCTGTCCCATGGAG